>Ga0247809_1000038_pt1 | contig 92014 bp, 74 predicted proteins | sample UWRJL104311B1_FD_180951 | JGI IMG/M metagenome (GOLD analysis project Ga0247809, IMG submission 180951) | Plant litter microbial communities from Arlington Agricultural Research Station in Wisconsin, United States - UWRJ-L104-311B-1 | ecosystem: Environmental > Terrestrial > Plant litter >... | reverse complement strand
TCGCACGCACCCGCCGCGCGGAAATCGAGTTCGAGCATCCCGACCTCGATCCCCGCCGGATCGAGCACCGCATACACCGCGATCCCCGGATCATGCACGATCGCCGCCAGCGCATCGTCCGCCATCACCAGCCGCGAGAACCACAGCCACGGGCTCCCCACCCGCCGGAACAGCGCGCGATACTTCTCCAGCGCGGGCCGCTCCCACTTCACCAGCCGCAACCGCGATCCGGGGCTCGGCCGCAGCGGCGGTCGCTTGCGCATTTCCAGCGTCGTGACGATCGTCGCAAGGACGTCGTCGGCAACCGGGATCAGCGCCACTGGATCACGACCACGTCGCGCGAGGCGGCAGGCTCATCAGGATCGCGTCGATGTTGCCGCCGGTCTTCAGCCCGAACAGCGTCCCGCGGTCATAGACGAGGTTGAACTCGGCATAGCGCCCACGCCACTCGAGCATCCGCGCCTCGTCGGCCGCATCGAACGGCGTATCCATCCGCCGCCGCACAATCCGCGGATAGGCGTCGAGGAACGCCTCGCCAACGTCGCGCGTGAAGGCGAACTCGGTCTCGAAATCGCCGTCGAGATGATCGAAGAAAATCCCGCCGACGCCGCGGCTCACCTTCCGGTGCGGGATGTAGAAATAGGTCTCCGCCCAATCCCTGAACCGCTCGTAGTGCGCCGGATCATGCGCGTCGCACGCCGCCTTCATCGTCGCGTGAAAGTCGGCCGTATCCTCCTCGATCGGCAAGGGCGGGTTGAGATCGCCGCCGCCGCCGAACCAGCGCTTGGTGGTGTTGAGGAAGCGGCAGTTCATGTGCACAGCGGGCACGTGCGGGTTGGTCATGTGCGCGACCAGGCTGATCCCGGTCGCGAAGAAGCGGGGGTCATCGCCGGCCCCGTGGATCGACTTGGCGAAGTCGCCCTCGAACGTCCCGCCGACGGTCGAGACGTTGACGCCGACCTTCTCGAATACCTTGCCCTTCATGACTCCGCGCACGCCGCCGCCACCCGGTTCACCAGATGGATCGATGCGGTCCCAGGGGGTGTATTCGAACGACGCGTCGGATCCCGCCTCCCGCTCGATCGCCTCGAACTCCGCGCAGATGCGGTCGCGCAGGGATTCGAACCAGGTTCGGGCGGCGGCTTGCTGGGGGTCGAGATCGGTCATGCGGGCGTCTTACCGGCGGCGAGCCACGCTTGAAAGGGTGACGGGCGTACCGGCAATGAGGACTGCCTCTCTAGCTCCCCTCCCTGGAAGGGAGGGGCTGGAGGTGGGTCGGCTTCCGCATTTCCGAACACTAGCGACACGAGCGGGCCGACCCACCCCCGACCCCTCCCTTCCAGGGAGGGGAGCAGAAGGGGGCATGCGAAGCCATGCCGCGCCATCGCTAAACTGGCCACCCGCCAGTCTGCCGCAACGCCTCCGCCGCAACGATCCCCGTCGCCACGGAAATGTTCATCGACCGCAACCCAGGCCGCATCGGGATCAGCACCCGCACATCGGCGCGCGCGTGCACCTCCTCCGGCACCCCGGTCCCCTCGCTCCCCATCAACAACACGTCGTCGCTACGAAACTCGGCAACATCCAGCCGCACCGCGCCGTTCGTCGTCAGCAACACGATCCGCCCCCGCACCTGCCCCAGGAACGCGTCCCAATCGACATGCCGCACCACGTCGACCGCCCCGACATAATCCATCCCCGAGCGCGCCACCGCCTTCTCGCTCCAGGTGAATCCCATTGGTTCGATCAGGTCGACGCCGATCCCCATGCACGCGGCGGTCCGCAGGATCGCGCCGACATTTCCGGCGATATCGGGCTGATACAGGGCAATTCTCATGCCCGATCCCTTAGCGTGCCGAGGACCGGGTGGTAACCCAAAGCAAAATGCAGTTGGCAAACCCGCACCCCGCCGTCTATCAAAGGCCAGCCTCCGTGGGGACGGTCGGGCAGGGTGGGCAACGGTTCGTCGAAACCGGAAGCCCCGCCAGGCTACGAAAAAAATAACGTGCAAGGGCGAGATGAATGGCGACAGTCGACGACATGGTTCCCCCCGGCGAATCGCCAGAGCCGTTTCACGAAGAGGCCCATGATCCTCGCCGCCGTGATTTCATCAACATCGCCGCCGTCTCGTTCGCCGGTGTCGGCGCGGTCGCGATCGTCCTGCCGCTCATCAACCAGATGAACCCCTCGGCAGACGTGCTCGCACAGTCGACCACCGAGATCGACCTGTCGAAGATCCTGCCAGGCCAGGCGATCAAGACCTCGTTTCGCAAGCAGCCGCTGTTCGTGCGCAACCTGACGCCCAAGGAAATCTCGGAAGCCGACGCGGTCGACATCTCGACGCTGCGCGATCCGCAGACGCTGGAGCAGCGCACCAAGGCGGGCAAGAAGAACTGGCTGATCACGCTGGGCGTCTGCACGCATCTCGGCTGCGTTCCGCTCGGCGCGGGCGAGGGTGAGAACAAGGGCCCGTTCGGCGGCTATTTCTGCCCGTGCCACGGCTCGGCCTACGACACCGCCGCACGCATCCGCAAAGGCCCCGCTCCGTCGAACCTCCACGTTCCGGACTACGCCTTCAACTCCGACACCGTCGTCACGGTAGGCTGAGGAAAACGACATGAGCTTTCCCTGGGCCAAGCAATACGAACCGAAGCTGCCGCTGACGCGGTGGCTGGACGAGCGGCTTCCCGTTCCCCGGATCGTCTACAATTCACTCGGCGGCGGCTATCCCGTCCCGCGCAATCTCAATTATTTCTGGAACTTCGGCGTTCTCGCCGGCGCCGCGCTGGCGATCCAGATCGTCACCGGCATCGTGCTGGCGATGCACTACGCCGCCAATGGCGCGGTCGCGTTCGACTCGGTCGAGAGCATCATGCGCGACGTCAACGCCGGCTGGTTCCTGCGCTACGCGCACGCCAACGGCGCCTCGATGTTCTTCATCGTCGTCTACACGCACATCTTCCGCGGGCTCTATTACGGCTCGTACAAGGCACCGCGCGAGATGGTGTGGCTGCTCGGTGTAGTCATCTTCCTGCTGATGATGGCGACCGCGTTCATGGGCTACGTGCTTCCCTGGGGGCAGATGAGCTTCTGGGGCGCGCAGGTCATCACCGGGTTCTTCTCGGCGATCCCGCTGGTGGGCGACACCATCCGCATCTGGCTGCTCGGCGGATTCGCGCCGGACAACGCCGCGCTCAACCGCTTCTTCTCGCTGCATTACCTGCTGCCGTTCGTGATCGCGGGCGTCATCATCCTGCACATCTGGGCGCTGCACATCCCGGGCTCGAACAACCCGACCGGCGTCGACGTGAAGGGCGAGCAGGACACCGTCCCGTTCCACCCCTATTACACCGCCAAGGACGGCTTCGGGCTCGGCATCTTCATGCTGATTTTCGCCGGCCTGCTGTTCTTCTTCCCGAACTATCTCGGCCACCCGGACAACTACATCCCGGCGAACCCGCTCTCGACGCCCGCGCACATCGTCCCCGAATGGTATTTCTGGCCGTTCTACGCGATCCTGCGCGCCTTCACCGCGGACTTCATCCTGCCGGCCAAGCTGTGGGGCGTGCTGGCGATGTTCGGCTCGATCCTGCTGCTGTTCTTCCTGCCCTGGCTGGACAGCTCGCCGGTCCGCTCGATGAACTATCGCCCGAAGGCGCGGATCGCGTTCTGGGTGCTGGTCGCCGACATCTTCGTGCTCGGCTATTGCGGTGGCGCGCCGGCGAACGCGTTCTACGTGATCCTCAGCCAGATCTGCGCGGCGTATTATTTCGCGCACTTCCTGATCATCCTGCCGCTGATCTCGCGGTCCGAGCGTCCGCGGCCGCTGCCCAACTCGATCACCGAGGCCGTGCTGAACAAGCATGGCGGCACCAGCCCGGCCCACACCGCGCTGTCGACGGCGCCCACGTCGCAGGGCGCCCCCTCCGCGCCGCACGCCGCGCACTGATACGAACTAGAGGACACACACATGGTTCGTCTCATCGCCTCCATCGTCGGCGCGGCCTTCGTGCTGGTGCTCGGCATCGCGCTCTTCGGCAGCATACAGGGCGTCCGCAACGACCCCGTCGCGCCGACCGCGGAAAGCGTCGCGCACAAGCACCCCAAGGAGCTCGAGCTCGCCTCCAACGGCGTGTTCGGCAAGTTCGACCGTCGCCAGCTCCAGCGCGGTTTTCAGGTCTACAAGGAAGTCTGCTCGGCCTGCCACTCGCTGCGGCTGGTGTCGTTCCGCGACCTCACCAAGATCGGCTATACCGACCCCGAGGTTAAGGCGATCGCCAACCAGTGGGTGATCGAGCAGCCGTCGATCAACCCCGAGACGGGTGAGCCGGCAACGCGCAAGAACATCCCGTCGGATCACTTCCCGTCGCCGTTCGCCAACGAGATCGCCGCGCGCGCCGCGAACAACAACGCGCTGCCGCCCGATCTCTCGCTGATCACCAAGGCGCGCGAGGACGGCACCGCCTATGTCCATTCGCTGCTGACCGGCTACACGACGCAGCCCGCCGCGTTGCTGAAGGAGTTCCCGGACATCAAGACTCCGACCGGGCTCCACTACAATCCGTATTTCGCGAACCTCAACATCGCGATGCCGCCACCGCTGACGTCGGATGGTCAGGTCGCCTATGCGGACGGGACCAAGGCAACGAAGGAGCAGATGTCGACCGACGTTTCCGCGTTCCTGACCTGGACCGCCGAGCCTAACCTCGAGGCACGCCATGCCGCCGGGTTCGCGTCGATCATCTTCATCCTGATCTTCTGCGGCCTCGCCTGGGGCGCGTACCAGAACGTCTGGCGCGACGTTAAGCATTGATGACGGCCGGGCTCCCGCGGTAAGGGCGCACGGATAGAGGGAGCGGCGGACGGGCGAACAGCCTGATCCGCCGCTTTCGTTTTGGCCGTCACGCAACACAGCGTCTCGGCACGTCCGCCGCCCCCGCGCGGAGAGAAGGAACGCCCATGTCCGATACCGACGCGCGCAACGCCGATCTGAAGGCCCTGATCCGCACCATCCCGGACTTCCCCAAGCCCGGCATCCAGTTCCGCGACATCACCACACTGTTGCTCGACCCGGCAGGCTGGGCGACCGCGATCGAGCGAATGGTCGAAGCGGTGTCCGGCCCCGTCGACCTGGTCGCCGGAATCGAAGCCCGCGGCTTCCTCTTCGCCGCCGCCTTGGCCGCACCGCTAAAGGCCGGCGTCCTGCTGATCCGCAAGGACGGCAAGCTCCCCGGCGCCACCATCGCAGAAGACTACGCGCTCGAATACGGAACCGACCGCATCGCGATCCACGCCGATGCGTTTGCCCCAGGCGCCCGCGTTTTGCTGGTCGACGACCTGATAGCCACCGGCGGCACCGCCCGCGCCGCCGTCCGCCTGCTCCACAAAGCCGGCGCGGTCGTCACGCAAGCCCAGTTCCTGGTCGACCTTCCCGACCTGGGCGGCGCGGAAGCCCTGCGCACAGACGGCATCGAAGCAACCGCGCTAATTCACTTTCCCGGTCACTGACCGCGCGCCGACGGCACGTCACCAAATTTACCACCTCCCCGGCGAAGGCCGGGGCCCAATTGGGGAACGCTGCTAACGGATGACTGTGACCCATTACCTCTTTCGTCCCTATTGGACCCCGGCCTTCGCCGGGGAGGTGATATAGTCGCGGTTTGCTTCATGGGTTAATCACAGCCGGCTGCGACGCATGGTCGGGTTAAGCAGGTCGCGCTCGCGCCACCCCCAAACCCGTCAGACCCCATTCATGGAACTTGCGACATACCGACTCCGTTATGCGATGAATGGCGGCGCGTTGTGTCCGCTCTCCACGTATGGGAGAACTTCCATGTTTATGAAGCGCTTCGGCATTATCGGCCTAGCCTTGGGTCTCGGACTAGGCGTCGCGGGCTGCACTGATGGTTACGGCTATGGCGGCGCAGGCGTCGGCTATGCCAGCGACCCCTATTACGGTGGTGGCTACGGCGACGGCTATTATGGCGCAGGCTATGGCGGCGGCTATGATGGCTTCGCCGGCTATGGCGGCCTGAACTCCTATTACGGCTGGAGCGGTGATTATTATTATCCCGGCTCGGGCGTGTATGTCTACGACCGCTACCGTCGCCCGCACCGCTGGAACGGCAACCAGCAGCGCTATTGGCAGGGCCGCCAGCAATATCGCGGCAACCACAACGACGGCGGTCGCGGCAACTGGGGCGGGTTCGGCAACCGCGGCAATGGCGGCCGAGACGGCGGCTGGCGCGGCAATCGCCCGGGCTACCAGGGTAATCCCGGTACACCCGGTCAGGGCCAGTTCGGCAACGGCCGTCCCGGGCGAGGTCCCGGCCAAGGCTGGGATCGTGGCCGTGGTCCCGATCGCGGCCAGTTCGGTCAACCCGGCCAGTCGGCTCAGCCCGGCCAGGTCACCAACCCGCAGCAGCCCCAGGCTCAAGGCGGCTTCCGCGGCAATCGCGGCGACGGCGCATTCCGAGGCAATCGCGGCGGCGGCGGCCAGCGTTTCGGCGGCGGACAGCGCTTCGGTGGTGGACGTCAGGGCGGTGGCAACCGCGGCGGCGGTCGTCCGGCGCAGTAACTAGAGCAGGTTGGTTCACGCGAACGCGCGAAGGCGCGAAGGCGCGAAGAGAAGGATTAGTTTTTCGCGCGGAGACGCGGAGACGCGGAGAGTAGTTCAGGAACGGCGCGGTCCACTCATCGCGACCGTGAAGCCCACGACGAAGCTCTGCCATCCTAAATCTCTCCGCGTCTCCGCGTCTCCGCGTGAACAAATCATCTCTTAGCGCCTTCGCGCCTTCGCGTGAAAACACCAACGTCAGACGAAGATCTGGATTACGTGAGGGGCGATCGACCGCCAATCAACCGGTCGGCGTGCCAGCAGGGCGGGTAGCCACTAACCCATTAGACACGAACGTCATCACCATCACGTCGTCCTGATTGAACACCCGCATCCGGCTCTTGAAAATCCCCATCTCCGGCCGGCTTGCCGACTCGCGTTTCTCCAGAATCTCGGTCTCGCAGCGCAGAGTGTCCCCCGGATACACCGGCTTCACCCACTTCAACTCGTCGATCCCCGGCGACCCGAGCCCGGCCTGCCGGTTCTCCTTGAGGTTCGCGACGACCATAGACATCACCATCGCACACGTATGCCAGCCGCTCGCCGACAACCGCCCGAAATGCGTCTGCGCTGCCGCCTCGTCGGACAGGTGGAACGGCTGCGGATCGTATTTCGCGGCGAAGTCCATCACCTCCTCGCGCGTGACCGCATAGTGCCCGAACGACGCGGTCCGACCGACCTCGATATCCTCGAAATACTGCACAACCTCTCCTCTTATCGTTGCAGTACCTTCTGGAAGGGTGCGTCGGTGCCGTCCAGCCCCGCCTCTGCCGGCAACCCGATCAGGTCGCGCAGCAAAGGCTCGATCGCGACGTTGTCGAAGCTCGGAATGGTCTTGCCCGCCACGAACGCCGGCCCGTTGGCGATGAACAGCGCCCGCATTTCCGGCGCCATATTGTCATAGCCGTGCATCCCACCGACCGAAGCCTTGGTCGGCGCGCTCGGATCGACCCGCCAGCCGACATCGGCAAGGCATAGATAGCTCGGCACCCGCGGGTTGCGCCCATAATGAAACCGCGCCGGAATCTCCCCCTTGCGCCAGCATTGCAGATGATCGTGGCGGGTCAGCAACCGCGCCTCCAGCGCCGCCTCATGCCCCGGCACCGCGAACAGGGTCGCGTACGGCCCTGTCTCGACGGTGCGATAGTCCGCCTTGTCCGCAATCGCATCCAGCGCCACCACCCGCGTGCTGCTCGTCGCAGCCATCCCGTGATCGGCGACGATCACCAGGTTCGCCCGCTGCCCCAGCGCGGCAAGCCCATCGACCAGCGCGCCAATGCTCGCATCGACATCCGCCACTGCCTGAGTCACCCCAGCGCTGTCCGGCCCACCCGCATGACCCGCGCTGTCGACCGTATCGAAATACAGCGTCACCAGTTTAGGCCGGATCGCAGCAGGCCGCCGCATCCAGTCGAGCACCGCGTTGACGCGCTGCGTACCCGAAACCTGCTGATTGAACTGCTGCCAGTCCTCCGGTCGCGTGCCGCCGTCGATCGCCCCGTGGCTGTCGGGCTTGACCTTGCCGCCGACCGCAACATTCGCGCCCGGCCAGAACATAGTCGCCGTCCGGATCCCGGCCTTTTCCGCATCGACCCAGATCGGCGAGCTCTCGCTCCACCAGAACGGATCGTCGGTCGCCATGGTGAACGTCTCCCCCGGCCGCGCCGGGTCCTCCATCTTGTTCCCGACGATTCCGCTGCGGTCGGGCCGCAGGCCGGTCACCAAGGTCCAGTGATTGGGAAAGGTGATGCTAGGAAACGACGGCCGCATGCTCGCGAACACCCCGCCCGCGCGCAGCCGGTTGAGATTGGGCGTCACCCCCCGGTCAAGATAATCCGGCCGGAAGCCATCGATCGACACGAGAATCGTAACCGGTGCCCGAACCTCGCCCGGCATCGCCGCCGCCGCCGTCGTTGTCGGAGCAGGTGCAGTAATCGGCGCAAGGGCAGGGGGCGTATAGGGATACGCGCACCCGGCGAGCGTTAGCCCGAGTGCAGAACCGAGGAGAGCCAGCGCGTTCTTCATCATAACCGTTCGTCCCGAGCAGGTGGCGACTTCGCGCGGTCCTTACTCGGCACGAACGATGAGAGAAAGCGATCCGTGTGGGGTTAACTTATCCTCGCTTGTTTCCCCGCGAAGGCGGGGACCCAGACTGGGCTCCCGCCTTCGCGGGAGAACACAAGAGGTGCTGTCCGATGTTATGCAGCCTACAACCCCACCGCCAGCTTGCTGAACAACGTCCAACTCACCGGCGTCTTCCCATACGCCGCCTCCAGCGCCGCCGGCTTGGCATAGGCCGCGACGGTCCCGCCAAGCGCCAACCCAAGCGGCCCCACGATCGGCACACGGTACGCATACCCGACCTCCGCCTTCGTCACCCGGAACTTGGTATCGTGCAGCGGATCGCCCTCATCCGGAAACAGCTCGTCGTTCGCCACATTCTCGAGCCTGCCGAACACCGCATGCCGAGGCGTCAGTTCGTACGTAGCCTCCGCCAGGAACGCGCTCAGCTTCTCCCCCGGCACCCGGTCCTTTAGGCTGTACGCCAACGTCGTAGCCAGCCCGCCCCGCGCATATTGCACGCTCGCGGTCGAGCGGTTCTCGTCCTCGCCCGGATGCTGCGCCTCGGGTTCCTTCAGATGGCCATGGCTCACCTGCACCGCCCAGAACGGCGACGGTGTCCAGGTCCCCCGCACGCTCCACGAATCGAGTCGCGGCGTCTCGATTCCCCAGCGATGCTCGTCCGGCTCGCGCCCCTTGAACGCCGACGCCTCGATCTGGAACGCGGGCGTCGCATACCCCGCCGTCACCACGCCATAGGTGATGTGAGTCGAATCGAACCAGTGATGCGTGATCGGCGACATCGGCTGATACCGCGCCGACCCCCGGTGCATGAACGCGCTCGGCCCCAGCGCCGGCTCGCCGACCGGCCCGCCATACAGGAACAGCGTGTCGCCGTTCCCCAACCGATAATCGACCTTCGCGGCGAGCTCCATGAACAGGTCGTGCGGATGCTGCCGATCGACCAGCGGCCGGTCATTCGCCAGCTCGCCAGTCGCAAACAAGTTTGTATAGCCGCGCGCACCCATCAGCGGCTCGAGGCTGTTCATCGTCCGCAGCTGGATATGGAACCGGTCGCCCAGGTCGCGGTCCGCCATCAGCATCGCCATCGACTGCACGAACGCCTCGCTCTTGCCGCGCGGTCCCCCCTGGTCGGTCGCGACGCCCCAAGCATAGCCATGCGCCATCAGCATCCACTCGCCGACCTGCGCCATATACCCGCGCATCGGTCCCTCGGCGGCCGGCAGCCGCGACGTCCCGCTACCCTGGCTGTAGAACCCGGCCGATGTCCCCATCGCCATCCCGGCCATCGCCGAGCCCGCCGGCATCTTCGCCACCGCCGCATCGGACGCCGCACGATAGGCGGGGTCCACGATCATCGCATGCCCCATCGCGCCGTGATCTATCGCCATCCCGGGCATCGTCGCGTGATCCGTCTGCGCATGCTCCATCCCCGGCATGGCGTCCGGCATCGCAGACGGTGTGGCCGAAGTCGGAGGAGCGACCGGAGCAGGGTGGCCCATCGCCGAATGGTCCATCGTCGAATGATCGACAGCACTCCCCGGCTGCAACGTGTGAGCCGACGGAGCAGCCGAACGCACACCCGAACGCTTAGCCACCGGCCGCGACTTAACCTTCTTCACCGTCTTCCTGGGAGCCGCATCCGGCATCGTCATGCCCGGCATGGACATGGCATGTTGTGCCACCGCACCAACCGGCAACACCGCCCCCACGACACCGCCCGCAAGCAGCATCGCCCTCACAGCCCCAGCCGCGAGAAACCTCGATCGAGTCATCGTTATACCCTTGGAAAAGCCTGAAAATCACGGCGCCTCAGCACCCGAAGATCAAGCCTCCCGCGGAGGCCGTAAAGCCGGCGCGACACCCGCGCCAAGATCCAGCACCGCCACCCGCTCGGTTACCATAACCGGCTCCCGCAACGCCACTTCGAGCACCCGGGCGGCATTCCAGTTCGAAGGCGGCACGCACCCGATGCACCCATGCAGCGGCGTAGCCTTCCGGTCGGGCGCCTCGTGATCCGGCCGATGGCCCGATATCGCCTCGTGAGTCCCGCCCATCGCCGCCATGTCCATGACAACGGCATGCCCGCGCGAAGCAGACGCGTCATGACACGCCGCCGGCGCCACCGCAGGAAACGCAAACGCTGCAAGGAGCAAAGCCAGGATCAGGCGCGCGAGCATGCCGCCGGTCTAACCCCCCGCACGACCCGCGACAACCTCACGGTTTCTTGAACCCTCAAAGCCGCAGTCGCGCCAACCCGCAGCCTTGCCCGAACGCCGCGAAAGGTTCAGCCTCCACCCATGAAGACTCCAACGCACCCCGAACGCACCAAAACCCCAAGCACCCCCGCCGCCAAAGTCTCGATCCGGATCGGCAAGCGCACGACGTTCGACGCCTCGATGACCACCGCCGGCCTGTTGTCGGTCGGCGCGCTCGTATCCAGCATCCTCCTGTCCAGCGCCGTCATAGTCGCCGCAGCAGGTCGCAAAGCCGCAAGACGGCCGCTGGCCTTGGCTGACCATACCAAGACCGACGGCTAACGCCCAATGGCGGACGTTGCGCGGGGCGAAAGATTTAGGCACAATCTGTCAAATGAGCTTTTCGCCGCCAGTCTTCCGGCCCTTCGTGCCCCCAACTGCTCCAAGCCGATTAGGAGAACGGGCAATGGCGACTTTCAGCATCATTTCGTTCGGCGCGTTTATAGCCCTGTGGTTCTACGTTGCTTTTCCCTTGGACCTACCGCAGGCGCTACCGGCTTTCCTGCCGACGTTAATCATGCCGCTTGGTCTCGCGTGGGCATGGCAAGATGCAAAGAAGAAACGCCTTGCTGCCGAGGCAGAAGTTGAGCGCTATCGCGCCAGTTTGCGGCAAGCGTTCGCCACACAATAAATGTCCGCTACCCTCTCCATAGCAGACATCGTGTCTTTGCTGTCTCGCCCCCGAGACAATCACCACCGATAAATATTCGTCAACCAGTACGCCCGTATGGTGGCGTATGGAGCGTTCCTTTATCGCGGTCACGGCGATCGCCTCGACATTGATGTTTGCCGGTGTCTGGAAAGCCACTGAGCCGCAGCCGATTCCTGCCCCGGCTATCGTCGATACCAAGGCGGTCCCCGATATAGTGATTGCCGCGCCGCCGGTGGTGCGGCGGCACGCCGTCGCGCCTGCACGACGCGTAGCAGACGCCGAGCCCTACAACGTCGTGCGACCAGCATTTGGATCATCGCCACCGGCTCGCCCTTCAACCAGCTCCCAGTCGGAAAGCTCCGTCTTCTACAGCGGATGTCGCGCAGTACGCGCGGCAGGCGCCGCACCGCTCCACCGAGGCCAGCCGGGCTACCGCGAAGGCATGGACGGCGATGGCGACGGAACAGCCTGCGAAAACTATCGCTGACCCGCCGACGCCAAACCCTCAGCTATGCAGGAAGTGCATCACGTCGCCGTCGTGGACGACGTACGCCTTGCCTTCCGCGCGCAGCTTGCCCGCCTCGCGGGCCTTCGATTCGCCACCCAGCGCGATGAAGTCGTCGAACGCGATCGTCTCGGCGCGGATGAAACCCTTTTCGAAATCGCCGTGGATCTCGCCCGCGGCCTGCGGTGCGGTCGCGCCCTCGTGGACGGTCCAGGCACGCGCTTCCTTTGGGCCGACCGTGAAGAACGTTAGCAGGTGCAGCAGCTTGTACCCGGCGGTGATGACGCGGGCGAGACCAGTCTCCTCCAGACCCAGCTCGCCGAGAAATTCGCCGCGATCCTCCGCCGGCATCGTCGCGATTTCCGCCTCGATCGCCGCCGACACCACGACCGCCTCGGCGCCCTCGGCCTTCGCCTTTTCGAACACCCGCGCCGACAGCGCGTTGCCGTTCGCCGCATCGCCCTCGTCGACGTTGCACACGTACAGCACTGGCTTGGCCGTCAGCAACTGCGCCTGCGCGAACACGCGCGCCTCGTCCTCGTCCTTCGGCACGGTCAGCCGCGCGGGCTTGCCTTCGCGGAGCAGCTCGAGCGCCTGGCCGAGCACGGCGGCGCCGATCTTGGCTTCCTTGTCGCCCTGCATGCCCTTCTTGGCGAGGTTCGGCACGCGCTTCTCGAGGCTTTCGAGATCGCTCAGCATCAGTTCGGTATCGACCGTCTCGGCGTCGGCGATCGGATCGACCTTGTTGTCGACATGCGTCACGTCGCCGTCCTCGAAGCAGCGCAGCACGTGGACGATCGCGTCGACCTCGCGGATGTTGCCGAGGAACTGGTTGCCGAGCCCTTCGCCCTTCGACGCTCCGCGCACGAGGCCGGCGATGTCGACGAACCCGAGCTGAGTCTCGATGATCTTCTGCGAACCGGCGATCTTCGCGAGCGCGTCGAGCCGCTTGTCGGGCACGCCGACGTTACCGACGTTCGGCTCGATCGTGCAGAACGGATAGTTCGCCGCCTGCGCCGCGGCCGTCTCGGTCAGCGCGTTGAAGAGAGTGGACTTGCCGACGTTCGGCAGCCCCACGATGCCGCAGCGAAAACCCATGATATGCCCTTGGTATAAGAATGTGCGCCGGGCTTTAGGGCAGGGCGGCAAGGAAGGCCAGTGAAGGCCGCGCACGGCCCGCGTTTGCAGTCCTGCTCCCCTCCCTGGAAGGGAGGGGCGGGGGGTGGGTCGGCCAGCTTTGGCCGCAACCGTTCCACGATCCGGAGACCGACCCACCCCCAACCCCTCCCTTCCAGGGAGGGGAGAAGCTTTGCGCCGCGCGCCAGGTCCAGCACCTCATGATCGATCCACTCGATTGCCGCAGTGCAGCAAAATAATCATACCGGTCGGTAGTTATCATATGGTCGACGCTTATATCCCGATCCCAGCTTGAGATAGATCAGGAATTCCATGACCACGACCGCCAACGGCTACGCCGCGCAATCCCCCGAAACCCCGCTCGCCCCGTTCAGCTTCGAGCGCCGCGAACCCGGCAAGACCGACGTCGCGATCGACATCGCGTTCTGCGGCGTCTGCCATTCCGATCTCCACACCGCCAAGGGCGAGTGGGAAGGCACGCTCTACCCCTGCGTCCCCGGCCACGAGATCGTCGGCCACGTCACCGCCGTCGGCAGCGACGTCACCAAGTTCAAGGTCGGCGACGTCGTCGGGGTCGGCTGCATGGTCGACAGCTGCGGCCACTGCGCATCGTGCAAGGACGGCGAGGAGCAATATTGCGAGACCACCGGCTTCGTCGGCACCTATAACGGCCCCGATCCCGTGCTCGGCGGGCACACGTTCGGCGGCTATTCGGACAAGATCGTCGTCGACGAGGGCTTCGTGCTGAAGGTCTCGCATCCCGAAGCCGACCTCGCCGCGGTCGCGCCGCTGCTGTGCGCGGGCATCACCACCTATTCGCCGCTGAAGCACTGGAAGGTCGGCCCCGGCCAGAAGGTCGGCATCGTCGGTCTCGGCGGTCTCGGCCACATGGGCGTCAAGATCGCCAACGCGATGGGTGCCGAGGTCTATGTCTTCTCGACCTCGCCGAACAAGCGCGACGACGCCAAGCGTCTCGGCGCGAAGGACCTGATCGTGTCGAAGGACGAAGCCGCGATGGCCGAGCACGCCAACAGCTTCGACTTCATCCTGAACACCGTCGCGGCGAGCCACAACCTCGACACGTTTACCGCGTTGCTCAAGCGTGACGGCACGATGACGCTGGTCGGCGTCCCCGAGCACGCGCATCCGTCGCCCTCGGTCGGCAATCTGATCTTCAAGCGCCGCGCGATCGCCGGCTCGCTGATCGGCGGCATCGCCGAGACGCAGGAGATGCTCGATTTCTGCAACGAGCACGGCCTGGTGTCGGACATCGAGATGATCCGCATGGACGAGATCGAACCCTCGTATCAGCGCATGGTGAAAAGCGACGTGAAGTACCGCTTCGTCATCGACATGGCCTCGATGAAGACGGCCTGATCGGGCTGGGGACGGCGTGCGTTGTATGACGCCGCCCCAATCTCCCTCCCCTTCAGGGGAGGGTCGGGGTGGGGCAGTGCCACGAGCGCATGCCTATGCGGCCAAGCCCCACCCCAACCCTCCCCTGAAGGGGAGGGGGTAAGAAGGTCCGGAGACGCTCCCCCAAACACTACCACCCCGGTGAAGGCCGGGGCCCAAGTGGGAAGGCCAATTTGACGAAGGGCAGTCCTTCGTTAGCAACGTTTCCCAATTGGGCCCCGGCCTGCGCCGGGGTGGTGTTTTGCATGCCGAACTGTTTCAGTCGCCCCAATCACCACCGATAGTTAAAACTAATACTGATCCGCTCACCCTTGGCAGCATTCGGCACGACCTCATGTCGCAACCAGCTCTCCCAAAGAAAAACACTCCCCGGCTTAGGCTCCGCATACACGAACGTCCGCAGATCCTCCGCCGCATCCTCCAGCCGCGTCGGCGCCGCCATCATCATCGGCAACCGAGGATCCTCCAGCTTCAACGCCCCAGCCCCCTCGGGAATCGCCACGTACATCGTCCCCGACACCACGCTATGCGGATGGATATGCCCCGAATGCGCGCCCCCAGGCTTCAGGACGTTCACCCAAAGACTATCCAGCTTCAACTTCCGCCCGCCCAGATCGAACGCGCAATCCTTCGCGAACTGCGCGACATGCTTGTTCAGCACCCGCACCAGATCCCCGAACCGCGGATCGCGCAACGGCAGGTCGTTCAGCGACGCATACGACGTATACCCGCGATACCCATGCGCCTTCGACCACGCGACTCCGGCGCGATCCGCCTTCGCCAGTTCAAGCGCGGCGTCCTCGAGTTCCTCGACCAGATCGTCGTCGCCGAGATCGGCCTCGTAGAACCGCGTGGCAAACAGGGAACGGGTGGTCATGGCTGCATCCTCAACGCGACATCGTTCATGAAGCGGACGTCGTTGCCCTCCGCCAGCCACTTGGCCTCCGCCGCGACCGCGCCGAGCATGTCGGACAACGGCTCGATCTCGGCCTTCGCATAATTGCCGAGCACATAGCCGGTCACGCGATCCTTGTGCCCCGGATGCCCGATCCCCAGCCGCACGCGGCGAAACTCGGGTCCCAGATGCTGGTCGGTCGAGCGCAGGCCATTATGCCCCGCGGTTCCGCCGCCGGTCTTCACCTTCACGCGGAACGGCGCGATGTCGAGCTCGTCGTGGAACACGGTCAGCGCCTCGACACCGAGCTTGTAGAAGCGCAGCGCCTCGCCGATCGCGCGCCCGCTCTCGTTCATGAAGGTCGCGGGTTTCAGCAGCAGGATCTTCTCCGACCCGATCCGCCCCTCCTGCGTCCAGCCCTGGAACTGCTTCTTGACCGCGCCGAAGCCGTGCACCTCGGCGATCGCGTCGGCGACCATGAACCCGACATTGTGCCGGTGCATCGCATATTGCGCCCCCGGATTGCCGAGTCCCGCCCAGATCTGCACGTGTGATTCTCCAAAAGACCGCGTCGGCCACTCAACCGTGTTCTCCTGCGAACGCAGGAGCCCAGGGTAACGGGCGGCGGCACTGCTTGATCCTGGACCCCCGCGTTCGCGAGGGAACAGGAGGGCAAGCCCCATAAAACGAAACGGGCGGGAAAGCCCTAGCTTTCCCGCCCGCCAGATCATCCTAAGACGAAGGGCTGAACCCTCAGTCCTTCTTCTGCGGCGTGATCTTGTCGTCGTCGTTGTTGTCGTCGTTCGGCTCGACCGCAGCCTCGTCCTCGGCAGCAGCTTCGGCAGCCTGCGTCTCGGCGACTTCAGCCTCGAGCTCTTCGTCCTCGACGGTCGGCACGGTCGGCGGCACGATCGTGGCGATCGCGAAGTCGCGGTCGTCGATCGCGGGCGTCGCGCCCTTGGGCAGCTTCACGTCGCTGATGTGGATCGAATCACCGATCTCCAGACCGGCGAGCGAAATCGTGATCTCGCTCGGGATGTCCGAAGCGTCGACGACCAGCTCGATCTCGTGACGCGTGATGTTGAGGACGCCCTTGCCCTTCTTGATGCCCGGTGCGTCGTCCTCGTCGGTGAACACGATCGGCACTGCAACGGTGACGGTCGAATGCTCGCCGATGCGCAGGAAGTCGACATGGATCGGACGATCCGAAACCGGGTGGAACGACACGTCCTTCGGCAGCGTGCGCACGCCGTTGACCATCACGACGGAATTCATGAAGTGGCCGGTCATCAGCGCCTTCATCAGCGCCTTTTCCTCGAGGTGAACCGAGGTTGGTTCCTGGTTCAGGCCGTAGATCACGGCAGGCACGCGGCCATCACGACGCAGCGCCCGGGAGGCTCCCTTGCCAACCCGGTCACGCGTCTCGGCTGCGAGCGTCAACTGGTCGCTCATCTGTATTCTCCGAAACTCGTTTGTTGTCCTTCCCGCCCACGCCTCCAGGGATGACCATGGACCGGAAGCGCGGGCGCATAGCGGAAGTGGGGGATTTAATCAACTAAACCTCAACCCTCGCCCCTTCGGGGAGAGGGAGGCGCCCGCGTGCGCTTGCACGTGGGAGGGTGAGGGGATTGAGGCTCGGGACGTTCGCGCCAACTCCCCCTCACCCTTCCGTCGCAAGGGCTCCTCCCTCCCTCTCCCCGAGGGGAGAGGGACTCGGGAGCTCAATACTGAACCCGCTCAGCCTTCACCCCGAGCTTCGCCAACTGCGCCTGCACACTATCCTTACCCGCCAGATGCCCGGCACCGACCGCGACGAACACAGTCCCCGGCGTCCCGAGTCGAGTCTTCACCCACTCGGCCCACCGCGCGTTACGGTCCACCAGCAGCACCTTCGCCACCTCCGGCGAGTCCTTCAAACTGTCGTTCATCTCTTTCGCCAAAGCCTCAGGATCCCCCTTCGCCCACTCGTCGACCATCGTCGCCATCGTGCTCTCGAGCTTAGGCAACTCGTCGATCGTGCTGCCCAGAAACTGGATCTGCGCCTTCTGCGACAGCCCGCCAAAATACCCTAGCTGCTGCTCCGCGGTCTCCAGCCCGATCACAGGCTTCCCCGCAGCCCTCGCCGCCGCGGTGATCACCTGCTCGGGCCCGTTCGCCGAGTCGTACCCAAGCTTGGACAAAGGCGCGATCGACAGGTTGGTCGCCGCCAGCCAAGGCTTGAACCGATCGAACGCATTCGCCGGCAACCCGAGATCGGTCACCGCCTTCGCATACGCCGCACGCTTGTCAGCCGGCAGCTGCTCGGTCAGCGTCGGGCCGTCCTTCGACACCCCCGTCGCCATCACCAGCGACTGCATCTTGGCGGGATCGGGCATCACCAGCTCCAGCACCACTTGGTTCGAGCGATCGAACGCCGTCTTCACCGCCTCGTCGAACCACGTCATGCCGGGCTTCAACACATGGATCGTCCCGAACAGGTAGATCGTCGTGTCCTTGTCCTTCACCACCCACAAGGCCGGATCGGCATCGTTCGCGGCTTGCACAGGTTTCGGCGCGACCTGCGCACAGGCGGGCAAGGCGAACGCCATGGCGATGGCGGACAGCGCGGACCGGAACGAAACGATCTTCGAAAACAGCTTCAAGGTGACGGCATCCTTATCGTTGGTGCAGCCCATGTAGGACGCCCGGCCGCAACGCACCACTTGCCTCCCGCACCCCCATCCGCCAAAGCCCGCGCGTGACCCAGCCCGTGATAAAGCCTCTTAGCTTCCAGCGCATGATCCTCACGCTCCACGATTACTGGAGCGAACACGGATGCCTGATCCTGCAGCCCTACGACATGGAAATGGGCGCGGGCACCTTCCACACAGCCACGACGCTCCGCGCGCTCGGGCCGAAGCCGTGGAACGCCGCGTTCGTCCAGCCCTGTCGCCGCCCGACCGACGGCCGCTACGGCGAGAACCCCAATCGGCTTCAGCATTACTACCAGTATCAGGTCATCCTGAAACCGAGCCCCGCGAACCTCCAGGAACTCTACCTCGGCAGCCTCGCGGCGATCGGCATCGACATGCTGAAGCACGACATCCGCTTCGTCGAGGACGACTGGGAAAGCCCGACGCTCGGCGCCTGGGGGCTCGGCTGGGAGGTCTGGTGCGACGGCATGGAGGTGACCCAGTTCACCTATTTCCAGCAGATGGGCGGCTTCGACATGAAGCCCGTCGCCGGCGAACTCACCTACGGGTTGGAGCGCCTGGCGATGTACATCCAGGACAAGGACTCGGTCTACGACCTTGCGTTCAACGATGCCGGCGTGACCTACGGCGACGTGTTCCTGGAGAACGAGCAGGAGATGTCGAAGTGGAACTTCGAGATCGCCGACACGGACTCGCTCTTCGACCAGTTCCGCAAGCACGTCGCCGAATGCGAGAACAGCCTGTCCGCCAAGCTCCCGATCCCAGCGTACGAGCAGGCGATCAAAGCCAGCCACATCTTCAACCTGTTGCAAGCCCGCGGCGTAATCTCGGTAGCCGAACGCCAAGCCTATATGGGCCGCGTCCGAGACCTCGCCAAAGGCGCCTGTGCAGCCTGGATGGACAAGCACGGATGGGCGGCGTGATGCGCCCCCACAGCGCCGCAGGCCTCAACCAATCCTTCTTATCTCTTCGCGCCTTTGCGCCTTCGCGTGAGAAAATCTTGTTCACGCAAAGGCGCGATGGCGCGAAGATGGAGCGCTCCGCGTGACTGATTTCCTCCTAGAACTCCGCTCCGAAGAAATCCCAGCACGGATGCAGGCGCGTGCGCGCGAAGATCTGTCGAAGCTGTTCACCGCCGAGCTCGCCAAGGCCGGCATCGCCACCAGTGCCATCGTCACCTACGCGACCCCGCGCCGCCTGACGCTGATCGCGCGCGACCTGCCGCTCGAGACCGCCGCCGTCTCCGAGGAAACCAAGGGCCCCAAGACCTCCGCGCCCCCCCAGGCGCTCGAAGGCTTCCTCCGCAAGACCGGCCTCACCCGCGAACAACTGATAGACCGCAACGGCACGCTGTTCGCGGTCACCGAGAAGCCCGGCCGCGCCACCGCCGCCGTTTTGGCCGAAGCGATCCCCGCGATCGTCCGCGCGTTCCCGTGGCCGAAGTCGATGCGCTGGGGCGATGCGTCGGCCAGCACTGAATCGCTCCGCTGGGTCCGCCCGCTGCAAGGCATCGTCGCGCTGCTCGGCGAAGAGATCGTGCCGTTCGAGATCGCCGGCATCGCCAGCGGCGCCGCCACGCTCGGCCACCGCTTCCACCACCCGTACCAGATCACGATCGGCGGCGCGCACGACTATGTCGAGAAGCTGCGCGCCTGCCACGTCATCGTCGACCACGACGAACGCGCCACGCTGATCCGCGACCACGCCCGCGAAGCCGCGATGCAGGCCGGGCTAGAACTGATCGAGGACGAGGGCCTCGTCGCTGAGAATGCAGGCCTGACGGAATGGCCGATTCCCCTGCTCGGCCAGTTCGATCCCGCGTTTCTCGACGTCCCGCCCGAGGTGATTCAGCTCACGGCGCGCGTGAACCAGAAATATTTCGTCTGCCGCGACGCGGACGGAAAACTGGCCAACGCGTTCGTCTGTACCGCTAACATCGCCGCGCACGACGGCGGCGCGAAGATCGTCGAGGGCAATCGGAAAGTCCTGGCCGCACGGCTGTCGGACGCGAAGTTCTTCTACGACACCGACCTCAAGGTCCCGCTCGAAGAGCAGGCGGAGAAGCTGTCGAAGATCGTCTTCCACGAAAAGCTCGGCACCGTAGCCGACAAGGTCGACCGCGTAGCGAAGCTGGCCAAGTGGCTGGTAGAAGAGGGCATAGTAACTTCTGCTCCCCTCCCGCTCGCGGGAGGGGTCGGGGGAGGGCCTGACACAACCACCACTGCCGCGCCTGAGGCTAGCCCCTCCCCCGACCCCTCCCGCAAGCGGGAAGGGAGCAGTGAGTTGGCAGACCTCGCAGACCGCGCAGCCCGCCTCGCAAAAGCAGACCTCGTCACCGGCATGGTCGGCGAGTTCCCCGAGCTGCAAGGCCTGATGGGCGGCTACTACGCCGCCGCGCAGGGCGAGCACCCGGCCGTCGCCACCGCCATCCGCGACCACTACAAACCGGTCGGCCAAGGCGACGACGTCCCCACCGACCCGGTAACGGTCGCGGTAAGCTTGGCGGACAAGCTTGATACGCTAGTTTCTTTCTTTGCTGGCGACATGGCGCCTTCAGGATCGCGCGATCCCTTTGCGTTACGGCGAGCCGCAATCTCCGTGATCTCTATAGTTCTCAGTAGTTCACTTAGGATGAGCATCTTTAAGGCGTCTGTTGAAGCGTATTCCTTAATTCGTGCAGACATCATCGAGCGATTGCATTCAGAGGCGCTTGTAGCGTTTGAGCAAGGGGCGAGAGATCTACCTTCAAAAATACGGGAGGGAGGTAAGTCGCATATCGAGGTGTCGTTAGCTCATCGCTTGAAGACACCGAACGAACTCGAAAAAGAGGTGATGATTCCTCGTTTGGGGGCATTGCGAACCTTCTTCGCCGACCGCCTCAAAGTCCAGCAACGCGAAGCCGGCGTCCGTCACGACCTGATCGATGCGGTGTTCGCGCTCGGCGGCGAGGACGATCTCGTCCGCCTGCTCGCGCGCGTCCACGCGCTCCAGGCGTTCGTGACCACCGAGGACGGCGCGAACCTGCTCGCCGGCTACAAGCGCGCCGCCAATATCCTGAAGAAGGAAGCGCCGAAGGACGACGCCGCCTCTTCTGCTCCCATCCCTGAAAGGGAGGGGCCGGGGGTGGGTAGCCCTCGTGAGAACGCCGCGCCCGCCTCGGACCGACCCACCCCCAACCCCTCCCTTCCAGGGAGGGGCGAAGAAGAATCGCTGTCCTACACCCCCGAACCCGCAGAGACTGCGCTGATGACCGCGCTCGACTCCGCCGAACCCTGCGCAACGGCGGCGATCGCACGCGAGGATTTCGCCGCCGCAATGGCCGCGCTCGCGTCTCTGCGCGCCCCGATCGACGCGTTCTTTGATAGCGTTATCGTCAACGATTCCGATCCCGGCAAGCGATCCGCTCGTCTCGCGCTACTTGAGCGAGTCCGCGCCGCAGTGCACAACGTCGCGGATTTCTCGAAGATCGAGGGTTGATTTGAGGCGAAGTGCAGATGCTCCCAGCGTCTGCACTTTGTGCACTTCCGCGCCGTCTTGCGGGTAAAAACAAACACTTAGAGGACCGACCATGACCCAATATGTGTATCGCTTCGGCGGCGGTGTTTCGGATGGCGGCAAGGGCGACAAGAACCTGCTCGGCGGCAAGGGCGCGAACCTCGCCGAGATGGCGTCGATCGGCCTGCCGGTCCCGCCGGGCTTCACAATCTCGACCGATTTCTGCGCGGTCTATTACGACGAGGGCGGCCAGTTCCCGCAGGGCCTGCGCGACGAGGTCGCCACCGGGCTCGCGCACATCGAGGGCGTCACCGGCAAGACATTCGGCGACCCCGCCGACCCGCTGCTCGTTTCGGTCCGCTCCGGCGCCCGTGCGTCGATGCCGGGGATGATGGACACCGTCCTCAATCTCGGCCTCAACGACCAGACCGTCGAAGGCCTCGCCGCCAAGTCCGAGGACGCGCGCTTCGCGTGGGACAGCTATCGCCGCTTCATCCAGATGTACGCCGACGTCGTTCTCGAACTCGATCACGGCGCGTTCGAAGAAGCGCTGGAGATCGCCAAGGAAGACCAGGGCTTCACGCTCGATACCGAACTCTCCGCCGACGACCTGCGCAAACTCGTCGCGGAGTATAAGGGCCTCGTGCAGAAACTCTGGGGCAAGCCCTTCCCGCAGGACGTCCACGATCAGCTATGGGGCGCAGTCGGCGCAGTGTTCGGCTCGTGGCAGTCCGAGCGTGCGAAAGTCTATCGCCGCCTCAACGACATCCCCGGTGGCTGGGGCACCGCGGTCAACATCCAGGCGATGGTGTTCGGCAACATGGGCGACACCTCGGCGACCGGCGTCGCGTTCACGCGCGACCCGTCGAAGGGCGACCGCGCCTATTACGGCGAGTTCCTGATCAATGCGCAGGGCGAGGACGTCGTCGCCGGCATCCGCACGCCGCAATACCTCACCAAGACCGCGCGCGAAGACGCCGGCGCCAAGCCCGCCTCGATGGAAGAGGCGATGCCCGAGGTCTATCACCAGCTCGCCGACGTGTTCGACACGCTCGAAAACCACTATCGCGACATGCAGGACATCGAGTTCACGGTCGAGAAGACCAAGCTCTGGATGCTCCAGACCCGCGCCGGCAAGCGCACCGCCAAGGCGGCGCTCAAGATCGCCGTCGACATGGCGAACGAAGGTCTCATCACCCGCGAGGAAGCGATCCTGCGCATCGAGCCGATGGCGCTCGACCAGCTGCTCCACCCGACGCTTGATCCCAAGGCGACGCGCGACGTGCTGACCAAGGGCCTCCCCGCATCGCCGGGTGCAGCCTCCGGCGCAGTCGTGTTCGATGCCGATGCCGCCGAGAAGAAGGCCGCCGATGGCGTCGCGGTGATCCTCGTCCGGACCGAGACCTCGCCCGACGACATCCACGGCATGCACGCCGCCAAGGGTATCCTCACCGCGCGCGGCGGGATGACGAGCCACGCGGCCGTCGTCGCACGAGGCATGGGACGCCCCTGCGTTTCGGGCGCCGGCACGCTCTCCATCGACGCGAAGGCAAAGATCATGCGCTGCGGCGGTCGCGAGGTGAAGGAGGGCGACCTGCTCACCATCGACGGCACTACCGGCGAAGTGATGATCGGCGCGGTCGCGACCGTGCAGCCCGAGCTGTCGGGCGATTTCGCCACGCTGATGGTCTGGGCAGACGAGGTCCGCCGCCTCAAGGTCCGCGCGAACGCCGAGACGCCGGAAGATTGCCGCGTCGCGCGCGAGTTCGGCGCCGAGGGTGTCGGTCTCTGCCGCACGGAGCACATGTTCTTCGAGAGCAGCCGCATCACCAACGTCCGCCAGATGATCCTGGCGAGCGACGAAAAGGGCCGCCGCGTCGCGCTCGAGAAGCTGCTCCCCGAACAGCGCAAGGATTTCACCGAGATCCTCGAGGTGATGGCCGGCCTGCCGGTGACGATCCGCCTGCTCGATCCGCCGCTCCATGAATTCTTGCCCCACGAGGAATCGGAATTCGCCGAAGTCGCGACCGCAGCGGGTGTTGACGTCGACACGCTCAAGTGCCGCGCGGCGGAGCTACACGAGTTCAACCCGATGCTAGGCCATCGCGGCTGCCGTCTCGGCGTGACCTACCCCGAGATTTACGAGATGCAGGCCCGCGCCATTTTCGAGGCGGCCGTGGATGTCGCCGAAAAGTCCGGCGCAGCCCCGATTCCCGAAGTCATGATCCCGCTGGTCGCCACCCGCCGCGAGCTCGAACTGATGAAGGCGGTCGTCGACAAGGCAGCACAAGCCGTGTTCGCCGAAAAGGGCCGGACGATCGAGTATCTCGTCGGCACGATGATCGAACTCCCCCGCGCCGCATTGCGTGCGGGCGAAATCGCGGAAGTCGGCGAGTTCTTCTCGTTCGGCACCAACGACCTGACGCAGACCACCTTGGGCGTCAGCCGCGACGACGCCTCGCGCTTCCTCGGAGCGTATGTCGAGCAGGGCATCTACGCCAAGGACCCGTTCGTCAGCATCGACGTCGAAGGCGTCGGCGAACTGATCGAGATCGCAGCGGAACGTGGCCGCAAAACGCGGGCCGGTATCAAGCTCGGCATTTGCGGCGAGCACGGTGGCGATCCGGCGAGCATCGCGTTCTGCGAGAAGGTCGGGTTGGATTACGTCTCCGCCAGCCCCTACCGCGTCCCGATCGCTCGCCTCGCCGCGGCGCAGGCAGCTCTCAACGAGAAGTGACGTGAAACCCCTCTCTCCCGACCCGCGGGAGAGAGGGGCGGCAATCAGCTACACAGGCCTGCCGGCGGACCGGCCAGCACGGGCAGGGCAGGCGGGCCGGCAAGCGACGGCGTCGGTCCCGGCAGCGAAAGGTCGACCGCGGGCGCATAATAGGGATCGGCTTCCGCCTCAGGCAACGTCACGAAACGGAACCCCATCTCGCGGTACAGAGCGAGCAGCTTCGGCAACATCCGCGCATCGAACGCGCCGACATGCATCAGCAGGACATAGGGAATATCCCGCCCCACCTGAGCCTTTGCCCGCGCCCGTGCCGACACGGCCGCAGCCCGCGCATCGCGAAGAAAGCTCGCCTCAAGCGTGGCGATCGCACCCGCATCCCGCTTGACTGAGCAAGCAGCATAAACCGGGTTCCAGCTGAAATCATTGAAACTCATCGTCACCGCCGCAACCCGATAGCCCCGAGCCCTGAGGTCGGCACGAGCCGCGTCGCGAACCGCCGGTGTGCTACCCTCCGACAGGAACGGATGCCGAAACCAGTGCCAGTCGGTCCCCTTGGCCGCAGCAGCAAGCGGCGCTTCGTTCCGCACCACATCGGCGGAGAACGCAGCCGCGCCCACCTTGTCGAGATCGGCATGCGAATAAGTGTGGTTGCCAAGTGGCAGTCCGGCAGCACGCCAAGCCGCGATCGCCCCTGCAGCATCGTCCGGCGCATCCAGCCCGAAACCCGCATTCAGAAACCCGAACGCTGGCGCCTTTGCCGCGGCCAGCGCCCCGGTAATCGCCCGGATCACCTCCACCCGAGTCTGCCCCGGTACGAGCGGACCATGGGCAGGAATATCGTCGAAGGTGATCGCGATGGCAGGCTCCTTGGCCACGCCGCGCTCGGAAGGACCGACCGGCACAGGGGCCGCAGCGCCAATCACCGATCGCGACCGGATCGACGCGCGTGCGCCGCCGAACAGGCTTAGCGGTACGGCGTCGCCCATCGTCTTATAGCCAACTTCGGACGGGTGCAGATGGTCACCCGAGTCATACGCAGGAGACAGCCGATCGGGATGCGCCGGGTCGCGCATCAACCGGTCGAAATCGATCACGGCGTCGAATACCCCGGACGTGCGAATGAACGTGTTGACGGCCTGCCGATCTGCCTCGTTCTCTGCCGTGGGGTGGTAATAGGTATTGCCGCCGAACGGCATCACCGTCCCGCCGATCACCTTGATCCCGTGGGCATGTGCACGCGCAACGACCTGCGAGAAGCCGGCAGTGACTTGCGCAACGATCGCGGCATGTTGCGCGGGAGTGGCGGGTGCCTCACGCGTCAGCACGCCAAGGTCGTTCACACCCTCCAGCACGATCGCCCAGCGCACGCCGCTACGCGCGACCACGTCGCGGTCGAACCGTGCGAGCAGATTGGGGCCAAGCCCGTCGAGCAACACGCGATTGCCGCCGATCCCCGCATTGACGACGCCGATCGCTCGTGTCGCCGTCGTTCCGCGAAGTCTTTGTGCTAGCACGTCAGGCCAGCGGGTGTTGCGCTCGGGCTTCACGCCGTAACCGTCGGTGATCGAGTCGCCGATCGCCACGATCGTACCCGCCGTCGGTGCGGCAGCGACCTCGACGTCCGCGAGCGCATACCAATGCGTCGTGGGCGTCGCGCCCGCCAGCGCCGCGTCCGTCACCACGTTGCCGGCCAGCGTGAAACTCGTCGCGCGCGAGCCGGGGTGGCCGGTCTGCGGGCTTGCGGCTTCCGGGAGATATAGGCTGATCGCTAGATCTGCACCGGCTGTGACCGGGAACGCGACAGGGTCGCTGTACATTTCCGCGCCGGCCGGGATTACCGCGTCGCTCCGGCCGGAGAAGGTCAGCCGCGCGTCGCCTTCGATCCGCGGTGTACCAGGGGCGACCGACCGGGCGACGTGTGCGCCGCCGATCGCCAGTGGGCGCGTGCCGAACGCGTTGGAAAGCCGGATGCGTACGCGTTCGCCGCCGGCCGAGACCCGCACCACTTGGCGCAGCGTGATCGCGCCGGCCCGATCGGCCGGGAGCGCATTGTCACCCTCGGCGATCATCTGCGACGATCCCCATGTTGCAATCCAGTGTGCGTCTCGGGGCGGCGCAGTGTCCCGCGCGCCCGCGCCCGTCACGATCAGGGCGCCTAACACCAGCGCTACCGGCCACCGTCTCATCATCGCATCCTCGTCCTCTTATCCAGTGTCAGCGCGCAGCTATTGCGGGTTGCCGGGCGCGTACGGAAAGCGCTGTGCCTTGTACCATGCCAAGTCATGTGCGGGTGCCGCGGCGCCCGCCGGTAGCGGCAGGCCGTTGACCGACATCCAATAGGCAAGGCTCGCATCGCGCCACCAGCGCGCCTCGCGCTCCTGGACCGCGAGATACGTCGCGGTCTTTGCCCAGCGCTCGGCATCGACCTGCGGCTTCACGCCGTCCCACTGCCGACGCATGCCTGCCACGTAGCCCACGCCCGCATCGTAATCATGGACCATCTCCGCCCAGACCGATCGCCCTGAGTTCGTCCGGTACGTCCAAGGCACATGGTGGAACCACAGCAGGTCGCGCTCCGGCGTCGTTGCAGGGGCGGCCAGCTTGCGGGCAAGCTCGGATGCATATTGCGCGACCGCGTTGCTTCCCGTCTTGGTCCGATCGAAGCCGATCCCCGCCTTGTCGGCGCGGTGGTAATAGACCGGGTTCCATTCCGGACGCTTGAGGTCGGCCACCCACGGGCCGGGGCCGTAGTGATGCCCCGTCGCCATGACGTGCGCGAGGCCCAGCGGTGTCATATAGTCGACTACCGCCTCACGCGATCCCATCATCATCGCGACCACCGGGTCGACGATTTTCGGGGAGGGCGCGAACGTCATCGCCGCCCATTCGCGCGCGACCGGGGCGGCGCCGAGTGTGGGATCCCACGCCATCCGGCCGAACGCGTACCAGTTCGCCTGGTTGAAGGTGGAGCCCGCCCAGTCGCGGTCGCGGCCGATATTCGCCACGCCCGCCATGCCGGTAAGTCCATGACCTTCCACCGAACCGTCGACGACCTTCGCCACGGTTTCGCCGGGCGTCCGCATCGTCTCGCTGCCGAGCGTCTCGGCGAACAGCGGCCCGAGATAGGCGAGGTGCGTTGCGAAGCCGAGATACTCCTTGGTGATCTGGAACTCGATCATCAGCGGGGTCTTGGGCATCGCGCCGAACAGCGGGTGGAACGGCTCGCGCGGCTGGAAGTCGATCGCGCCGTTCTTGACCTGAACGATGACGTTCGGCGCGAACTTGCCGTCGAGCGGCTTGAATTCGGTATAAGCCTGCTTCGCGCGGTCATCGGGGTCGGTCTCGGCATAGACGAACGCGCGCCACATCACGATCCCGCCATGCGGTGCGACCGCGGCGGCGAGCATGTTGGCGCCGTCCGCGTGGCTGCGGTGGTAATCGCGCGGGCCAGGCTGACCCTCGCTGTTCGCCTTGACCAGAAAGCCGCCGAAATCGGGAATGCTGCGATAGATCTCGTCGGTTTTCGCTTTCCACCACGCCGCGACCTGCGGATCGAGCGGATCGGCGGTCTTGAGGCCACCGAGTTCGATCGGCGCCGAGAACCGCGCCGACAGATACACCTTTATCCCATACGGCCGGAACACGTCGGCGAGCGCAGCAGCCTTGGCGATATACGGCGCGGTCAGGCTTTCCGTCTTCGCGTTGACGTTGTTGAGGACAGTGCCGTTGATCCCGATCGAGGCGTTGGCGCGCGCGTAGTCGGTGTAGCGCGGGTCGCGGAAATCGGGGAGCGTCCACCAGTCCCACAGCGACGCGCCGGCATAACCACGCTCGACCACGCCATCCAGATTATCCCAGTGATTGAGCACGCGCAGTTTCACGCGCGGAGTCGAGGTCAGGTCGATTCGGTCGACGCTGCCGCCGGTCTGGAGATGGCGCAGCAACGCGAAGCTGCCGTAAAGTACGCCGCGATCGGTGTTGGCAGTGACGAGAAGCACGCGGCGGGACCCGAGCGTGACGTGTCCAACGCGGTACCCCTCATCGCCGAGCGCTGCCAGCGGAAGGCGGAGTGCTGCGACGTCGCGATCATTGGCGGTGGCCAGCAGGATCGGCAGCGTACTCGTCCCGAACAAACCTACGCCGCGGCGTAATTCCGCCGCGGCCACCTTTAGCGTAGGTGTATCGCCGCGCGCCTCGATCGCGGGTGCACCGCGCGCGCCTGCCGTCGCCGAAGCCGGATATCGGAGCCAGAGATCATAGCCGTCCTCAGCTTGCGCCGGTCCGGTCAAACCAATTAGCGCTCCAAACAGAAGCGCAAACTTACCGATCGATCGGCCGAATATCGTCATAATCCTCTCCCGCCGTTCCGCACCACATTGACAGGATCGCGGATGATCAGCCATGTTATCGCTATCACGACGACGGCTTCGACAGCAATGCCGCGTTTCACATTAGGAGATAATCTTGGCCGGTACGAAGACAGCAGGACGCGCGCCGACCGTGATGCCGACCAGACGTGACCTTTTCCGCCTGCTCGGCTCGGCCTCCATTACAGGGCTCATTCCCGGCGTTGCGTACGCCGCGACCGCGTCACCCACCTACCGCGATCCTCGCGCACCGGTCGACCTTCGGGTCCGCGACCTGATGGCGCGGATGACGCTGGAGGAGAAAGTTGGCCAGACCATTTCCTTGTGGGCGACCAAGGCTGACGTGATGGTGCCGGGTGGGCTCGATTTCGATCCGGGGCGCGCGACCGCGGCGTATCCGGCGGGGTTCGGGCAGGTCACGCGGCCGTCAGACAAGCGCGGCGGGCCATCGGTCGCGGTGACGGCCGGCGGCACCGGGGCTGCGTGGCGGGGGACGGCTTCGACGATTGCGTTCGTCAACGCGGTCCAGCGCTGGGCGCGGGGCACGCGGCTCGGCATCCCGGTAATCTTCCATGAGGAATCGCTGCACGGCTATATGGCGCCCGACGCGACGATGTTTCCGCAGGCGATCGGCATGGCAGGCAGCTTCGACCGCGACCTGATGCGCCGCGCGCAGACCATCATTGGCCGCGAAGTGCGCGCGCATGGCAGCCATCTCTCACTGTCGCCGGTCGTCGACATCGCGCGTGATCCGCGCTGGGGCCGGATCGAGGAGACGTTCGGCGAGGATCCGTATCTGTGCGGCGAGATAGGGGTTGCCGCGGTCGAGGGCCTGCAGGGCGACAGCACGACATTGGCGCCCGGCAAGGTCTTCGCGACGCTGAAGCACATGACCGGCCACGGCCAGCCCCAGGCCGGTAACAATATCGGCCCCGCACCGATTGGCGAACGCGAACTGCGCGAGAGCTTCTTCCCGCCGTTCCGCGCGGTCGTGACGCGGACCGGGATCGGCGCGGTGATGCCATCGTATAACGAGATCGATGGCGTCCCGAGCCATGCGAACCACTGGCTGCTGGGCGACGTGCTGCGCGGCGAATGGGGGTTTTCGGGTGCGATCGTCAGCGATTACGGCGCAATCGAAGAACTCGACACGATCCACCACATTGCGCGCGACCTGAACGGGGCGGCGAAACTGGCTTTGGCAGCCGGGGTCGACAGCGCGCTGCCCGACGGCCTGGCCTACCGCACGCTTCCCGCCCAGGTGCGCGCGGGGACGGTGCCGATCGCACAGGTAGACGCCGCCTGCGCGCGCATGCTGGCATTGAAGTTCCGCGCCGGCTTGTTCGAGGAGCCGGTGATCGATCCCCGCGCCGCCGCTCGTCTGACCGGTAACGCGGAAGCGCGCGGCGTCGCGCTGGAGGCTGCCCGCAAATCGATGTGCCTGCTGACCAACGACGGCACGCTACCGCTCGCGCCCAAGGGCAAGATCGCCGTGATCGGGCCCAATGCAGCGGTCGCGCGGCTCGGCGGCTATTCCGCGCCGCCGCGCCAGACGGTGTCGTTGCTCGACGGCGTGCGTGCACTGGTCGGCGGCGCAGCGACGATCGTCCATGCGCAGGGCATGTTCATCACGCAGAGCGAGGACCGGTCGCAGGACGAGGTGCTGCTCGCCGATCCGGCCAGGAACCGTGCGCTCATCGCCGAGGCGGTCGAGGTCGCGCGCGGTGCCGACACGATCATCCTCGCGATCGGCGATACCGAGCAGACCAGTCGCGAGGGGTTCTCGGCCAATCACCTGGGCGACCGCACCACGCTGGACCTTCTCGGCGAGCAGAACGCGCTGTTCGACGCGCTGCATGCGCTCGGCAAACCGATCGTGATCGCGGCCATCAACGGCCGTCCGCCGAGCTGGCCGGGCGTGATGGCGAAGGCGAACGCGGTGCTCGAATGCTGGTATCCGGGGCAAGAGGGCGGCACGGCGATGGCCGAGGCGCTGTTTGGGCGGATCAATCCGGGTGCCAAGCTGCCCGTGACGGTGGTCCGCGAAGTCGGGCAGGTGCCATTCTATTACAACCGCAAGCCATCGACGCAGCGCGGCTACCTGTTCGCGGAGACGGCGCCGCTGTTCCCGTTCGGGCACGGGCTCAGCTACACGCGCTTCGACGTCAGCGCGCCGCGGCTGTCGGCGGCGAAGATCGGCATTGCCGGCAGCCTCGGTGTCGAGGTCGACGTCGCCAATATCGGTCAGCGTGCCGGCGACGAAGTCGTGCAGGTGTATGTGCGCGACCAGGTTTCGTCGGTCGCGCGACCGGTGATGGAGTTGAAGGGGTTCGAGCGCGTGACGCTCGCGCCCGGCGAGCGGCGGACGTTGCGCTTCACGCTCGGCCCCGACGCCTTCGCGTTGTGGGACGTCGACATGCGCGAGGTCGTCGAGCCGGGCCTGTTCACGATCATGGCCGGGCCGAGTTCGGCACAGCTCAAATCCGCCATCCTCGAAATCGCTTGAAGGACCTTCGATGCCCAAGATCGTTTCTGCCCGTGTCATCGTCACCTGTCCGGGGCGCAATTTCGTCACGCTGAAGATCGAGTGCGACGACGGTACCACCGGGCTCGGCGATGCCACGCTCAATGGCCGCGAGTTGAGCGTCGCGAGCTACCTGACCGATCACGTCGTGCCGTGTCTGATCGGCCGCGACGCGCACCGGATCGAGGACGTCTGGCAGTATCTCTACAAGGGGGCCTACTGGCGCCGCGGCCCGGTGACGATGGCGGCGATCGCGGCGGTCGACACCGCGCTCTGGGACATCAAGGGCAAGCTCGCGGGCATGCCGGTGTACCAGTTGCTCGGCGGAGCGGCGCGCGATGCGTGCATGGTCTACGCGCACGCCAACGGCACGACGATCGAAGACACGATCGCGGTCGCGAAGGCTGAGCAGGCCAAGGGCTACAAGGCGATCCGGCTGCAATGCGGCGTGCCGGGGCTCGCCTCGACCTACGGTGTCGCCAAGCGCGGCGCGCGCTACGAACCCGCCGATGCCGACCTGCCGAGCGAGAGCGTGTGGTCGACCGAGAAATATCTGCGCGTCGTGCCGGAATTGTTCAAGGCGGCGCGCGAGGCGATGGGCTGGGAAGTCCATCTGCTCCACGACATTCACCACAGGCTGACGCCGATCGAGGCGGGGCGGCTGGGCAAGGCGCTCGAGCCGTACAACCTCTTCTGGATCGAGCATCCGACGCCGGCCGAGAACCAGGAGGCGTTCAAGCTGATCCGCCACCACACGACCACGCCGATCGCAGTGGGCGAGGTGTTCAATTCGATTTGGGACGCGAAGGACCTGATCCAAAACCAGCTGATCGACTATATCCGCGCGACCGTCGTGCATGCCGGCGGCATCACGCATCTGCGCCGGATCGCGTCGCTTGCGGACCTGTACCAGGTGCGGACCGGCTGCCACGGCGCGACCGACCTGTCGCCGGTCGCGATGGCGGCGGCGCTGCATTTCGGGCTGTCGGTGCCCAATTTCGGCGTGCAGGAGCATATGCCCCACACTGACGAGACCGATGCGGTCTTCCCGCACGCGTACAGTTTCGACGACGGCATGATGCATCCGGGCGAGGCGCCGGGGCTGGGCGTCGACATCGACGAGGATCTCGCCGCGACCTACGATTACAAGCGCGCCTATCTCCCGGTCGCGCGTCTCGAGGATGGCACGCTGTGCAACTGGTGAACGCTATCGCCACCCCGGCAGCCGAGAAACCGCGCGGGAAAGTGCGGTGGATCGTCTGCGCGCTTTTGTTCGCCGCGGTCGCGCTCAGCTATATCGACCGGCTCGTCTTGCCGGTGCTCAAGCCCGAACTCCAGGCGCGCTACAATTGGAGCGAGCAGGGCTATGCTGATCTCGCGATCGCGTTCCAGGCGGCGTACGGCATTGCCTATGTGCTGTTCGGGCGGTTCGTCGACCGGGTAGGCGCGAAGATCGGCTATGTGGTCGCGGTGACGCTGTGGACGATCGGTCATGTCGCGCACGCACTGTTCACGAGCGCGGGCATGATGATCTTCGCACGCATCCCGCTCGCGATCGGCGAGGCCGGTGCGTTTCCGGCGGCGCTGGCGGCGGCGAACGAGTGGTTTCCGCAACGCGAGCGCGCGCTGGCGATCGGTATCTTCAACGCGGGCTCGAACGTCGGGGCGATCCTCACGCCGTTGATCGTGCCGGTGATCGCGGTGACGTTCGGCTGGCGGATGGCGTTCATCGCGACAGGAGCGCTGACCGTGATCTGGCTGGTGGCGTGGCTCGCTTTCTACCGATCGCCGCGCAAGCATCCGCGCATCACGCCCCAGGAACTAGCGTGGATCGAGGCCGATCCCGTGCCCGCCGCCAAGCCGGTTCGCTGGCGCACCCTGCTGCGGTTGCGGCAGACCTGGGCGTATATGCTCGGCCGGTTCCTGATCGACCCGGTGTGGTGGACCTTCCTGTTCTGGCTGCCCGATTTCTTCAACCGGCAATACGGCGTGAAGATGCTCGATTTTGGCCCGCCGCTGGTTGCCGTATACGTGCTGGCCGATGTCGGCTCGATTGCGGGCGGCTGGTTCTCGTCGCGGCTGCTGGCACGCGGCCAGACGCCAAACCGCGCGCGGAAGACGGCGTTGTTCGCCTGCGCGTTGTTCGCATTGCCGATCATCTTCGCCGCGCAGGCTCCGGGACTCTGGTGGGCGGTCGCGGCGATCGGCCTGGCCTGCGCGTGTCACCAAGGCTTCTCCGCCAACGTGTACGCGATCCCCGGAGACCTGTTCCCGCGCGGCATGGGCGGATCGGTGATCGGTCTCGGCGGGCTGGCGGGCGCGTGCGGCGGCATGCTGATGGCCAAGTTCGCCGGCACTATCCTTGCCGGCGTCGGCAGCTACGGCCCGATCTTCGCGGTCGCCGGCTGCGCCTATCTCGTCGCGTTGCTGGTTATTCACCTGCTCGTACCGCATTATACCCCCGTCGATCCGGAACGCCTCGCATGACCCATCCGCTACGCCTCCACCCCGACCGCCTGTTTCCCAGCGAAGGCCGTACCCGTGACATCGCCCGTGCGCTTCATGCGGGCGTCAAGGACCTGCCGATCGTCAGTCCGCACGGTCACACCGATCCCGCATGGTTCGCGCGGAACGAGGCGTTCAGCGACCCCGCCTCGCTGCTGATCGTCCCCGATCATTATGTGTTCCGGATGCTCTACAGCCAGGGCGTGCCGCTCGACGCGCTCGGCGTGCCGACCGTCGATGGCAGCATGACGGAAACCGATCCGCGAAAGATCTGGAATATCTTCGCGGCAAACTACCATCTGTTTCGCGGCACGCCGTCGCGGATGTGGCTCGACTGGGTGTTCGCCGAAGCGTTCGGCATCGACGTCCGCCTCGAATCCGCCACCGCGGACCTGTATTACGATACGATCGACGCCGCGCTGAAGACCCCCGCCTTCCGCCCCCGCGCGCTGTTCGACCGGTTCGGCATTGAACTGATCGCGACGACAGAGAGCCCGCTGGACCCGCTCGAACACCATGCCGCGATCCGCGCGAGCGACTGGAACGGCCGCGTCGTCACCGCCTATCGCCCCGACCCCGTCGTCGATCCCGACACGCCCGGCTTCGCCGCCAACGTCCGCCGTTTCGGCGAGACTGCTAACGCGGATGTCGGCAGCTATGCGGGCTATCTCGCGGCGCACCGCTTCCACCGTGCGCGCTTTCGCGATGCCGGTGCCACCTCCACCGATCACGGCCACCCGTCGGCGGCGACCGCGGACCTGACATCCGCCGAAGCCGAGGCGCTCTATGCCCGCGTGATGGCGCAGCCGACCGCCGCGGAGTCCGAACTCTTCCGCGCGCAGATGCTGACCGAGATGGCGGCGATGTCGGTCGAGGACGGTATGGTGATGCAGCTTCACCCTGCCGTCTCGCGCAACCACAACGCCTCGGTGCTGGCACGTTTCGGCCGCGACAAGGGCGGCGACATCCCGCTCCCCGGCGAATTCGTCCGTGCGCTCAAACCGTTGCTCGACCGGTTCGGCAACAACCCGGCGTTGACGCTGATCCTGTTCACGCTGGACGAGGACACGTATTCGCGCGAACTCGCCCCGCTCGCCGGCCATTATCCGGCGCTGAAGCTCGGCCCGCCCTGGTGGTTCCACGATAGCCCGGAGGGGATGCGCCGCTTCCGCGAGCGGGCGACCGAGACCGCCGGCTTCTACAACACGGTCGGGTTCAACGACGACACGCGCGCCTTCCTGTCGATCCCGGCACGCCACGATGTTGCGCGCAGGGTGGATTGCGCGTTCCTCGCGAAACTCGTCGCCGAACACCGGCTCGAAGAGGATGAGGCGCACGAGGTCGCCCGTGCGCTCGCCTACGACCTCGTCAAGCAAGCCTATCGACTATGAAGCAGCCCGATTTTGAGCTTTGCGCGAAGGGCACGTTCCGGTCGGGACGTCGCGACATCCTGTTCGGGGCGATGGCGATGGTCGCCGCGCCTGCTTTTGGTGCTGGCCCCGTCGCCGAGCCGCGTATCCAGCGTCTGTCGCCCGCGTTCGACCGGATGGTCGCGCCCGGCACGCAAGTCGAGACGATCGCGACCGGCATTCGCTGGGCGGAAGGGCCAGTATGGGTGGAGGCTGGGCAGTATCTGCTGTTCTCCGATCCTCCTGCCAATATCGTCCGTCGCTGGCGCAAGGGTGGACCGGCCGTGCCGTTCCTCGATCCGTCGGGGGCAGGAGGCACCGATCCGAAGCTCATCCGCGAACCGGGCGCGAACGGACTTGCGCTCGACCGTACGGGCCGGTTGTTGATCGCGAACAGTGGTGGGCGCTCGATCGATCGCGTGGATTTGGTCACGCGACGGCGCGAGGTGGTGGTCGACCGGTATCAGGGAAAGCGGTTCAACAGCCCGAACGACATGCATGTCACGCGCGATGGGACGCTATATTTCACCGATCCGCCGTACGGCCTGACCGAAGGCGATACCTCGCCGCTGAAGGAAATGTCGGTGAACGGCGTCTATCGGCTGCGCCCCGGTGGCGTGGTCGAACTGTTGGAGGGAGGCCTGACGCGACCGAACGGCATCGCGCTGTCCCCCGACGAAACGCGGCTCTACGTGTCGGTATCGGACGAAGCCGCGCCGCGGATCATGGTCTACGATCTCGATACGAAGGGCGTGCGCAATGCCCGGGTGTTGCTCGATGCCAAGGCGATGAAGGCGCGGGGCGGGGCGGGGTTGCCCGACGGCATGAAGGTCGCGTGGGACGGAACACTGGTGTGTTCGGTGCCCGGCGGGATGATGTTCATGACGCCCGATGCGGAGCCGCTCGCGCTGGTGACGACCGGCGCGCCGATCGCCAACTGCGCGTTCGGCGAGCGGGGGCGGGCGTTGTTCATGACCGCGAACGACCGCGTCCTGCGCCTGCCGCTCCGTACGGGTTGGCAAAGCGAGGGCTGATCCGACTTCGTTCGACACGGGTCGTTGCCCATCGGTCACGTTGGTACGGTCTTGGGACGCTCCCCGATAGCAACCGCTACCGGGGACAGGTCGATCAGAACCGGGCGCGGACGCCCAGGCGGTAGAAGCGGCCGAGCGTGTCGTACAGTGCCGGGTTCACGTCGAGGCCGGTATTGGTCTGCGGCGCGGGCTCTGGGTCGTGATCGAACAGATTGTCGACCTTGAAGAACATGCTGACCTGCTTGGTCAGGTTCACCGAACCGCCGAGGTCGAAATAGAAGGCACCCTTCATCGTGTTATAGTCGATGGTCGGGTGGTTGGCGGTCGAGACCGGGCAAGCGCTGGTGCACACGACATATTGATTGCCGAACACGCCGTCCGAGAACCAGCGCTCCTGCAGGTTGAGGCTGAAGACGTCGTTGTCGTAGCTCTGCGTCGCCAACCACTTCCAATCCGGCGTCGCGCCGTTGTTGGCCCCGGCCTGGTCGACCACGTCAACACCGGCGATCCCGGCGTCGACGAGGAACTCCTTCACATGCGTACCCAGCACGCGAAGCGTGAAGTTGCCGGGGATGCCGAGTGGCTTCTTCCACTGATAGCTCGCCTCGATGTCGAACCCGCTAGTCTTCCAAGATGCCAGATTGAACGGCTGGACGTTGATGAAATTGCCGCCCTGGGTCGGGCTGTTCAGCACGAAGCCGCCGCAGAACGCTTGATTGCCCTCGAAGCAGAAGCGGACGATCTGATCGGGCGACAGTGTCGAGACGACGCCGTCTAGCTTGATCTTGTAATAGTCGAACGACAGACCGAGACCCGGTGCCCATGACGGGTGTGACAGGACGATACCGACCTCGGTATTGCGCGCGATTTCCGGCTTCAGATCTGGGTTGCCGACGGTGTTCTGGAACGCCTGCACGCCGCTACCGGAAAACGGATTGGTAAAGTTCGGCAGCGTGGTGACGGTCGGTGCGGCGAACAGTTCGGACAGGTTCGGCGCACGGACGTCGCGTGACGTGACGGCGCGCAACCGGATGCCGTCGAGCGGCGTATCCCAGGTGCCGCCGGCCTTCCACGCCCAGACCGTGCCCGACGTGCTGTAATGCGTCACGCGGCCCGCGCCGTTGAGGTTTGCGCGGCCGATCTTTTCGCTGTTGAACAACGGCAGGTTGAGTTCGAGGAATCCCTCATACACCTCGTACTTGCCGCGGCCGTTCTTGTAGTTGCCGGCTGCCCAGTTGCTGCCCAGCGCGGAATTCAGCAGCGGATCGGCGGGATAGGCTGTGCTGTTCGGGCTGAGTGCGGTGACGCCCGCACCATAGGGGTCGCCGTGAACGCGGTAGAATTCACGACGATACTCGCCACCGAAGGCAACCGACAACGGCCCGGCCCACAGGTTGAGCGGCTCGCCGGAGAAGTTGAGGCTGGCGACGTCCTGCGTCAGCTTGGTGCGCTGGAGTGGGCCATTGGCAGGCGTTACATAGGCGAGCGCCGATGCCGACGGCACCGCACCGCCGAAGATGTTGATCGGCTGGCATCCGGCGGCACGCGCGACCGGATCGGCGCAGACGATCGCGCCGTTTAGCGTGATCGCGTTGGTCGCGGCGACGTAGCGCGGCTGCAACACGGTATTGTCGACGTCGATCGCCGCCAGGGTGATGCCGTGTTCGTAATACGTGTCGTAGTTCCAGGGCGTACCGCCGATCTCGAACTTGCCCTTCAGGCCGCCGACGAAGCGGTACTGGCGCCGGTCCGTCTGGACCAAAGGATCGGGGAAGTTGCCGTTGCTGGTACCGAAGTTGAACTGAGTGATCCCTGGAGTACCGGTAGCGGGATTGATCGCCGTCGCACACCGATCCCGCACCAACTGCGGCAGGAAGGGGTTGGCGCACTGCACGGTCAGGTTCGGGCGGTTATACCCCGGGCTAGGCTGGTTGCTGGTCTTCACCTGCGCAAGGTTGACCGTCACATAGGCCTCGTTGTTCTCGGCGAAGTCGAAGCCGATCCGCCCGAAGCCGTTGAGCCGTTCCAGCGAGGATTGGAGCGATGCGCCCGAGCCCGGCGCGCCCGATAGGTCGCCGCCGACGCAGAAGCTGTTGGCGGGGAAGCAGTTGGTGACGCCGCCGGTGCCGGTCGGACGACCGTTCGATCCATAACTGAAATTATACGGCGCGCCGCTCTGATCGAACGCAATGCCCTGCAACGGGCCGTTGTTGATCAGGCCGTAGCGCGCATATTGATAAGGCTGTGCATAGTCGCGGTAGTTGAACTGCGGCAGGCCATTGTTGGTTTGTCCGGTGTTGACGAGCGTAGTGGCGCGGTACCAGTCGCGACCCTTGGCGAGGTCTGTGCCGAAATCGCCCGGGCCGACGCCGTCCTCGTCGTCATATTCGCCGCTGACGATCAGGTGCAGCTTATCGCCGAACAGCGACGTGCCGAATGCCGCCTGGACCAGGCCCTGCTTGTCGTCGCCATAGTTGGTGATGCCGCCCTGGACGTTCGCCTTGAAGCCCTTGAAGCGCGTATCGGTGATGAAGTTGACCACGCCGCCGACTGCGTCCGAGCCGTAGGAGGCCGATGCGCCACCGGTGACGACGTCGACGCGCTTGACCAGCAGCTGCGGGAACATGCTGATGTCGGGCACGCCGGAGACGTTGGCGCCGACGACGCGCTGGCCATCGAGCAGGGTCAGCGTACGAATCGGGCCGAGGCCGCGCAGTGAGAAGGAGCTGAGCCCCTGCGTGCCGCTCGACGTGCTGAACGTGCCGGTGGAGGCACCGGTCGACCCCTGGAGCGACGGCAGCTGCGCGACCGCGTTGAAGATGTTGGGCTGCGCGTTCTTGAGGATCTGGTCCTCGCCGATCACGGTTGTCGGCGTCGGTGCGTTGTAGCCGCTCGAGACGATGCGCGACCCCGTGACGACGATGTCCTTGTCCGGCGCGGCCTGCTCTTCTGCGGCGGTCTGCGGGGTCAGCGTCTGAGGCGGCGCTGCCGGATCGGCCGATTGAGTCGAAGCGGGCAGGTCGGACGGCGGGGCAACGGTCTGGGCTGCGGCAGGGGCGCAAAGCAACGCGGTGGCCAGCACGATCATGCTGGTTGCGTTAACATTGAAAGATCCGACTGAGCGTCGACCGCGCGTAACCTTGTTCATCCGTCCATCCCCTTGTCGCACGTGGCGCGTGCCGTGGTCCGGCCTGGCGACGTGTCATTCTTGTCGTTCTCTACGATATACTGGGCGCGGTATCATCTACGACCATGGTCGCAGGTGCGGCGCGTGAGCCGAAGCCTGACACGTCAGGGCATCAGGCGCTTGCGGCCTTGCGAGAGATGCCAGCGCATCGCCAGCGCCGCGCCGTCCGCATCCTGCGCACGGATGGCTTCGACGATCGCGTCGTGCTCGTCCATCATCGCCTTGATCACTTCCGGCGCGCGCGACCGCGAGATGTCGACACCGGCGCGCAGGATCCGCATCACCGCGTCCTGGAGGTGATCGAAGACCGGCAGGAACGCAGCGTTGGCGGTCGCCTCGGCGATCGCGCGGTGCAGCACCCAGTCCTCGTCATGCGCCGGCGCGTTCGACAGCAACGCGGTGCGCAATGCCTCCAACGCGTGTTCGATCGCGTCCATCTGGTGATGCGACCGGCGCTGTGCCGCGAGGCGTGCCGCCTCCGCCTCCAGTACGAAGCGGACTTCGTAGGTGCCTAGCGTCGCCGCGATGTCGGCCATCGGCATGTGCGACCCGAGCCGCTCTGACGGGCGCCGCTTGACGTAGGATCCCGCGCCGCGCCGCGCCTGCGTGATGCCGTCGGATGCGAGCCTCGCGAGCGCCTCTCGGACGATCGTGCGCGACATGCCAAACATTGTCGCCAGCTTGTCCTCGGCGGGAAGCCGGTCGCCGACCGCGAGCTGTTCGTCGAGGATGATCTGGACGATCGCGGTGTAAGCCCGGTCTGCCAGCCTTATGCCGTTCGCGGCGGGCTTGTCCGGAACGATCGGCGGCGGGGTGCTCGGAGTTTCAGACGACATGGCTGAGCGCCAGAACGAACGCGAGGCCGACTACCGAGATCGACGTTTCCAGCATCGACCAGGTGCGGAACGTATCCGCGGTGCTGGTGCCGACATAGCTTTTGACGAGCCAGAAGCCGGGATCGTTGACGTGACTGAAGAACACCGACCCTGCGCCGATCGCGAGCACGACGAGTTCGGGCGACACGCCCGAGCTTGCGACGACGCCTGGCATGATGCCTACCGCGGTGATCGTCGCTACGGTGGCCGAGCCAGCCGCAAGGCGTATGCCGACCGCGACCAGCCAGCCGAGCAACAGCGGCGAGATCGAATACATCAATACGGTGCGCGCGAGCAGATCGGACAGGCCTGCGGTCACCAGCACCTGCTTCAACGCGCCGCCTGCGCCGATCGCGAGCAGGATCGCGCCCGCGGCGCCCATCGTCTCGTGCCACACCGCATTCTGGATCGCAGCCTCGCGCAGGCGGCGGCCGAACAGCAGCGGGAGCGCGATGAGGTTGGTGAGCAACAGCGCAACGACGGGGTTGCTCGCCGCGACCAGCGAGGCCGTGCCCTTGAGGCCGGGAATCATTTGGCCCAGCTCGCCGGTCGCGATCATCAGCACCGGCAGGAGCACGATCAACAGCGACCACAGCCGCGGCGGCGGGGCGATGCCGAGCCCTGGATCATGCAACACCGGCGCTTCCAGCCGCACGCCGCGCGTCGTGAACTTCGCGAGCAGCGGACCGGAGATGATCGCCGTCGGAATGGCGATCGCGATGCCGTAGAGCATCGTCTTGCCAAGGTTGGCGCCCAATGCCTCGACCGCGAGCAGGGGGCCGGGGTGAGGCGGGACGAGTGCATGGACCACGCCGAGCCCTGCCAGCGCCGGCATGATCAGCCTCAACTTAGCTGCATCGCGTTCCGCGCCGTCCTTGCCGGTCATCTCCTCGGCGGCTGCGACGACGATCGGCAGCAACAGGACGAGGCCGGTCTCGAAGAACAGCGGAAGCCCGACGATGATCGCGATACCCAGCGTCGCCCATGGTGCCGCCTGCTTGCCGGTCAACTGCAACGCGCCCTTGGCAAGCGACGCCGCGGCACCCGACAGATGCAGCATCGCGCCGAGCGACAGACCCAGCGCGACCACCAGTCCGGTGCCGCCGATAATGTCGCCGACCCCCTTCTGCACCGCCTTGGCGACGTCGGGTAGGGGGAGGCCGGCGAGCAGGCCGACGGTGAACGCACCGCACAACAATCCGATAAAGGGATGGAGTCGACCGCGGACGATCATCAGGACCGCAAGGAATATCCCAGCCAGCGCAGCGATCACGAGTCGCATGTCGGGGCTGATCATCAATGTACAGGCCGCAGTCGCGCGCGCTCGTCCAGTGCTCGTGACATCACGCCCCTCCCGTTGGTCGGCGGCGCCTTCGCCTGCCGATATGATGGCAGATCTGTACGACAGGTCTTTTCGATCTGACAACAAAAAAGGCTTGATTGCGTCCGATCGCACGGCCCATAGTTAAAACCTGTCCAACCGAATCCGCGTAACGGATCACTGGATCAACAGCGACAGCCACCGCGTCTCGGCCACCCATCGGCCGCTACGACTTCGGCCGGCGCACAGGGAGGGATGATCATGGAACGGCCTGGATACGATACGCACGAACCTTCGGCCGCGACCGCTGTCGCGACGTGCGCCGCGTCGCCGCGGCTGACGCCGACGCAGATCAGGGTCCTTCGCGGCGTCCATTCGGGTTTGCTCAACAAGCAGATCGCCTTCGATCTCGGGATCGCCGAGGCTACCGTGAAGGTCCACATGACCGCCCTGATGCGCAAGCTGAACGTCCGCAACCGGACGCAGGCCGCGATCGTTGCGCAGACGCTGGCGATCTGACACTTGCCTTCGAATACGACCTTCGTCGCAGATGAAGCGGGCCTCCACGAACGGTAGGACTGCTGTCCTGATAACGGGAGACGGACGATGGTTGCGAAATGGCTGCTCTGCGGAACGGCGCTTCTTGTCGCCAGCCCGGCCGTTGCGAAGACTTCGGCGCCAACCCGGTCGGTCTCGGTCTATCTCAGCCAACCCAACGATCCGCAGGCGGTAACCGTGAAAGGCGTCGGCGACGGCCGCGCGGACGATAGCGCGGCGATCCAGCAGGCGATCGACGCGGCGGCGGCTGGCGGTCATGGCGGCGTCGTGTTCCTGCCATCGGGACGCTACCGGATCACCCGCACGATCTTCATCCGGTCCGCCGTCCGCGTGTTCGGCGTCGGCACGACTCGTCCGGAAATCGTCCTCGCAGACAACAGCGCGGGTTTCGGGTCCGGCGTGGCGGCGATGGTCAGCTTCACCGGCGAGGACCAGTACCGCGTCGGCAAGGCACCCGTACCACCGCGTACCAGCGTCCCGTTCGATCCGGCGATCTTCGATGCGACCTCGAGCACTTTCTATTCCACGCTGTCCAACGTCGATTTCCGGATCGGCGATGGCAATGCCGGCGCGGTCGCGGTGCGCTTCCGCGTCGCGCAGCACGGCTATCTGCGACACATCGACTTCCATATCGGCTCGGGTCTTGCCGGCGTCTATCAGGCGGGCAACGAGTTCCAGAATCTGCGCTTCTTCGGCGGTCGCTACGGCATCATGTCGGAGAAGACCTCGCCAGCTTGGCAGTTCACGCTGCTTGATTCGGAGTTCCAGGGGCAGCGCGACGCGGCGATCCGCGAGCACGAGGTCGACCTGACCCTCGTCAACGTCGCGATCCGCGATACGCCGATCGGGATCGAGATCGACCGCGGCTATTCGGATTCCTTCTGGGGCAAGGACGTCCGGTTCGAGAACGTATCGCAGGCGGGCATCGTCGTTTCCGCCGAGAACAGCGTCTTCACGCAGATCGGCTTCGACAATGCGGTCGCGAGCAACACACCGACCTTTGCGCGCTTCCGCGATAGCGGTAAGATCGTCGCAGCCGCGGGGCCGACCTACCGGGTCGCCGACTTTTCCTACGGTCTGAAGCTCGCGGGCCTCGGCACGATCGGCGAATATGCGACCGACGTTTCGATCGCGCGGCTGTCTCGATTGCCCGCTCGACGCGCGCCGGCGATCCGGGCCATGCCGGCGGTGCGCGAATGGGCGAACGTGCGTGATTTGGGCGTCAAAGGTGACGATACCACCGACGATACCGCAGCCTTGCAGCGCGCGATCAACACGCACCGCGTGCTGTATCTCCCGGTCGGTCGCTACCGCGTCACCGACACGCTGAAGCTACGGCCTGACAGCGTGCTGATCTCGCTGCACCCGAGCCTCACGCATCTCTATCTCCCCGACGAGACGCCCGCGTACATGGGCGTCGGCGGTCCGAAGGCGCTGTTGGAGAGTGCGAAGGGTGGCAACGCGATCGTCTCCGGCCTCGGGCTCTGGACCGGCGGCGTGAACCCGCGCGCGACGGCGTTGCTCTGGAAGGCGGGCGAGGCGTCTATGATCAATGACGTCAAGATCCAGGGCGGCGGCGGCACCGTGCTGACCAAGGGCAGCCCGATCGGATTCGGCGATCCGCGCGCGCGCTTCGATGGTCAGCATCCGAGTATCTGGGTGACCGACGGCGGCGGCGGTACCTTCGCGGCGATCTGGTCGCCGAACACGTTGGCCTCGGCGGGCTTCCACGTCTCGAACACCAAGACCCCCGGCCACGTCTACGAACTGTCGGCTGAGCATCATTATCGCGCCGAGATCGTCCTCGACAACGTCGAGAACTGGGAATTCCTCGCGCCGCAGACCGAGCAGGAGGTGCGCGACGGCGTCGACGCGATTTCCACCGAGATCCGCAATTCGCGCAACATCCTGTTCGCCAATTATCACAGCTACCGCGTCACGCGGTCGATCAAGCCGATGGACGCCGCGGTAAAGCTCTACAATTCAGGCGATATCCGTTTCCGCAACGTCCATGTGAACGCCGAAAGCGGGTTTGCGAGCTGCGATGCAAAGGGCTGCGGCACCTACCTGCGCGCGAGCAAGTTCCCGTTCGAGAATACGATCAAGGACATGACGCGCGGGCAGGAAGTACGTGAACTCGAGTTCGCCAAGCTCGACGTACCAGCAGCGTCGGCCACGGCAGTGCGAACTCCGATACCGGCAACGCCCGGCGTCGAGAAACTCGCCGACGGTTTCTATTCGATCGCTGGCGGTGCGGTCGATGCGCAGGGCAAGCTCTACTTCATCGATCGCCGCTTCCAGCGGATCCATGGCTGGTCGAAGACCGAAGGCCTGTCGATCGTCGCGGAAGCGCCGCTCGACGCGGTGAACCTTGCGGTCGCCAAGTCCGGCGATCTGCTGGTGCTGTCATCGGCCGGACGAGATGGGACCGTCTACAGCATCGATCCGACCAAGCCCTCGGACGTCAAGGTCATCGCACCAACCCCAGCCAAGGCGCGACGCGGTGCGGCGACTGTGCTGCCCGTCAACGTCTGGGCGAACGGCGAGTTCGCCGACCGGATCGATCCGACGACGTACCAATATCCACCGCTCGCCGATTTCTTCACCGGCAAGATGGGCGAGGCGAAAGCGCAGGAATATGTCTCGCCCGACGGTTCGCTGGTGCTGCCGGCGTTCCGCGTGTGGAACCAGGGGCCGGACGATCATCAGGGCTGGCGCTGGTCCGATACGCTCGACTCCTATGGGTTCGTCACGGCGCCTCCCGGCGAGCGGGTGGTGCTGACCAACGGATCGGAGAACCGCACGTATAGCGGTCTGGTCGGCGACAATGGCCGGGTGACGGACCTCAAGGTCGTCGCACCGCGCGGCGGCGAGAGCGCGACGCGCGATGCAACCGGCAACCTGTACGTCGCCAATGGACAGGTGTTCGTCTACCGGCCGGACGGCACGCTGTTACGCCGTATCGACGTACCGGAACGTCCGCTGCAACTCGTCATCGGTGGCGCCGATCATCGTACGCTGTTCATCCTGGCGCACCACGCACTCTACTCTATCGGACTGTAAGCGCGTCGGGCGATCGGTCAGATCGCCCGCTTGCGCCGAACCAGGCTGACCGTCTGAATCAGCGTCGCCAGCGCGGTCAGCACGATGCCGAGCATGGCCACGCCGAACCAGCCGGCCGCGGCCCAGGCCTGCGTCGCCGCGGCGGACCCGACCGCGCCGCCCAGGAACATGCCGCCCATGAAAATGGTGTTGAGCCGCGCCCTCGCTTCGGGGCGCAGCGCGTAGACGATGTGCTGGTTGGAGACGAGCGCGCTCTGGACGGCGAAATCGAGCACGATGACACCGACGACCATGCCCGCGATCGACGTCCACACGCCGAACAGGATCCACGATACCAGCGTCAGCGCGGCGCCGAGCGCGATTACCAAATGCGGGCCCTTTCGATCCGCGTACCGACCGGCGATCGGTGCGGCGAAGATGCCGACTGCGCCGACGATGCCGAACAGGCCCGCGACGTCGGCACCCATCGCATAGCGCGGCTCCTGAAGTCTGAGCGCGAGGATGGTCCAGAACGCGGTGAATGAGGCGAAGATCAGCGACTGGGTGACGGTCGCCAGCCGCAAGGCACCGAACTCGCGCCACAGCCCGACGAGCGAGCGGAGGAGGCCGCCATAGGACAGTGCGGCGGCGGGCTGGCTGCGGGGCAGCTTGATCGCCATCCAGAGGCCGACGGCGAGCGCCATCGGCACGCCCAGCCAGAACATCTCGCGCCAGCCGGCATGCGTCGCGACGAAGCCGGCCAGCGTTCGGCTCAGCAATATGCCGCACAACAACCCCGACATGACCGTGCCGACGGTCGCGCCGCGTCGGTCCGGCGCGGCGAGGTTGGCGGCCAGCGGAACGATCTGCTGTGCGACCGTGGAGGCGATACCGACCAGAAGTGAGGCAGCCACGACGAGACCTGCGGTGGGCGCGATCGCGGCGGCGACGAGCGCGGCGGCGAGGACCGCGAACTGGATCACGATCAGGCGCTTGCGCTCGATCAGGTCGCCGAGCGGTACGAGGAAGAACAGACCCGCGGCATACCCCAGTTGTGTCGCGGTGGGGATCAGCGTGGACAGTTTGCCCGGCAGATCCTTCTCGATCACGCCGAGCATCGGCTGGTTGTAATAGATGTTGGCGACCGCGACGCCGGCAGCGGCCGCCATCGCAAACGTCACGCTGCTGGTCAGGACATAGCCCGTCGTACGAGGTTCCGGGCGGTCTTGCGCAGTCGATGTCATGGTCAATTCCGGTGTACGGCGCTCCGCCTGACGGGCGCGCCATGCTTGCAGGTGAATGGATCGGGCGTCGTTAGCGGGCGGCGACGCGCGCTCGGGTTAGATGGGCAGTTCGTCCGTAAGGTAAAGTGCGGACGGCGGGCTCGACGGCAGCGTAGGTTCGGGCGCGGTACGCGTTGCGGCGGTACGAAGCCACTCCGGGCCACCGTCGCGGTGCCGGGTCGAGCCATCCGACCGCGTCGGCACCTTGCCGTAGATCGGCGGCCCGTCGCGACCGGGCGATCCTGCGCCGAACGACGCCGCGATGTTGCCGTAGGTCGACGGATCGCGTCCGTCGAGGCTGAGCCGGTCGTTCAGGTAGCAGGCTGTCGCCCATGCCGTCTCGGGATCGGGCGTCAGGGCGATGATCCGCTTGGCCCAGTACATGCGCAGATTATTGTGCATCCAGCCATCGACTAGGAACTGGCGCTGGCAGGCGTTCCAGGTCTCGTCGCGGGTGGTTCCGTTGAGCAAGTCGGCGAGCGTTTCCACTTCCGGACGCGGGTCAGAAGCGTGCGCTCCGAGCGTTTCGCGGGCCCATTCCGAGACGCGGTCGTAGCGCTCGGGCGAGGGAAGCGCGCGAGCCTGGTAGTGGAACCATTCGCGCCATGTCAGCAGTTCGTCGGCGAATTTGGTCTTGGCGGCGGCGGGCGCATCGGCGGCTTCGACGGTGGCCATGACTTCGCGTGGGCCGATCACGCCGAAATGCAGATAGGGCGAGAGCATGCTGGCACCGACCGATTTGGTCGCATCGTTGCGGGTCGTGGCATAGGTCGGCAGCACAAAGTCCATCAGCCGTTCGAGTTTCGTCAGGGCGCCGTCGCGGCCGGCCGGGAAGTCGGGACTGAGCACAAGCGAATGATCGATCACCGCGCTAGCGACCAGACGGTCAAGGTCGGCATTGCTGCATGACTCAAGTCGATCCGATGTGAAGGGCAGGGGGCCGTCATACGCGGCAATGTCCGCCTGAAGGTCGTCGGTCGCCAGCCAATCCGCACGCACTGCCTCGTGCTTGCGCCGGAACGCGGTGGTCGAGCCGATGCCGTCGCCGAGTAGCGCGGGGGGGACCAGACATGCGGCATTGACCGCGAACATCGCGACTTCGGTGCGGGCGGCGACACGGTCCGACTGCCAGCGCGCGACGAAGGTCGGCTGGTCCTCGACGAACACCGCGGCGCTGTCGGCGGCCAGACGATAGACCAGGCCCTTCTCGCGCGCGTCGTCGCGATCGACATGCTGGACGCAGGCAAGGCCGCGCTGTCGGCAGTCGCGCGCGAGATCGCGGCTCGCACCCAGAATGAAGTGGTGAAGGCGATCGGACGCGTAGGGGTAGTCTTCGCGCAGCCCGTGGTAGACGAGGACCGGTAGGCCGAGATCGTTGCCGAGACGGATAGCCGCGTCGATCACCGGATTGTCGCGGGCACGCAACGCCTGCTGCAGCCAGCAAAGGACGTAGCGCCCCGTCGGACGTACTTCCGCCGCGTTCATCCGGCGGACGCGGGACGCCTCGGCCCAGGAGTCTAGCGATTCTATAGTCGAAGGTTGCGAGAGCGGCGTTACCATGATGGCCCAACACACGGGGCCGTCGCGACGATCCCTTCAGGGGCGGACGTATGCCAAAGCGTCGAGTGCCTCGGAGATCAATGCGGCGACGACCGTCTGGCCGAGCGCATCAGCCTCCGCCAGCGCATCCTCGAGATGCTCGCGAAGCCGTTGATCGGGATTGAGCATCCGTTGGGGCATGTCTGAGTTATATCGCCGCAAACGTTTGGCGATACAAGTCGGTCCCTCGACTAGTCGCAAAAATCTCTCGACCTGCCCACTTAACTCCGTGAGAACTGATGTTGGTAGTAAATATCAAGGGCAATGCCGCGACTCAGAGGTCTCGGTAGTAAAAGATTTCCGCTTCGTCTGCAGGGCGCAAGCCAACGATCTGCCCGGCTAATTGCCAATTGGTGCGGGTCAAAAGTCCGACAGCGGCGCTGTTATCGACACCGGTCGAGATGAAGACTCTGCCACTCAGGACAGATTTCAGTTCGGCTATCAACGATTGGGCGATCCCGTGGCGACGATAGTCGGGATCGACGACCAGTTTGTTCACATAGTCCTTGCCGATGCATCCGCCGGTCTGCCACGCGATATAGCCTGCGATGACGCCGTCTACCTCGGCTACCAGCATACGGCGCTCAACGATCTCCGCGATCCGGTCTCCGGGGAAGGAATCGAACGCCATCAACCGGGACAGGTCATAGGGTTCGGCGGCTCGGATCGCGGTCATGGTCTCTCCCTGCTGCAACCGATCGCTGGTTCCAGGTCGGCGGCTTGAAGGGCAGAACGGACGTTCCGGCTGGAAGTCTCACGAGTTGCGTTAGATTATAGAGATTCCTGGTACGTTCCTGCTCCGTGCGCCGGTCGTGCGCGAACGAGTTGCCTGGACCGTGTTCGCGCGGATAAGCTGGCGCAATGGAAAACACCGCACCGCAGCTCGATCTGTTCACCCGCCTCGAAATCGCGATCGAGGAGCGCAACGAGGCCGCCGAAGCCTTCGACGTCTTCAAGCAGGATGCCGTGATGGCACACGCTCCGGCTGCTGGAGCAGAGCCTGCCGTGACGAGCGAGGACGCCGCCGATGCCGCCGCGGGCGAGGTCGACGACTTCAACGCGGAGGTGAACGCGCTGTTGCAGGGCGCGACGGACGCGGAGCTTGCAGGTGCGTACGACCAGTCGGGCGGCGAGGTCGGCAACCCGGTGGCCGAGGCGCTGCTGGGAGAGATCAAGCGTCGCGAGGGTCGCGCCTGATCGTACGACGTCGCCGTTAGTCGCCACATTTTGTGATGCGGTGAGTCTTTATGCCGCGTTGCAACGTAACTGTCACACCGCCGCGGTGTTGGCGCTCCCTTGCCGACCCTGGTGGTGCTCGTCGATCGAGCAGTAGAGGCGGGCGGCCTACCTTGTTTTCACAGCATGTTTTCTAGGTAGGCCGGCCGCTGCGCGCCGTTCTTGGGGAGGGGCTAGAGGTTCGCCGGTGCTCAGCGTGCGGCACTCCAGCCAGATCAACGCGATAGCCCTTTCCACCACTCGCCCAACCGCCTAAGCGAAACGCATCCCCGGGGGGCCGCTGATGTGCGGCTGAGAGGTGGGCAACAGCCCATGACCCGCTGAACCTGATCCGGCTTATACCGGCGTAGGGAGGGTCTGCGGCTGGCCCGTCGTCCCTCCGATTGGAGTGGACGTGACGTTTTTTATTGCTGGTTTTTCGTTGTGACGCGCGCGTTGATAGCGCGTGGCCGCCCTGCTTTCCGGGTAGCGCTGACCCTCTCGGCGAGCCTTGCCGCATCCTCTGCAAGCGCGCAGGTCGCGTCCGAGCCGGTCGAACCCGCTGAAATCCGGGTGGTGGGCAAGCAGGACCCTGCGGGTTTGCTCCCCGACCAGAAGGTGCCGCGCGCGCAGAGTGCGATCTCCGCCGACTTCATCGTCAAGCAGGCGCCGACGCTCAACGCGTTCCAGCTGGTGACGCTGTTGCCCGGCGCGAACGTCGCGTCGAGCGACCCGTACGGCCTGTCGACGAGTTCGAGCCTGACGCTGCGGGGGCTCGGTCAGGACGAGATCGGCGTGCTGATGGAAGGCGCGCCGCAGAACGACATCGGCTATTATTACGCCTATCCGTCGCAGTTCGCCGATCCGGAGAATCTGAAGCGCATCTCACTCGCGCAAGGCTCGGTCGATATCGATTCGCCGACATTGGGCGGGGCAGGCGGGCTGTTGTCGCTGTCGCTCGACGATCCGAAGGCGCGTCCCGGCGCACTCGTCGACCTGTCGCTCGGCAGCTACGCGGCGCGGCGTGGGTTCTTCCGGATCGATAGCGGGACGATCGGCAACACCGGACTGAAGGCGTTCCTGTCCTATTCGAATACGCGCGCGGACAATTGGCGAGGTGCCGGCTACGATACGCGCCAGCATATCGACGCCAAGCTGCTCAACGAATGGGGCGCCGGGAACCGCGCCAGCCTTGCGCTGTCGTACAACGACGCGAACTCGTCGAGCTACCCGAGCCCGACGCTCGCCGAGTGGAACGCGCAGGGTCGCGGGTTCAACTACGACAAGCGCTACACCGCGGGGAACACCAACTACTGGCGCCTGTACCGCGCGCCGTTCCGCAATCTCTATGCGTCCGCGCCGGTGCATCTGGTGCTGACCGATCGGTTGGCGCTCGACACCACCACCTATCTCCAGTTCGGCTACGGCAACTCGCCCTACGGGACGCAACTGACCACCGAAGGGAATTTCCTCGGGACCGAAGAACTGGCGCAGCCGATCGCGCTGCCCGGTGCGGTCGACGGCGTCGCGACCGTGCTCGGCAATTACACCGGTGACCAGATGCGGACCGGGAACGTCAGCAAGCTGACCTTCAGGACCGGCGCGCACACGCTCACCGCCGGGCTCTGGTTCGACTACGGCACCGACCGCGTCACGCAGTCCTACACCTCGATCGACGCAGACGGGCAGCCGACCGATCGTTGGGGCTACCGCGCCAAGGCGATCCGCACCGCCGACGGCCGCTTGCTCGCCTATGAGAACCAGCGCACCGTCACCGTGACGAAGGGCTTCTTCGTCGCCGATAGCATCGCGCTGACGCCGCGGCTGACGATCGATGCCGGGTTCAAGGGCGTCAACGTGCTGCGCAATGGCCGCAATTACCTCCCCGGGCCGCAGGACAAGGTGCGCAACGACAGTTTTGCCGCGTTGCCGCGTGCCGCGATTCACTACCGGATCGACGATCGCCAGCAGCTGTTCGCCAACATCACCACCAACTTCCGCACGCCCAACGAGTTCACGCTCTACAACAGCTATTATGGTGGCGAAGTGGTCGTGCAGGGGACGAACGCGCTCAAGAACGAATATTCGGTCTCGCAGGAGATCGGCTACCGCTTCATCGGCGAGCAGCTCTCCGCCTCGGTAACCGGCTTCCACTACAAGTTCCGCAATCGACAGTTGGCAACCGTGATCGACCAGGGCGGCGCGCAGGTCAACGCGACGCTCAACGCCGGCGGCCAGACTTCGTACGGGGTGGATGCGGAGATCGACTACCGTCCGGTCGCAGGCGTCAGCCTGTACCTCTCGGGCGAATATCTGCGCGCACGGATCGACGACGACCTGCCGGTCGGCGCGGACTTCCTGCCGACGAGGGGCAAGCACGCCGTGTCCAGCCCAACCGTCCAGTTCGGCGCGGGCGGGATCTACGACGACGGGCGTTTCTTCGGCAGCGTCGCGTCGAAATATATCGGCCGGCAATATGCGAGCTTCATGAACGACGAGCGCATCAAGGGTTATGCGACGCTCGACCTGTCGGTCGGCATGCACCTCGCCGACTGGCTCGACGGCAAGCGCACCGACCTGCGCGTCAACGCGATCAACGTCACCGATCCGCACGTCCTCGCCGGTGTGCAATCGGTCAGCACCAATGCGCAGGACACGATCGGCCGCAACGGCACGGTGATCGCCGGTTCGCCGCCTGCCTATTACATCGGCAGTGGCGCGGCGGTCATGGCGACGATCTCGCGAGCGTTCTGAGGTGGCGTCGCAGCTGAAGCATCTCGTCCACGGCATGGGAACTGCGATGGAGGCGCCGACCTGGCCCGCCATCGCTGCGGACGAAGCCGAGGCGGTGCTGGCGCATTTTCCGGCGGCGGGGCGGATGACCGGGCTGCACTGGCATTCCCCCCGCCCATTCTCCGCTGCGACCCTGGTGCACACGACGAACGGCGCGTTCCTGTTGAAGCGCCACCATCACCGAGTCCGCACGGTCGAAGGGCTCGCCGAGGAACACGCGTTCATCGCGCATCTCGCCGGTGCGCGCGTGTCGGTGCCCGAGGTCATGACGACCGCGGAGGACGCGAGCGCGGTCGCGATCGGTCCGTGGTCGTACGAACTGCACCGCCAGGCGCCGGGGGAGGATTTGTATCGCGACCGGCTGTCGTGGACGCCGTTCCTGTCGCTCGACCATGCCCATGCCGCCGGCGTGGCGCTGGCGGAACTGCACGTCGCGGCGCGCGGGTTCGATGCGCCAGCGCGACGCCGACACCCTCTGATCTCGAGTTTCACGATACTTCCCGCCGCCGATCCCGTGGTTGCGGCGAGCGCGTATGTCGCCGCCCGCCCTGCGCTGGCCGCGTTCCTCGCCACCCGGCCTTGGCAAGTGCAACTCGACCGACTGTTCGAACAGGCCGATAGCAACCTGTCATCGCTTCTCGCGAAACAGACGCCGTTGTGGACGCACAACGACTGGCACCCCTCCAATCTTCTCTGGACGCGAGAGGGTGCGGTGCGGACCGTGTTCGACTTCGGGCTGGCGGATCGCACGAGCGCCGTTCACGACATCGCGACGGCGATCGAGCGGACGGCGGTGAGGTGGCTGGATCTGGGGCAGGGGGCTGACGATGCGATCGCTGATCCCGAGACGGCGCTGGCGCTGATGGCGGGCTATGCCACCGTCCTACCGCTGAGCGATGAGGAGATCGCCGCGGTTGTGTCGCTGTTGCCGCTGGTCCATGTCGAATTCGCGCTGTCGGAGGCCGATTACTTCACCGCCGTCGTGGCGGACACCGCGTCCGCCGCTATGGCCTGGGACGGGTATCTGATCGACCATGCGGCGTGGTTCTTCTCGCCTCTGGGCCAGGATTTCCTGCGGCGGATCGCTCAGTCATGACGCCGCTCGAGATCGTTGCGGTAGTCGTCAGTTTTGCCGGGATATGGCTGACCGCGAAGCGCAACATGCTGTGCTGGCCAATCAATTTCGTCGCCTGTGCGCTCTACTTCAAGCTGTTCCTCGACGTGCGGCTCTATGCGGACATGGTGCTCCAGGCATTGTTCGCGGTCGCCATCGTCTATGGCTGGCTGGCCTGGGCGCGCGGCAAGGACGATAGCGGCGATGTCGTCGTCGAGCCGTTGCGGCCATCGCGTGCGCTCGCCGGCCTCGGCGCGGGGGCGGTCGGGGCGTTCGTGATCGGCTGGTTCATGAGCCGTTACACCGACGCGGCATTGCCATGGGCCGACGCGACGCTCAGCAGCTTCAGTCTGGTCGCGCAATATTGGGTCGCGCGACGTCATGCGGCGAACTGGCTGCTGTGGATCGCGGTCGACGTCCTGTATGTCGGGATGTTCGCGTATAAAGGGCTCATGCTCACGGCCGGCCTGTACGCGGCGATGGTCGTGCTGGCCGTGATCGGATATCGGCGCTGGCAGGCGCGCTCCACCGGCTAGTGCGCGCGAAACGGAGATCGGGCGTTGGCGGACAAAAAGGACTGGGACGGCGACGCGGTCCGCAAATGGCTGGACGCACGGGGGATTGCCGCACGCTCCGAGCAGGTTGTAGCCGAGCGTGGCGGCCGTGAATTGCAGGATGACTGCGACAAGGCATCAGCCGAGGAAATGGTCTGTGCGCTGATGAGCCGCAAAGGCGTCGCGGACAGCCAAGCGACGTTTACCGCCGCGCTTGCTGCGATACTGGACCGCGACGAGTATATCTGGCGCGGCGTCTACAACGATACGCGCTTCGACCGGCACGTGCGGTCATACGCTAGAAAGCTGGTTAAGATGGCGAAAACGAACACTGGGTTCGAGAACGTCGCACATTACCAATAGGCTTCGATAAGGCGGCCCGCTCGGCGGTGAGTGGGCCGCCTTAAGATATTAGCGACGGTCGAAGTCGAACCAGCCGCGCTTGGTGCCATCATTATTATAGGCCGGGCGCGCCGACGACGCGGCTACGGGACGCGTGTCAGGCGACACGAAGATCGAGCGATCCTCTACCGGCGCACGGGTCGTCGTCACAGGTGCGACTGGGGCCACCGGGGCGGCCTTTACAAGGCGCGCATTCTCATGCTCGGCCTCGACCGCACGCTTTTCGGCGGCGGCGGCGCGGATGTCGGCGTCCTTCTTGGCGACCGCGTGCGCGTCACGTTCGGCGTGATAGCGCGCCTTCCACTTCTTGCCGCCGGGATGGCTCGCCAATCCGAACAGCCAGCCGGCGACGAAGATCAGTGCGAGCGCGGCGAATTGCGTAGGCGTGGAAAACAACGGCATCGAAAAACCCTCCTGTTACGGGGGCTCAACGATCCGTTGGCGTTGCGGTTGCTTACCCCTTCAGCAGCGCGTCGGAGATCGAGCAGGCGGCTGGGCCGAGAATGACGACGAACAGCACCGGCAGGATGAACAGGATCAGCGGCACGGTCATGATCGCGGGCAGACGTGCCGCCTTTTCCTCGGCGCGCATCATGCGTTCGTTGCGGAATTCGCCCGACAATACGCGCAGTGCGGAGGCGAGCGGCGTGCCGTATTTCTCGGTCTGGATCATCGTCGTGACGACGCCCTTCACCGCGTCCAGCTTCACGCGCAACGCGAAGTTCTCGAATGCGCTGCGGCGGTCGGTCAGGAAGCCCAACTCGATCGCGGTGAGGGTGAATTCCTCGCCCAGTTCGGGATAGGCGCGGCCGAGTTCGCGCGCGACGCGGTGGAACGCGGCATCGACGGTCAGGCCGGCTTCGGCGCAGATCACGAGCAGGTCGAGCGCGTCGGGAAGGCCCTTGCGGATCGCATCCGAGCGCTTCTTGATCTTGTTGTCGAGATACAGGTCCGGTGCCTTGTAGCTCAGGATGAAGCTCATCGCGACGAGCCCGTATTTCTTGAGCGGACCCCAGGTCGCGAAGCCATCGGTGCCATAGACCCAGTAGAGCATCGCTCCGCCGATTACGATCGGTAGCACCAGCCGGCCGAAGATTACTGCGGGCGCCCATTCCTTCGAGCGGATACCGGCCTGCATCAGCTTGACCTGGACCGCCTTGACCTGGCTGTCCTGCAGCACTTTCATCGACGACAGGATGCCGCGCATCCGGTCCGCAGTGTCGTTGCGCGTGACCAGTTTCGCACGGCGCTTGGTCGAGGCGGTGATGCCCGCCTTCAACTGCTCGCGACGATCGTTCAGCGCCTTGACGCGCTTGGCCATCGGATCGTGAACCGTCGTCACCGCATAGATCGCGATCATCACGGCGAACGCGGCGACACCCGACAGGATCGTCGCGACCCAGAGTACGTCGACCCCGAGCAGGGTAGGTCCGGCGGTCTCGCCCATCGTCAGTCCCTCAGATCTCGAAGTTGATCATCTTGGCCATGATGAAGGCGCCGATCGCCATCCACATCATGCCGCCCATGCCGATCGCCATCAGCCGTTCGTCGACGAAGAACCGCTGCATGTACGTGCCGTTGATGAACCAGATCAGCGCGAACACGATGAACGGCAGCGCGCCGATGATGTATGCGGACGCCTTCGATTCCGACGACATCGCCTTGATCTTCAGCTTCATCTGGCCGCGCATGCGCAGCACGTTGGCAAGGTTGGCCAGCGTCTCCGCAAGGTTGCCGCCGGTCTCGCGCTGGATCGCGATGGTGATGACGAAGAACTGGAATTCGGGTGTGCCGAGCCGGTCCGCGGTCTCCTGGAGCGCGGCGTCCATCGTCCGGCCGATCTTCATCTTGTCGCTGACCGAGCGGAATTCCTCGCCGACCGGGCCGTCGAGTTCATGCCCGACGACGCCGATCGTCTCGCTGATCGGCAGGCCGGAGCGCAGCCCGCGGACCAGCAGTTCGATCGCGTCGGGAAACTTCGCGGTGAACTTGCCGACGCGGCGGTTGATCGTCTTGCCGACGACCAGATGCGGCAGGCCGATGCCGACGAACAGGCCGAACAGCAACGCGAGCAGGATCGGCATGCCCTTGAACAGCATGAGCGCCGCGACGACCAACGCGATCCCGGCGGTCGCCATGCCGTATTGGCCGACGGTCCAGTCCTTGCCCGTCATCGCGAGCCGCTTTGCGAGCTGCACCGGGTTGGGCAGGATACGACCGAACGCCAGATCCATCTTGGTATCGCGCGCATGCGAGATGCGCCGCATGTGCGCGTCCGCCACGGTGATCTCGTCGCCGTGCCGTTCGCGCAACGCCACGAGCCGGCGCGATTTTGCGCGGCCCGGCGAGGGCCCGGCGAATGCGAACACGATCATCCCCAGCACGATGCTCGCGCCGACCATCACGAGCAGGAGCGGCGCCATGCCGGTCATTGCGCGACGCTCGTCATGTGCGCATGACCATGCGCTGTCATTTCGCTTTTGCCGGCTTCAGCGTGCGCTTCGTCATCAGCCCGCGGAGTTCGCCGAACTTGCCCATCAGCGACCGGCCCCGGGACGCCTTGGCACCGTCGATGCCGCAGTCCGCGACCGCCGCGGCGAGCGCGCTGGCGAGCGCGACGATCGGCGCGATCGTCTTGCTGGTCTTGCCGACCTCGACGATCGGCTTGCCCAGCTTGGCCGACTGCGCCGCGAGCTTCTGGTCGAACGGAACGAGGTAATCGATCTTGCGCTCGATCGAGCCCTCGAAATCCTTGCGGCTGATCTCGAGCTGGCCGCCGGTGTGCACGCGGTTGGCGACTACGAACAGCTCGATCTGCGGCGCATTCGTCTTCAGCCACGACAGGATCCGGATCGTATCGCGCGCAGCCGCCAGCGTCAGGTCGGTGACGATCACCGCGAGCTTCACGTCGCTGATCAGGTGCGGGTGCTGGATCATCATCGCGCGCGGCAGATCGACGACGGTGCATTCGAACGCCGCGCGCATCTCCTCCTGCAGCTGGTAGAAGGCGGAGCCGTCGGTGACCACAGGCGTGCTGATCGGTGCCTCGGCGCTCAGCACCGACAGGTTTTCCGTCGCCTTGACCATCGCGCGTTCGATGAACAATCCGTCGATGCGGCTCGGATTCTCGATCGCGTCGGTCAGGCCGCGGCCGGGCTCGAGATCGAGGCTGAGCGCACCCGTGCCGAAATGCACGTCGAGGTCGAGCAGCGCGGTCGATCGCTTCTCCTTGTCGGCGAGCAGCCACGCGATCGAAGTCGCGATCGTCGATGCGCCGACGCCGCCGCGCGTGCCGATCACGCCGACCGAGCAATGCGGACGCTCCGGCGACAGGTCGACGGGCTTCGGTGCATTGAGCATCATCTGCGCATGGACGAACGCCTCGCGCAGCATGTCGGGATGGAGCGGCTTCAGCAGGTAATCCTGGATACCGCTCGCGACGAGGTCACGGTACAGGCGGACGTCGTTCACCTGGCCAGCGGCGATCACCACCGTGCCGGGCTCGCAGACTTCGGCGAGCGCGTGGATGTCGTTCAGCGGATCGCCCGACTCGGCGAGATCGACGAACAGGATCTGCGGTGATGCGGCAACCGACAGCGACTGGATCGCGTTGCGCAGTCCGCCCTTGTAGATCTTGTCGACCGACCAGCCGAGTTCGGTCGCGATCGGGCGCAATGCCGCCGCGGTCGTCTCGTCGCAGACATAGGCGGCAAAGGGATCGCGACTGGCGGCGCCAGCGGGCTTCCACGGAGCGTTCATCACTTGCCTCCCGGCGTTGCTGCAGCGAGCGAACCGGCACCGGTCGGCGCTTTCTTGCGGTACGTGTCGATCGCCTTGTACGAGGCCGCGGTATCGGTGGTCTCCGCCCCTTCCTTGCCGCGAACCAGGTCGGCCGGATTGGCGATCATCGCCGCCAGGTTGCTGTTGATCGCGCAGCCGAAGTTGGACGACGTGTTGGATTCGAACTCGTTGGTCGCGTTGCGCGACCAGTCCGGACAGTGCGGCACCTGCGCGCGCATCCGGCTGACCACCACCCGAATCGATCCTGGCGTGACCGAGGCCGGGGTGACCGGCGCGTCGTCGCTCAGCAACAGGCCATAGCTCGCGACCACCGCGGCGACGTCGCCGTGCGCGGCGGGGCCTTCGCCCGCGGGATCGTCGATGGCTACGCGGTCGCCATAGCCGAGCCGCATCGCGTTCATCCAGCCGGCAAGCCGTTGCTGTTCGCCCGGCGCCAGTGCGCCGCCCGACACGCCGAGATCGAGCGCGTAGTCGGAGCGGCTCACGACCGGTTGGTGGACCGATTCAAGCCCGCGATTCTCGGTACCCATGCACCCGCCGAGCAACAGCGCGGGGACGAGGGACGCTAACAGGATCGACTTGGTGATCATCGGAAATCCTTGATGCGGTGTTCGCGAGCGGCGGGGCAGGGGCCGGCTCAATTCGAGAAACCTGGCGCGGGCACGGCGCCCTTCTTGGTCTTGGCGCCATTCCCGTTGGCAGGGCGCGCGGCGATATCGTCCTCGCTGCGGCGGACATCGCTACGCGGCATCGGCATGACCGGGGCGGCGGCACCGATCGCCGGTGGAACATAGGAAGGCCGCGCGATCGTCGGCACCGGCCGCTTGCCGCCGCCGGTGGCGCTGAGCGTTCCGAGCAGCACGCGGTCGATATCGGTCGGTGCGCGCGCGCCATCGGTCGGCAGCGCGATGTCGCTGGCGTTGTTGACCGGCTTCACCAGATACGGCGTGATGACGATCACAAGTTCCGTCTCGTTGCGCTGGAAGGCGTTCGAGCGGAACAGCGCGCCGATGATCGGCAGGTTCGAAAGGCCTGGCGTCTTGTCGTAGCTGTTGTTGTTGTTGTTCGATAGCAGTCCGCTGATCATCATGCTCTGACCCGAGCCGAGTTCCACGGTCGTCTCGGTACGACGCGTCGTGATGCCGGGCACGCGCGTACTACTGAGCGTGATCGCGTTGGCATAATCGAGCTGCGAAACCTCCGGACGTACCCGAAGCGAGATTCGACCATCCGACAAGACCGTGGGCGTGTAGGCCAGGCTGATGCCGTATTGCTTGTACTCGACCGAGATGGTGCCGAGCGCCTGCGCCAGCGGAATCGGTATCTCGCCGCCGGCGAGGAACGTGCCCGTCTCGCCCGACAGCGCAGTCAAGTTCGGGTTGGCGAGCGTCGTCACCTGACCGATTGTCTCACCCAGGTCGATCGCGCCGATGAGGTCGAGCCCGAGCAGCTTGCCGGCAAGGCCGAAGGTAGAGCCTAGCGTCGATTGCGTGACACCGCTTTGAGTGGGGGCAGTAAAGCCTGTCGACAGCGTGCCGCCCGGAAGGAATTGCGTGCTGGCGCCGCGGCCTTGGGCAACGCCAAATTTGAAGCCGCCCGTACCGTCTCTGCTTTGTATGTTCACCCCGATGTTCTTGATGAAACTCCGAGAGACTTCGGCAATTCGCACTTGCAGATTCACCTGCAGAGGCGTCGCCGTCTTCAGTCGCGACAGGACCTTTGTCGAATCACCGACGAACGCCTGCACCAGCCGCTCCGCTTCGGCGGCATCCTCGGGTGCGGCGACCGTACCCGTGAGCAGGATCAACCCGTTCATCGGCGTCGCGACGACCTGGGCCTCGGGCATCGCGAGCCCGAGCATCTGCTGCACCGAATCGAGGTTGTTGCCGACGCGGATGGTCGAGGCGTAGACGACTCCGCCGCCCTTCGCGGTTGCCGAGATCGTCGTCTCGCCGGTCTTCTTGCCGAACACGTAGAGCTGTGTCGGCGAGCGGACCTGAACGTCGGCGATGGTGTCGTCGGCGACGAACAGGTCGCTCATCGGCCGCGCCAGCGTGACGAGACGTCCGCGACCGGTGTTGACCTGGACGACGGGCAGTCCCGAGGGGGCGGCCTGCGTACGAGCCTGAGCCCGCTGGGCATGCTGGGCGAGCGCAGGGACGGATGGTGCGGCGGTGGCGGCGGCAAGGGCGACCGCGAGCGGCCAACCCATCTGCCGTCCGACTGGGCGCGTCATGGCGATACGCATCTTAATTCTTCCCCCCGACCGGAACCATGGTCACCGCATTGCCGCGGGCGACCCGTACGGCCGGGCCCTGCACCACGACCGGTGCCCCGCCACCGGACTGCGGCGCACTCATCATCGGCATAGGACGACCGTCTTCGTCGCTGGATGCCTTGCCGGGCACCGTGCTGCGCTGGTACCGCGAGACGTCGGCGCCGGTCTGATAGCTACCCGCGCCGGAACTCGGCTGGCTGGCGACACGCACCAACATCGCCTTCTCCGCCTTCGGATCGGTACCGTCGGGCACCTTAACCGCGCCGGACGCGATCGCTTCCTCGAGCTCGGCGGAGTTGTCGGCAATCGACCGCAGCGACAGCGACAGCGAGCCGAGCGTCTGCGCGAGCGCGACCTGCTCGGCCATCTTCGGCGTCGCCTCGATCGTTACGTTGGAGAACGTCTTGACCTCCGTCTTGCCGTCCGCGCCGACCAGATTGTCGGTCCGCTGATCGGTCGCGAGCACGCGGATGTTGCGCATGATCGTCTCGGACACCTTCAACGGATCGCCGTCGCCACCGCCCCTGACCGCCTGCGTCAGCACGAGGTCGATTCGATCGCCGGGAAACACGAACCCGGCGACTGCCGCCTGTGCCGAGACGGGGACGGTGACCGCGCGCATGCCGGGCCCGAGCGCAGCGGCGAGGAACCCTCGATCGCCGGGCTTCACGAGTGCACCCTGCGTCACCGGCTGCCCGGCGGTGATGATGCTGCGCACCACCGTGCCCTGCAGCGATTTCAGGTCGGTCTTGTCGCGAAGGTAATAGGCGTTGTCGACCAGCTCCTTCGGCCAGGGCTGGAACTTCAGCGCCGTGGCGTCGAGGATCGTGCCGACCGGGAGCGAGCGGGTTGCGACCAGGACTTCGGGGCCGTCGATGACCGGCGCGGCGATGGCGGTCGCGCCAGCTTGCGGCGCCGAACTGCCGGCGATCAGCGTTCGGGCGAAGAAGGCCGTGACGGCTGCGACTATAAGCGCGCCGACCAGCAAAATGATCTTGCGTGTATCCATGACTAGATCGTGCCTTTCAGGCGCCGCGAATGTATTTCGACGTTAATCATCACTGAAACTGGTTAAGGAGTGGTTCGCGCAGCGCGAGAAGTCCGGCGATTGCTATTGCTACGCCGTAAGGGACCTCGATCTGTCCGGCGTTCTTCTTGGCGCGATGCTCGATCATCATGACGAGCGTGACGAGGCCGCCGACGATCGACATCACCATCAGCATCGAAAGGAACGCCGGGAACGGCAGCCACAGCGAGAGCGCGACGATCAGCTTCACGTCGCCGCCGCCCATCATGCCGAAGTGGAAGGCGAGCAGGAACAGCGCGAAGACAATGAGCGCGACGCCGATCTGCAGCGCCATGTCGGGCCACGGATCGAGTCCGTTCGCATACCACCACAGCGGCGCCAGCAGAGCGACCGCAGCGGTCTTCCAGTTCGCGATCTCCCGCGTCCGCGCATCCTGGATACCCGCCGAGACCAGCAGGCCGCCGAGCACCAGAATCAAAATTGGAAGAGCAATGTTCCATCCCATCGGCTAGTCCCTAACGGACATGGCTTTCGAAAAAGTAACCGTGCTTGGAGGAATTTCGAATGATGCCACGGGTTTGCGCATGACGATCGATCCGGCAGCCGTGCGTCGGACGATTCCCGACGAGGCGCGCATCGGCTATTGGACGGCGCGCGACGGCTGGAAGCTGCGCCGATTCGACTGGCCGGCACGGACGCCGCGAGGGCGGATGCTGTTCCAGACGGGACGCGGCGATATCTTCGAGAAGTATCTCGAGACGTTCGCGCATCTGCACGCATCGGGGTGGTCGGTGACGGCGTTCGACTGGCGCGGGCAGGGCGGGTCCGGACGTTTGTCGAGCGATCCGCATGCAGGGCATGCGACCGACTACCGGGTGTTCGATGCCGACCTCGCTGCGTTCTGGTCGGATTGGAGCGCGGAGGAGGCAAGCGGCGACCTGCCGCGCGTCATACTCGGCCATTCGATGGGCGGGATGATGGTTATGCGGGCGCTCGCCGATCGCGAGATCCAGCCCGATGCGGCGATCCTGGTTGCGCCGATGATCGGGTTGAAGGCGCCGTTCGGGGCGGCGTTCAGCGCAACGATTGCGCGGTGGATTGCCGGTCGCGGCGACCCTGCGCGTGCGGCGTGGCGCAGCAACGAGCGGCCGGGGTCGGTCGCCTCGCGCCAGTCGCTTTTGACGCACGACGCCGATCGCTACAGCGACGAAGGCTGGTGGCAGGCGGCGCATCCCGAACTCGTGTTGGGTCCGCCGAGCTGGGCGTGGCTCGCACAGGGGTTCGCAGGCGCTGCGGCGCTGGCGAGCGATCCGCGGATCGAGTCGATCGATACACCCGTGCTGATGCTGATTGCGGAGGCCGACAAGCTAGTCGATTCGCGTGCGGCGCTCCGACTTGCGGCGCGGTTGCGCAATGCGCAGGTCGTTCGCTTCGGGTCGGAATCCGCGCATGAGATCCTGCGTGAGGCTGATGGCGTGCGAGATCGGGCGTTGTCGGCGATCGATTCGTTCCTGGCTGCGTGCGCGGCCTGACGGTGCAGGGCGTGTACGACATCGCGATCGTCGGCGCGGGGATGGCGGGGGCGAGCCTGGCCGCGGCGATCGGGTCGCAGGCGCGTGTGCTCGTCCTGGAGGCGGAGGACGCGCCGGGCTATCACGCGACGGGTCGCTCGGCGGCCTTTTGGTCGGAAACTTACGGCGGGCCGGATATCCAGCCGCTGACCACCGCGTCCGGGCCATTGTTGCAGGCAGGCGGCCATCTGGCTCCGTTGGGCTCGCTCCACATCGGCCGCGCCGAAGACGAATCGGCGATGGACGCGTTCCTCGCCGAGTTCGCGAGTAGCGACGTGCGGCTGGATCGAGTCGATCCTTCCGCTTTCGTGCCCGGACTGCGTTCCGAATGGACGCTTGGCGTACAGGAAGCGACCTGTGCCTATATCGACGTTGCCGCGCTTCATGCCGAAAGCATTGCCACGGCGCGCCGCGCCGGTGCGGTCTTCGTCACCGATGCCACGTTTGCCGGAGCGACGCGCGATGGCGGGATCTGGACGATCGACACGACGGCCGGCACGTTCCAGGCGCGGACGATCGTCGACGCAGCGGGCGCCTGGGCCGATGACGTCGCAGTACGCGCGGGCGTCCGTCCGCTCGGATTGCAGGCTTATCGCCGGACGATGGTGCAACTCCGCACCGATCCCGGCGCGCCTGACGGGATGCCGCATGTCGCCGATCTTGGCGGTCGCTTCTATTTTAAGCCCGAGCCCGGCGGTCGGTTGTGGCTCAGCCCGCACGACGAGACGCCGACGGACCCGTGCGACGCCGCCCCTGAGGAGATCGACGTCGCGATCGCGATCGATCGGTTTGAGCAGGTCGTCGACTGGCGAGTCGCGGCGGTCGAGCGACGCTGGGCTGGCCTGCGCACGTTCGCGCCCGATCGCCTGCCAGTCTATGGTTTCGACCGCGACGTGCCCGGCTTCTTCTGGTGCGCGGGGCAGGGTGGCTTCGGCATCCAGACCGCCCCCGCGGCTGCGTTGCTCGCCGCCAGCCTGTTGCTCGGCGTCAGTCCCGACCCTGCGGTCGCAGCGATCGACGCCGCACGCTATTCGCCCGGGCGGTTCTAGGTCTACTTGCGCCCGGCCGCGACCGCGGCATCGCTCGCCAGCTTGTCCGCGCGCTCGTTCTCCGGGTGGCCGGCGTGACCCTTGACCCACTGCCACTCGATCTTGTGCCGCGCGACCGCCGCCAGCAGCGCGTGCCATAGTTCGGCGTTCTTCACCGGCTTCTTGTCGGCGGTCTTCCAGCCGTTGCGCTGCCAGCCCTTCACCCACTTGGTGAGGCCGTCCATCACGTATTTGCTGTCGGTGTACAGCGTCACCGCGCATGGCCGGGTCAGCGCGTTGAGCGCTTCGATCGCCGCGGTCATTTCCATCCGGTTATTGGTCGTCGGAGTCTCGCCGCCCGACAATTCCTTCTCGTGCGCGCCCATGCGGATCACCGCACCCCAGCCGCCGGGCCCCGGATTGCCCTTGCACGCGCCGTCGGTGAAGATCTCGACCTTGGTGATGGAAACGGGAGCTTCGTCAGTCATGCAAACAGGTCGTCCTTGAGATACGTCTCGAGCCGCCGCCAATAGGCCAGCGGATCCTTGCGCGTCACCAGCGCATCGGCAGGCGTGTTGAGCCAGTCCCACGCGCGCGTCAGCAGGAACCGCAGGCATGCCCCCCGCGCCAGGATCGGCAGCGCGGCGCGCTCGGCGTCGGACAACGGAAAGCGGCTGGCATAGCCGTCGATCAGCGCCCTGCCGATCGCCGGGTCGTAATTCTCGCCATTGCCGTCGAACGCCCACGACGTGTGCATCACCGCCAGATCATAGGCGCGAATGTCGGTGCAGGCGAAATAGAAGTCGATCACCCCGGTCACGCGGTCGCCGAGCATCAGCACGTTGTCGGGGAACAGGTCCGAATGGATCGCCGCCATCGGCAGGTCGCGCGGCCATTCCGCCAGTACCGCCGTCAACGCCGCCTCGGTCCGGTCGAACAGCCCCGGTTCGATCGTGTCGATGTCGCGGCCGCAGCGCTCCAGGAACGGTCGCCACGTATCCGCGCCGAGCGGGTTGGGGCGGACCTGGTCGAACCCTGCGAGGCTGTTGTGCATCTGCCCCATCGCCGCACCCGCCGCAAACGCCTGTGCCGCGGTTGGATGCGATACCGAAACCCCGGTCAGGAACTCGATCAGGCATGCCGATCGCCCGGCGAGCTGCTGGATTGCCGCGCCGTCACGATCGGGCAATGCGCACGGTACCGGATTGCCGTCGGCCGCAAGATGATCGAGCATGTCGAGGAAGAACGGCAGGTCGTCGGTCGACGTCCGTTCCTCGTACAACGTCAGGATGAAGCGGTCGGCGGTCGTCTCGACGAGGTAGTTGCTGTTCTGCACGCCCTCCGCAATGCCCTTGGCGGACAGGAGTTCGCCCCGATCGTACCGCGCGAGGAACGCGCCCAGCGCCTCCGCCGAAACCTGCGTGTAGACCGCCATGCTAGGCGGCCGCCTCCAGTCCGCGTGGCAGCTTGAACGCGATCGTCTCGCGGTTCGTCTCGACCTCGCGCTCCGTCACTGTGAAGCGCTCCGACAGCCGGTCGACCAATTCACGCACCAGCAGTTCGGGAGCCGAAGCGCCAGCCGTGATCCCCAGCGTGCCGACCCCAGCAAGGAAATCCCAGTCGAGCTCGCTAGCGCGCTGGATCAGCATCGCCGGCGTACCCTCGCGCTCGGCGACCTCGACCAGCCGCACCGAGTTGGACGAGTTCGGCGCACCGATCACCAGCACAGCATCGACGCTGTGCGCGATCGCCTTGACCGCGGTCTGGCGGTTCGACGTCGCGTAGCAGATGTCCTCGCCCCGTGGCGGCAGCATCTGCGGGAAGCGGCGCTGCAACGTCGCCACCACGGCGGCGGTATCGTCCACCGACAGAGTCGTCTGCGTCAGGAAGGCGAGGTTGGTGTGATCGATCGGCATGAACACCTCGGCGTCCTCGACCGTCTCGATCAGCGACATGGCGCCCGCCGGAACCTGTCCGAACGTGCCGATCACCTCGGGATGCCCGGCATGGCCGATGAACACGATATGCCGCCCCTGCGCGACCAGCCGCTCGGCCTGGCGGTGCACCTTCGACACCAATGGACAGGTCGCGTCGAGATATTCGAGCCCGCGATTCTGCGCGTCGAGCGGCACCGACTTCGGTACGCCATGCGCCGAGAACACGACGGGTGCGCCATCAGGCACCTCGTTCAGTTCCTCGACGAAGATCGCGCCCTGCGCCTTCAGCGTGTCGACGACGAACTTGTTGTGGACGATCTCGTGGCGGACATAGACCGGCGCCCCGTGTTTCTCGATCGCCAGTTCGACGATCCGGATCGCGCGGTCGACGCCTGCGCAAAAGCCTCGGGGTGCTGCGATCAACAGTTCGAGCGGCGGCTTGTCGATTGGGCTCATGATGCCACGCCTCTACGCGATTGCTTGCCTGGACGATAGCCGGTTCCTATGGTGCGCCGCGACAGGGGCCGCTTGCGACATGCGGTGGCCCTTTCGCTCGTTCGAGAAGGTAAGCGTCGCCGTGAAAGCCCCTATCCTAGCCGTTTCTGCGTGTGCGATCTTGTTGAGCGGGTGCGCCGGCAAGGGCGAAGTCGATGCGACCGGCGGCATTTCCGCAGTCCGTTCGGTCTGCCCGCCCGTGGCGATCCCGGCGGCGACCGGCGACATCACGCTGTTCGATCCGGTCACCAGCCGCGACCAGTCGGCGATCGACGTCGCCGGCTTCATGACCAACGTCCGATCGACCTGCGCGGATGCGACGGATCAGGTCGTGACCAACGTGACGTTCGACATCCGCGCTCGCCGTACGCGTACCGAGGCGGCGCGCGAAGTGACGCTGCCGTATTTCATCACCGTCGTGCGGGGCGGCAGCGCGGTCGTCGCGAAGCGCATCGGCCGGGTGACGTTGCACTTCGCCGCCGGACAGGCGCTAGCATCGGCGTCGGGCACGACGACCGCAACGGTATCGCGCGCTGCGGCCACTTTGCCGGAAGACGTTCGGGAAAAGCTGACCCGCAAGCGCAAGGCGGGCGACCAGGATGCGGCGGTCGATCCTTTGAGCACGCCGGAAGTGCGGCAGGCCGTGCTGCGAGCGAGCTTCGAGGCGCTGGTCGGGTTCCAGCTGACCGACGATCAGTTGAAGTATAACGCCACGCGCTGAGCCCGGCGGGCGGCTATCGCCCACGGCATTGCCGGAACGAAAGTACGGCCCCCTCTTCACATGAAGAGGGGGCCGTAATCTTACTTGTCGCTGCGGACCAGTTCGGTCGCGGCGAGGTGTTCCGCCAGGAACCAGACCTGCGGTTCGTGCGTGCGAATGATGTTGCTCACCAGCAGATCGTTGGTGCCGTCGTCGCCCGATTCGTCGGCAGCTTCGGCGCCTTCATGAGCCTGACGCAGGATGATCTCATGCGCTTCGAGCAGGCGCGCGAGCTGCGTCGGGACGTCTTCGCGACCCTTGGGCGGGCGGGGGATCGTCGTCATCTCCGCGACATCGTGCGACATCGCGATCGAGATACCGCCAAGCGCCATGATGCGTTCGGCGATGAGATCGACGAGTGCTGCCTGCTCCTCGTAGTGTTTGTCGAGCAGCAGATGCAGTTGGTAAAATGTTGCGCCCGACATCTGCCAGTGATGCTTCTTGTACATATCGCGGATCGTCATCGTGTCCGCGAGTATCTGGTTCAGCGTCGCGACGCTATGGGCGCGGGCATTGTCCTCAAGTGCGATCGGGAGTTTCTTCAGCGTCCCATAAGGCTGGATCTCGCGATATTCGACCTTGTACTGTGGCTGTGCCTCGACCGAAACATCGGTGTCCGCCTTGATCAGCTTCGCGGGTTTCTTTGCCATTCGGAATTCCTGTCTGTTCGGGTGAACTCGACCGGCATAACGCACGAACGGACGGATCGACAGCAGATCAAATCCTCGTTCAGCGTGATCGTCAGAACCGACCTGCTCTTGACTGGACGGCGTTGGGGAAGGAAGCGGGCGCGGCAAACGTGTTGGGAGTTGAGGATGACGGAAGCACCGCTGGTCGCAGGTATCGAACTTGGCGGCACCAAATGCATCTGCATTCTTGCGCGCGGACCCGATCAGATCGAGGAAACCGTGCGGATTCCAACGACCCGCCCCGAAGAGACGCTGGCCGCGATCGAGGCGGTACTCGATCGCTGGAGCGGGTTCGTGGCGATCGGTATCGCGAGCTTCGGGCCGGTTTCGATCGATCGCCATTCGGGCGATTACGGCCATATCACCTCGACGCCCAAGCCGGGCTGGGCCGGGACCGACATCGCGGGACGGCTGAGCCGACGTTACGGCGTGCCCACGGGCTTCCATAGCGACGTGGTCGGCGCAGCGTTGGCCGAGGCATTCTGGGGGGCGGCGAAGGGCCTGCCGGACATCGCCTATGTCACGGTCGGCACGGGCGTGGGCGCTGGCATGATCGCCGGCAACCGTCCGGTCGATGGCCTCACGCATTCCGAACTCGGCCACATCCGCCCCGCTCGGTTCCAGGGTGACGACTGGATCGGCAATTGCCCATTCCACGGCGCGTGCATCGAGGGACTGGTAGCGGGACCCGCCATCGCGGCACGGATCGGCTTTCCGGCGGACGAAGCGCCCGCCGAGCATCCGGTCTGGGACAACGTCGCGGACGCGCTGGGGCAGCTTTGCCACACGCTCGTGCTCACCGGCATCCCGCGCCGCATCGTGATGGGCGGCGGCGTGATGGGGGCATCGCATCTGTTCCCGCGGGTCCGCGCGGCGATGACGCGGAGCCTTGGCGGATACATCACGCTGCCCGAGGTCGCGCTGGTCGATACGTTCATCGTGCCGCCTGCGTTAGGCAACAACGCCGGCCCGCTTGGCGCAATCGTGCTGGGCGCTCAAGCACTTGGACATAAGTTACAAACATCGTTCACAGCGTCTTAACTGCTTTAGGTTACTATCCTTCGTAACGATGAAGGCACTTGGCGTACCGCAAGGCACGGATGCGGTGGCCGGTGAAGGACGGTAACGATGCGCATTCTGATCGTGGACGACGAGCCAGCGATGCATGACAGCTACCGGCGCAGCTTCGCCGGTCAGCGATCGGAGGGCGGCGAGGCGCTCGGCGCGATGGCGGCGGACCTGTTTGGCGGGAACGCCAGCGATCTGCGCCGCGGGCACATCGCCGGCTTCGCGCTGACGCATGCGCATCAAGGGCTGGACGCGGTTGCGGACGTCGCGCGGGCGTTGGCGGAAGGCGGACCGTTCGCGGTCGCGTTCATCGATATCCGCATGCCGCCCGGTATCGACGGGCGCGAGACGGCGCAGCGCATCCGGGCGCTCGACCCGGAGATCAACCTCGTCATCGTTACCGGATTTTCCGATTTTTCGCCAATCGAGATCAGCAAGGTCGCCGGACCCGCCGACAAGATCTTCTACATCGCCAAGCCGTTCGAGGTCGCCGAGGTCACGCAGACCGCGACGGCGCTTGCGAAGCGGTGGGAAATCGATCGCGAGTTGAAGGCGGCCCGCGTCACGTTGGCCGCGCAGGTTGTTCAACTCGAAGAGCAGAGCGCCGAGCTTGCGGCGAACGAGAGTCGCGCGGTGCATATGGCGACGCACGATTCGCTGACCGACGCGCCGAACCGGCTCGCGTTCCTGCGCGCGCTTGCCGAGCGGACGCGTGCGGCGGGACTGTTCGCGACGGTCATGGTCGATCTGGATCGCTTCAAGCTGGTCAACGATACGCTTGGCCATCTGGCAGGCGACGCGCTGATCCGTGAGATCTGCACGATTCTGCAACGATCGGCGCCGGAGGGAGCATTGGTGGCCCGGCTCGGCGGGGATGAGTTCGGCATCCTGTTCGAGACGTCCGGCGAGGCGGCGGGCGTCATGGCATGCGAGCGTGTCGTCGCGGCGTGCTCGGTCAGCCTGCAGGTGTTCGGCAATTCGGTGCAGGGCGGGGCGTCGGCGGGCGTGGTTGTCAGCGAGGGTGGGCAGGGCCGCGATCCGGTGGATGTCATGCGACGGTCCGATCTCGCCCTCAACGACGCCAAGCGTGGTGGGCGAGGGATCGTCCGCCTGTTCGACGAAAGCATGGACGAAGGCATCCGCTTTCGCCGGCGGGTCGAGGGTGGGCTGAGCCAGGCGATCGCGAAGGGCGAACTGAGTTTGGTCTATCAACCGATCGTGTCGCGCGACGCGGTCGAGGTGATCGGTTTCGAGGCGCTCATCCGCTGGAACACCGACGAATATGGCGCGATGAGTCCGAGCACGTTCATTCCGATCGCCGAGGAATCGAACCTGATCCACGAGCTGGGCGACTGGGTGCTGGGCGAAGCGCTCGACGTCCTGAAGCAATGGCCCGGTCAGTATGTCTCGGTCAATTTCTCGCCGCGCCAGTTTCGCCGTCATAATTTCGTCGGGCACATCATGGAGAGCGTCGAGCGCGCCGGGATCGAGCCTGCACGATTGCAGATCGAGATCACCGAGACCGCGATCTTCGACGATGCCGAACGCCCTGCGGAAACGCTCTACAAGCTGCGCCAGATGGGGTTTCGGATCGCGCTCGACGATTTCGGGACGGGGTATTCGAGCCTGTACAACATCCGCAAGTTCGCGCTCGATTGCCTGAAGATCGACCGCTCGTTCATCGATGGGATGGGCCGGGAGCGCGAAAGCGCGGCGATCGTGCATTCGATCATCCATCTTGGCCGCGCGCTGGGGCTGGGCGTGATTGCGGAAGGCGTCGAGACCGACGCGCAGGTCCAGGCGCTCAAGCTGGCTGGAGCGAGCCATTTCCAGGGATATTTCTACTCGCGCCCGGTTGCTGCGGATGTGGCGCTCGACATGGCAAACGCGCGCTATCTCGGCGGCGAAGACGATGTGGCGGGTGACGGACCGACGGTACCGCGGCAATTGGGCAACGGAATGTTGAACTGATGCCGACGGTCGGGATGGGTCGCGTTCCGGCGACGCTGGGGCGGCAATTCGGCAAGATGCGGCGACCTGCGTCGCTCGGTGCGAAACTCGTGATGATCATGACGGTGGTGGCGCTGTGCGGGACGGTAGCGATCACGGTGTTGCTGGCGTCGATCATCACGCCGAGCTTTACCAAGCTGGAAGACGCGGCAATCTCGGGGCAAGTCGAACGGACGCGCGCGATGCTGTCCAAATACGCTGCCGGGGTCCAGGCGGAAGCACGAGACCGCCGCGATGCAGCGGGGCTATCCGAGGCAAGGCTTGCGCCTGGTAGTCGCGCCGCGCCTGCGACGCGATCACTCCCTGCCGATGGCATTGCCGAAATCGCAGCAAACGGCCGTATTGCCCGCGCAAGTTGGAACGGACCGCCGGGTTCGACCTCGTCGGAACAATGGGTTGATTTGCTCGATCGTACGGACTTCGCGCACGTGCTTGGCCGGCGTCGTTCGGCGCGGTTCTATACGCGGCTGGGAAATAGTGTCGCAGCGGTAGGTGTTGCGCGAATGGGGGGGGCAAGCGGCGCGGATACCGGGCAAGGCTATATCGCGGTCGCACGCGTGATAACCGCCAAGCAGATTTCCGAAGCTTTGGGTGTCGATGCGACGTTAGACGTCGGTTCCAGCAGTTCGGGGGTGGCGACCTATCGAGGGTCGAGAGCGGCAATTGCCGTGCCACTGATCGGCGCCGATGGACGCGCCGTGGCCACGGTTCGGTTTGCCGTGCCAAGTGATGCAACGCGGCTCGGCAGGCGCGTGCTGGTGTTTGCGATCGTGGGATCGATCGTGCTTCTGCTGTTCGTGCTCATCGTACTGCGTCGCCTCATTGCGCAACTCGTGCTGCGTCCGTTGCTGCGTATCGAGAATCATATGCGGCGTGTTCGCGCGTCGGGATCTCTCACGCTGCTCGAGGAGGATGAGCGGCGCGACGAGATCGGTTCGCTCGGACGCAACTTCAACGCGATGTTGCAGCAATTGAAGGATCTGCGTGAACAGATCGGCGTGCAGTCGTTCGATCTCGGGCGGAGCGAAAGTGCGGTGGCGGTGATGCACAACGTCCGCAACGCGCTGAACCCGATCAGCACGATCCTCAGCCGCGAGATCGCGCAGGTACCGCCAATCGACCGCGCCACGCTCGACCGGGCGATCGAGGAACTCGCGCGAGGCGATGTTTCCGACGAACGCCGCCAGAAACTTGCCGCGTTCGTCACCGCAGCGGTCGACGCGGACGCCGCCAACCGCGAATCCACCCGTCACGAACTCAGCATCGGCCGCGAGGCGATGGGTCATGTGCTTGAGATCATCGGGCAGCAGCAACAGGGCGCGCACGAACGACCCGCGCTAGAGATATGCGACATCACCGCGATCATCGCGCGCAACGCGACGATCGTCCGCTATCTCGACGGCGCTTCGATCGCGTTCGGATTTCCCGCCGGCCCCAATCTGGTCATGGCGAACCGGCTGATTCTGAGCCAGGTAATCGGCAATTTGTTCGCCAATGCAGCCGAATCGATCGTCGCGCGCGGGACCGGCAGCGGCTCGATCGTTACCGCCATCGAGCAGGCCGACGGCCGCGTGACGATCGAGATACGCGACGATGGCGAGGGGATCACGCCCGAGGTCGCGGCGACGCTGTTCCACCGCGGCTTCTCCACGCGTGCGCATAAGTCTGGCGGTCTGGGGCTGCACTGGTGCGCCAATTCGGCGAACGCGATGCAGGGTTCGCTGCGTCTGGAGAGCGAGGGGCCGGGGCAGGGCGCGGTTGCGATCCTGACGCTGCTGGCGCCCGATGCAGGGGTCGTCGAACTGGTTTGACCTACAACAGGCTTGGCTGCACTTCGTCGTCTTCGCCCATGATGCCGGACAACGTCAGCCCGAGCAGGCGCACGCCGTCTGGTACGGGCAATTGCGCCATGAGCAGGTCGAGGCCTGCCGAGAGGAATGCGGTCTTGTCCGTGACCGGCGCCTGCGACGATCGTGCGCGCGTGATCGTGCGGAAGTCGGCGTGACGGAGCTTGAGCGTGACCGTGCGACCACGCGTACCGTGCCGTTCGATCCGCACCCACGCCGCATCCGCCACCCGGTGCAGCGCCGCGCGCAGGTCCTCCGCGGTCGTCAGGTTCGTCTCGAACGTCCGTTCCGCCCCGACAGACTTTGCGGCCCGGTTGACGCGCACGGGCCGGTGATCGATGCCGCGCGCCGCACCGTAGAGATAGTCCGCATAGCTGCCGAAATGGGCCTGCAGGAACGCGAGCGTCATGCCGTAGAGGTCCGCGCCGGTGAGGATGCCGAGCCGTTCCATCTTCTGCGCGGTCACTGGTCCGACACCGTGGAAGCGCTTGACCGGCAGCGACTGGACGAACGCCGCGCCGCGCTTCGGCGTGATGATGCAGATGCCGTCGGGTTTGTTCTGGTCCGAGGCGAGCTTGGCGATGAACTTGTTGTAGCTCACCCCGGCGGACGCGGTGAGACCGGTGTCGGCCTTGATGCGTGCACGGATTTCCTCCGCGATCGCGGCTGCTGTGCCGAGCCCGCGGATGTCCTCGGTCACGTCGAGATACGCTTCGTCGAGCGACAGCGGCTCGATCAGGTCGGTGTAGTCGGCGAAGATCGCGCGGATCCGGTCCGAGACTTCGCGGTACACGTCGAACCGGGGGGGCACGAACACGAGATCGGGACATTTTCGGATCGCGGTGACCGACGGCATCGCGCTGCGGACACCGAACGCACGCGCCTCGTAGCTTGCGGCGGCCACGACGCCGCGCGCGCGCGACCCACCGACCGCCACGGGGCGGCCCTTCAGCGAAGGATCGTCGCGCTGTTCGACCGACGCGTAGAAGGCGTCCATGTCGACATGGATCACCTTGCGCTGCGCCGGCGGCTGGGTAGGAGGAGCGGCCATCGTCATCCCAGATAGGGGGGCAGGGCGCGACGATACAGGGCGTTCACGCAACCAAAAGGGCGCGCCGCGCATATCTTTGCGCAACGGACGAAGGGATACCGATGCAGGTTGGGACGGAATGCTGGCGGATCGAACGCGCCGAGCGGATGGCGGTGATCGTCGATGCGGCGGACTATTTCCGGACGGCGCGCGTCGCGATGCTGGGGGCCAGACGCCGCATCCTGCTGATCGGCTGGGACTTCGATGCGCGCATTTCGCTCGAGCCCGGCGTCGATCGGCCGGGCGAACCCAAGACGCTGGGCGCGTTCATGCACTGGCTGGTCGAGCGCGAACCCGACCTCGAGATCTTCGTGCTGCGCTGGGATACCGGGGCGATCAAGTCGCTGTTCCGCGGGTCGACGCTGTTTACGATGATCAAGTGGATGCGGCACAAGCGGATCCATACCAAGCTCGACGGGCATCACCCGACCGCGGCGTCGCATCACCAGAAGATCGTTATCATCGACGATGCGCTGGCGTTCTGCGGCGGGATCGACATGACCGGCGACCGGTGGGACACGCGCGAGCACCGCGACGGCGATCCGCACCGCGTGCAGCCATCTGGCAAGCCGTACAAGCCATGGCACGACGCGATCAGCGCGGTGCAGGGTCCCGTCGCACATGCGCTGGGTGAGTTGTTCCGGCGGCGCTGGCGACTGGCGGGCGGCAAGCCGATGGCGGAGGGCGTGCCGGGCGGGACGTTTTGGCCCGACGGGCTGGCGGTGGATTTTTGCGACGTCGACGTCGGCATCGCGCGGACCGAGCCGGAGATGTCGGACCAGGCGCCGGTGTACGAGAGCGAGGCGCTGTTCCTGGGGCAGATCGCTCGCGCGAAGAAGCATCTGTATATCGAGAGCCAGTATTTCGCGTCGCGGAAAGTGGCGGAGGCGGTGGCGAGGCGGCTCGACGAGGCGGAGGGGCCAGAGATCGTCATCATCAACCCGACCGCGGCACAGGGGTGGCTGGAGCCGCTGGCGATGGACACCGCGCGGGCGCGGCTGATGGAGGCGCTGCACCGGCGCGACACGCACCGGCGGCTGCGTATGTATCATCCGTACACCAAGGACGGCGCGCCGATCTATTGCCACGCCAAGATCCTGATCGCGGACGACGACGTGTTCCGGTTGGGATCTTCGAACGTCAACAACCGGTCGCTGCGGCTCGATACGGAGTGCGACCTGGCGATCCGGGCCGTCGACGCGGCGACCGCGGAGGGGATTGCGGCGATCCGGGACGGGTTGATGGCGGAGCATCTCGGCGTCGCGGTGGAGGTGGTCAGTGCGATGATCGCCGAGACGGGGTCGTTGATCGAGACGATCGAACGGTTGCGTCAGGACCGGGTCGGCGTGAGCAAGACGCTGCGGTGTTACGAGGTGCCCGACCTCACTGCGGTCGAGGCTTGGCTGGCGGACAACGAGGTGCTCGATCCGGAAGGCCCTCAGGAGATGTTCGAGTCGCTCAGCAAGCGGGGGCTGTTCCGGCGGTGGCGGCGTAAATAGGAAAGGCCGCGGCACCCCCCGATGCCGCGGCCTTCTTGCTCCCGAAAACTGGGGAGTTACGCGACCTGGGATTCGAGCACTTCGTCGGGCTCGCGCAGCACGTAGCCGCGACCCCAGACGGTCTCGATGTAATTTTCGCCGTCGCACGCGAGGCTGAGCTTCTTGCGGAGCTTGCAGATGAAGACGTCGATGATCTTCAACTCGGGCTCGTCCATCCCGCCGTAAAGGTGGTTGAGGAACATTTCCTTGGTCAAGGTCGTGCCCTTGCGGAGCGAGAGCAGCTCCAGCATCGCATATTCCTTGCCGGTCAGGTGAACGCGGCTGCCGTTGACCTCGACCGTCTTCGCATCGAGATTGACCGCCAGTTTGCCGGTGCGGATGACCGACTGGCTGTGCCCCTTCGAGCGACGGACGACGGCGTGGATGCGCGCGATCAGTTCCTCGCGGTGGAACGGCTTGGTGACATAGTCATCGGCGCCGAAGCCGAAGCTGCGGACCTTCGAGTCCATCTCGTTGACGCCCGACAGGATCAGCACCGGCGTCGCGACACGGGCGACACGCAGGCGCTTGAGCACGTCGTAGCCGTGCATGTCGGGCAGGTTGAGGTCGAGCAGGATGATGTCGTAATCATACAGCTTGCCCAGATCGAGGCCTTCTTCCCCGAGATCGGTGATGTAGACGTTGAACCCTTCGGTCGTCAGCATCAGCTCGATAGCCTTGGCCGTCGTCGGCTCGTCCTCGATCAGCAGCACTCGCATGCGTCGTCCCCTGTTCGCGAGACCGCCCGACACCCCATGTCAGCAGCTCGACTTCCATTCATTAACCACACAACATCTGAAGGCAAAAGGTTAATTTCGAACTAAGGTTGACGCGGCGAATCGGCCGTATCGCCAGCGAGCGGTTGAATTCCTTACAAATCTTCGGCGGGAGGGCTCGGCGTGAGGTCGGGCCCGAGCAACGTCCGGTGGACCGTCTTCGGGATATCTTCGCCGAGAACCTCGCGCAGATACAGGCTGCGGACGAGCGTGAAGATGACCACCAGCAGGGCTGCGGAGAAGAACAATCCGAACAGGCCGAAGATCGTACCGATGCCGATGATCGCGAAAACCGTGATCGCGGGGGGGATCGAGATCACCCGGTTCTGCACGTACGGGGTGATGAAATTGGTCTGGACGAGCCGTACGACCGCATATGTCACGAGCGTGCCGACGATCGACGAGGTCCCTTGCGTCGCGGCAAGCCCGAGCGCCGGGATCATCGCTGCGGTGGGGCCGATATACGGAATGAATTCGGACAATCCGGCGAGCAGGCCGAGCGCGGCGGCGCTGGGGACGTCCGATAGCCAGAGCCCGATGCCGACCAGGATGCCCATCGTCGTCATGAGGATCAGCGACGAGCCGAGCCACAGCCGCAACGTCGAGCCGACGTCGAACAGCGCATCCTCGACCGCGGCACGCTTCGAGCGCGGGATCAGCAGCAGGAAGCCGCGTTCGTACACCTTGGGATCGGCGGCGAAGAACAGCGCGCCGACCAACAGCAACAGGCAGTTTAGGACGAGTTCGCCCGCGCCCGTCACGAGTCCGCCGACGTCCTGCGCGACCTTCGACCCGGCATAGGCCTGTTGCACGGCGTCGACGAGCTTCGCGCCGACCGCGCTCTGCGAGAGATACGCGGCGAGCTGGTCGAGCAGCGCCGGTGTCTGGGCGATCAGGACGTTGACCTGGCTGCGGAACTGCACGCCGAACAACCAGACCAGGAACGCGATGACGCCGAGCACGGTGGCGATGCCGAGGCCGAGCGCGGGCTTGCGTGGGACGCGGAGATGGTCGCGGTAGAGATCGGCGATCGCGTGGATGACGATCGCACCCAGGATCGACCCGAAGGCGAGGATGAGCAGGTCGCCCGCCTTGTAGAGCGCCGCGACGACCGCGACGATCACGATGGTCAGGACGACGCGGCGGATGAAGCGCGAATCGTCAGCATCGGGGGCGAGGCGGTTCATGCGGCGGCCCGCCCAAAAGCCGGAAGTTCACAAAGTGCACACGCTGGCGCGGTTTGCGCGGAGTGTGCACTTCCAGCTTTTGGAGCCGATCCGTGGCTGGATCGGTGGTGGTTTTGCGAGGGTGGCGGGGCGATCATCTTGCGACCGTGGCAGATCGTCGCAGCGTAGGACAGCCGTTCCAAGGACTTAAGGTACGTTCCGGAAACGACACTCGCTGATCCTCCCCCGCCAGGGGGAGGTGTCGCCGAAGGTGACGGAGGGGGAGGACACGCAACGGCAGTCATCGCCTGCCTCCCCCTCCGTCTGGCAAGTGCCAGCCACCTCCCCCTGGCGGGGGAGGATTGTAGAATAGACGCCGTTTAAGCTTAGAGCGCGAGGTCGGGGCTGCGGTCTGGCTTTACGCGCATCGCCGCCGGGCGTGGGCCGGCTGCGACGCCGACCGTGGGCGAGGGGATCGCGAGTTGCAGCGTGTCTGCGGTCGAGGCCCAATGCTCGGCGAGGACGTCGGGGGTCTCGTTGAGCATCACGCCATAGGTCGGCACGATCTCGCGGATCTTGGCCTGCCAGCCGGCCGTGGCGAGGTGGTTCGGGAACACCTTCTTCAGCAGGTTGAGCATGATCGACGGCGCGGTCGAGGCACCCGGCGAGGCGCCGAGCAGCGCGGCGATCGAGCCGTCCTTCGATGCGACGATCTCTGTGCCGAGCCGCAGCACGCCGCCCTTTTCGGGATCGCGCTTGATGATCTGGACGCGCTGGCCGGCCTGCCACAGGCGCCAGTCGGCGTCCTTCGCGCCTGGGAAATACTCGCGCAGTGCGTCCATCCGGTCGCTGTCCGACATGATGAGCTGGCCCGCGAGATATTCGACGAGGTCGAAATCGTCCCAGCCGACCGCGAGCATCGGCCGGAAATTGTCGAGCGTGACCGACGCCGGAAGATCGAAATACGAGCCTTCCTTGAGGAACTTGGTCGAGAAGGTCGCGAACGGGCCGAACAACAGCGCCTGCTTGCCGTCGAGGAACCGCGTGTCGAGATGCGGCACGGACATCGGCGGCGAGCCGACCGCGGCCTTGCCGTAGACCTTGGCGAGATGGCGGTGCGTGATTGCGGGCTTGTCCGCGACGAGGAACGAGCCGCCGACCGGGAAGCCGGCATAGTCGTCGGCCTCCGGGATGCCCGACTTCTGCAGGATCGGCAGCGCGCCGCCGCCGGCGCCTGCGAACACGAAGCGTGCCTTGATGACCTGCTTCTCGTCGGTCTTCATGTCGCGCGCGGTGACGCGCCAGCGCGCCTTCTTGCCGCCGATCGTCTCGCGTTCGAGCGAGCGGACCTCGTGCCCCGTGGTCAGCGTGAAATTATCCTGCTTGGCGAGCGACGCGATGTACTGGCGCGTGACCTCGCCCCAGTCGCAGTCGGTGCCGAGCGGCGAGCGCGTCGCGGCAAGTTTCGTGCCGGGCGCGCGGCCCTCCATCATCACCGGCACCCACTGCGAGATCTGCTTCGGGTCGGTGGTGAATTCCATCCCCGAGAACAGCGGGCTCGCCTGGAGCGCGGCGTGGCGCTTTTGCAGGAAGGCGACGTTGGCATCGCCCCACACCAAATTCATGTGCGGCGTCGAATTGATGAACGAGCGCGGGTTGGCGAGGATGCCGGTATCGACCTGATGGCTGAGGAACTGGCGGGTGACCTGGAACTGCTCGTTGATCTCGACTGCCTTGGCGATCTCGACCTTGCCGTCGGCCTTGTTGACCGGCGTGTAGTTGAGTTCGCACAGCGCGGAGTGGCCGGTGCCGGCGTTGTTCCAGCCGTTCGAGCTCTCGTCGGCGACCTTGTCGAGGCGTTCGACCATCTCGATCGTCCAGGTCGGCTCGAGCTCGCGGAGCAGGACGGCGAGCGTCGCGCTCATGATGCCGCCGCCGATCAGCAGGACGTCGACGGTGCGCTCGGTCGTCGCGGCGTCGGCGTGCGCGATCGGCAACGCCGCTGCGCCGCCGGCGACGATCGCCGAACCGAGCAGGTTGCGGCGGGTCACGCCGGTCTTGGATTTTGGGGAGATCGTGTCGTTAGCGTCTGGCCGCATGGTCATGCCTTTACGTTTCGGCATGGTCCGCTGTCCCGACACAGGCCGAAGACGACGAGAATCCATGACCGGATTATCGGGTCAGCCACGCGGAAATCACGTAAATCGATACACGTACTACCGACTGAGCGCGGCCGCTGCTCAAAGTCCTCATCCCGGTATCGGGTGTCGTTGGGATCGCGCTGGGGTGCAAACTCGAGCGTCTATCCAGCCTCTTACATGGCATCCGGCCCGGTTTTGCGCAAGGTCGCCGCTTTACGCTTGCCCTGCGTTGGGGTCGCGAAGGCGTGCGGCGAGGAAGTCTATGAGTGCTTCGACGCGCGCCGGGCGGAGGGGGCTTGGCGGGGTGAGGAGATGGAGGCCGATCTTCGCAGGCGCCCAGTCTTGCAGGATGATGACGAGTGCGCCGGACGCGATATGCCGGTCGACGATGAAGTCGGGCAGGCGGGCGATGCCGAGCCCGGCGATCAGCGCGGGGACGATCGCTTCGCCGCTGTTGGCGGTGAGCTGGCCTTGCAGGCGGACCGAGACGTCGGCGCCGCCGGGGCCGTGGAAGCGCCACGGGCCGATGACGTTCGAATAACCGACCAACTGGTGCTCGCCGAGCTGTGCCGGGTGCGTCGGGGTGCCGTGCTTCGCGAGATAGCTGGGGGCGGCGACGGTGTGCGCCTGGATGCTGCACAGGCGGCGGGCGCGGAGCGAGCTGTCGGGCAGCTCCGCAATCCGCAGCGCGACGTCGAAGCCTTCCGCGACGATGTCGACGCGCGCGTCGGAGAGGTGAAAGTCGACCTCGATACCCGGGTGCGCGACGAGGAACTCGGCGAGGATGGGGGCGACGTTGGTGACGCCGAAGCTCATCGGGGCGGCAAGGCGGACGCGGCCGGTATGCGCGCTGGCGGCGTCGTGTGCGGATTCCTCGGCAGCGCGGGCTTCGGCGAGGATGCGCGCGGCGTGCTCGGCGAGGGGTTTGCCGGCTTCGGTGAGCGCGAGCCGGCGCGAAGTGCGGTGGAAGAGCGACTGGCCGAGATGCGCTTCGAGGCGGGTGATCGCCTTCGACACGGTCGCCTTGCTGAGCCCAACCGCGTCGGCGGCGGCGCTGAACGAGCGGTGCTCGACGACGCTGGCGAAGATCGCCCAGGCTTCGAGATCGGGCAGGCGCATGTGGGTCTCCGATATTAGAGCCGTACTAGATTTACCTCCCCGGCGGAGGCCGGGGCCCAGTTGGAGAGGTGGTCGTAACGACGGGCCGCACTTCGTTACCGACGTTCCCCAACTGGCCCCCGGCCTCCGCCGGGGTGGTGCACTCTATGGGTGCTCTACTTTGCAGCCACGTTACCAACCGAAACGATCGGTTTCCAGCGTTTCTATTTACGGCGTAATCGCAGCGCCTATCTTGGGGTCAACCAGTGGAGACCTATCATGACGACCACGACCCTTTCCAAAGTTGAACGCCGCAGCTTCGACAGCCTCGGTCATGCCGATCACGGCTGGCTGAACGCGCGGCATCATTTCTCGTTCGCCAGCTATTACGATCCGGCCCGGATGGGCTGGGGTGCGATCCGCGTGTGGAACGACGACCAGATCGCCGCGAACTCGGGCTTCCCGCCGCATCCGCATCAGGACATGGAGATCATCACCTATGTCCGCAGCGGTGCGATTACGCACCAGGATTCGCTCGGCAACAAAGGCCGTACCGAGGCCGGCGACGTCCAGGTGATGAGTGCGGGCACCGGCGTGCGGCATGCCGAGTATAATCTTGAGCCCGAGACGACGACGATCTTCCAGATCTGGATCGAGCCTTCGCGTAAGGGCGGCGCGCCGAGCTGGGGTGCCAAGCCGTTTCCGAAGGGCGAGCGCTCCGGGCAGTTCGTGACGCTGGCGAGCGGGTTCGAGAGTGACGGCGACGCGTTGCCGATCCGGGCGAATGCGCGGGTGCTGGCCGCCACTCTTAAGGCGGGCGACAGCGTCGACTATGCGGTCAGCGAGGGACGCCATGTGTACCTGGTGCCGGCGACGGGTGCGATCACGATCGGCGACGACGCCTTTGGTGCGCGCGATGGAGCGGCGTTGCTGGGCGGCCAGACGGTGACGATCACGGCTCAAGAAGACGCCGAGATCGTTCTGGTAGACTCGGAGTAAAACTCCCCTCCCGCTTGCGGGAGGGGTCGGGGGAGGGGCTTCCTCCCGCGATCCCGCCCGGAACGGCCCTCCCCTAACCCCTCCCGCAAGCGGGAGGGGAATTCGAAGGAAATGCCCATGACCAAGGTTCTCGTGCTCTATTACTCGTCCTACGGCCATATCGAGCAGATGGCGGACGCCGTCGCCGAGGGCGCGCGCGCCGGTGGCGCCGAAGTGGACATCCGCCGCGTCGCGGAGACCGCACCGCAGGCGGTGATCGAAGCCGCGCATTTCAAGACCGACACCGCGCATGCCGAGATCGAAGGCCCCGCCGCGCTCGAACAGTATGACGCAATCATCGTCGGTGCGCCGACCCGGTTCGGCCGGATGCCCGCGCAGATGGCGCAGTTCTGGGATACGACCGGCGGCCAGTGGTTCTCGGGCGCGCTGATCGGCAAGGTCGGCGGTGCGTTCACCTCGACCGCGAGCCAGCATGGCGGCCAGGAAACGACGTTGTTCTCGATCATCACCAACCTGATCCATCACGGCATGACGATCGTCGGGCTCGACTATGGCTTCCAGGCGCAGATGGGCGTCGACACGGTCAAGGGCGGCTCGCCCTACGGCGCGACGACGATCTCGGATGGCGACGGCAGCCGGATGCCGAGCAAGGACGAGCTCGATGGTGCGCGCTATCAGGGCAAGCGGATCGCCGAGACGGCGGCCAAGCTGAAGGCCTGATTCCGAGAACCTTCGGTGACCGGGGAGACGAAACTTACCTCTCGGTAAGGGCGTTTCCCCACCACCGGAGCATTTCGCTTCGCGTGCACCAGCTATGCGAGGATTTGATCATGGGCTTGTTTTCCAAGGACATCGCGACGTTCGAAGACCTGTTCCTGCACCAGTTGCAGGACGTGTATTATGCCGAGAACCAGATCACCAAGGCGCTGCCGAAGATGACTGAGAAGGCGACCGCACCGGGTCTGAAGGCTGGGTTCGAGACGCATCTGCGCGAGACCGAGGGACAGATCGTTCGGCTCGAGCGGATCTTCGAACTGCTCGGCGAGAAGGCAAAGGCCGTGACCTGCCCGGCGATCGACGGGATCATCAAGGAAGCGAACGAAGTCGCAGGCGAGATCGCCGACAAGGCGGTGCTCGATGCGGCGCTGATCGCGTCGGCGCAGGCGGTCGAGCATTACGAGATCACGCGCTACGGCACGCTGATCGCATGGGCGAACCAGCTCGGGCGCAGCGAGATCGCGGCGATCCTCAAGGAAACGCTCGACGAGGAATATGCGACCGACGACAAGCTGACCGCGATGGCGACCTCGAAGGTCAATCCGAAGGCCGAGGCTGTTACCGCCTGAGACTTTCGCGACGTGACTAAGAAAAAGGGGTCGGCGATCATGCGATCGCCGACCCCTTTTTCGTTCAGGCCTTCTTGCGTGCGCGCTTGGGCGCGGCGGCGGCGGCGACGTCCTCTTCCTCGTCCGGCGCGTCCTCACCGGCTTCGGTCAGTGCTTCGCCGAGGGCCTTCAGCTTGTCCTGCGACTTGTCGGCCTTGTCGGCGATCTTGGTGGTCGCAGTGCCGAGGCGGTGGAGCAGCGCGTGGACGCGGTCGGCGTCGGGCGTGTCCTTCTCCAACTGCTTGCGCAGCGAGCCGAGGTCGCGAAGGATGCCCTTGGCGCCTGAGACGTCGGTATCGGCCAGCGCGGCTTCCCAATCCTCGACCATGTCGGCACCCTTGGTGGGCTTGGTCGCATCGAGCCCGCGATTGATCGCGTTCATCGTTCCTGCAAATTTAACGGCCATGTGATCTCTCTCCGCTTGCCTTTGTGGCAACCGTCAACGCGACGTGGCGGCGGAAATGTCCCCTCGATCGTATCGACTTCGATCAGTATCGGGGCCCAAGTTAATGCAGGATATCCGGCCCCTGCGCCTGCCGGATGACGTTGGCGAGTGCGGCGTTGGGCACGCGGTCGGCGAGGACCGGCGAGCAGGCGAGCAAGCCGTTGGGGCAGTAGCGATCGTCGTCCCAGCCTGGGTGGTCGAGGATGGGGTAGAGGCACACGCCCTCGACGGGTACGCCGAGCGATTGGGCGATCTTCACCTCGCGCAGGATCATCCGGAGCCAGGTGGGGCGGGCGCTGCCTTCGATGCCGGTTTCGGCGATGAAGATTGGGCGGCCGTAGCGGGCGTAGGCGTCGGCGAGGATTGCGTGGAGCGGGCGGCTCAAGGGGTGGTCGTAGGCAAGCGGTGGGCCGCCGTGGATCCACTGGTTGTTGTGGTAGAAATTGACGCCGACGATATCTAGCAGCGCTGAGCGGCCGCCGATCTGGGGCCACGCTTTCCCCGCGATCATGTCCCAGGCCTGGTATTGGGCGAGGCGATGGCCCTCGGCGGCGGGGGCGTCGTTCGGGCGGGCGGGATCGGTGATGACGTTGATGACCGGGTCGGCGTGGACGAACCTCGCGGCGGGGTCGATCGCCAGGATCGCCTCCATCGCGGCGATCGAGGCGCGAGCGAGTTGGACCTTGAGTTCGTAGCCGCGACCTCGGGCGAACGGGTTGAGATAGGCTGCGTCGCCGCCGCCCCAGGCGAAGAACGAGATTTCGTTGACGGGGGCGTAGAAGCGGGTCTCGCCGAGGGCGGCGGGGCCGATGTGGCGGGCGGCGGCGGTGGCGAAGGCCGCAAAGCGCGTGACGAAGGCGGGCGCCCAGATGTCGATGTCGTCGGGCCAGCCGTAATGGAGCAGGTCCCAGATGACTTCGGTGCCGATCGCCTTGGCGGCTGCCAGCTGGCGGTCGAGACTGGACCAGTCGTAGCGGCCGGGTTCGCGTTCGATCAGATGCCAGCGCAGACCGTCGCGGACCGTCAGGATGCCGAGCTTGGCAAGTTCGCTGTAATCGTGCGCGGCGAGGGTGTCGTGATGGCTGGCGGCGATGACGTCGACGCGCTTGCGGTCGTGCGCGCGGCGGTGCGTGGAGGATTCGAAGCCGCCTTGCAGGAAGCTGCGGAAGAGGCCGGTCGGGGTAGGCAGGGGTGGCCGGTCGGACAGGACTTCGGCGAACAAGGCTTCCCAGCGGGGGACGACGGCGGCGACGGCGTACTCGCTGTCGACCTTGGCGCGGAGGGCAGTGCCGAGGCGGATCCGGAGTGCCGGGTCTTCGATGAGTTTCGTGATCGCAGTAGCGACCGCGGGCGGGTCTTCATGGGGCACGAACAGGCCGCTGACTCCGTCGACGATCTGTTGTTCGGAGCCGTTGTCTCGCGTTGCTATGACGGGGAGGCGTGCGGCGCCGGCTTCGGCGATGACGTGCGGCATGCCTTCGTCGCGCGAGAGCCAGACGAAGATGTCGAGCGCGGCGAGCAGGTCGGGCACGTCGTCGCGGTCGCCGAGGAAGGTCAGGGCGGTGTCGAGGCCGAGGGCGTGCGCTCGGTTGCGGAGGGCGGCGGCGTATTCGGGGATGAAGGCGTCGGGGCCGCCGATTACCACGAAGCGCGCGCGGGGGTGGCGGGCGTGGACGAGCGCGGCGGCTTCGATGAAGTCTTCGACACGCTTCTTCGGGTCGAGCCGGCCTAGCCAGCCGATCAGCGGTACGTCGTCGGCGATGCCGAGCGTCGCCCGCACGGGGGCGCGTCGGGCGGGGTCGAAGGCGCGCGTGTCGACCATCGACGGAATTTCGACCGCGTGGTGTTCGCGACCGGGCATCTTGCTCGCGGCGGCGTCGCGGATCGAGGCGCAGACGCCAACATAGCGCGCGGTGAAATGCTTGGGGCCGGCGAGCGCTTCGGAGACGAGGCCGCCATGTTCGATCAACGGCGGGCGGAGGTGCATGCGTTCGAGCGCAGGATAGATGTCCGCGACGTTCTGGCACGAGACGACGACGTCGTACGCGGGCAGCTTGCTCGCGAGGTAGGCTACGGTCTCGTCGAAGCCGAGCGCGTAGGGCGTGCGGTCTACGGGGACGCCGATCGCTTCCAGTTGCGCATGCGTCTGCTCGGGCATGCCGTCCTTTCGGAAGCAGGCGACGACCTCGATCCGGTAGCGGGTCGGATCGAGCGCCTGAGCGAGCAGGCGCACCTCCGTCTCCTCGCCGCCGACGACGAGCCAAGCGAAGACGAACAGGATGCGGATCGGGCGGGCGTCGGCAGTGAGTGCGGTGCTCAATCGCCGACCTTAAACACGATCTGGAGAAATTCGGGCCGCTCGCCGACCAATCGCGCGATGAACGCCGGCGCGTCGTCATAGGGCACGACGTGCGTGATGAGCTGCGCGCGGATCTCGGGGCCGCGGGCGAGCAACAGCTTCACCGTCTCGTTCGCAAGGCGGCGGCGATCCCACTGGAAACCGAGCCCGCGCGGGACGCGATTGATTTGCGCGCAGCGGAGGTTGAGGCCGTTGTGGTGGAACTCCTCGCCGAGCCGGAGCCGGTCTGCGCCGCCCTGGTAGAAGGCGAGGTCGATTACCGTGCCTTGCGGTCTCAGCGCGCGCATCGCGGCGTGGAGGCTCGCGGCGTCGGCGCGGGTCTGGAACACGACGTCCGCGCCGCGATCGTCGCCGCCGTGGAGCCAGCGTGCCTTGGCATACGCCCAGGCCTGGTCCTCGGTCATCGCGGTGATGCCGAGGCATTCGGCACGCAGGCGGCGGAAGGGGGACGGGTCGGCGATCACGACTTCGCTCGCGCCCGCGGCCTGCGCGAACAGCGCGGTCAACATGCCGACGATGCCTGCGCCGATCACCAGCGCGGGGCGGCCGCGGATGCCGTCGCCGAGGTTGACGACGTTGGGTCCCAGTAGTTCGACGTCCGCGTGGAGAATGCCGTTGGCGGCGATCGGACCCATCTGGCCGATATAGATGCCGAGGATCGGATCGAGCTCGGCTGGGAGCTTGGTCAGCAGGTCGTTGAACGGATCCGCGGTGTGGCCGGTCTTGTGCCCGAACACCGTGCCGACGACGTCGCCGTTGGTGAAATCGTCGACCCGGCTGTCGCTGACGCGCGCGCATTCCATATAGCCGAGGAACGGCACCGGATAGTGCGCGCTCGGTTCGCCGGGGACGAACACGCCGCGGCCTGCGTCCCAACGCGAATGGAGATACGGGTTGCTGTTCTTGACGAAGGTGAGTTCGGTGCCGGCGGAGAACCCCGTGTAGAGCAGGTCGAGGCGGACCTGGCCGTCGCCTGGGGGAGCTTCGTCATAGCCGAAGAAATAGGCCTGGCCGGGACGTTCGACGCCGAGCGATCGGACGTGGCGCCACTCAGACATGAGCCACCTCCCGCTCGCGGACGTTGATCGCGCGGCCTTCGACGGCGGAGCGTTCGATCGCCAGCGCGAGGCGGAGCGTTTCGAGCGCGGCAGGGTAGGGGCAGCGGATACGGTTTTCGCCCCCGCGCACCGCGTCAATGAAGTCGCGATCCTCGAGCACGACCGGATCGCTGCCGGTGCCGCGGACCGGGCGGCCGCGGCCGATGTCGATCATGACGTCGCGGTCGGTCAGTTCGATCGCGAGGCCTTCGCCGAAGAGGTGGAGGCCGACGCGGTGGTTCCAGTTGAGCAGGCAGGTCGAAGCGAAGTTGGCGATCGCACCGCTGGCGAAGGTGAGCATCGCGGTGCTGGTGGTGGCGACGTCGAGGCCGGGGAAGGCGGCGCGGTCGATATGGCCCGACTGGCCGTAGACGCGGACCACGTCGCCGACGAGGTAGCGCGCGAGATCGACCAAGTGCGTCGTCTGTTCGAGCATCTGGCCGCCCGATGCGTCCTTCTTCCACCACCAGCGCGGCGGCGGGGTGGAGTCGAGCCAATAGCCCGACAGGAGGCGGGCGGGGGTCGCCGAAAGCAGCGCCTTCACCTCGTCCACGGTATCGAGATAGCGCCAGTGATAGCCGACCGCGGTGACGAGGCCGAGCCGGTCGACTGCCGCCGCGACGTCCTCCGCGGTGCCGAGGTCTAGCGCGACGGGCTTTTCGACGAAGAACGGCAGCTTGTGCTCGATCGCGAGGCGTTCGGGTTCGCCGTGCGCGAACGGGGGCACGCAGATGTAGAGCGCGTCCAGATCGACTGCGGCCAGCATCGCGGACGCATCGTCGAACGCGCGCGCACCGAAGCGGGCGGCGGCGTCGGTGGCGCGCGCCATGTCGACGTCGGCGACCGCGACGATCGCGACGTCGTCGAACTGCTCCAGCACGCCGAAATGGCGGTTGGCGATGCCGCCGGCGCCGATGAACCCGATCCGTGTCCGCTCCACGCCGTCTTCCTTTGTATGTTTGGTCTGGTCCTGCACGGCGTCGTAGACCGCGCGCGTGTCGGCGATCATGCGATCGGCCGAGAATAGGTCCTGCTGGCGTTCGATCGCGGCGCTGGCCATCGTTTTCAGGCTGTCGCGGTCAGCGAGCAGCGTGACGACGGCATCGGCGAAACTGGCCGGGTCTGCGGCGGTGAGGCGACCGGTGACGCCGTCCTCGATCGCTTCGGCATTGCCGGGTGCGACGGTGGCAACGACGGGGAGGCCGGCGGCCATCGCTTCGAGCGCGACCAGCGGCAGGCCTTCGAACGCCGACGGCAGCACGAGCAGGTCGGCGAGCGTCATCAGGTCGGCGACGTCGCTGCGGGTGCCGAGCATTCGGACGGTGCCGGCCAGACCTTTGGCGGCAATCGCGCGTGCGGTCTGGGTAAGGAGGGGGCCTTCGCCTGCTAGCAGCACGATCACGTCCGGGTGCGCGGCGCGGATCGCAGGCAGCGCGTCGAGGAGGAGCGCGTGGCCTTTTTGCTCGGCGAACCGCGCGACCATCAGCAGGACAGGGGCCTTGCCGACGCCCCATTCGATGCGGAGGGCTTCGCGCGAGCGCGAGGGTTTGTGTGCGTCCACGCCGTTGTGGATCGTTGCGACGATGGCCGGATCGACGCCGGCTGTGCGGTAGCTGTCGCCGACCGCGTCCGAGACGCAGATCAGGCGCGCGAGTGCGGCCGAGGTGTCGCGGTGCTCGTCGCGTTGGGCGGGGTCGGTGAGGAGGTAGGGGAGGTGTTCGGTGCGGATTACCGGAACGCCAGCGGCGTGCGCGGCGCGGACGGCGGCGTGACCTTCCCAGCCGATACCGGCGTGGACGTGGACGATGTCGGGCGCCGCGCGGTCGAGCCAGCGTGCGAGGCCTGCATCGTCGTCGAGCGCCTTTACCGCATAGCCCCTGGCGGCGGCGTGTTCGAGCAGACCGGTGCCGGGACGCGCGGCGACGACGATCTCGTCTCCGCCCAGTCCTTCGGCGAGCGTCATCATGTGCGCGCCGACGCCGGACGGGGCGAGGCTGTCGGTCAGCAGACAGATACGGGTCATTCGGCGGCCATCACGGGGGTTTCGTGGACGGCGGACTTCGCGACCATGCGGCGATAGGTGGCGAGTGCTTGCCCCACGACCTGGTCCATATTGTAGTAGCGATAGGTCGCGAGCCGGCCGACGAAGGTCACGCCTTCCTCCGCATCGGCGAGCGCCTCGTAGCGTTTGAACAGCGCCTGGTTTTCGGGGCGGGGGATCGGATAATACGGGTCACCCTCCGCGCTCGGGAATTCGTAGCTGATGCTGGTCTTCGCGTGGAGTTGCCCGGTCAGGTGCTTGTATTCGGTGATGCGCGTCTGCGGCACGGCTTCGTCGGGATAGTTGACGACCGCGACCGGCTGAAACTGCGCGACGTCGTGCGTTTCGTGGCGGAACTGGAGGCTGCGATAGGGCAGCTTGCCGAAGCGGAAGTCGAAATATTCGTCGATCGGGCCGGTGAAGACGATGTGGTCGACGTCGATGCGGTCGATCACGTCGCGGTATTCGACGCCGAGATCGAGCGTGATGCCGGGGTGGTCGAGCATCGCCTCGAACATTCGGGTGTAGCCGTTGGCCGGCATGGCCTGGAACTTGTCGGTGAAATAGCGGTCGTCGGTCGAGGTGCGAGTCGGCACGCGCGCGGTGACGGCGCGGTCGAGTTCGGACGGGTCGAGGCCCCATTGCTTCCGCGTGTAGCCGCGGAAGAACGTCTCGTAGAGATCGCGGCCGACTGCGGCGACGACGACGTCCTCGGAGGTGCGGATGTCCTCGACCGATTCCGCGCGGCTGGCGAGGAAGGCGGCGGCTTCCGCGTCGTCCTTGAGCGACAGGCCGTAGAGGTCGTTGAGCGTCGTGCGGTTGATCGGCATCGGCACGAGCTTGTCATCGACGTTGGCGAGGACGCGGTGTTCGTACGGGCGCCAGTCGGTGAAGCGCGACAGATAGTCGAACACGTCGGCGGAGTTGGTGTGGAAGATGTGCGGGCCGTAGCGGTGGATCAGCACGCCCGCCGCGTCATGCTCGTCATAGGCGTTGCCGCCGATGTGCGGGCGGCGGTCGACGACGAGGACGCGCTGGCCGCTGTCGGTCGCGAGCCTCTCGGCGAGGATCGCGCCGGCGAACCCTGCGCCGACGATCAGCGTGTCGTAGCGTTCGCGTTTCGGGGCGGGTGCGTATTTTTTACCGGTCAAAATGCGGTCGATCTCGGTGGCCATGGCGGTTTGCGTACGGTCCCAGGATTGCGTGGCGAGCAGGCGGTCGGCTTCGTCGCGCCATGCGCCTTCGCGGGGAAGGGCGAGGGCGGCCTCGCACGCCGCGACGAACGCGGGTGCGTCGGCGGCGATCGCGACGGCTGCTGCGTCGCCATAGTGGCGGATCACGTCGACGATTGGGGTCGAGACGACGGGCAGGCCGCCGGCGAGATATTCGGGTGTCTTGGTCGGGCTTATGAAGCGTGTCGCGGCGTTGATCGCGAACGGCATCAGCGCGACGTCCCAGCCCGAGAGATAGGCAGGGAGTTCATTGTAGCCGCGTCCGCCGAGCCAGTGGATATTGGCGCGGCGTGGCAGGTGCGCGGGGTCGATCTTCACGACCGGGCCGATCATGATGAACGACCAGTCTGGGCGCTGCGCGGCGACCGCGTCGAGCAGCGCTAGGTCGATGCGCTCGTCGATGACGCCGAAAAAGCCGAGCTTCGGGCCGGGGATATGGCGCTGGTCTTCGGGTTCGATGTTGCCGGTCCGCGCTTGTGCGAAGTGCGTGACGTCGACGGCGGAGGGGAAGGCGTGGACGTCGCGGTGACGGCCGCGCTTGGCTTCGTAGAGGCTGTAGCCGCCGGTGAAGACGAGGTCGGCGCGCGCGAGCAACCGGGCTTCGCGGTCGAGCAGGGCGGGGTCGGCGAAGCGGAACGCGGACAGTTCGTCCATGCAGTCGTAAACGACCGCGGCGGCTTCGAGATGCTCGGCGAAGGGGAGCATCATTGGGGTGTAGAACCAGAGGACAGGCTTGGCGCGAATGCTCGTCGCGACCAGCATGTCGAGGAGTTGCCGCAACCCTGCCTCGACCTGCTCGGCGTTCCACCAATGCGGCAGCCGCGGGCGCAACGCGATCACGTTATCCGCGGGAAACGGGTGGTGTTCGAGAAATGGCAGCGGATGGTCGCAAGGGATGTGTTCTTCCCAGACGAACACGCTCTGGGCCTGTGCGAACCGCTTCATCAGGTGCTGCGGGCGCTGCGTGACGAAATCCCAGCGGAGATGCGAGAAGCAGATCAGCGGCGGCGGGCTCGTATCGTCGGTCGTGGCGAGGGTGGGAGTAGGTCCGATACCGTGCACGCTCTTCCAATCCGCGAATCCGCGGTCATCCGCGTTGTTGATCGAACCTAAGCCCACGCCTCAGACCTGACTATGCAAATGTAATTGCTTTGCATCATGTATTCGCTGGATAATTGCACCCAAACGCACGACGCTATGCTGCCAAGTCCAACGCTCCAATACGGCGTCGCGGGGCCGGAATTCGGCGTAGGTTTCACGCATTGTAAGGATCGCATCGGCAAACCCGGTCGTCGAAGCAGTCATGCCGGTCTCAGGCAGGATGAACTGCAATCCGCAGCGTAATCCCGCGTTGGCGAGCACCGGCAGGCCGGCGAGCATGTATTCGGTAAGGATCGCCGGCGCGCCGTCGTCGATGCCGCAGACGACGCCGAACTTGGCGCGATTCATCAGGCGGTTGACCTCGTCGATCGGGACGCCCGGCGGCCCGACGAACTCGATCGAGAGGTTCTGATCGCGGGCGCGTTGGCGGAGCGCGTCGGCATCCTCGCCGTAGCCGAATACGCAGAGCGCGCGGACGTCTCGAGGAAGCTGCGCGAGTGCGTCGAACAATATGTCGTGACGTTTATACTGCTGCGCGGCGGCGACGTAGATCAGGTCGACGTCCTTGACCGTGTCGAGCGGGCGGAACTGGTCGATCGCGGCGAACTCGGGCCCGACCGGCAGGATCGTGGTGCGCATGCCGGGGTGACGCGCGTCGACCTCGTCCGACTGCCACTGCGCGCCGGTGATGACGAGATCGAAATGCTCGCTGACTTCGGGCGGCACGCGCAACGAAGGCGCGTCGATCGAATTGTAGAGGATGATGC
>Ga0247809_1000036_pt1 | contig 95559 bp, 107 predicted proteins | sample UWRJL104311B1_FD_180951 | JGI IMG/M metagenome (GOLD analysis project Ga0247809, IMG submission 180951) | Plant litter microbial communities from Arlington Agricultural Research Station in Wisconsin, United States - UWRJ-L104-311B-1 | ecosystem: Environmental > Terrestrial > Plant litter >... | reverse complement strand
TTTTCGTATGCTCCAAAGATAGTTAATGATTTAGGATAACATAAGTAGTTCTTAACTGCTACTGCTGCATTCTTATATGAATATCCTTTACGTCTTGACTTACCTACAATCAAATTGAAACCTCCAAGTAGATAGTCAGGTTCAATTTTGACTTCTAAGTGGAGGTTCTCAAATATTTTCTTAAGTTCTATAGCTTTCTCTAAAGTATCTAAATGATAAATTTCTTCTGCACGATCATTAGTAACAAGTCCATTACTTAATATACCATTACGGGCTATCTCTCTTACCCAAAAGTAATTGTAATCACCATCCCAGTAATCAGGAAACTCAAGTACCTTTCGTGATACTTTAGCATTTGTATCTTCAACTTTCTGAATAGGACAAAAGTTCAAGTAGAAGTAATGGTCACCAGTTATCCTAGCACCACCTACTGCATAGCCTTCAATACATCTTCTTCGTTGTTCTTGCCAGTAATTAAACCAGTCAGGACTTCCCCAAGGATCAGCACAGTAACTACCATACTTCATAAACCTCAAAGCTTCTTCACGAAACACTTGCGAGTTAATCCATATTCCACTTGAACTTCTTACATCCATTATCTCATATCTGTTAAGCTAGATGGATTAGCAAATGGACTAATCACTTTCTGTGCTTTGTTCTTAATTTCATCAAACAATTCTGCATCAACTTTCTTCTTTAAAGTTTGCAAGTTCTCAAGAACTTTTGCAGTATCAATTAATGCTGAGGTTATCTCTTTAGGTTTGTAAATCAATGCTCCTGTTTTAAAGTTGACTGCTCCCATATCAAATGTATTGAAAAAGTCTTGCATCTTTTCAGCAGCGGCTCTAGCTGACATATAATATGTATAAGTTGCTGAAGCTTCTTTTTGGAATTGAATAATGCTCGCTTTACCAGCAAGAATAAATTCATCTTCTTCCCAGTTCTCTCTCGTGATAATTTGCTCACGTACCTTGCGTTCTCTTATATCAAGATTATAACCTGAAAAAGGATTGCTCTCTAATTCAGATGTACAAAACTCCATATAAGAGAAGTCTTCAATAGCATGATCTTTTGTTGATGTTTCATCTCTCTCCCATATTTCTTTAAAAGGAGATACAAGTAATGTTTCAACATTAGGTTTAACTATTCTTCCTTCAACTATAAATAGTATTGCCATATCTTATACTTTAAATATTGCAAGCGATCTATTCATCCATCCTTTCAGAAACTTACTAAGTGATCTGTTCTTCATCACAAGTTGATTATACCATTTGTTTCTTTCAATGTATAAACAATCTTCTGTAACATAGATCATTTTTTCTCTTGTTGCTGGTCCAATAAGAGCATCTTGTGGTACTCCTGCACACTTCTGCATGATTTTGATTGCTCTTGTATTACCCATATTATAAGCAGTATCGAAGTAAACAAGTCTTGCAGCAAGTGGTAATATAAATGCATTGATTGCTCTGTAATATTTTACATAAGCAATAGCTGCTGCTTCTTCATAAGTAGTATCTCTGAAATCATCAAAGTTCTTGAACATTTCAGCATTCTTATTATAAGCAATACCATATAATGTCCAACCACCTGAATCTCCTTTAATGTTATGCAGCTTGCTACCACCTTCCCATTTAAGAGTATGTCCAAAGATATTTTCTTTGAAGTACTTGAACTCCTCTTCAACTTTAGGATTAGATTTAGATAGTCTTACATAATCTGCTACCAATAGTTTATTTGCCATCTTTTATATCTTTTTGTAATTGTTCAGCGTTCTCTAAAGGTGTAGCATCTATTACACAATGAGGACATTTGTTTGGATTCTCAATATTCTTACGAGACATAAAAAGACCATGCTTCTTACAGAAGTATGCATCAAACTTATTCAAGTTTGTTATCTCCAATATCATCTTTTCAGCAGGTCTTAAATCTCTCATATTATTTAACTTTAGTACCAGTAATAAATAGTATCTCTTGACTACCATCTTTATAAGTTACTGTAATCATCTTTCTTACAGGTTGAGTAGTTGTTAGATGTTTTGGAATATACCCAGCATTAAACTTCACACTCATCAACTTATTTTCTTTATCATAACTAGGTTTAGTACAACCACATTGTGCTGAAATATCAACTATTTCAGGAATAGTGTTAAGTGCTGTAAAAATAATAGTCTTAGATGTATTTTCTCTAATTGTACCAAAATTAATCTCAACTTCTTTCCAATGTTTCTCCATCTTCTTCTTTTTTATAAGGATCAACTCCTATTATATAATACATTTCTCCTACTGTTGGTGCTACATACTTCATTTTTGGAGCATTTAATATATCAGGTGCATACAGTCCCGTATTGTATATATCACGTTTAACTATAATAACATCTTTCACTTCAATGTTCATTACCTTCTTAAACCCGTTCCAATTCCTTCTATTCATCATCTTCGGATAGCAAGGTTTGTCACAAGCTTTATCAGCCATTTGCAATGCTGTAGTATCACAACCACACATCTTACAACTTCCATCTTCAAAGCATTTAATATCCATCTTTGATATTCGATACTGTATCTGCTCGAAGATATGCTGTCTTATCATCCATTTAAAGTATGTACTATAATAAAAATGATAACGCCAGTAACCTTGCAGATACGCAAATATATTACTAATTTTTAAATATTTATTCATTTGTATTGAAAATTTATTACATTGAAAATATCAATTAATTTTGATTTGTTCTTAATCGTGCCGTTGAATATCTCAATATCTTGTACACCAATACGTATTTTGTGATCTTCTTTGTTATGAAGTAACTTAGTAGTAACATTTCCTATTTGAATATACCTACCTATTTGAATATACCTATCTGAAATAGGTGTAAGTGAAGTATCATATACAAATCCAAGTGATTCAATATCTTCTCGATCAAGATACTTAACTCTCACTTCAATTAGATTATCTTGAATCCAATCAAGTATTGATAAGAACACTCCTTTTTTATCTTGTACTTTAAATACTCTTTTTACAAAATCTTTTGTTTCTCCATATCCAAGTTGTCTATCCTCATATTCAAATCCTACATGAAACTCTTCAATCTTCGGTGTGTAATATTTCTCTTGTTTCATCTTTATCTTGGTATTTCAAAGTCAGCAGCTATATTAGCAAGTTCCCAACCTTTATTGTTAATACTTAATTGTGCTTTCCTCCACGCTTCTTGTTTATCTTCAAGTTCTTTGACCTTTTGTTCAATATCTTCTTTGGTATCATCAGGATGAATACATATTAAACCATGTATAGGCAAAGGTATTGGAATAATAATCTGTATGTCAAATCTCATTAAAAACCAATGAATATCTGCTCCATTAAATCCTTTGTCAGTCAACTTCTGTATCACTGAGTTCATCTCTTTCTTCGTTTATTGTTGTATCATCTTTATACTTCTCTAAAAACAATTCAAGTTGGTTCTTATACTTAAAGTAATCTTTACCATCCATTTTAAGTTCTTCAAACTTTCTCTTCATTGTCACTAATGTACCTTCTGCTCTCCCTCGAAGTACTAAGAATGTACCAAAGTAAGTTAACCTTATTACAGGTAACTTACCTCCTTGTATATTGTTTCTTGTATGTTGATACTGAAACGAAGTACATTCTCGTATTTCTTCGGGAGTCATAGTAGGATAGTCTCTCTTTACGAGTTCATAGAACTCTTTCTGTAATTCAGGGTTGTCGATCTTCATGTATTATACAAGTATTAATGGTGGTCTATCATCTTCAATATTATTGTCAGGCATAATGATGTTTGACTCTCGTTGAGGTTCATCTTCTTGTTTTTGTTTTGGGACAAAACATTCCATCAACGCATTAAACTGAAATGATGTAGCTGCAAAGATACAGAACTCCCAATCAATTTCATATTGATCTTCTTCAGTTTCTCCTTCGACTTCAAGTAAGAATACTCTAAACTTTCTATCTTGGAGTTTAAGTAAGTTCTGTACTCCTATCTCTCTAATGTTCTGTAACATTAGCATTCTTTCAACAAGTTGCATAGGTACTTGTTTTCTCAAATTAATTATTGCTTGTGCCATTATCTTCTCTTTTTCTTTTTAGGTGTTAAATGTTTCATTGGATTTCTTACTTTGCGAATACCACTCATCTGTCTATCTGATTCAACAAGTACTCTATTCTTTTCAGTCATTACTTCATCGTAATCTTGAAGTGCATCATCTTCTTTTTTCCATTTCATTTCTGCTCTGTCTTGAAATACTTCAGCTTGACTTGCAAAATCTTCGATCTCTTTCTTTAAATCTTCAAAAGATAACTTGTCTAATACTTCTCTTGGTATATCATTCATCTTCTTTACTTAATAGTTTACTAATGAATTCTTCTGTATCCTTTTCTGCTCTGTTTGCAAAGTCAGTTGATAAATCAATAACTCTGAAATCCATTTTATCACCTATTTCTTTTACATAAAGTTTAGGTTCTGTACCATTATCTTTTGATGTCCAAAGAACTACTCCATGTTCTTCAAATATTTTACCTACTTTATCCATTTCGATACCATAATCTGATGGACAGCTTTCTAAATCATATACTAGTACTACATTTTTCATTTGAATCGTTGTTTAAGTTGTCTTAATTGTTCTACAGATAATGCTGGAAATTTATGCAAGTGTCTTGTTTCATCAAACTCTTTACCTATCTCATCATTACCTGATACTGCTTTCTTAATGTACTTGATAAAGTATGCATACTTTGTCATTAGTTCTCCTTCTCCTCCACAACAATAACCCATGATCTTGCTTTCGATTTCATTCTTCTTAGTATCAATTAATGTACCAATAGTTTTAACGAGTTCTCTAACTTCTGTTCCAGTCATGTGCTTTGAGTCAACCACCATATAAGGTGCTTCTTCAGGGTTAGTAGATATAACATAAGGTCTTCCATCTGTCCCTTTAAATCCACATCTTAATGAATCATATATAACTAATCTTTCTTCTCTGAAGATGTTATGTATTTGATCTATATCAACACCATAAGGTAATGTATTGATTTCGTAAAAAAGTACTGGTTCTTGTAATCCTATTTTCTCTTCTGTGTCCATGTTATCTGATGTTTGCGATTTCAATGATTATTGTTACGTTGATTGATGCTGTGTTAAGTACAGATGTTTTAATTTCTATAGGTTTAGTTTTATCTGCTAAATTAGTTGTGTTAACTTTAATTCCAGCATCATCAAGTTTAAGTAATAATACTTCAATGAAAGTTACATTTTCATTATAGGTCTTTTCAACTTTTTCAAGTTCTTCTATCTTATTGACAAGTTCTAGGTAATCTTTACCATCAAGAGTTACTTGTTGTACTTTGAGTTGATGCTTCATTTTGTTTGTATAGTTTAAATTGATAAAATTGTTGTCCTTGTTCAGGAAGCAAGTAATCAAGAATTTTTAATCCTCCATCTAACTTCTCTGTGATTACACCTTTTCGTGTAAGTTGTGTAATATAGTTGCTAAGTCCCGGTCCTGTAATACCTAATCTCTTCATTACTATCTTTCGCAATGCTGTACAGAACCTATCTTCTTCAGCAACTTCTCCTTCAAATCCCATAAATGCTGCCACTACTTTGATCTCCATTGGAGTTAATCTAAGATGTTTAGGTATCAGAGGATTGATTATCTCTAAGTGCTTCTCGAAGAACTCATTCTTAGGTAAGGTTACTGTCTTCTGTATAATCTGTGGCATTGTCTACTAATCTATTAAGTTTATCTAATGTAGTATTATACTCCATTTCTATGTTCTCAAGTTCCCAGTCTTTATATAACTTATCAATGTACATATTAACTGATTGAATCTTCAATGGTACATCGGGATCAGTTATATCTTTTCCTTTCGATATATTCCATTCATTTGTTACATCATAGAATACTTGTATCTGTTTTGTACCTTTAAAGAATCTAAATGTAGTACCTTCAACAAGTAACTTATAGTTACTTCTTTTCTGAAACAATGATATATAAGTACCTTTCATGTGTTTACCTTGTTTAATATGCGAAGCTTTCTCAATTGCTTCACCATACATTAATACCCAATTAAACTTCCACATTCCCCATTCTCCTGTAAAAAACTTAAAATGTCTTTCATTTGGTCTAATTCTATTGGTAAAATTATCACTAAGAAAATGAGAAATCATATCTTCTTTGTAACTAATGGCTTCTCTGTTCTCTATCTGTTCCATAATTCCTTGTCTTGTACCAGCAAAAGATGATATTGGGCTTTGTGCCTGAGACGCTACTAATGGAGAAGTATGATTAACTCCCTTTAAACTTCTCTTCCAACCTTTCCAGTTATTCATCTTGTTCTTTCTTAGTTAAAAATTGACACCAATTTGTATTCGTACATTGTTCAACTAACTTAGTCATTCCTTCTGCAAAAATTCCCATTAACTTCTGTCTTCTATGATAAGCCATCCATTGTTCATAAGTATAGTTCTTTGGATATATAACTGCTGGTAAAGTATTCATCTTTAAGAATGCTGGTAATGCATCTCCAAATTTCTGTGCTTTCCATCTTTGTTCATAAAGCCATTCTTCATATTCAAACCAAGTAGTTCCTTTAGAGGTTTCAATTCTTATCTTTGTCATAATCTTAGTCTTACTTGTTCTCCTTCTTTAAATATCTCTTCTTTGAGATGTGATTCAAATGGTTTCATCTTAACGTCTTTCATTACCAATTCAATTGACTGATTAAATACACTACTGTAATCACAAAAGCAGAAGTGTCCATTATAAAATCCACAGTTACTAAACTTTACATCTTCAAAGATACTTGGTATAACATCAGGTATTAAGTGTCGGTTATCATCTGTAACAAGTTCAATCTTCTTTTGTACAAGAATACTACCTCCAAATGTTAAGTCTACACAAGGAGCAAACCATTGTTCAATTGTAGTACCTTGATACGCTCTCCATACTAAGTACTCTTTCTGATTATATACAGTAGGTCTTGTGTACTCAACTTTAGCAACACAGTTCTCAAAGATATTAGCTTCAAATACAATCCTATCTTGTCCTTCACCAATGTAATCACCTAACATATAATCAATGACCTCCATAGCAAAGTCAAAATCAGCAGCAAGAGTTACTTTATCAACTCCTCGCATCACCTTTCTCTTCCCATCATTTGGTATCATACTTCTAATCTTTCTGCTTCAGTTACCTGAACATCATCTTCAATAATACCTCCTTTAGTTTCTTCAGTAATCTTAAAACTAATCAAAGTTTTATACATCATTTCATGAAATGTTTGAATACAATTAGATATTCCTTGTTGTGTAACTTCTTCACCCATAGGAAAGATAGTTCTACATGGTATCAAATAATACTTACCATCTAAGTACTTCCTCAACAATGTCTGCATATTCAATGTCTTCTCAAATGCATCATCTGTTAACTTAGCCATTACTAAAGGATAAGTTGGTATGATCTGTTTAGTTTCGTCTGCTGTTTTCATCTGCTGCTTTTAATATAGGGTCTAAATTAATAATACGTTCTTTCTCTGTTTGTTGGTCATTATCCAATACATTAAGCAGTTCTCCTTGGTGATTTACTACATTAGATATAACCCATAAATGTTCTACCATGTGTAACTTGCGTTGAAATATTTGTTGTGCTTCAAGCAATGTTCCTGTTGTTATCTCTCCAACATAGTACTCTTCATTTACAGGTATTAAGTAATACTTCTCATCTCTTAATAATCTAAATAAAGTACTATGTACTATCTTCCTTTTATTAACAAGTACTGTCCTAACTTCAGGATAAGTAGGATATGTCTTTTTTAAATCTTCTGCTGCTGTCATAATATTCAGTTTAATTATGAACAAATATAAGAATAAATATGATACAAATTACAATAGACTGCAAATAAAAAATCCTACCATATAATATATAAGGTAGGATTTACTTTTCTTTATTGCTCAGGAGATGCTGAACTGCTACTTGCATGACTTCAAAGTTTATTCGGGTAAGTTTACTCGCTTCATGAGAAGATCATTCTCAGCTATTCAAAATCCTTTTTCAAACTTGTTTGCAGTCCTCACACATTCAGCATCAGAGCATTTTGCTAACTCTGTCATAGTGTATGAGTTTTTTATCTGATGTAAAGATATAACAAAAGATTCAACTGTGCAAGTAAAATGTTACATAATGTAGAACTTTGTTTACATGATTATAAGTAGACTGCTTGAAGTCAATGATGATGGGACTTCACGAGATAGGCTTAGATTGATAGAACTCAGGTTAAGTGTCATTTTTTATAAAATAAAATTTTTTTTGAAAAGAGTGAGGATGTAAAGTACCTTGAGTCAAGACCCGTACTAATCTCAAGCAATCCAAGTACCCCGCCATGAAGTTTATTTCATCGTAATTCAGGGCGGGAATATATGATTGTTACAGCAGCACTTGTTCACTAGTTCTTTGTACATTTTATCTCGTGAACTTGTGTTGCTTATTTTATGACTACATCACATCTTATCTTTGTTGTGTTGCTGCTACCTTGACTGGTTGGTATCTAACATACATATCTCAAGATGTGTTGTATCATAACATGTAATAACGCAAAACCCTTACAAATACTAAGTCAATAACACTAAAACTTATATCATGAAACTAGCTAAACCGCTTATCAATTACATCATTGCATTGTCAATTGCTTTCCTAATCCTTATTGTCCTTGAAGGACTATTCAGTTGGGGACAAGCATTCATTGCAAGCAAATACACATTTGTTACAATTGTTGCACAGATGTTGCTAATTACCTTAACAAGCTGCATAGCTGTTAAGATAGTTGAATCAGATGATTAACGTTGTCTCAAAACCCTTACAAATACTTGGCAATATTGCCACAAACTTATAATACCTTATAATCATGGACTTGAATGAAATCAAAACCAAGTTAGGCTACGCTCAGCTTAACTTGAACACAGCAATGGACAAAGAGAACAAACCAACTGTTTGGATGCGTCATTGGGATAACACTAATCGTGTTGCTGTATCAATTGGGAAAGATACTGTTGCCAAGCTACAAGCTGGTGAGAAGTTGAATCTCGATATTCAGACTGAAGAGAAAACAGCTGATAGCGGTGACAAATACACAGCACACAGGATTGTGGCATACACACCTGCTGAAGTTATCTTGTAAAGAACTACGTAATGTACAGCAATGTGCATTACGTTCTTTTTATTTCGTCCTTTTTTGATATAATGCTTCGACTCAAAACCCTCACTAATTACTAGCAATCTATGAGTTGATAAGTCTTGTTGCTATTAGCTATTGAGAAACTCCTGATAATATTGTGAATAGATAGTGTCAATGCTTGTGAAGATGTTCATAATGTTTCAGGAGTTTTTATTTTGATCGAGAACATGAGTGTGAATGTGAAGGAGACAATACACATGTCTCTGAACCACATCTCTATTTCACTCACTTTCAATATCATGCAATTCATAGCCAAATTACCAATTATCACATCTATTAACCTCAATTTAATTCCAATGAAATACAATACTAAACTTCAATTAGCTGCTGTTCATCAATTGTGTGATGCTCTTGATAAATCAACTGAATACACATTTCAGCTTATGCAAGATACTTGTAATGTATCACATGATGCTGTAGTAAACTATTTCAAAATACCTCAAGGAGAGAAACAAGAACTCTTTAACACAATTATATCACTTACAGGAGTAATAATTAAATTGGAGAACATGAACATTCATTAACCTTAATTCAAATATCATGGAAATATTCAGAGATTATCCAGCAATTACATTCTTCTTTGCATTATTGTCTTCAGTATTCACCTTATTAATACAAGGTGCATTCTATAATAAGTGGACAATTAAGCAACAGAACATTGCATTTTCAATCTGTTGTACCATATCATCTATGTTATGGGCATTATTGTATCACTTAACACATTAATATCATGTTTATGACACTTGATGATGCTGAAAGATGGTATAAGATACCTGAAGCACGATTAAAAAGACTTGAAACTCTTCATCTTAGCTTATTTAATGATATGTCTATAGAAAGAAGAACAAATTTACAAGATACGATTGCAAAGTTAGAACATTTAATTAATTTTAATGAACCAATACTTCGTATTAAAGATGTATTAACTTATGTATCTTGGAGAGGCAGACTTATTAAATACGATTTGATTAACAATCAAACTGATGTGCTTATGCATATTGAACAAAGAGAAGAACAAACTTGGTAAACAATTAAATAATCATAAATAAATCAACACTATCATGAGAACACAAGATCAAACAACAACAGTTACAGTAAATGGTAAAGAAGTAATTAACTTCGTACCTGATAACAACACACAAGCAGCAATTGTATCACTCAATGTGATTCGGAGACTCGCTTCATTATTACCATCAGGAGCATTTCGAGAAATTAAACAGAGAATGATGGCTGATATTGATGATTCAGACTCTATTGCAGATTATGTTAAACTTCTTGAAGATGAAGTTGACTTTCACAGAACTGTTAACTTGCTTACAGCTTATCAACAAGTTGAAGTGTCTAATACTGAATACCGTTAATTATGAATTGGACATTCATCGTTGCTGTTACTGTAATAATTACAACAGCAATAGTACTTGACCATAAATATCAATTTAGTGGTCCAAATACAGTAGAAACAGAATACAGAACTGATCTATCAAGAGAACTACCACAAGTAGCATCAACTGATACAACTGAAGTTAAATAAAACCACGTTATTCGGGACAGTAATAACTATGTAATTGTGTATGCAACCTTATACACATTAGCGAGATAACAATTAGGTTAACATTTAAACTTCCAATACAGGTGTCACATTCCAGTCCTGAAGATAAAACTCTAAGGAGTACCTATTAATACATATTAAAGTGTATCGACACGATAGAATTAGGTCAGATTAACAGCGTAAGACTATTGGAAGTTTATTTATTAAAATATATTAGTGTCAAAATGCAAAGATAACGCTTAGTAATAAGCATCTCGTTCTGTTATCTTTGATTGAATAGTAACATAAGTGAATGTACTCAGAAGGTACAACTATTCAAGGAGTTTTTATTAGCTGTCATGGTCGCGATATTAGTTTTATTGACATGATACTTTTTTTGAGTTGTGATTACCATGACAGCTATTTTTTTAACTTAACACATAAACAACATGAATACAATAGGATTACCTTGGACTGATGAGGAATTCAACTATCTTGTTGAAGCAGTTGAGCAATCAACCAATTTCAAATCAGCATTTAAACTGGTTAATGCTTTAATACCTAAGAGAACAGTTGCAGCAATTGCTTACAAGTTCTATAACGCTGCAAAAGAGGGAAAACTTGATGGTGTTATTACATCAGCTAAATTCCTCAAGATGCGTGAAAAGCAAAGACTTATACTTATTGAAGAAGGTAAAGAAAGAGTAAGACTTGCTAACCAATTCAATGAAGACATTGCTAATCTTAGAGCACAAGTTGTTCAAAGACATGATGAAGATGATACAGCTTATGCTGAACGTATTCATGCTATATCTTTAGGTAGAGAAGATAACAATGAGGAACTCGTTGATGATGAAAATCTAAGCGAAACTGAACAGTTACCATTCAAGTCTTTAACATCAGAAGGACAATCATTTACTGTTGCTGGTACTACATCACTTGGTGGAATATCATTAAAAGGCAACTTTAAAATCACAGGAACATTCATAGTTGAAATTCTAGCTTTAGACTAATGACACAAATAACTAGCGAATTAACTGTTGATACAGTAATCGACAATCTTTATACAACAGATATGTATGGAAGTTATGCATCTGATGGATTTGGATACAAGAAAATGCTTGTTAATGTGCGCTTTACACGATTAAGTGCTTTTGCACGTATTGAAGTAAGACATTATACTGCTAAGCATCCTGCTTATGAAGTGGTATATGATGGTAGCAGCTTAGTTACTGCAATTGAAATTTATAACAAACTTTAAAATGAACTCAACACTAACACAACCGTTTATTATATGGACTGCTTTTATAGCACTAGCCATATTCATCACCTATTTACTCATTACAATATCAGCACTTATTGTTGCTGGTAAGAGTAAGGCAGCAGATCTTATCAAGATGAACAAAATCAATGATAAATTGATTGAAGAGAATTTGACATTAGTATCTATGTCGCAAGAACAAAAAGAACGTATCCAAATCATTTATCGCAAACTTGATGATGCTGAAACAAAACTCAATATTGCTAACAAGCATATTGAAAGACATCACATGAAAGATAAGATGGAAGAACAAGGATTTCGTTTCAAAGGTAAGAAAGAGATTGATCTCGATACACCTATTCACTAAATAACTACAACATATCAGTCTTGATGTAAGTCGCGATAACATTTGGTGGGAGTTTCATCATCCCAGTCAAGACTGATGTAGTTTAAGTTATCATTTCTCTGTACTTTCAAAGAGTACAACTTGTTTTATAAGGGGATTGGTTCTCTCCTGTAGGTACGACAAGTAGATTTGATGACAACTGATAGAGAAGATGAGTTTTAGATACGCACTCAATCAAGTTATAGATCAGCGTATTGCTGTTACGACATTTAAGGCTTAATCCTTACTTGTTATTAGGGCTATATGACTTGACTATCAGTTGTAAAAACCAAGAGAAAACATTAAAGAATTAAAGTTGTGTTGACTTTATTTTGAGGTGACTATACTAAGGAGCAGTTGAAGAACTTGCTCCTTATGTGTAGTCTATCTTTTTATTTTACATTTTAATCTGCTCAAAACCCTCACTAATTACGAGTTATCAACAATTTAAATTTAAAACACCAATGAAGAACTCACTTAAAGTAATACTTGGAGGTCTGATGCTTATATCAGCATCAACAAGAAAAATAGAACGTGCACTTCAAATTACTAATCATCCTAAGAAGAGTAGTAAAGGTGTCGATAAGCATAAACTTGCTAAGAAATCAACCAATGCTAAGTACAGTACTTCTAAACCAATGAAGTCTAAATCAACAAATATATTCAGAAACAAATCAAACATTTAAGTTATGCAATCACTTCATTTAATACTTGCTATTATTCTTTTCATAATGATAGCAATTGATTACTATGTAATTTCAGAAGGAAATAAAGCAGGTAAAGCATGGAGAATATTTTCATTCATCATGGCTATCTTAAACTTAATAGCTGCTTTTACATTCACATTTTAAAAACAATTAAACCTTTATAATCATGGACACATTAGAAAGATCAACACATCTTAATGCAAGTACTACACCTGTAGAAGACATTGCAAAAATCGCTTACATTGGACAACCTGAACACATGAAAATGTACAGAGCAGGATATGAACAATACTTTGAATCATTACCTGTACTTACAGATGGTGATGAATATCTTCAAGAGAAGATTAATGTTACGCAACAAGTTATGCAGCACTTGTCAGAACAGTTGCAGAAAGATGATTGGACACTTGAAAACGAACCAGCAAAAGGAGAATTTGATCGTACAATCATTGCAATGGAGGCGCCGAGTCCTGTAGTTTCTTATGCTGGTCAAACAGCATGGAAAGAAGGAAAAGAATTGGTCATTGCGAGATGGGGAGATGGATTTACATCACCTGTACATGGTCATTCTGATGGTTATATGCATGAAGAAGTTCTTTCAGGACGCATTCGTGTAAATACTTATCGTATTGTTGACCTTGAACATCGCATTGTAAGACCAGTATTAACTGAGATCAAAGAGAAAGGTGTATTTGTATCTGAGTATCAAATGCAAAAGCCTGATGTAACAAGAGTCAATCTTGTACATAACTTTGTATCAGTTGGCAATGCTGTATCGTTACATTATTTACCTGAGCATACTCGTGATGGAAGAGACAATGCTTACACAGTTGCTCATTTTCCATTGAATCCTTTTGATGTTAAACGCATTAACTCAAAAGATGGTATGTATCTTCAAAAAGGTGATGTTGTACTTGTAAGAAGTACTAATGTACCTGAGTATGGAGATCATTACATTGTAGTTACTGGTCCACCAGTAATGAAAGCACATGGTTTCAGAGTACAAGACAATGCTGTAATAGCATCAGAAACAGCAAGTCATTTACTTGATACGTTCCCGTTAAGAATGGGATTGACGTTATTGAAATTAAATGATGATGCTAAAGAAGCATTTCATCAGTTTCATAACATTGCTATCGTAGATGGTACTGTTGTATTTCCTGAAGTGTAATAAATACCACAAGGCCAGATAAGAGTGCAATTAACCTTGCACTCTTTTTTTAAATTAATCATTAATAAGTTAAACACATGAACACAGAACAAAACGATGCAAAGTTATCGAACATTGGTAAAACTCTTATGGTTAGACACTTTGATAATGCTATTCAAGGTAGAACAGGCAAAGTTGAAATTACTCTTATGGACAAAGAAAAAGGTGATGGTTACATTATCATCATGCGCAGAAGAATGAAAAAGATTATTGGTAGAACTACCGAAACAATCTTTGAACCAAAAAACATCACAAGAACTACAATTGCTCTTACACATGATGCAATAGAACTTCTTGCTGTTCTTGCAAACATGCGTAAAGAAAGAAGAGAACAATCAACTCAATCAGCAGTTGCTGTGAAAATGGCTCAATTTACTTTTGATCATCCTGTTAAGAATGCAACTGCACCTGAAAACATCAATTCTGATGTTAAACAAGAAGATACTACTAAAGATAATCCTTTACAAGGATTGGAAGATGCTATTAAAAAATATGACAGTCGAAATGCTGTAAAAGATGAACCATCAGTTGACTGTCCTTACCCAGCATGTAGACAACCACAATAAAACAAAAACACATTCAAATCATGGACACACTTGGATTAATACTTCAGATTTTTGAAGGTTTCAGAATGAACCCTTTAGCAACAGACCAATATGATTTGATAGGTAAATCAGTACTGAGAGACAAACTTAACGTGTTTGTTTCTCAGAACAAACCTATCTTATTTTCAATCATGGGATTTCCTATGAAATCTACCAATACTCGTGATAAAGTACTTGGAACTCTACCTGATATGGCAGAAGAAGCAACTTTAGCTAATTTCGATGCATTCAATCTTGCAGTTAAATCTGTATATGAACCGGGAATCATTGTTACCATTGCATCAGATGGCTTTGCCTTTAGTGATGTGCTTGGTGTTAGTGAAAATACTGTGGATGCCTATCAGGAGATTTCAACTGATATGATTGGATCAGCACCAGTAAGAATTTTAAATCTAAGAGATTTCTATGATAGAACTTCAACAATTAATACATTACAAGGTAAATTGACTAGTCAATTTGGTATTACTGAAGAAGAACTTAGTCGTAGAATCTTATTAGATGCTGATGTTAATACATTATATCGTGGTATGCTGCGTTTTATGGAAGAGGAGATTGCATATCTTGATTTCCCTTCAAAGAACCAGCAAGCAAAGAGAGCAAAAATTCTAACTCGTGAAATGATGCTCAGAAATGAAGCATATTCAGGCTTAGTTCGTGCTAATCTTGGCGATCACATCAGATTGTCAATGCATCCATCAATTAATAATGGTGTAAAGTATTCATTCAAACTGATTAACTCACCAAATGCTCATCATTCAGCATGGCACGCAGCATTAGTTGTAGACAAAGGTGTATTTTCAACGATGCACAGAAAAGATGCTATTGCAGCAGGACATGAACTTATCATGAAAGATGGAAGACCTTATTACTTTAAAGCAGCATAATCATGGAAACATTAACTAAAAAACCAAGAAAAACTTTTAGAGATAAACTTAAAGCACTAAAACCTGTTGTTGAATTGAACGATACTCAAAAGAAGAGCATGTTTAATATAGCAGAGAAAATACATGCTATGAAAGGTGTATATGACTTCTTTACTCGTAACAAATACGCTTCTGATTACAATAATGTAGTTGGTAGACCAAAGGGAGAAGATGGAAGTGAATGGGGTTATATCCCAACACACTTTGAAATGAGTTACATCATAGTGGAACTTATTGAACATTTTAAAATCAAGAAGATGTTAGATATGGGAGCAGGAGCAGGATTTTTCTTGTTAGCTGTTAGAAAAGTTATTCAAGTAGTTTCAAGTGATAAACGATTTGATTTTCTTAATAAATATTCAGTTGCATTAGATGGTATTGATAATGAAGAAGTTTTCGTTAAAGATGCTAAACTAGGCTTTCTCACATCTATTGCAGAATATGCTGGCACATTTAATCTTAAATTGAAAGATCTGTTGAAAATTCAACAAGATGACCTGAAGGGTTATGATGCATTATTTATGTATGAACCTATGGCAAGACAAGAACTTGCTAAGCTATTTGTAGAACAATTAAGTAAAGCTGTACATAAAGGACAGTATATTTTCTACAATCAAGCAGGAAGTATAGGACATTACATGGAACTCAACGACAAATTTAAACCCGTTTACAGATACAGACAGATTATGGTGTATCGAGTATTATAACATAAAATCATGGAAAAGAAAGAAATTGGTATCGCTACAATTCGATACAATGAAGATGGTACTGTTCTCAGTACATCATTTAAAGCTACAATGGAAGTTGATATTAGTGAAGAAATGCTGATTACATTAGGTAATGACATTCAAAGTCATGCTGAAATGGCATTAGCATCTTTATTTACTCAAATCAATAATATTGAATTCGCTGACAGAGAACATCAAGAAGTTGTACAACAACCTTACAAGTGTACTTACTATGACAATGGTAAGATCAAGAAATGTGAAATTAAGTTTTACTTTAAAGACGTAGAAAATGGAGTTATTAAACTCAACCAGCAAGAAAATATCTAATCACTTAGTCAAACACGATGGTAAAGACTATCATCGTGTTGAAGTTAAGAGACATGATATTACAGTACAAGTGAAATGGTTTTCACCAACTGATTTACCTATTGGTAAAGATACAGACCTATATGCATCACTTGAAGAAGCCTTCACGAAGATGATGCTATCATAAACAAAAACTGCTTCCCTTGCACAGGAAGCAGTTTTCTAGTTTAACCCCTTAAACTTAAAAATGCAATGAATGAAATTCAAAAGTAAAAACACCGACCAAAGTGTATATGTTAATTTTCAGAAGAAATTTAATGAAAAATGATAAAAGAAGCAAAAGAGTGATTCTCATCTCGTGAGAATGGAGTTTTCGCTGATATTTATTGCTTTGCAATGGTCAAATATACGATTTTATTTTTAATAATCAAGTGTTTTTAAGGTAAAAAGTGTTAAATTTGTAAATAAATTCAAGATGAAACGAAACATTATAATACTTGGTCATAAAGGTATGGGTGGTGCTCTAGCAATTACTCTTCATGCTCTACAACAACAGAACATTGATATTAAGATTCAAACAGATAGTGTTGAAAATGCTAAGACTTTAATCAAAAATGTATCTGATGCTTATACTCATCAATTACTTGCTTATAAACCTAAAGAATATAAAGCAATGACTAATGCAACTGGTAGTAAATACATTGGTAAACAACGACAAAACTTTAAAAGAAGATGAAAGATGAACTTATTACTTTAGAAACTGCAAAGTTAGCTAAAGAGAAAGGATTTAATGAACCCAGTCAAAATCATTTTAGATCATCAGGCGAAGAGTTCAAAGAGAATTTTTCTCCTTTTACTAAAAATACAGAATGGCAATCAGACTCTATTTCAAGACCAACTCAATCATTACTTCAAAGATGGTTGAGAGAAGTTCATAACATTATTGTATATGTTGCACCGCTTATACCTGACTGTAAAGAATGGGGTTATTGTGTATATCATATTGATACTAACTATGAGAAAAATACTCTCTTTAGCAACACTTATGAAGAAGCATTAGAACTTGCATTACAAGAAGCGTTAAAACTAATCAAATAAATTATGAAAATCAATATCGCCATATATTTTCTTTTGCTGGTACTAGGAGTATCTTGTACCAGCAACGAAAATGATGCTTCTTCCTTGAAGAGGGCATCCACTCAATGTGATTGCATAGATCATACTGTGTATTTTGAAATACGTGATGGTGTAGTTACACCATTAGACTATACTCGTGATATTGCTATTAAAGCAGATTGCGCAACTGATGGTAAAAGTACCTCAGTAGACTCACAACTTGATCTTGATGATTATTCTAATAATATTAGAATGGTTACAACTAGAATTTGTCAATAAACCTTAAAACCATATAATATGGATACAGTAGTATGCGGAGTAGTGATGGTATGGATGATACTTGTTGCTATATTTGGAGAATTTAGTAAGGATGTTAGGAAAGATTGGATGTTTAGATTGTTAGCATTTCTTTCTGCTGCAATACTTGGCTTTGTCTTTATATCCCTTATTAATAGAGATACGAAAGAATACAAGCAAATGTTAAATAAACAGTATGAAACATCAAAAGCTATAAAAAACAATCGTAATTGATTACTTTTGTTTTTTATGTGATTGCCTCGGCTCAAAACCCTCACTAATTTGGAGCATGATAACAGATGTTTCTTTAATTTTTATTGGTTATTTGTTAATAGCAAATCAATTGATTACTCAACGAACTCACAACACATAAAGAAAACTTCTGAAAGGAGTGCAAAGGTATTCGAAAGAGTGATGTTTTTCTGAACATTTAGCATCACTCTGCGAGTACTGATTAACCAGCGTTTTAAAACCTTTATTATTATGAACAGAATACAGAAAATACTTTGGAGTATGGTAAATCCATCACAAAGTGAAGTAGGATTGCTTCAAGCATCGAACACATTGCAAGCTATCACAACAGGATATGCTGTAGAAGAACAAACGAACATTGTATTTGAATTACATCGTTTACTGATTGAAAAACGTGAGCAGGAAGTTAAAGAAACCGAAACACAACTTGCATTACTCAAAAAAGACTTAGAACGACTTAAAGGACAACACACCCTATAATATGTTGTTGATGAAGTTGAGGTTATTAACAAAGGATAGGATGGATGATAGAAACCTTGTGATAAAGTATTCATCCATCTATTTTTAAATCGATCAAAAACTATGAAACTATCAAAATTAATGGATGAACATTGTGTAAAATACGAACTAAATAAGTTTAAATGGCTTTATAATACTTTAGGCAATGTTACCATGTTAACTGAACAGTCCAATAGACAATATAAAGCAATCACTGAGTTAGATACAGTATATACTATAACTACTGATAAATTGGAAGAAAATCTTCAAATAGAAGCATATCAATTTATTACTATTCATGATAGAATATCAAGTACTGTAATAGGTAAAATGATTAAAACTTATAATCTCGCTGCAGAAAGAGGATTAATATCATCAGATCAAATAAAGATGGAAAAAGCAGCATTAAGAATGATAAAGAATTCACAATACGGCATTATACCTGTCGATGAAATTAGAGAAAATGGTATCAAAGTTCATCAAGATTATGAAAAAAGACTTGGTACATGGCAACATAAAGTTGATGTATTAACAGGAGACTTTGAAAGACATGCTTTCAGATACAGTATTCCAGCAGGATTAGGGAAAAGAGGTAATACATTTCCTGTTGAAGAAATACAGAAGAGATTAGATTATCTCAAAGAACAAGAACTTTTACTAATTATCAATATATAACACTATGAAAATTTTAACACTATTGGGACTCGATAAAGAGTCAAAAGACAAAAAAGCAGTTGAACGTGTAGGTAAAGCACTTGCTCGTGAACAAGACATTCTGATTAACAACCTGTCAGGTAAAGTTGACGAGTTGGAAATCAAGAAAGAAAAGCTTGAAGAACTCGATCTCGAAGCATTAAAAAAAGATGGTGCTGTCAAAACATGGGTTGATGATTATCAATCTATTGACATCGAAATCGAACTCGCTAAAAAGAAGCTTGAAATCGCAGAGCGCACCAAGCTGACTTATTTTACCGAAGAAGCTAAAGCTACTGTCTAATGCAAAAGAAGAAGATTTATATCAGTAGGTCTTTACTTACTGATATAGCCTTCATCCAAAAGTTGAAGTCAGAACTCATTCAAAACGGAATACATGCATATTTTTACAACGATCAGTTTCCTTATGATAGTAATCTTGTAAAAGATGCTGATATGGTATTAGTTGTACCTCATGATATTGCAGGATATGTAGGTAAAGGACAACTTACTGAAATAGAACTTGCTCAATCAAAAGATATACCGGTTTACTTTACTGATCTTGATGCTTCTTTAAAAGGAGTTATTTGGAAAATAATACATAATTCAGGTAGGCAGATAGGAAATGATTGGAAAAAAGATTTTGCCAGATTTCAAGTACTGAAAGAAAAAGATAACTTAGGAGTCACTATTCAAAAAATCTTAGGGGTTACAAACAATCGAGAAGTCAATGATGAACTTTTATTAACAATACAAATTACGAGTAACTAACTCGAAACTGGAATTAAGTGTGCAAGAGTTTATCAGTCCATGATTTAACTTGCACACTATTCCTTATAAAATACACTTTAAATTAAACTCTGCGCTATTGTATTCAAGACTGCTATAAAGTAGCTAGTAGATTCACTGTTTTGAAATGATATAAAACTTTTATAAATATTTTCACTCATAATCAAAGACTCAATATATAGTATGCGAACTAGATTGTCGAGTTTATACTGTGCGTGAATTACTTTACCGAATCCTTCTCACTATGAAATTGGCTAGAGAGGTAAGAGATAGCAATCTTTAACAGCGAGGTTTGAAGAGCAACCTATATGTTAGTGGGTATATTCACGAGGTCTTAGAGAACTTAATGTTCTCAAACAATAAAATCAAAACTTACACGTTCATTGATAGAGTGAGAATGGCATTTAAATTAAGTTTTAATATGTTGTAATCATGATGTCTAAATCCGGGAAATTGCGAGGTTAAGTGTTGGTAAGTTCCTTAATCTCATTTTTTAAATCATTTATTTTACAATCTAATTTACACACGAAATGGAAACATTAAACACAACGACACAAACGAATGATAGAGTTCGTCAGGAGTCAACAAAAGGCGCTTTGGAAATCACAAGAGTTTACAAAAGTGATTGGCAGAAAGAAGGTACTGAATCGGCTGAAATTAAACAGACTATAGAAACGAAAAGTTTCTACCCGTCAAAGTCTGTAAGCAACGATATGCAGGATAACATCTTCGCAACAGAAGACTTCGGTTTCGCAGAACAGGAATTTTTAGCAACTGAAACAAGAGTTGCATGGATTGATGTGCCATTGGGTACAGCAGTTGATGCGGTGAAAGAACAGTTGACCAAGTTTCCAAATGCAACCATTTACAAAGTGTTGTCAAACAAACCAGTATTGACCAGCGATCAGAAGTATGCTGTTGCAAATGGTATCACTACACTTGATGGCATTGGTGACAGACAAGCTGTGAGATATTCAGAGAAACATGATGTTGCTGATTTGCGAGGCAAACTGATTTTGGACAACAACGGAAAAATCCAATACCGTCAAACTTATTTTTCAAAAGTTGCCAAAGGAGACATTGATGCGCGTACTGCTGATGCAGAAGATGTGTACATGTCTGCTAACTTGAAAGCTGAGTTGGAAGCAACTGGTCAGGTAGTGATCTAATTCATTAAAGACCGATAATTAAATTAAACACAAAGTGAAGATTTTTACTTCACTTTGTGTTTCTTTTTTAAGTAGTAACAGAACAAAATTAGATATGAGTTTAACAGCACATCAAGAAGAGAAGTTAGAAGAACTGCTCAATATATTGGAAACTTCTGATAGAGCAGTCTTAAAAGGTAGTGCAGGAGTAGGTAAAACATGGTTGCTTGATGAATTACTGAGAAAGCTACTAAACAAAGGAATGGGTAATAAGAAATTTTATATTTCAGCACCCACAAACAAAGCAGTTGGTGTATTAGCTGGAAAGATTCATACTAAAGCGAGTAACATTGACCTTATCACAATCCATAAAGGATTGAAATACAGTAAACGTATTGATAAGAAAACAGGAGTTGAGACATTTGAACCAACATTTAATGAAAGAAATCCACCATTACAAGGAGTAAAATATCTTGTTATTGATGAATGTTCAATGATTGGTGTAGTTATGCTTGGTGAAATTGAAAAGTATGCAACTCGTTTTAGAGTTAAAGTAATCTTTGTAGGAGATGATAAACAAGCATTACCTGTCAATGAATCAGTAAGATCAGTATTCAGAGGTGTGCCTGTAGCATGGAATGACAATGAAGAAGCAATAGAGTGGGAAGAATATCCAACTGTAGAACTTACTGAAATTATTAGACAAGGTGCGGGAAATCCTATTATTACATTGAGTAGAAATCTATCAGCAATATGGGAGTATCAGTCTCGCATGATAGAAGGTAAAGGATTTGTATATACAATGGATGAATCGAGAATAGTTCGAGAACTTGCTGCTATAAATGGTAGTGATGAATTGAAGTATTTAGCATGGACTAATGCAGATGTCAATGATATTAATTCACAAGTACGAAACTTAATTTATGGTCAACCTGCTAAGGTAGAACTTGGAGAGAGTTTAATCTTTGATGCGCATTATGGAGAATATTACACTTCAGAAGAAATTAAAGTCGATACCTTAAACATTGAACAAGTACCATTTCATGTAGTATTAGAAGATATAGGAGGAGCATATAATGTGCAGAAAACCAGTATTAAATGCTATGTTATTAACGGAGAACAAGTTGATGAATGGGGAGATGGTAATTTAACATGGAAAGGTGTATTTGTTATTCATGAAGACTCTGAAAAACAGTTGACAGCATTGTCTCGAATCATGGCAGGGAACTGTAGTAAAGGTAAACTAAAATGGGATACTAAGAGCAAGTTCCTATCTAAGTTTGCAAAGATTAAATATAATCATGCACTTACAGTACACAAAGCACAAGGCTCTACATATAGACAAACTATTTTGAATGTTGGGAATCTTAATTTGAATCCTGATATGGAAGATAAGATGAGTTTGATATATACTGGAGTAACACGCTCAGAAGATTTATTAATTTTATATAACGTTTAAAAACATGACAAACGAAGACAAATTTGAAGGTAAAGTAATTCATATTGGAGAACCTGTAACTATTGAAAGACCCAATAAGACTCCCTTCAGAAAGAGCACTATTGGTGTAGAGAAAGCTGATGGTCAAATTGCATTCTTTGAAAACAGAAAGCGAATAAAGGTAGAACTTAATGAAGGAGATTTAGTTACTATCTATTTCAGATGGGCAGGATCGATAAAAGGTGATAGGATGTTCAATAACATTGTGATTTCTAAGATCGAAATTAATAAATAATCGATTTTCTTAAAAAGCTATTACAATTTTTCGTATATTTGAAAACCCAATTTTTAACCAGCAATCAATGATATGGATAAGGAAACAGCATACATATATGATACTGAAAGCTATCCTAACTTTTGGTTGATATGTGCAAAGAACCCCTTTACAGGACAGCGTTATAAATTTGAAATAAGCGAAACTATTGATGAAAGAATACCATTTGTAATATGGTTAAGAGATAAAGTTGGAAACATGATAGGGTATAACAATCTCTTTTATGATGATCCAGTAATCAGTTATCTAGTTACAAAATGCATGAACTTGAGAGGTAGTAAAGTTACTGCTGCATTATTTAAGTTTGGTGACAAACGAATTAACTCAAAAGGTTTCTTTCAACAGAAAGAATCGTTACGAAGGCAGCATGATCTCTTAAAGATTAATCACTTCGATAACAAGGCAAAAATGACTTCCTTAAAGTTACTTGAATTCAATCTAAAATTGAACAATATTCGAGAACTTCCTCATCCAGTTGGAACCTTTCTTACTCGTGAACAGCAATTAGAAGTTATTGATTACTGTCATAATGACTGTGATGCAACTGAAAAACTCTTTCATAAAACTCTTCCTGCTATTGAACTTAGAGAAATACTCACTCCTAAATATGGTATTGATTTTACAAACTTCAATGATGTAAAGGTTGGTGAGCATATCTTTATTAGTAAGATTATAGCAAAGGGAGGACAACACTTAGTCTATGACTTAGTAGAGAAAGAATCAGGTGGTACACGTAAAGTAGTTAGGAATACAAAACGAGAAAGCATTGATATTGGTAGTATTATTCTACCATTTATTTCATTTCGTGAAGAACCTTTCAAACGTATTGAATCTTGGTTCAAAAGTAAAGTTATCACGGAAATTGCAGGTGTATTTGGTGGACTTCCAATGGAAGCTATTCAACCACTTGTACCTTATACTTATATTAAAACAAGTAAGAAAGGAATTCCTTTACGTGAACAATCACTTAATATTATTTACAAAGGATTTCAATATAAGTTTGGTGTTGGTGGAATACATGGTTCAATTACTTCAGGAGTTTACACTCCAACTGAAAAGACTTTGATTATTGATATTGATGTAGCGGGATATTATCCTTCTATGTCAGTACTTTACAAGTTTGAACCTGAACATCTAAAAGGTGTTTATTCAGAAGTTCATGCTGAAATCAAAGATGAAAGATCAATGTATGCAAAGAAAACTGCTGAGAATCTGTCACTGAAACTTGCTGGTAATGGAACGTATGGTAAAGGAGGAAGTGAATTTAGTCCATTATGTGATACTCAATACGTAGTACAAACATGTGTCAATGGTCAATTACTTTTATGTATGCTTGCTGAAACTCTAACAATAGAACTTACTAATCATAGAATGCTACAGATAAATACTGATGGTATGACTATTGAAATTAGAAAAGATGAGTTAGATTTATTCAGAAGTATATGCAGGAGATGGGAAGCTTTAACAGGACTTATTCTTGAAGAAGCTTTTTATGATAAGATGATTATTGCAAATGTTAACAATTACATTGCAGTAAAACCTGATGGTTATGTAAAACGCAAAGGAGATGCATTCATTTATAAAGCAGAGCCAGGAGAACTTGAACTACATAAAGACTTTTCATCATTAATCATTGCAAAAGCATTAGAAGCTTACTTTGTATATGGTAAACCTGTTGAAGAGTTTATAAGAAGTCATACTGATTATCATGATTTCTGTAAAAGGACAAAAATCAATAAGAGTGATAAGCTTTTGGAGCGAATCTCGAACCAGCAAGGAATGATTATTGGCGAATCTGAGCAGCAGAGAATTAATCGTTATGTGATAAGTGGTGAAGCTGTTCCTAATAAAGAGACTAAGTTAATCGATTATCATGGAACTGGTGTAACTCTCATCAAACAAATGCCACCACTTCAGAAAACATTAGATAGTTATAAGAAAAAAGCATTAGATGCTAATCCTGATCTTGATTTAGTAGAACTTGATAGAGATGCAAAACTTAGCTGTATTCGATATTTGAATGTCGAAAAAGGTTGGTTATGTACTTCAATAAATCAAATGATACCTGATGAAGAAATCAGAGAACTTATATATTATCCTCATTACATAGGAGAAACATTAAAAATTATTAATGCAATTGAAAACCATGAAGAAATTGATACCAGTAAAAGTGACGAAACCGATATTTGATTTTACAATCATGCCATCATTAGTAGTATTTGATGAAGAACCTGATGATCCTATGCCAATGCCTTATGAAGCAATCATCAATCAAGTTTATGCATTTGGCACAATACCAGTGCATTTAATCAACAACAAAGCAAATCCATTTTTACAGGAATGTAAAGATAATTTACCCGAAGAGTTTCAACATAAAAAGGTTGAAGGAATTTTAATCTGTGTCCAATACACAAAACTTTATTTAGCATGAAAACAAAAGAAGAACTTAGAGAACAACTCTCTTTACTTACTACACTTAACAAATCAATATTGACTGTAGTTGATGAAGTAGAGAATATTCGATTAAATATCGAAGATGAAGAACTTCTGATATGGTTTGTCAATGCTGTTAGAGAACGTGTACAACGAGAAGCAAAGTGGGCAGTAATTGATAACGGAGGAAAAGGACTTGTTGCTATGGCTACAGGTAGTGGTAAAAGCAAAGTGGCAATTGATTTAGTTTCCTTTTACAGAGAATCAAATTTTTTACCTAATGCTCTTATAGTACCTACTGAAAAACTTCGTGATGAAAATTGGCATGAAGAGTTTAAAAAATGGAATGCTGAAAGTCTTTATGAAGGTACAAATCGTTTATGCTATGCTTCTGCATCAAAAGAAAGAATTGGCTCTATTAATACAGCCATTCTCGATGAGTGTCATAACATTACTGAATTGTCAGCAACTTTCTTTAATCTTAATGGTATAAACAACATTATCGCTTTAACTGCAACTGTACCAAAAGATGAAGGTAAACTTAAACTTCTTGAAACTATAGGTTGCAAAGTTGTATATGAACTTACACTTGATGACGCTGTAAAGCTTGGATTTGTTGCTCCTTATAAAATCAATGTGGTATTTACAGAACTTGGTACTGAAAACAACATACTTTCAGGCAACAAAGCTAATCCATTCTATCAATCTGAAAAGAAGAAGTATGAATGGTTGGATAAGAAGTGGAAAGATGAAAAAGAGCAACTTGGTTATGCGAAACAAGCAACAACTATGATGCGAATGCGATTCATTTATAATCTTCCTTCCAAAACAGCAGCAGGAAGAAACATTCTTCATAATCTGATACCTGAAACAGATAGAACTTTACTCTTTTGCGGTTCAATTGAACAAGCTGAAGCAGTATGTTCTCATCGTTTTCATTCAAAGACTAAAGATGTAGATTACAATGCATTCAAAAGAGGAGATCTTAACAGATTATCTTGTGTGAACAGTATCAATGAAGGTCACAATTTTGAGGGCATTGATAGTATGGTACTTTGGCAGATACAAGCAGGAGATAAGAATTTACTACAAAGAATTGGTAGAGGTATTCGCTTTAGACCAGGACATGAGAATGATGTTTGGATTATTGTTGCTAGAGGTACACAAGATGAGATATGGTTGAAGTCAGCAACAGAGAACCTTGACCAAAGTAAAATCGAGTACTTCGAGTACTCAGAACTGCAAAAACAATTTGTATGAAAATAAAAGCATGTTTTAAAGGAGAAGATGGATCATTAGGATTTGTAAAAGGTAAAGACTATCATTTAACAATTTCTATTTTATCAACAAGAGCAAGGAAGAGAATTCGTATTGAATCATGCACATATTCTAATATGAACTGTGAGTATGAGAACATGCTTAAATTTTTCGAAAACTGGACTAATATTATTACAGAACTATGACAATAAACGAAGAAATCAAAGAAGTTCTAAGGAACTTTAATATTCCCATTGATGATGGGTTATCATATCTTCTTTCTGTATTTCATGATGTAAGACCATCTTATACACCATTTGCACTTGTTGAAAAGATTAATCGAACAGGTATCTTGAAACTTGATGATACTCATACTATAAAATGGATGATTCCTCTATTTGAGGAGAACATTGAAGTAGAAGGATTTGAGTGGGTGAAAGATTGGTTGCAAATGTTTTACAGACTTGATAAAAAGAAAGCAGGAAACCTTAAAGAAACCGTTTCACGCATGAAAAAGTTTTTTATGATGAACATTAACATGTTTATTACTAAGGAAGAAGTGATGCAAGCTACTGAAATGTATATTAAAACAGTAAACAATTCAACATATCTTATTACTGCGAAATACTTCATCGCAAAAGGAGTAGGTAGTGATAAAACATCTGCTCTTTTAGATTGGGTAGGGAGGCTTAGAGAAGCTAAAGAAGAAGTACAAGGAAGAACAAGCGTACAAAATACCATGCAATAATGAACTTAATAACCGCATTTCAAAAAGGACAACAAGGTACTAATATTGGTTTACCAATGGGTGCAGGACTTAAAGCTATTTCAAAGAAGATACGCGGTTTGCAAAGAGCGATGATGTATGTTGTTGCTGCTGCTCCTAAAGGAGGTAAGAGTACCTTTGTTGATGTTGGATTTGTTATTGCTCCTTTCTTATATGTACTTGCTAATAACTTAGTCTATCAAGAGTATATTGATTCAGGACTTACTGTTGAACAGATTCGAGAACAATATGGTATCAATCACATTGATTTTGAGATCATCTATAACTCGTATGAAATTGACAGAGTGAGTAAGGAATTTGATTTCGTGGCTCACTTCTTAAATAGTGATTACGGTATTGAAACAATTGCTCTCGATGAAGGCGTTACTTTTGAAAAGGAAAAGATAGTACCACTAAGTGCTGATTATCTAAGAGGAAAACTTGAGGATGATAACGGTAAACTTATCAAAGTGAAAGCAACAATTGTTGAAAAAATACGAGAAGTTTACAATAATCGAATTATTCCATTGTTTGGTCAGTATGATAGTCTTGGTAATCTTGAGAAGAAAGGATGTATTACATTCCTTGATGTGAGAGAGAATCCAACAGGGATTAGAAAATGGCTAATTGATTACGCAAGTAAGAATGGAACTATTATTTACGATAAGTTTGTAGGTAAGGATAATAAAGTACATGAGAAGATTAGGAGTTACATTCCTAACAATCCCGATAAAATTGTATTTGTTGTTACTGACCACTTGAGAAAACTTGTTACAGAGCAAGGATTCACTTTGAAACAAACTGTAGACAAATATTCAGAATATTGTGTAGAGTTGAAGAACATCTTCAAATTTACTTTTATACAAATTATACACCTTAATAGAAGTATGACAGATATATCAAGAATGAAACACCAAGATGATATGTTGTATCCTAATTCAGATGATGTTAAAGAAACTGGTAACTTAGCAGAAGATTGCGATTACATGTTTACTATCTTTAATCCAAATGATGATAGATATAACTTACCTAAACATTTTGGTAAACGTATCAAAGACATTCATAACAATCTACTTTATCCAAACTATCGTAGTATTCATCTTGTAGAGAACAGACATGGACCATATCCACAGCACTTTGCTGTAAACATGTATGGTGCGATAAAGAAATTTGAACATTTAACACTAAAATAAGATTATCATGGAAGGAGATTTAAATAGAGATCAGCAGATTCAAATCTTAAGAGAGAAAGTTTCTGTATTAAGAGAATGCTTCATGGCACAAAGAGTAAACAAGCCTAACAATACAGCTAAACTCGATGTTGATAAAGTACTTGAAGATTTTGATAAAATATGGAACAAAATTAAAATCTAATAAATTATGTCAGACCAGCAAAAGAAGATTAGGAGTATTTGTGTAGATACTCTGACTGGAATTCAGAATGAGCAATACATGCGTGATCGCAAGAAACCTGGACACGACAAGTGGAAAGATTACGGTCAAGATATTTATACCTTTATGGGAGATCTATCAGGATTAGGATTTGAGTTAGTACTTATACTAGGAGAGCCGGGAACTGGTAAATCAAGTGGTATGAGAACATTAGAACCTAATACTAACTTATGGTTCAATGCTGATAACAAGAATCCTGTATGGATTGGTGGTAAAGCAGAGTATGGAACTAAGGTAGCACCTCGTTTTCCTTTCCATACTGTACCACATGATTACAAAACAGTTACTGATATGTTAGTCAAAGGTATCAACAATGGTAACTTTGAAGAACAACGTTTTGCTTTTCTTACAGGACATGTTGAAACATTCAAATCAGGTAACGAAACAATGCAACGTCTCAAAGTACTTGGTAACATGGCTACAAAGATGCAGCTTGAAGGTAAATTAGAATCAGTTTTCTACAGCGCAGTTGAAAAAGATTCTGATGGAATCAAATATATCCTCGAAACACAGAATAATGGTTTCAATACAGCGAGGAGTCCACAAGGTTTATTTGAACCTAAAATTGAGAACGATTATGGTCTTATCGTTCAGAAACTATTAGAATTTTAAAAGTTATGGAGAACGTAAACATAAACTCATGGTTGATGGAGAATTTTTGGATTTTTTTCATCAGTTTACTTGCAGGATTGATAGTAATTGTATATCTTTGCTATGTAATCTTCGTGAAAGGAAAACAACCACGAGAAAAAACAGCGGATGAATTGGAAAATGAGGAGTTAGCCAAACAAGCAGAAGAACTTGAAAAAGGATTCCCTAAAAAATAACATTTAAAACACATTAGTTATGTCAACAGAGAACAAAACCGCACCAGTTATTACATTAACAGCAGTACAACAATTGCTTGCAGATGGAAAAGATCGTAAAGCAATCGCAGAACACTTTGGTGTTTCACAAGCTGCAATGAAACGTAAAGTATGGAGTCATCCAGCATTGAAAAACCGTAAAGCAATGGGTGCTTCAAACTTCGACTTCATTGATGACCGTGATGGTGGTGCAGTATTGGTAGAAGAACCAGTACAAGAAGCTGCTGCATCTACAGAAAGTGTAGGTGAAACAAATGGTGCAGAACTTGCTGCTTCAAATGAAGGGGTATCAACAAATGCTCCTGCTGCTGAACAAGCACAAGCTGCACCAGCAACTAACAACGATGAGTGGAGATAATCCAAACATTGATTAAAACTTAAAAAGGCGGTGAGAGAAATTTCACCGCCTTTATTATCTTAATTCATTAACACAATTCTTATATATTATGGCAGACATCCAAAAGATGGGTTATGGTTACATCGATGATAGAGATGAATCATTACAAAGTAAAGCAGGTGGTAAATTTGGTCTAAACCAAAACGTGAACTTGGATAAGTTTGAACTTAATCCAAATGCAGGATCAAATAACTCTGCTGGTGATGCACTTGATGTAGCATTCAAAAGTGATGGTAAGGAATTCAACCTAAGAGTGTATCCTGTTACTAAGGTATATACTGCTAAAGGTGCTGAAATTACAGATCTCACTTCAAAAGAATACATCGAAGGCTTCAACAAAGAAGTTAAGCAGAAAAATGCTGTTATTGTACACATCTTGAAAGCAGTTGGTGTAACAGAAGAGCAATTGAAAGCACAATTCGGAACTCCTGTAGAATCTTTTGCAGCATTTATCAATGGTTTGATTGGTCTTATTCCTAGTGGAGCAAGAAGTAAAAACCTTGATTTGTTTCTTGAGTATCAATGGGAGATTGCAGATGGTCAAGACAGAACATTCTTGCAAGTACCTCGTAACATGAAAGGTGGTTATTTTGTATGTCCTGCACAAGCTGGAACATGGACAGAAGACATCGTTGAAGGTAAACTTCAATACAAAAACGAGACAGGTGCTATTCACCCTTTCACAAGAAGCAAAGACTTTATGGAAAGCGCTAAAGCAAAACTGCAAGAAGCAGGTAAAACTGATGCTGCTTCACAATTAAATGCAGCAGCAGGACTTGCACCAAATGCAGGAACAGGTACTGCACAAACAGGTACTTGGTAATTAATTAAACGAAACCTTTTTACTTATGAAGCATAATCTATACGAAGATGATTCACAAGATAGAACAGGTTTTATCAGTCAGGAAGCAATCTTAGCGTACATTACGCAAGAAGAGATTTTTGAATTGGTGTTTGGTTATCAACCAGTTGAATATGTTTACGTTACATCACCTTTTAGAACAGATAACAGAGCAGGATGTTGGTTTGAAAGAACTACATCTTTTACAGGTAAGCTAAGGTTTGTTGATTACGGAAGTAAGCAATTACATAATAAGCCACTTGACTGCTTTGATGCTGTTAAACTTTACTTTAAACTCCCTAATTTTTATCAAACCCTTGAATTTGTCTACGAGAGACTTATCAAGAACAAGATAAAGACTAAGGGAGTTTTTAAGTTAGAGTCTATTGAAAGAAAGTATGCCACACTTAACTTTGATTCACGAGCATTTACATTCCAAGATGCTAAGTTTTGGAGAAGTTATGGTATAAGTAAACAGAACTTAATTGATGATAAGCAATTTGCAGTAAGTAAGTTCTATATAGTAGATGGAAAGAACGGGAACACAGCTAGCAGAGTATATGATATTGCGTATGCTGATACAAATTATGAAGATGGGAGGAAAAAGATTTATTTTCCGCATCGAAAAGGTAAGGGAAGATTCGTCACAACATGTCGTAAAGATGACATAGGCGGATTACATTTGTTACCACCATTTGGTCATCAGCTAATCATTACTAAATCATACAAAGATTGGAGAGTACTTACTAATCATGGAAAGTATGCAATCTACCTTCAGAATGAAGGGATGATTCCTTCAGAAGCTTTACTTATGAATATAGTGAAAGGCTTTCGTAAAGTCATTGTATGGTATGATAATGATACTCAAGGTATCGCATCTTCTGAAAAACTTGTTCCTATTATAAACAATCACTTTCGTGATAAGGCAACATCTTTATGGTTGCCTGAAGAACTTAATCCTAAGGGAATAAGTGATCCATCAGATTTATACTTAAAGAAAGGACAACCTGTATTACAACAATTCCTAAATCAAAACACATGAATCCTACTGACATTATCCATGAATCATGGAAGCCTCTTCTTGGAGAACTTCATCATGGGAAACTATTGAAGCTGAATTTAGAAGTACTTCCTAACATTTCAGCGTATCCACAAAAACAAAACATTTTTCGAGTATTCAGACAACCATTAAGTTCTATCAAAGTAGTGATACTTGGACAAGACCCTTACCCTATACCAAACTATGCTAATGGATTAGCATTTGCTGTCAATGAAGGTAATAAAGTTCCTGCTTCGCTTGCGAATATTAGAAAAGAACTTTTGCTCAATTTCGAGCATACACCTCCACCATCATTCTTTGCTGGTACTTGGCAGACTTTGGAGCATTGGGAAGAACAAGGAGTATTTTTACTTAATACTGCGCTAACTGTTGAATCGGGTAGAGCAGGCAGTCATTTACGATACTGGGATGAATTTACTAAGCGAGTAGTTTACTACATTAGTCAACAACATCCTTGTATATGGTTACTTTGGGGGAGAAAAGCACAGGACTATGCAACATATATGTCAGCAAAATCGATAATCCGAGTTAAAGGATATACAAAACAGACAATTGAGCAGATACCTATTGACCCATTAAAGAACTATGTATTGACAGCAGCACATCCCGCAGCAGAAGCATACTCATCAAATGCAGGGTTTTTTGGATGCAATCATTTTTATTTTGTTAACAAACTTTTAGAGCAGTTGTCTCTAAACACAATTAATTGGTAATTTAAAACAACACATTTTTATTATGAGCGCAACAAAAAGAACAATTACAGTTTATTCAACAAGAGGTAACAAGAAAGCGAAGATCGAATCTGATGCAACAACATGGGGAGGACTTATCCCGCTGTTGAAAGCACAAGGTTACGAAGTTGATCAATTACATTCAACTATTGGAGGGTCAAAACTTGACCTTGTCCATGTAGAAGCTGCTTTACCTGAAGAACCTTTTACTGTATTTATGCGACCAAAGAAAACCAAATCAGGTATGGCTGCAAAACGTGGAGCAGGAGCCGATTTAAAAGGTTTGAAAGCACTTGTCAAAGAAGACATTGCTGCATTTGACAATGCAAAAGAGCATTATACTGGTTACTCTTCAATGAAAATTGAAGAGTTGCGTGGTAAAGTGCAATCTTTTAAAGGAAAGAAAGCACCTGCTAAAGCTGCTGCTAAAACAACAGCAGCTAAAAAAGCAACTCCTGCGAAAACAGCTACTAAAGTTGCTCCTGCGCCAAAAGCTTCAACTAAACCTGCATCAAAAAAAGGTGCAGATGATATTGCAGCGGAAACAGATGAAGCAGAAACCAAAAGGTTAGCCAAAGAAGCTGCTGACATGGAAAGAGGCTTTAGAAACTAAGAAGTTTAATAAGAGTTCTGCATTTATATGCGGAACTCTTTAATTTTTTTAAATATATGAATTTAAGCAATAGTATGCATGACTCTACTAGCAGGAGACAGCAATTCATTAACAATGCTAGACAAATGGCTCTTACTAAAGATCCAAAATGGTTAAAGAGGTTGTTTGATAAAGGTAAAATTGCTACCAGTACTCGTGGATTTACTAAAGTTATAGGAGATGATGCAACAGTTTATTATGAACAACTTTGTCAATTGATAACTTTGATGAATAATCATTATGGTGATAATTGGGATATTCACATGACTGTTACAGATAGAAAACTTTATTGTCCTGCTATTATTATCAACTATGATAAAATTACAATCACTAATAGTACTAGTAATGAAAGAGAACTTGAAAATTTACTTGTATATTTTGACTTGAGTTATGATATTACAGGTATTAATTTGAGTACTATGAAAGGAACTCGATTAACTGTCAAACATGATGAGTGGTCAAATGGTTACTTACATAGTCACTTACCTGGCTTAGAATTTGAAAACACTACTTATTCAGCATGGGACAAGAGAGAAGAAATCTTTAAATTGAGAGAATTCTGCCTTGGTTCAGAAGATATGAGTGAACTTACTATTGAAATCAATGCAGATCCATTTGATATTCAAAAGTTTGAACTTTTATTCATGACTCTTGATAACTATGTTAGATGGGAGAGTGAAGAAGGCAGACCTTTTAGATACATGAGAAACATTGTACTTCAAGCAGCAGGAGGAAAATTCAACATGAGTGAAGACAGAATGCAGCATAGGTTTGATGACTTATTTGCAATGATGAGAAGTGAAGGTATGCCAATTCCTGCAAACTTTGTTTATAGTGAAGAAAGATTTAAAATCAAACATGATGAATTCTTTAAAGAAGGTATAAAAAACCTTTATATAGATTATCTGAAAGATCATTCTGAACAAGTACTATGTAAACAAGGTAGTGATAGAAGTTTCTACAAAATCAGTCAAGGTGCTCAATTCAATCCAAAAGAAACACTTAATAAAATGATGATAAATGGAGAACTTCCATTTGTTTATATTAGTGGTAAGAGAATTTATTTCACTATCACAGAACTCCAACCTACTGAAGAGGTTAACCTTCAGGAATGTATTGTTTATCCTAAATTTTTAAATTATGTCTCTGAACAACTCGAAATACACCTCTATGCAACTTGCGTCAATGGTGCAGGAATTTACGCATTGTCAAATAGCAATGATAATGTCAACAGCGTTCCTGAACAAAGTGAAGCACTTGTGTTCTAACATAAGAACTGTTGAATGGTCTGGTCCACTTTTTTACACAGTTGAAGGTTCTATCAAGAAACCTGAAACAATGAAGATTATCCTGCAAGATATTTTACCATTAGATATGGGGAATGCAGGATATACTGAATACACTCTTGATGATAGGTTTACTGATTACTTGATGGAAAATGAAGAACGAATGGATTGGTCAGTTGGTCATATTCATTCACATCATTGCATGAGAGTTTTCTTTTCAGGTGTAGATCAAGATGAATTAATCGAAAATGCACCAAATCACAATTACTACGTTTCATTGATTGTAAACAATTACATGGACTTTGAAGCAAAGATTGGATTCACAGCAAAGATTGCTAAAAACTTTGGCAAAGTACCATATACTTCTTTAGATGAAAATGGTAAGTCTTATAACTCTTTTGTTACTGACCTTAACTATGAAGAAAACAAAGTATTTGTTTATCAATGCGATGTTATTGTTCCTGAAGAACGTTACTCAGTACCTTCAGATTTCTCTTCAGCAGTAGCTGAGATTATGAAACCTAAACCTACTCCAAAACCTGAACCTGTTAAAGCTTTACCTGCATATCAGAAACCTGTTATACAGTTGAAACCTGAACAGAAGAAAATTGTTGAGAAGATGAAAACTCCTCTTGACAAATCGAAACTTTCAGAAAGAAGTAAGATGGTAGATGCTTTAATCAGCAATCTTCCATTCACTACTTATGAAGATTTAACAGAAAATGATATGGGTGATCCTATTGTAAGGTTTATTTCAGAAGTGATGAAAATTAGTGTTCCTCTTGAACCTAAAGAAGATTTAGATACAGTTCTAAGTACTCTTGAAGATTTAGAGATAGATGCTTATGATTTAGCTGAGAAAACATTGTCTTATTTCACAGATGTGTATGAAAGGCATTTCCCTGATTCAACAGATGATGAATTCATCGTTGATTCAGAAGAAGCTGCTTATATTTTGGAAGAGAAAGTAGCAGATTACCCATTTATTAACGTTACTGTTCAAGCAATTCGCGGAATGGTTAAAGAATTTGAACACAATGCTACAACAGTTTAATAGATTCAAGGATGCCCCGTGGTTTCCTAAAGAAGATGAAACAGTTATGATTGGAGGAGCAGGAGGTATAGGAAGTTGGTTAGCCATCTTCCTTACTCGTGCTGGTTTCGATATAAACATATTCGATTTTGACAGAATCGAAGAGCACAATTTAGGAGGTCAGTTATTCAGACATAGTGATATTGGTAAGTTTAAGGTACAAGCTTTACAAGATGTCATTATGGAGTTTAATAACAAGAGTATCAATACTGATATTCGACCTATTACAATAGATTCTCCAACACATCACTTCATGTTTTCCGCTTTCGATAACATGAAAGCGAGGAAAGATTTATTTGAAGTGTGGAAAAGGTCTGTACCTAATTGTCCAGTTACACCAATCTTTATTGATGGAAGACTTGAGATGGAGCAATTGCAGATTTTTTGCGTTACTCCTGATCTTATTTCACAATATGAAGAGAACTTGTTTGATGATGGAGAAGTGCAAGATGCACCATGTACCATGAAACAAACATCACATAGTGCAGCAATGATTGCTACACTTATGACAGCGTTTTTTACTAACCACATGACTAACATATATGAAAGAAGTAAAGATAGAGATGTACCTTTCTATTATGAATTCTTCATCCCGTTAAGTCTTACTAACAATGAGATATAATTATGATAAAGTTATCGTGGGACTTTGCTAACACATTTAAGTTCGATCCTTTTAAAATAGGGGCAACTGTTGGATCGAAGTTTATACCAATAATCAATGCGCAAAATATTAAAAACATTTATCGTGCTAATACTATTGGTAGCAGGTATGAAAATGTATTGATGAGATCGTGGCATAAACCTAAACCTGATTTTTTAAACAATAGGAAATACACTACTTATGAAAGGTTTGTAGAAGTTTTCAATGGACATCAATCATTGCATCAAATCATTTTAAGTGATACAAAAGGAGTCACTCATACTTCTTTAGTAGCTGGTAAGTTTTATATTACTGATAAGGAGAGCAATGTTCTTTTTACTATGTGTATGAGAAAACCTGAGGATATAGTTTATACTAATCCTACAAGAACAAGAGGAGAAAATGGAGAGAATGTCTATATTGATGCAGAACATGATGAAGGTTTGAAGAAACTTGTCATGCTTGTATCAACTGAGTTAGCAACTTCAGAAAAATACAAGAAGTTTTGGGTAAAGTTTGAGAAAGATTACATTCAAAAAGCATATCAACAAGAGATTGAAGTACGTTATATGAGTAGTAGTAAAATTGAAAAACTTTGCTTTTCTAATAACTTCAAAGTTGATTATGCTTCATTGAATGAATTGTTACTTCACATGAAAGTTCATATTCCTCGTATCGCAGTAATGGATGTGAATGCAATTGACTTTCGTAACATTAATCCAAGCTTAGATACTCATTTTGTACCAGCAACAGAAGATACTGAAGTACAAAGCATTTCTGTAGATTTGGATGCTAGTGTTGATCCTGCTCGTATAAGAGAAGCATTATCAGGTATGTATCAACAAAGTGTTCAACTTGAATATCCTGATCCAGTAGTAACATCAGTCAATGATGATGACTTTGGAATCACTTTCACAGAAGAATCAGGACCTTTTCCAATAGAATTAGCTAGTGATGTAACATTGATTGATGATACAGAACATAGTATTGCTACTGGTAGTACAACTATTGATATGGCAAATGGTTCTAGTATTACTTGGAATTCAAGTTCAGTTGGTACAAGTACAATTCTTACTATGGGTGAATCAGAAATTGATCGACTCAGAGTTAGTGAAACTGGAAGATATACTATGGGTGCAGATACATACACAGTTCCATCCTCAGAAAGATCTGATACACCAGTACAAGTTAATCAACAGCAAGAACTTGATGAATTTATTCAAGAAGCTGTCAGAGAAGAGCAAAATATGACAAATAATACAGCAGAGGAAGAACCACTTCCTTTCTGATAAACACGCGTTTTTAGAAGAGTAATAACTCAATTGAAAACCTATAATGGGAGAAGGAGCAAAAAACAGAAAAATAGGGCATAATGCAGAACGATACTATGCTAAAGTCTTTCAAGACTTTGGTAGAAAGTTTGAGTTCTGCATTACATCCCGTGCAGGAAGTAAACAGCATGATGATGCGAAGATTGATTTGATTAATATTCCTTTCAATCTTCAAATCAAAGCTGGAAAACAGAAAAGTTTAAGTCCAGGAAAAGAGTTATTTGCAATGGAATGTTGCATAAACTTGATGTTTCCTAAAGAAGATGCGGTTTTTACAAAACCTTTATTGTTAGTACACTACTTACCACTTGGTGAAGGCGAGAGGAGAAGAACTGAACAACATGAAAGATTGTATATGTCTATGAAACAATATGAAAAATTTAAGCAGATGAATCCTGATTTCAAATACGACAGTATTAGAACAGCAAGATTTGATACTGAATCAGAATTTCTCACTATTGTCTCCATGACATTTGAAGTTTTTAAGAATGATATTATTTTAAAACACTACATCTAAATGTTAATTATAACACCAAAAGCAGAAATTGATGCATACTATGCATCAGATGACATGAGTCAATCACAAGCGAAGAAATTACTTAAAGGGATCGAAAACTTCAAGCGTGAAGATAAAGACATCTCTACTCAATCATATATCGTGCTTGGTAAAGCAGTAGATACAATTTTAACAGGGGAAGAAGGGGAATTTGAAGAGAACTTTCACATTAGTGAAGCTGAAAAGAAACCTACTGATGCAGTTGCTGCAATCATTGAAATGGTACACAATCTTGTGAAGGAAGATTATGAAGCATATCTTATTGAGACAGCACCTGTACATCATGTAGAAGAACTACAAGATGATGGTGAATCTATGGTATTAGATAATGATACATTAGAAGAACCAGTTGCACAAGCAACATTTGTCGAGTTTGCAGGAGATTTAGTTAATTGGAGAGATTATCTTCTTGAAGGATGTTTAGTTAATAACTATCAATCAAGATGGGGAGATGATGCAAAATTCAATGCAGTAACTAAGTCAGATGCAGTCATTTATTTTAAGGACTTAATCAATTCTTATGGTAAAATGATTATTGACAGTAATACCAACAATAGTATTAAATCTATTGTTGAATCATTAAGAACAAACTTGAGAACTCGCAAATATTTTGATCGAGATGCTCAACAAGAATATACACAACTTACTGTTTTACTTCAGTTACCTGTTTATTTTGAGCACAGAGGTATTAAATGTAAGGCGTTACTTGACATGGTAATTGTATGTCGTGATGAACAAGGTAGAATCATGTGGATTCAACCTATTGACTTGAAAACTATGAACGGTAATACATTTGATTTTATATCATCTGTAAGAAGTTATCGTTATGACATTCAAGCAGCATGGTACACACTTGCATTGTCATATTATTATGCAGTAGGTTTAGATGGAGGAATCATAAAACCATTTAAATTTATTGTAGAATCTTCGACTTTTCAAGGAAAACCACTTATCTTTGAGGTAACAAAATCTCTACTTCATATTGGTAAAAGTGGAAGACAACAAATCATCCAAATACCAATGAACGAAGATGTGATGCAACCGTTGATTACACCTATAGTTGTTGGTTATCCAATCTTAGGATATGAACAATTACTTGATACTTACTTATGGCATCAAGAAAATGGTTGGGAAGCTGAAAAAGAAGTTCAAGTAGCAGATGCTAATGAAAACTGTTTACTCATTGATTGGAATGGACTTGTAGAACGTGAAGATTTTTTTGAAGAAGTAAGCGAACAAGTATAAAACTATGAATATCCAAATAGGAAAAGTATATCTCAACAAAACCTTCAAGTATTTAATACCATGCTTGAAGGTTTATGGAGATACTTTTCAAGCGAAATTGTCAACTGTACATAAACTTGCTTTTGGTATTCACGATTGTTATTTTGATGGTACAAAGATGGAAGAAAAGAAGTTGATATATATGTTATGTGACAAAGCATATCAGAAAGCTAAATTTCTTAACTTCTTAAACTATGTACAACATCAAGACTATTATGAAACAGATTATCCTTATGATGATATGTTACATGGTAGAAAACACATGATAGTGCTTAAAATTCCTGAAGAACATATTAATGCTTATGATGCTTTCAGAGAAGGAAGATATAGTGAAATGTATTCTTCTGCTGACATTGATAAGTTATTTGATATGAAAGTTCATCCTATTAGAGAAGTAGCTATTGCAATCATGACAAAAGAAAAGATCATGAAGCAATTATTTCGCGATAAACTTAACACGTCATTAGGAACAACAATTACTTTGAAAGACATCAATGATGAAAACATGGAACTCGACTTTCCATTAGAGAAAAAGAAAGAATTTTTTAATTATAAAGAGAGTGATGTTTAACCTCACTCTCTTTTTTAAATCGAATACATTATGTGGGGAACAACAATACATGTAGGATACTTACCCGATTTTAGTGAAGAAACAACTAATTTTATTAAAAACAATTGTAGTCCTTCTTTGAAAGCTATATCAGATGATAAAGATTTAACAAATCAATATTATTTGGAACATGTAGAAGAAAAGCTTGTTATGATACATGATGAAATGACTAATCAAGATTGTATTATCATAGAATATATGAAACATGAAGGAATAACTTATATAGAACTTTAATTATGATCGATGAACAAATAAGAAGTAGAGTAGAAGAAACTTTTCTACATAGAATGAATAGCATATATCCAAAACTCAAACCTACACATATTAAGTATTTAGAACTTCAAGCAGAATTCTTCAGCGGAGCAATGATTGCTTTAAATGTAGCTGATGTGAGATGGTCAATTTCTATTATGAGAGGAGATGACATATTAAAGGATATAAGACCAAAACCAAAAGGGAACTCAAGTACTAATTAAAACAAATCAATTATGAAAATTTGGAACAAGATTAAAGAACTTTGCAAATACTTTGTAAAACAACGCTATCATTTGCATAGCTTTTATGGTTATCTAGGAGGATGGATATTTACTATCTTCATGCTAACTTTTTTACAAATGGATATTCCATTTTTATTAACAGTACTTGTAGGAACTATTCCTATTACTACATACGCTTGGATTAGAGAGAATGAAAAGCAACGTAAAAGTGGTGGTGTAACACCCTTTGATGAATGGGATGTATTCTTTACATGGTTATTTGCATTATTTGGTGCAATAACAGCTATGTTGACATGGCATTGGTATCAAGATAATGTACTTGTACATTTTGGATGGTTAAGTGAATGGTTTTACTCTAAAGATTAAGTTATGATTATAGGAATCAACGGAAAAATTTCGAGTGGTAAAGATACAGTAGGGAAAATCATTAACTTTCTCCTTACAGGTGGTTATAATCAATACGATAGTATAGAAGGTTTTCTTGAGTATTATAATGATGCTCAAAATGAAGATGGGACTTGGATGTATCCTTATGATATAAAGAAGTTTGCAGATAAATTGAAAGATGCTGTTTGTTTACTTACTGGTTGTACAAGAGAACAACTTGAAGATGCTGATTTTAAGAATCAGGAGATTGGAGAAGATTGGAATTGTTGGGAAGTTAATCATGATGAAGACAATGTTGAAAGTCCTTTACTGTTTACAGATATAGAAGAAGCAAGAAAAGCTGTTAGAATTTTAACAAATGGAAGTTTGCAAGAAAGAAGACTTACTTATCGATTACTTCTTCAATTACTTGGGACTGAATGTGGAAGACAAATTATTCATCCTAATATTTGGGTAAATGCTTTATTTGCTAGATATGACTTTGAGACAATTCAAGTTGCATTTCACGAAGGAGATTACATGGGAAAATGTCAAAAATGCAACATCTCTATGTCAGGAGTAGATAAAAGACAGACTCGATGTGAAGAATGTTGCAAAGAACTTATCTATCCTAACTGGATTATTACAGATATGCGATTTCCAAATGAGATGAAAGCTGTGAAAGATCGAGAAGGAATTACTATTCGTGTAGTAAGAGGAGTTATGTATCATAATGATGGTATGGCTCATTGGTGGAAGAGTGTTGATGGTGAGAAAGCTATATCAATGAATGCCTCTAGGCATACAAAACATGATGCTTATCTTTTTTATTTAAAAGAATTTTATCCAAATCAACATGAAAGTGAAACAGGATTAGATGCAGCTATAACAGATTACACTATTTATAACGATGGTAGTATAGAAGATTTAGTTGTTCAAGTTGAGAAGGTGTTAACTAAAGCAGGTATTATATGATACCGAGTAATAAACAACAAGCTATTTATGATGCTTGGACAACTACTGATGAGAACATTGTTATCAAGGCTGTAGCAGGTTCAGGTAAGACATCTACATTGCTTGGTATCTTAGAGCGTTCTCAGTATAAAACTTTGTTTTTAGCTTTCAATAAGTCGATACAAGAAGACATTCAAGCTAAGATTGAAGCAAAAGGTTTCAAACATGGTAAAGCACTTACAGTTCATGCCTTAGGGTTGAAAGCTGTAATTGCTCACTATGGTCAGAAGAATGTGACAGTCAATACAAACAAGTCATGGCAAATCCTTAAAGACTTAGAACGTTTTAATAGACGTATCTTTAAGTCATTGATATGGGAAGACAAGGCTAAGATTAATATGACTATCATAGAAATGAATGACATATCTAGGTTGTTCATGACTAATGACGTTAAAGAGATCTTCAAAGCAATGAGTGAAATGGATAAGTACTTCTTTGACCATCCACAATTAAGCGAATTATGGACAGAGTTTATTTCCTTGCGAGAAGAAAGGTATAATGGTAAGGTAGAAGTTGATTTTATCGATATGATATTCTTACCAGTTCGTGAACAAATGCGAATACCTATTGATCCCTATTATCTACTTGTAGATGAGTGCCAAGATTTGAATATTGCCCAGCATCAATTCATTTCTTTGCTGGTTGGACAAGGTGATATTAAGAAAATGATAGCAGTTGGTGATCGAAATCAATCTATTTATGGCTTCAGCGGTGCTTCAGGTAATTCATTTGATATGTTCATTGAAAAACCTAATACTGTTGAACTACCATTAAGTATCTGTTACAGGTGTCCTCAACTAATCATAGATGAAGCTAATGCTGTTTATGATGTTATGGAAGGGTTCAAAGAAGAAGCAGGTATTGTAGGAAGACTATCATTTATTGATGATATACAAGGAGGTTCTATGATTATATGTAGAAATACGAGTCCTCTTATCATTTTGTATTTTCAACTTCTTGCACAAAAACGCAAAGTTTACTTAAAAGGAGAAGATATATTAAACTCTTTAACTAAGTTCTTGAAACCTTATAACTATAAGTCAGTTAGTGAAACAAAACGCAAACTAACTAGTGAACTTCTGCAACTCGATAAAGTGAAGGATAAATCAGATGAACAACGCTTCAAATATTATCGTATGAAGCAAAATTTAGCTAACTTTACACTCCTTGTTGAAAATATTGTGATAGGGGATGATAAAGTCGAAGTAATGTTGCAGTCCTTAAACTCAATGTTTCACGAAATCCCTGATGAAGAAGCCATCACGCTGTGTACAATCCACAAATCCAAAGGTTTGGAAGCAGACATCGTTTACATTTTAAACGAGTTTCTGATCCCTTCTAAATTTGCCAAATCACCAATGCAGCTTGAACAAGAACGTAATCTTAAATACGTAGCAAGAACACGAGCAAAGAAAGAACTTTACTACTTGAATCTAAGAGATACAGTAGATGAAGAAGACGTTAATTTAATTCCTTAAAACATGATACAAGAAGTAACAATGTACACAGTTATTTGTGATAATTGTCAAAAAGACAGTTGTCAAGGAACTGAATATGCAGCATGGTGTGATAAATCAGTAGCGCTAGATATTGCATCTGATGCTGATTTTGTAATCCAAGGAGACAAACATTATTGTAGTGAATGTTACTACTATGATGACGATAATAATTTACAACTAAAATCAAATTCATGAAAGAAAAAGTGCAACAGCTAAGAGAACATTTAGCTAAAATTGAAGTACTCAGTAAAGAGTTACTTATTGAAGGTGTTAGTTTGACTTTTGAAACAAGCAATAAACAAAAGGCTGTTCAATTTAAGAGTACTCCTGATGACAATGTTCCATTTGGAGTGACATTAATTGAAGCAACTGTTAACACCTCTTTATAATGGCTAAAGTAGATGTTCAATATCATGCATTAGCTAATGCTATACTTGATACAGGGTATGAATATACCACAGAAAACAGACCTAATGTTCCATGTAGACAGTTAACATCTGTTAACTTGGAACTTCCATTGACAGAATTTCCTTTACTTACTACAAAGAAGATGTTTACTAAAGGAATTGTTGAAGAATTGTTATGGTTTCTTCGAGGAGATACAAAAGCATCTTCTTTAGCTAAAAAAGGAGTTACTATATGGAACAAAGATGCATTGACTTATCATAAGAAAAAGCATCCTATGTATAAGGGGGATGAAAAAGGATTTCAAGTTGATCTTGAAAATGATTTACTATGGGGAGATGTAGGTAGAAACTATGGTGTTCAATGGAGAGATTGGACTAATATTCAAGGTACTAAAATAGGATATATACCTTCTAATGTTGATCAAATCATAGAACTTCTTCACAACCTTCGCAAATCAAATCCTATTTCAAGAAGACACATTGTAACTGCTTGGAATCCATCAGAACTTGATCAAACAGCTTTGCCTCCTTGTCATTGGGCATTTGAAGTATTACCAAGACCATTGTCTTATTCACAACGTATTGAATATTCAGGTAAAGACCAAGAGTATTTGAATGCTTTGTGGTTAGAAGGTTTCGGTAAAAACAAAGATGAAGAAGCAAAAGCTACTTTGTTAGAAGAACTTGTGCATGTTCCATTATATGGTTTCACACTTAAATGGCATCAACGTTCAGTTGATACTTTTTTAGGTCTTCCTTTTAACATTGCAAGTTATGCATTACAATCTTATATCATAGGTAGTATAGTTGATATGATACCTATGAGCATTATAGGAGATTTATCAAATGTTCACTTTTATCAACCTCACATTGAAGTTGTAAGAGAACAGTTGAGTAATAATCCACATGCTTTTTCAGGATGTCAATTATCTTTCTCAGAACATTACCTTGAACACTTAAAAGAATACAAAGAAGGTAGACAAACCTTTGATGAATTCATATCAAGATTGACACATGAAGATTTTATCTTCGAGAACTATCAATCATTTCCACCACTTAAAGCGGACATGTTCGCACCAACTGAATAATATGATACCAAAAATTAAAACACTTGCAGAATATCAACAACTTGCATCAAGAACTTGTCCTGATTTAGGAAAAGTTGAAAACGACTTACACATGTGGGCAGGTATTCAAACAGAAATGGGTGAAATGCTCGATCCTTTTAAAAAGAAGCTTGCTTATAATAAACCTCTTGACTTAGTGAATGTAGGTGAAGAACTTGCAGATGCTGTATGGTATGAAGTAAATGACTTGAGAATGAAAAACATTCCTATCAATGATCTTTACTTTGCAGAAGACCTCGACCTTTATATTAGGTTGTACAATGAAGATGTAACAGACAGAAACAATGAGAAAATAAATCTCATATATACTCTTGAAATTGCTCGTGTATTTGTAAGTGAATATGACGAATCAGCTGCTGAAAAGAACTTAGCTTTTTATGCTTTCATTTGTCATATTTGGAAATTAGATTTCTTTCAAATACTTACCAATAACATTACAAAGTTAATGGTGAGATACCCTCAGAAGTTTACAGAAGATGCAGCATTGAATAGAAACTTAGATGCTGAGAGAGAACAACTCGAAAAAACTGAGGAATAATGTATCTTATAGATATAGATGATAATGGAGTACCTTCTAAAGTTAGAGGTACTTCATTACCTCAAATTCGTACTGTAACGGGTACTGCTGATGAAATTCTACATCCTGTTACAGGTAAACGAATAGGATATAAAGTACCTCAAGGACATGGAGAATATTCAGGCAAAATGGTTTCACAACGTATTTTTGAATATGCTGTATTTAATGAACCTTTAAAACAAACTCCTATGAAAGAAAATGATTATAATTTTGCAAATGATGAAGACTTTGCAATGAAGTTAAAAGCTTTCTATGGAAGAGACTTCAGAAGATCAGGAAGAACTCGTTTACAAGCACAAATTTTAGTTGACTTAGCACTTGAAACAAGAGAACGTATTTATCTTTCAGATCATGCTGCTACTTTTCTCGATACAAGAAGAACTGATGAAGAACTTATGCGACAAATACATCGCGTAATTGAAGAGTATAAAGCAAGTGGTTGTAATATTATTGTAAGACAAGCTAATTTAAGAGATGCTTTCATACATCTTGAATATTGTGGAGGAAACTTTCACAATTTAAGAATACGTGATTTCAGACCTACTTCAAATAAAGAAGAACTTTACTATCTTGGAGATGATGATTTTGATGAAAATGAACTTTTAATGTGTTGTAAATTATGAAAGCAAGAGGTCTAGTTTACAAAGAAGGTTTATGGCATGCAAACATGAATGAGTCAAATCATTTACTTGAACTCAGAGAAAAGAAATTGTTTTTTATGATGGCTATTATCCATCAGATAAATATACCTTACAATACTGAAACGAATTCTCATGATGTAGTAATGATGAAAATTAATAATGTAAGTATGTGGATAACCACACAAGATTTGTTAATGTTGAAGTATGGAGAAAATCCTCATCAAAGATTTGAGCGTCCTTTAAGACCTGATGAATGCTTTACTCAACAAGAATATGAACTATTATTAATCTGTAACCTTTGATAGGTTATCTAATACCAGCAAAGAATGACTGAAAGCGAAATTAACCAGTATAGTTTTAAATGGAAACAGCGTTTTTACATAGGTGGAATCGTAGCATTGATTATTATCATTCTGCTAAGTGTCAGAACTTGTGAAGCTAACAGAGATGCTGCTATGGCTGACACATTGTATAAAGCAGTTAATGATACATTACTTAACTATAAAGATAAGGATGGTAAAAATCATGGTCGAATCACTACTTTGGAAACTGAAAATGCAGATCAATTACTTGCATTAGAAACTGATAAGAAAGATATTAAACGACTTCAAGAACTTGTAAAAAAGAATAAGAAGTCTCTCAAGAACGAAGGTATCGCTGCTGTAATCAGTACAGAAGCATCTGTTGATACTACTCTTACTACAGGTGAAGTAGTTGTCAACAAAGATGAACCATGTAATCCTACCTATATAACTCCATTTGATTTCAAAGAATTTAGAAAGACTGATACTATCAGTTGGGTAAAAGGAAAGGTTCAAATGAATAAAGATAGTACAGGTATATCTTTTAAATTTAAAGAAGAACTTGATATTGTTATTGGTATTGAACCTACTGGTTTTCTAGGACTTGGTAAAGGTAAACCTTATAGTGATGTAAAACTTGGCAATCCTTACAATGAAGTAACAGAACTTCGTGTATGGAAAACAAAACTTCCTCCTACTAAACACATACATATTGGTCCTGTTGGAGCATTAGGTGTAGGAACAGGTAACTTTACTGTGATACAAGGTTTCATAGGAGTGGGAATTATGTATTCCCCTAATTGGTTAAGTTTCTAGATATGGAAGAAGAAATATACAACTCCTTAATGAATAATTTATCTGAAGAGGAACTTGATATATTGAATGAAGAAGATACTATTTTTATAAGAAAAGTATTTCACATAGTATCTAAACTTGATGACATGTGTTACAATACTCTTGTTAAAGATAAAGCAATTGTTGACAAAATAATCAATCTTTTAGAAATTGAATTACCTGCTGAAAGATTACCTAAACACATAAGTAAACATGGTAATGGTAAAAGTTATGTGGCACGAAGACAAGTTGGCAAAAAACGAGTTCTTGTCAAACAATCAATAGATTTGAATATCGTTATAGAAGCCTTAAAGAAGTTCAACTTAAAACACAATTTAAAATGAGACAATCAGGAAGTGAGTTAATTGCTCAAAAAAGAATCGAACAAGTTACTAAACATGGTCATAGTAATGAAATAGATGATAAACAAACAGATGAAATGTTGGCTACAAGAGCAGCAGTTTATGCTATGCCTCAACAAATGAAACATGAAGTAGAAGCATGGGAATATCTTGAATCAGAAGCTTCAGAATATGATGATAGAATTGATGAACTTGCTACAGCAGGCGGATTAATTGCTGCTGAAATTGACAGACTTGTGAGACTAGAAGAACGCAATAATAAAGGTCTGTAATATGGTACAAAGACAGAAGATAGCTAGCGAAGCTATGGTAAATCTAGCTATTAAGTTAGGTTTTGATGGACAACAAGGATCTACTTTAACCGATATTCAATATTGGTTAAGGGAAGTTGAGTATCCAGTTGAATGTACTTTCATGAAACGAATCAATATCTATTGGTGTTACTGTATTGGTATTGGAATGATGTCAGACAATAACAACAAGAGTATTGAATTTCCTACACATGATGATGCGCTTGAATACGGTATTAGTAAACAACTTGCTAAAATGGAAGGTCTTTGGGAACTTGCACAAGCTGTTAAAATCATTGTAGGAAGACCTGCTGATGGTGGTATTCAAATTCTTCGAGGAGATGATGGAGAACCAATTAAGTTCAATAACAAACAACATGCTTTTCAATATCTTCGTAATGTAAAAGGAGTAATTGCTACCGATGAAGAGATGCTTGAAAAGTTTAAATTTAAAGAGATATAATGTTATTTAAAGATGTAGCCAAGAACTTATGGAAAATCTTTGACTGTTGTGGAAGATGTTCTATAGATGATTGTGAAGCAACAAATCATTATTTTTCAGAAAATGATAGTAAGATACTCGATGAAATGACTAATCTTGAAAGAGAAATGTCTGATACAAAAGTTGTAGATGACGTTGCAAAATTGATTGCACCTTATAGAACTTTCCTTATGCGTCAAGAGATTGCAGCAAATACTGAATGGCTTGAAACTACTGAAGGAGATGAAGTAGAATGTATATCAATTGAGAACTTGAAAGCTATACTTGAGAAGTACAGCAGATAAATAAAATTAAAGCCAGGGACTAATCAAAATTCCTGGCTTTACTTTTTTACTCATCTTTAAGTTCTTGCTCTTCATCATAATCTTTTCGATCAGGATTAGGACTTGCTTTCTTAGCTGTTCTATTAGCTTTCTTCTCGATCTTATCTTGCTTACTTGTAGATAAGTCTTCCATGTTTACATTGTTCTTTTCTTCATATTCCTGAAGATAATGTAACTTCTCTAATGAACGTTTACCAGTAGCTTCTTTCTTATCAATTTTATATTGAGAATCGAATACTCCATCAATTCCTTCATTGTTAACCCATTCTTTCTCCATAGATGATTCAAATCCTGCTCTCCATGTATCATGTCCTAAATCTCTAAACAATGATGGTAACAACCATTTACGAAATGCATTACCAGTCTTAGACTGCCCCGCTCTCGCTCCTTTTTGTATTTCATCTTTGTTGTAGTTTGCTAGTGCAGTACTTGCTTTGATAATCTTATCTATTGGACCTTGTAATCCATTCTTACTTCCCATAGTAGTGAGTAATGAAGTAGGTTCTACAGCAAGTGAAGTTTCTTGATAAAGTCCTGTAACTAAATTTTCAAGAAAGTTATGTTCTGCTTGCCATTTTTCTTTTTCTTCTTGCTGTTTTTCATAACGTTTACGTTGTTCACTTCCTGCTTTACCTTTAGGTTCATCTTCATCATTGAATCTAAGAAAGGCTTGAATTGCAAGTTTAGTCAACATAAGTAATGCTGCATTCTGCATATTACGCATCATCAGTCTTACATCACTTTGTTCTTTTGGAGTTAAATCACCTTTGAATTCAACAGGTTTGATAAACTGTTTACCAAGTATTGAATTAACAGGCATCTCTGCCAATTGCCAAGGTGTTAAAGATTTCAACACATACATTGCTTGTTGTAATATAGCAATAGGTTCTGTATCATCTACAAAAGGTGCTGACTGATTTACTCTTGCTTTCTTAGATAAATGATGTCTTGCTAATCCCATAGCAGCAACTCCTGTAAAAATAGGCAATGCAATAATAGCAGGAGAACTACTTAGAATACCAAGTAGTCCTGTTACTGCTAGCATCATTCCTCCTGAGAAAGACGTTTTCTTATTTAAGAAAGTAGAAACTAAGTAACCAGTTTCTGTTTCTCCTGTCAATATATTTTTCTGTTCTATTCTATATCTTGATGATATGTATTTAGGAATCCATGTTTTAAACATCATAATTGGAGTAGTGAAGATACTTCCTTTAATACGTGTAACTCCTGTCTTAGAGTAATCTCCATTTAAGCTACGTGTCATATCTTCCACTTTAGCTTTCCAATTAATCATTTCCTCTGAACTTACATCTTCAAAATGAGCGATGTTTTCAGGATTTCTGAATTCATCTTTTAATCTAAGTGTACCATCTACAATATCAAATGCTGGAAAAGTAGAACCATCAAATAAAGGTACTCTACTATTCGTACCTGTCACTTCAACATCCATAGCCATAGCTAAAATACCTGAAGATTGATTATACCATTCCACAACTTCTGTACCATACATAGGATTTAAAAACCTCACTTTCGATTTTATTTTATTTTCAGCACGTTGTATTTCATTAGTACCATCTTGTATAAGATTAAGCTGTCTGATAAACAAGTTAGCTTTGTCCCATTCTTCTTTATATGAAGGATTGACGAATCGAGTTTTATTGAGTCCTATAAAGTGATTAACAGGATATATATTTCCTCGTTGCCAAAACTCACCATCTCTTGTAATAAGAGAAGTAAGTCCTTGCATTCTGTTCTTAATGTTAGCTAAGATATTAAATCCTAATCCAACTTGTACACTTAACTTATTAACTACATTATCAAATACAGCACTTGCTAAGTAGTCTTTACCAAGCAACCTAATACGAGCATTTAAATCTTCTTGTTCTTTGAGAAGTGCTGCTGCAACTTTATCATTGATAGCAGGGTCAGCAAGTTCTTCTTCTATTTTAGCTAATCGCTTAGTAGCGGAATCATATATTACTTTTTCATCTTTCTTAAAGTTCTTGTAGAAATGTCTACCAACAAAGTTCCATTCATTCTTATCTGCCCACTTTGTCAATATTTTAGTAATGTTTCCTGAATGGTCTTTCTCTCTTTGATTAAGTAGTACTGTTTTATAGAAGAAATCACTTCTTTCTACTTCACTCTTTCTTGTAGTACCTTCCTTACTGAATAAAGTATTTTCTTGATTGCGTATATTATTACTCTTTTCTCTGTAAATATTTACTTCGTTTAGAGAATTAGTCTTTGCTCTATGTTCTGCTGAGAATTCAAGTAATGCTTTAATCATTAAAGGAGTATTCAAAGTTTGCTGATCCATGATCTTCTTCTCTGAAAAACGCTTAAGTGCTTCTACTTTAAATAATCCACCTGATGCTCTTTCAAAATCAGGAGAATTTGTAAATCCGAATAATTCATAAATCTTCTTTTGCTGGTCTAACGAGAGAGTTTTATATGCAACTTTAGTTTCATCAGTTATACGAGTACCTAAGATATTAGCAAGTTCTGTTTTATTTATTTCAAAGTCATTATGAACTGCTGCATTGAAAGATTTGACTTCTGCTGGTAATACTACAGTATCTTTAGCAGTATAATCAGGTAACTTAGCACTTCCTATATCTTTAATAAACTGTTTTAAATTCAACATATTTCCTAAACCTTGTTTTATAACAGACTTAGCATCCTTGTTAACACTCTCTTCAGCAAATTGTTTCTTCCATAAGAGTAATGAATTTTTCTTTACACTTATATTAGAATCAATTAAATTCTCATTGATAAGTTTAGTACCATCTTTAATAGCTGCCCACAATGCATATAAAGCAGGACTATCTTCAATCATATCGAAGTTTGCATCATAGAATCCTGTATCTTTACCTGTTAAAGACTTTCTCGCAGGTACTACAGTATTGTATTTCAAATAAGATGGTTTCTCATTTGATTGAGTTCCTATAGTGTATTCAATCATTCCTTTTCTACCAGCAAGAAATGATTCTAGAAATGTGGCGGGATTCAACCTTGCAATGCTCAAATTAAGGTTCTGTCTTGCTGCATCACTTAAATCATTTACATCTGCAACACCTTCACTTAATAGCTTCTGTTCTGTAATCAAATCTACTTCTTCAAGATAGTTATCTAAAAGATTACGTTGTTCCTCAATAACATTCTGATATTCATCAAAACCAATGTTACGAATCAGACTATCTTTATATGCTTTAGCTTCTACATCAGTACCTTTCTTAAATTCATCATAGATTGGATCATTAAATATATCGTGAAGCAATGTAAAGTTTACAAAATTTGATTTATCATTCAAGTCATTGAACTTACCAATCAAAAGTTTTTCAACTTCTGCCCAGTCTTTCATTTGTCTTGCAAGATAAATATTATTGTTATGATTTTTGTTTAAGTTGTATATGAAGTTCTCCCATTGCAAGGAGTACTTACCAATAAGCGATGACTTATAATCACCTTTCTTATCTACTTGATATAGAAAACGATAATCATATCCACTATATACAATTCCTCCTAAAGTAGATTTAATCTTCTTCCCTAATAATGCAAGATGTTTTTCAACTGCTGGAAGAGAAGCATTGATGTCAGCAATAATTGTTTGTGCTTTACCTTCTTGTTTAACTACTTCCTTTTCATATTCAACTCTTATCAAGTTCTCTATGATGTTATTGGAAGAAGTTACATTTTCTCCTTGTCCGAAAAACATTGATTCAATCCAAGTAATATCCTGAAGATTTTTCAATAACTCTTCTTTAATTTCTTCAAGATTCTTATCAGGATATAAAGATTCAAGTTTTTGTTGATTTTTCTCAAGAAGTGTCATGAACACTTTATCAACTGCTTCTTCTATATCACGTTCTTGAAGATTTACTCTTTCATGTACACTTGCAATCAGTGCTAATACTTCAGGACTATAAGTTGTATTAGCCTTAGGTGTAAATAACTTATTCTCTATATTAGCTAATCGTATATCTGCTGTATTTTTGATATATTTGAATAAGTCTTTAGCTAAGAAAAGATTATCTAAGCTAGGTTCTTCCAGTAAGCTGTTGATTAAATCAAAGTCTTTATTAAAGAATTCTTGAATAAGTGAATGCTTATCATTGTTTGATGTAAATCTTGCTACGTCTAATTCAAGCTGTTCCTTAATCTTAGTAAACCGTGAAATCCTTTTATTGATACCATGAGTATTAAGATTCCTTTTTTCATTATATAACTTCTCAACTTGTTTATCCATTCTTTTAATCAACTCTTGCTTACGAATAATATAGTCTTCGTAGTTAGGTTGAATAACAGTTTGTGCTGCTAATGGAAAGAAGCTATCATAAGATTGATCTTCTCTTTCAAATGCAGCAATAGCATCATCTAATGTAGCATATACATTTCCTTCTTGATCGAAGAATTGATTTCCTTCTTGATCTCTTACTTCAAAATCACTCTGTTCATTTTCAGCCAATTCCTGAGCAATCATCTCTTTAAGTTCTTCTCTTGTGGCTTCACCTTGTTTGTACTCTATAGCTTTCTCTACAGATTTAGAAGGAACAACATCAATTCTGATTCCATCATTAAAAGGTACTAATGAAGTCAATTGACCTAAGTTGTCATTAGCAAGAGTACCATAAAGTTCTGCATATCTTTTATTAAGTTGTTGCTCAACATATTTGACAACACCATAAGTGCTGCCATTTTCTGATAAGACGGTATCAGGTATAAAGATACTGTCTTTTTTTATAGTAAAGTTCCCTTTCTTTGGATGAGTTACATTACCTATTAAGTCTTCTGTTATTTTATCTCCTATACAACTCATAATTTTATTTAGTTAGCATGGTTCAAAGTTAGGCAAATTTTCTAAATTATCAATCATTAAATCGATAGTTTCTCCTGTAATATTTTGACTATCAGGGTCTGATAATTCAACATCATTGACTATATCAGGTTCTGTCAATCCTCCATATTGAAGTCTTTCAGCATCTTCTCTTTCAAGTTCATACATAATATCAGCAGGCAACAAGTCTTCTTGTTCAATACTTCTACGTTTACTAGCTTCTTCTTGAACAAAATCCAAAGATGCTAAAATAGATGCTTCTGCAACTGAGTTCTCAGCAATGTTTGGATAGATATGTTTAAATAATCTCATCAAGGCATCTTTAAGTTTTTCAATTAATGATAAACCTGATTTCTTATATGACACTTTATTCATCTCTTCTTGGAACATAGGAGATGTCATAGCAACTGTTACAAACTCAAATATATTTGTACCTGCATATATAACATTTTTCTCTCTATCACTAAACTCATTACTCAATGATGCATCTGTTTTACCATTCATCTTATTAACCAAGAGATTGATTTCAGATGAATGTAATCTTCTGAACTCATTAAATACTGTTAACAAGTTTGAAACATAAGAAGGTACTGTTAAACCTTCTTTCAATGTTAAACCATCATTGTTAAAGTATTGTAATAACTCATTAGTACTTACAGTATGAATAAATTCATGTAAGAATATCAATGCTGTTTTTTCATCACTCTCTTGAATAGTCATTGAAGGATTTAATCTTATATCAAGACTTTCTCTCATTGCTAAACCTGCTCCTCGAATAGTATTATCAAAACTAAATACTCCTTTATTTTTAGCTAAAGGTGCTAACCATTCAGCAGCAGTAGATAAGTGAGCATACTCAGGAGCAAAATTCATTGATGATATTTGTCCAAGTATTGCTTTAATCGAAGTATTGTTATCAATATTCAATGCAGTAGTAATAGATGGATCAGCAAGTTCTGTTTCTTGTACACTAGCTACAGGAGTAACATTAACTTTATTAGTCATTAATGAAGCAACCGCATCATTTTTATATTCATATTCACTGATGCCAAAGTTACCAAGTGTATCAATCTCTTGATAATTACCATTACCCATGTTTTGATACAAAGTGAACTTGTTCATTTCATCTTTTGCTTTGTTTTTCATGCTAACAAAAGAAGGACTTTTACCAATAGTGTTTACGTATTTGAAACTACTTTGACCACGAGTATCTTTAAATGAAACCCTTGCAGCATCTGAAGGATTGTGTTGAAAGTACTGCTTAGTAAATGTACTTGTTTCATTTTCTTTCATTCCTAATGCTATAGCAAAAATATTAATACCACTATTCTTCTTGGAGTTAAATCCCTGAAGTTTTCTGTTTGCTGGTACAAATACATCATTTTCCATCTGCCCAATTGATTCTAAGAACTCAACAGGTACATACTTGATAAACTGAGTAGCTTCTTGTACACCTCCTTCAAGGAATGAATATGCTACCAAATCTTCTGCAAGTTGCATAGTAGAATATGGTTGTCCATTTCTTTCAGGCAATGGTAAATTAGCTAATACTAATTCAGGTATTGCATTGTATAAATCTTCTTCATCTAAGTTATCAGTAGCAGCATTGTTATACTTAATAGTAGATACTTCATTGTTACCAATACCAGTATCATAAGTAAAGCTTTTAATCAATGAATTATTTTTCAAGAACTTCAATCCTTTTTTATATCCAGTAGTATCTCCTTTAAGTATAGTTAACATGTAAGTAGAAAGAGAAGTATTATCTTCTGTATCTTTAAACAAATCAAATCTCTTAGCTTTAGGAGATACATTAAAGATGTTATTTCCTTGACGAGAATTAATATACTTTCTGATACCTTCCACAATGGTTTCAAAGTTATCAATCATTGTAGCATCTGATACACTATCTTTACCTTTAGCTGAAAGTATTTCGTTTACAACATCAAGTATTGCTTTATCTTGATAAGGAAAGAAGTCTTTATACAAAGTATTACCTAAATGTAAACCATTGATAACAATCTGTCCTTGAGGTGTAGTAGGAACTACATAGTAATCTCCTATCCAATATCCATTGTTAACATCTTCAGGTTTCTTTGTTAAGAAATTACCAAGTAAATTATGAACTCCTGATACTTTTTTGTTTTCAGCTAATACTTTAAGTCCTTCATATTTCAATTGAGATTCAATCATTGACTTACCAAGTGTATTAACATTGATAGTTTTTTGAATGCTTGATACTGCTTTAGCTTCTTTTTCAAGTTCAATATAAGTCATGAATGCTTCTCTTTGTACATCTAAGTTTTCACCATTATACGTTATACCATCAAGCATATTATTTCCACTTAACATACCACCATCAATAATAACTTGTGACATGTCAGACTTATTGGTGAAATAATACTCCAAATCCATACCTTCTCCTGATTGAATATAAGTAATAGTATTATTTGATAACGATTCAATCATTGATTTGATTAGACTGTTATCATCAATATATTCACCAAGAATACCTTTACTATCTTTACGTCTTTTATTAAGTTCTTTAACTAAAGGTTGAGACAGTAACATGTATGATATTGAGTTTCCATTTTCATCTTTATCAAAACCACGTAAAGTCATGTGAGCATCAACATTAATAGTCGATTCATTCACACCTACTCTACCAAGTACTTGTTCTTTCTCATTATCTGTTGCAGTATTTTCCTTTTCAGCAAATACTTCAGCAGTAGTTCTCTCACCATCAAGTGTTCTTTCTGCACCTAATATACCGTTGCTTTCATATTTACCAATCTTAATTATTGTAGGATCACCTTCTTTGTTACGCATGAAGACTTGTTCCTCAGTTTGTTGAAGTAGTCCATTGAATGTAGTATAGTTTGCATATACTCCAATAGCAATCTTCCCGATACTACCCAAACTCATCTTATTTTTTTGATAAGAATAAGTCAGCATTGTATAATCCATAGCCTCAGTTTGGTACTTTTTATCTGCTTCGAGAGGTGATAATCCTTGCTTGATATATTGAGCAATAATTTTATTTTTTTCTCCCTCAGCCTCTAATTTTTCAATTGCTGCAGCTTGTTCTTTTGCAAAATCAATAGATAAGACTTTATTGATCTTGTTCTGTACAACAGGATTAGGGTTATTGAATACAACTAAGTGAGTTCTGATAAACTCATTCTCTGATAACTTAGTTTTCAATTTCCACATAGCACGTGTAGCAATGTCTTGCACACTTATCTCAGGGTTTGTAAATTCTAACAAGTCTTCTTCACTCAATGGAAATCTTGAACTATTAGACATCTCTTTTAAGATAGTTAATGCTTGAGTTTTACTCTCAATAGCATTACTTTCTTTGTTGATCTTGTCTATAGCGTTTTGATATTTCTGTAACATATCTGTTACAGCATTACCATCAAGTACTCTAATGGCGCCATTATCATCTACATAGTGATTTAATGCATAGGCAGACTCCTTATCAATATCATAATCAAGACCTTTCTGTTTAGTAAAGTTCTTAGGTACAATCATCAAGTCTCCACTTTCAGGAGGCAATATACCTGCAATTTCTACAGATGAACCTGATACGTGAGAAGATGTAGGAGTTCTGAATGTAAACAAATTCATTAACTCTTTATCAATAGAACCTTCTTTAAGTCCTAATGTACCATTGTCTCTTCTGTAAACATACTTACCTTCTTTAGTTTTATTATTAAAACCTTCAAACAAATCAATCAATTCATTCTTTGAGTTCTTAAACTTAGCAGGTACAAATACTTGTGCAGAATTGAATGAAACATTTCCTTCTGTATCTGTTGTATGAGCACCTTGAAGTTCTCTACCATTCCAAGAATCTAAGTAAATAATACGTGACTTATCAACACTATTAAGATCTTCTGTATATCTAAATCCACTTTCTGACCCAGCAATAAATCCATTTCCTGGCATCTTGTGCTTCATCAGCCTGTTTGTGATAATAGCATTAAGTAATGATTCATATCTGTTGCTATCTGACGATAACCATAGTGGAGTTTTGAACTCATAGTAATATCCTGCTTTGGCTTGAAGTTGTTCTATCTTCAATCCTGCTAATGATTTTAAACTATAACCTCTACTTGTAGCTTCAGTAATCAAAAGATTCTGTAAGCTTTTAATGAATTGTACTTGATTTAATACCTGACCATTTGAGTCAAGTCCTAAGTCCATAAACAACTCTTGTTTCTTATTGTTTACTATCTCACTAAAGTGATAGTTATAATGTTCATATAATTTCTTACCTGTAACAGTTCTGCCATTCAAGTTAAAATCTTCAATATTATACATACCATCACCAAATAACAATTTAAAGAACTGAGTACCCATAGATACTGTATCAGTTTTCTTCTTATCTGATTTGAAAGGTACATCTTGTTGAATTCTGAAGTTATTTCTGTCAAGTACTCTTACTGTAGAGTTAACATCGTTTTCATCATACTCTCTGACACCAGCAAGAATTGAGTTATAATCGAATGGATTAACTGTCTTTTTAGTAGCACCAACTTTATTAGCAGTTTGAAAAGAAGCACGTGTATATCTTCCTGATATTACCTCAAGTGTTTCCATAGCAACTCTTAACTCATCGAGTTTAGTACCCGCAGTAAGTTGAGGAATCAATGGAAAAGATGATGACTTAATATAAACCATTTGATTAACATCAAAGTCTTGGTTGATATAGCTACCTGTGTGTACTGGTTTAATAGGTTGCAATACTAAGTTCAATTCTTCTTTAGTCAAGTCTTGGAAAGATAATAACTTATTATAGATGTTATTTCTTTCACTATCAGTAATTCTACCCATTCTTTCCATTAAAGATAAGTGTTCTGCCCATGTAGAATATTCTTGAGCATCAGTAGATTCAATATCAAAGTAAGCATCTAAATCAGGAAATCTCTTAGCCCAATCTCTACGCATATCCAACATTTGATCTTTAATCTTATTTATCTTTTCAGGATTAGAATCTGTTTTAGATTGTTCTGCAATATTAATAGCATCTTCTAATGATCTATACTTAGCAATTTCTTCATCTATGTTTTGACCATAAAAGTTCTTTACAAGGTAGGAAGCATTCTCTGAAATATCAACAGCATCTTCTAAAAAGATTTGATTGTATTTTTCATTGTATGAGTTTGCAACTTTATTTCCAGGTGCTATAAGAAGTGCTAGACGTTTACCTAAGTTAACTCCTATCTCTTTATTGATTGATAAATAAGTTGAAGGTTCTTCAATTTGATATGGTAACTTCTTAGCACCTTTTTCTTTGAATACTTTATCTTGACTATAGTTTGCTATATCTCCTGCGAAGATTTTAAATACTTCTGCATTAAACAGTAAACTATTCATAACAAAGTCATATACTCCAATTTCATAATCTTTAGAAGGACTTTTACCTACTTCAGTAAAGTAATCATTATCAAACATAGTTGATGTAGTATTACCATTAGCATCAAGTATAGCATTACCATTTCTATCAGTACGTGAATAACCATTCCATTGTTGCATTTTAAAAGCAACTTCTTTCTTAATTACTCTCTCAATAGTATCTTTCATTGCTTTACCATACTGAGCAACAATATCTTCTATTGTATAGTTTTCAATAGTAGCTAATTTCTCAATCAACCTGACACCACTTTCATCAGTAAGAGTATTTAGTGCTGGTATGAAATGAAATAACATAGCACCATTATCATAATTCTTAATATTTGTAGCTTTTACTTTTTGATGAAAATTAATTATACGTTTAAGTTCAGGCATAACAAGTTGAGTGAAAAGCAAATCCTTTACACTATCATCAAGTCCTGTAACTTTACCATCTTCTGCTGTTTCAAATAACAAGTTACTATCTTTTAAGAAATCAAATACTGATGTTCTCATAAATAGACCTGTTGTCTTATCTGACATGGTAGGGAATAACATGTGTGCCATTCTAACAGGGATACCATTGATTTTGTTGTCAGTACCAAACTGTACTCCTTTTCTGTCTTGGAAACCTGTAAGTACTGCAAGATCATAATCGATATCTCCTAAATCAGTAATACCTGCTTTTGATGGATTATCACCACGTTGTTTAACAGCAGTTAAACTTAAATGAGATATTTCCATTAATCGAGCAAACTCAGAATTGTTCTTTAACAACTCAAGAGTAGTAGACTCACTTGAAAAAGAGATTGCTTGTAAATCATCAATGTATGTGTTACCTTGTTCATTCAAACTTCTTTTCAACTTTTGAATCATATCAGTAACAAACTTAGTAGGTACTTGAGTTGATATGTTCTTACCTGAATCTCTAAATGACAATGCAATTAAGTTAGCATTGTACTGTGCTTCTACAAGTGATAATGCATTTGTCACACCAGTAAGATTACTAAATATATTTTTCTTGTTATCAAAATCAAATTCACTAGGGTTTGTGATTGCACCTCTAAGATACTTAACAAGTGGCACAAATAAACCACCTTTATCTTGAGTGTAAAGAGCATTAAAATTATTCTGTTTCTGTGCATTCCATACACCGCTAGTGTATATTTGTTGCCATGCTCCATCTGTAAAAGTATAACCGATTTTATCTAACCAATTTCTTAACTCTTGTTGAGGTACTTTAGTATAATCCTTATCCCATGATTCATACTCAGTAATTAAATCTTGTGCTACATCTGCATTGAGTTTACCATTCAAAGTAAATAACTCAGATGCCTTATTATTGTTCAACCATATTCCTCGTATTACACGAGATGCTTCATTTGAGTTTGTATCATATACTTTCAATGATGTACCTGATTTACCCATATCAAACATAGCAAACTTAGAAGTCAAACTATGTCTAACAAAGTTATAAACAAATTCATTCTTGATCTGTTCATCAGCAGTTTCTAATTTCCTTAATACATCTTTAATAAAAGGTGAAGGACTTTGTTCTAATTTCTTAATAATCAATTTATAATCAGATACAACATCACTTCCCATAGCAAGTACCTTACTAAGTTCATTGTACACATCATTAAATGACATATACTGCGGAAGACCTAAGTAAGTTTTTGCAATAGTACCATCTACATTGTAAGTTGGTATTTTATGCAAGAATCTTCTCAATCTATATGATGCTTTTGATTTACCTGATTCTTCAATAGAATCTTTGTTATAATCTTTGATAGATAAATTTACATCATCTTCTGATTCATCAATATTCTCATCTTCGTTGAGGACAAGTGAAGTCTGTTTCTGAACATCTTTCCAACCTTTTTCGTAGATTGATGAGAAATTACTTTGAACAACTTTAATGTTTTTGAGAGTACTATTATAAGCATCAAGTAATACATCGTATTTACCAGTAGAATTATCTTGTCCATTTACTTCTGCGATTAAATTTTCTATCTGCTTAACTACAGGATTAATTAATAATTTAAGTTCTGATAAAGTCTCAGCTTTAATCTTAGCAGGATTAGATAATGATTTGTAATCAAAACTTGCTTTCTCACCAATACTATGTACAATGAACTGTCTGATAGCTTTCTCTTGAAGAATGTTTAAGTTCCCTGGCAATTTGAAGATGTTTGATAACTTATCTGTATTATCAATCATAGCATCACTCTGTTCAAAAGAATCAATATCAACTCCTATACTGTTTAAAAATTCAGTATGTTTTGATAAATCAAATGGTGCATTTACTTTAGCTTCTTCTTGTAATTGTTCAATGATAACATTAGCAGCTTCTTGTCTAGGACTAATTGTTTCACTTACTTCTGTATAAGATACATTGATAATAGGTTGAATAACTGTAGCATATACCGGTTTTGCATTAGTACCCACATCAAATGATTTGATATTGGTACGCAAGTTATTCTTTAAGTATTCTTCATATCTTTGATTCAAAGGAGTAACTACTCCATTATTGATATGAACAATGCTTTTAATGTTCTTGTTGTCAAGTGCTTTGAGACTTGTATGTTGAAGTATTAAAGCATGTGTTTCAGTTGTATTAAATAATGCGTTTCTATATGGTCCAAGTATATCACTATCAACTTTAGTTTGAAAGTACACTTTCATAAAGTTGATAATCTCTTTTGGATTCTCAATATTAAATGACATGTTTGTATTGATGTCACGTTGTAACTTCTTAGCTTGATCTATAGTCATAGCATATTTTGCATTGACTCCTGATAACTCTTGTGTCCAACCTTTCAATGTCAAGTGTGCTGCTAATGCCCATTTAACAGTTTCAATTTGATCATTAGTTACTAAACGTAATACTGGATATGCTCTGTAACTTGGTACAACTTCTCCTTTATCATTTGTAGTAAATCCTATACGATTAATCATCCATGTATGACTATTCGTTTTACTATCAAATCCTCGTTCACCTTTGAAATTAGTATTCAATAATACACCTTCACTAAATTGATTAGCAAATGAAGTATTCAAATCTGTACCACGTTGTACTGCAATTACGCTTTGAGGATTACTTTCATTAACAGTAATCAATGGTTCTTCTTCAGGTATCTTGTAGAACTTACCATCTTCAGGTTTATTGATAGTTACTTGTTTAAGTCCTCTAGCAATATTATTACGAAGTTCTTGAGTATTATTCTTACCTTCTTGTATATGATCTAACCATGCTTGTGTTGCATTGTTAGGGTCTTTACTTTCACCAAAAGGATTGCCTACATTGAAAGGATTGTACCAATCTGTATCTTGTACATAGGCTAGTCTTTTACCAGCATCAGATGAATAGAAGATTGGCATTTTATTTCTAAACTCTTGAGAACTTCTAAAGTTAGAATCTATCTTTTCGCGTTCAGAAACCCACGCAGCAAATGATGTAGTTTGTACATCATCATTAGCATCTCTACCATTAGATACAGTAATACCTGACCATAAACTTTCATCAGCAACTTCGATATTAAGTTTATCACCTGTCTTATATGTATCAGGGTTAAGAAGATCTCTGAAATCAATAAGACTATCAGGTGATATGTTCAATACAGAACCTCTTGACTTTCTTATCAATACGCCATTCTCAATGACTTCATCATATACAATTGCTGAGAAACCTAACTTAGGTTCAATGTTTAATGTACGTTGACTAGAAATGTCATCAACAATAGTTCTTACTATTGGAACATTCTCTTCATCATAAGCTACAGTTACTTGTTCAACTCTAGCAACTTGTTCTTCAATCTCTTCAGTTTTGGTATCTAATTCATCATAAGTAGTAACTTCTTGTGCTGGTACTTCAGTTTCAAACATGTTAGTAACAGCTTCAAGATATGCAGTAACATCTTCTTGAAAAGGATTGAATAAATCATTATACACTTCCTGATAGTTATCTGCTTCATATCCATTTGCTTTCCACCCTTCAATAGAAGCATTGAATATTTTCTTTACTTGATTCTTATCTTCTGCATACTTATATGTTTGAGACATAAATTCTCTGAAGCTAGGTCTTCTATCTAACTTAGTTTCAATGTTCTCTACAGTCTTTTTAACAAATGCTGTTATAGCTTTGATTTGCTCAGGACTGTATGTGTTTCCAATCTGTAAATCAAATTCACTATCAGCAACATCATTTGAAGGATCACCTAAGTTATCATCTTCAAACAAATTTGCTGTATTACCTAAATCTATAACCAATGCATCTTTGAAATCATCTTCTGCTTCAGTATCAATAATTGTTACTGTAGGAGCAATGATTATTTCATTTGCTTGTTCTTCTTCTGTTCGTAAAGCATTAACATTAGCTTGTTCTTGAAGCAACGCTTTAAGATTTTCCAACTTCTTCCTGTCCTCAATTTGATTTTTGAATTTAGTTTTTAATTTCTCGAATGTATCATTAGATATTTTACCATCTTTAATGTTTCCTACACGACTTTTCATCTGTTCAAACAAAGCATCTATAAGTTCAGGTGTTTGTTGAAGATCATTGTTATAATTAAAAGTAGCTTCTGCAATAGTATGTTCTCCACTATCAACAGCTTCATATAACTTTTGCAAATCTGTTAAGAATGTTTCTCTGTTCAATGTAGCTTGTGAAGGAGTAACTGCTTCATTAAAAGCCATCATCGAATTTGATAATTGTTGATTCAAAGTATTCTTTGAATTTTCAAGACCAATGTAAGTATCGATAATAGTATTGTTATAGTTTAACAATCCATCAAGAAACTTATCATATCGTGCTTGTTGAGTAGCATCTTCAAAAGTAGCAGTAAACATATTACTTAATGATGTACCAGCAGGAGGATAATTTCCTGTAGCTTGAGTATATGCTTTTATCTCATCATTAACTTGTTCTGAAATATTTGCTTGTTCTGTAGATACTTCATCAGCACCTTGACGTAAAACTAATTTTTCATAAGCAAAGTTAGTGATTGCTCCAATATTAGGTTTATCTTTATATCTTTCATATACTTTGCTTAAAGCATCTAAGTTCTGTTCTGCTTTGTTTGCTGCTAATCTAGTATCTTCTGAAAGCTTTGTATTCTTTTGCATCTTACCTAAAGCAGTTTGCAATTCATCTTGAACTCCTCCTTTAAAAGCATCAAATACTAATGTTTGAAACATAGTTGATTCAAGACTTTTAGCTTCTTTATCTTTACCTTCAGCTTTCAATGCTGCTATCTTAGTTTTTATTTCAGATGATGAGAAACCTGATGTACTCATCAAATCAACTATTCGATTTACATCTGAATCTTGATTAGCTGCTTTGAGTTCTTTGATACTATTTCTTACTTGATTACGAGTATCAATATAATTACGAGTTCCTTGAAAAGAAGCATCATCTGTTCCAGCAATTAACTTAACAGCAGATGATCCTACATAAGGATTCTTTTTAAGTTCTTCTAGTTCAGCAACTTTATCAGCATACTCAGGTGAAGTCTTATCCATTGATTTAACTCTTGCTTCAGCTTCTGATATTCTTTTGTTAGCAAGTTTGTTCAACATTAACTTAGAATTAGTTTGAACATTACCTGATAAACCAAACATACTTGTCATAAGAAATGTTTGTGCAGCAATGTCAACATTTGCTTGTACATCAAACATATCATGCAACTCTTTTAAATCTCTGTCTTGTACAGAATTCAATCCTGCTGTAACATACTCTTCTATTACCTCAGTAGGTAAAGAGTTTACTATAGGATTTCCATTACCATCATTAAGTACTCTACGAGTATTAGCACTTAATGAATTATATAATCTACCAACTTTAGTGTTTTTAAAAGCTGAGTTTACATCATTAAGTTTTGTTTCAAGTTTAGTAGCATACTTACCTACTCCTGGAAGTTTTACAACTTGTTTACCAAGTCCTCTTAACAACTTCTCTGTATATATTTCAGCAATTCTTTCTGAACCCATCTTACCAAATGCAGCAAGTTCAGCACTAGCACCTGATAAAGGTTTGAATGTTTCAAGTTCTTCAGCTAAACTGTGTTCACCAACATCGTTAGTAATACCTAATTTGACTTGTAAATAGTTTAATCTTTCTTGATCTTCTGCTGTTTTGTTTTCTTTTTGTTCTAATTGTTTAGCTTCTGTATCATAAGCAATAGCAGTATCTTTATATACATCTTTCATGTAATTATAATAACCATCTTTTACTAAGATGTTTTTTACATTACCATCTTCATCTCTCTCAACATAAGATCCTTTCATCATCTCGTTGTTAAGATATTCAGGATTCATGTGATTTTGTAATAAAGTAGATGCACCAAATCTAGCAGCTTTTGCTCCTGTTGCAACTACATTAGCTGCTACTCTTGCTCCTCCGATTTGAAGCATTCCTCCTCTTCTTGCTCTAGCACCTGCTTCCAAAGCAATTCTTCCTGCTCCTAATGCTGCACTTCCTTCAGGTAATACTGCTGTAAGTAAACCACCTGATAAAGCATCTGCTAATACAATGTCTCTAACAAATCCCATAGAGTGCATAGTTTGATCTACCAAACCATAAGACCATTTCTGTTTATCTGCTAAGAAAGATTTATCTTCATCTGTTGAAGCATAAGTATATAACAAGTCTTTTTCTTCTTTGCTTAAATTATCATATCCTACCTTGTCAGATTTCTCTTGAAGTTCATTCTTAAATACATAATCTGATATATTTTGAACAGCATCTTCTGCACCACCTCCTTGAGAAGAAGCTGTGTACATACCAAGTTTTCTAAAGAAAGCATCACTACCTCCTTCACCATTAATATAAGCATCAAGTTCTTGTTTACTTAATTCAGCTTTACGCTTTGCAGTAAACAATCTAATTCTATCTCCTACAGTTCTACCTCCTGAAGTGTTTGCTTCATATAGAGCAGCACCTAAATTAATAGCTTCATTCTCTCTTTCCTGTGCTTTTTTAGCAGCAATAGGTTTGTAAAAAGTATCTCTTTGTGAAATAAGTTTATTGTATTCAATCTTCTCCTTAGGTGTCATTGACTTCTCAGGATTAGTGAATGCGTTTACAATGTTTGCAGTAGTGTTTTGAACTCCTTCTTGTGCCCACATGAAAGGATTGCTTGTAAAATCAGTATCTGTTTGAGCACCTTTATAGTTACGATACTTGTTTTCAAGAGTCGCAATCTTCTGAGTAATATTTTCAAGTTCAGGATGTCCTTCAAATTGAGTAGCGAGTTCTGCTTTCTGTGATTTAAGAGCATCAATTTGTTGTTGTACTTCAGGCTTAATCTTCTGTGAACCTAATGTACTCTTTGGTCCAATAGAACTTACTTCTAAAGGATTTGTAATAGTATCATAATTGTCTTTATTAGATTCAAGTTCTTTAATAGTCTTATCTGTATCATCAAGTTGTTTTACAGCATCGTCAACTTCTTTCTTATTTACTAAATCAATCTCTTGTTTAGCAACAGAATTCTGATAGTCTAATGCTTGCTTATCAGCAGTAGACATAAATTGACTTAAAATTGTAGCATCAACGTTTCCATATCTAGTATCAGAAGAATTGATTTCTTCTTGATCTAAACCAACTGCTCCTGCAGCACTCTCAATTGATAAACCACTTTGAGACTTTCCTTGAATTTCCGCTAATTTTCTATTAAATAACTTAGGTTGAAGCATATAATTATTATTGTTTTGAGTAATATCCTAATACTATCATTTTAACTGCTCTTGTATCTGCTGCGCTACCAACTGCTCTACCATCAATATAGGCTTTACCGTTTTTTACACTATAAACATTTCCTTCAATGTTCTTAGATACATTAAGTGCTTTCCAATTTGTTTGATTATCTAACAAATCAAATTCAAAATCTTCTTGTCTATCTTGTATTCCTTGACGAAGTGTAGGTGAATTAAGTTGTTTAGCATCAAAAGTAAGAGTACCGCTATTGTTACCAAAGATAACTTTAGCGCCAAGATTAGCTTTTCCTGAATCATCATATCCACTTACTAATCCTAATGTTTTTTCATCAATAGTAAACCCTACTTTCTTACCTCCACTAAATCCTTGATATACTGTTTGTTCTTCTTCATCGTCTCCTGAAGCACTTTGCTTTTGAGTAATCTCTTTTGTAAGCACACCATCTTGTACCATCCTACCTACTGTAAGTTGTCCATCAGGTACATAGTAGTATCGCGCACTATATAAAGTTTTACCACCTTTATCTTTATAGTTCTTGAATTGATTAGCTTTCTTAGGATCATTTGTATAAACAATTTTAGTACCATCCATTCTTTCTCTAACTTCTTCACCACCCTTAGCAGTACCTTCAACTTTGTAAACAAGATTATCAGCATTCTGCATAAAGGTATCTCTATATTCTTTGTGCAATGCTTTATTCATATTCATACCATTGAATGTAAGTTTCAAGTTTACATCAGTTTCTTTCTTGATATTACTATCTTCAATGTATTTTTTATAAGATTCACTAAGTCTTTTATCATTTGACCAACCTAGTGTTCCAATCTTATCAGCATTTTGAAGTTTATTCTTTTTAGCATAATCTGCAAAAGAAATCATCTGCGCATCGAGCACAACTTTTCTAGCAGAGTTCTGTCTATATTGAGATGTCTTTTCATCAATCCATTCTTTAGTAGCACCTCTTGCAGCAAGTACAGCAAAGTTTCCATTTTGTACTTCATTGTATGCCTGACTACCTGGCTTAATACCAAGTTGCTGAGCCATTTGTCCTGCTTCTGTTTTAACAGATACAAGTGCAGTATTTGTTTTATCAAGTGCTGTTCTAAATGCAGGTAAGCTACCAGCATCAGTTGTATACACTCTATCAAAAGAAGTATCTACAGTTTCATAAGCATCTTCTTCTTTCTTATCTGCTCTTGCTCGATTAGCTAACCATGTTGCATCTGAGTTAATATCTTCTTCATGAGTAGTATTCTTACTAAAGAAAGTATTTGCAATAGCTTCAGCATTTCTACCATAGTAGTTATCTGAAGGATTTACAATAGTATTTCCTTTAGCATCTTTACCATACTTGATAATATTATTTACATCTGCATCTTCAAATCCAGCAAGTCCTAAAGATTTACGTTGTTGAATAGCAGCATTAGCACCATCTTGTCCTTGTGCCCAAGAACTAAATGCTTCAAGAAGTTTTTGTTTTGTGAGTTCTTTTGTTTCATTTCCTACCTTATATATATAACCATCTCCTTTACTAGCTTTCTCAATCTTGTAGCCATCAGCAGTCATCTTATCTGCTGCCTTTGAAAAAGTTTCAAATAAGTTTGGAAGTGCTGTTGCGTTATCAACATTTATGTTGTTAGTAGCTATTCCTCTATTAACATTATATCCTGCTCCTTCTTGATAATTTTTGAGAGCATTTGCTTTCATCGAAGTAATATAAGTTCCATCAAATTGATTCGGATCTTTTTTATGTAAATCATCAAGTTCATTGTAATAATCAACAAGTTTCTTTTTATTGGTTTGCATAGTATGAATTTCACCCATGTTCCAATCCTTGTTGATTGCTCTACCCATCCCTCTGATGTCTCTTCCATACTTACTAAATTCTAGTGGATTCTTTTGTATGTTGGTTACTATATCATTTATCTTTGATTCATATCCTGCTACAATTTCCTTTGCTCGTGGATTATCTTGTTGTAATACATCTGCGGAAAGTTTATCATACAAAGAAACAGCAGATGCTATTTCAGTATCTATTGCTTTATCTTTGTTTCCAATAACAGCTTGTGCTAATTGATAAGGTGCTTGAAACATCTTATCATCTACAAATCTACCTGCTGTAGTATCATAAAATTGACCCATCTGTTATTTCGTTTTATTTTGATCGATTAAGTTTCCTTCTTTATCAAAACCAATACCATATTTAGATAACTGATTTATCATCTTCATAATCATTTCGTTTTGAGCAACAGCATTTATGTCCTTACCAGTACGTTGAATACCTTCACCCATAGTAGCAATGTCTTTACCTCTATTGGTATAGAAGTTATCTTTATCTTTCCTGTCATTCATATCACGAGCAGCTTCTCCTTGCATCACTGCTGAGTCCTGCATGTTTTCAAGTTGAGATTTAGCATTCATGAGTTCCATCATAGTTCTTGAAAAACTATCATTAGCACCTTGATTAGCTTCATTGACATTCATCTCAGTAGCTAAGTCCAATGCTCGCATTTGATTTACTCCTCTTGCTGAATTTCTTCCTGCTCTCTTAGCACCATTTGCTTGTGAACGAATTCTATTAAGTGAACTTGCTTTCTGTGAAGCAGCAAATTCCATAGATTCTAAATTAGCATCTATAGCATCTTTACCAAAGTTTTCAAATGCATTGATGTTAGGTGTATCTGATGCTCTACTTGCTAAAGTGTTACGCATTGGACCAAAAGTACTAATCATATTACCACCAAGTCCAACAGCATTTCCAAGCATGGGCATCAAACCAGCAAGAGAAGATTTCAGATTATTAGGGGATTCTGACCCTGAAGCAGCATCACCACTAATATCATTCTGTGCTGGTGCGAGAAAGTCTGATAAGATAGGGTTACCACTATTATACTTATTAATAAGATCATCATCTTGTACACCAAGTAAATCATCATCTGTTCCATCAGGACCAGTACCATAAGCAAACTCAGCAACTCCTGCAAGCATTCCATACATCTCTTGCATTCTTAAATCTTCTTCTTCTTCAGCATCTAATATTGATACGCTTCTACTGTGGCTGTTCTTTAACGCTAAATCATTTGGACTCTTAGTTAATAACTTCTCAAGATTAGCTTTACGATTCTCACGTTTAAGTTTCCTGTCAGCCATGCTTTCACCAAACTTCTCTAATCGTTTAGAATATACACGAGTACCTGAAGGCATAGTAACATCTACTCCACCATTTTCATGAGAAGCACCTTTGATCTTATTAGTTTGTCCATCAGGTGTTTCAACTACTTCTCCTCCTTCAACTTCATCAATAGGTCTGTTACCATTGCTACCAAAAGCAGCTATACCTTGTTGTGTTGATGTAAGTAATGGATTCTCAGTTGATGAATCTTCACCTTCTTTCTTACCAAACATACTTGCTCCTTGTGATAGTAATCCTCCCATCATTGTAAGTATTGGAAGTAAATTATTATCAGCAGCACTTTGCTGTGCTTTAGCAATGTTGATGCTGTTCTTTGCTAATGCAGTAGCAGGGTCTTCAATATATGAAGAACCTAATCTACCTGTACCATTACCATATTTCTTCTTCATGTGTGATGTTTTATAAAGTTATACTATCTTTCTGATACTTCTGTATCTTGAATAGAAAAATTCATAATTAATCTTGTGTCATCAAAAGTATCGAATATTAATCTAATAACCAAGAATTTATCCCTAAAACTTGTCATTTGCATCCAGTCTTTATTATAATTTATTCGATTAGGATTGACAATTTTATCAATGAAATAATCATTCTGAATTTCTATTAAGTTTTTATTGAACATAGGTACTGATGCATCTACGCTTATATCTCTCAACTCATTTAATGACCAGTCACGTTCATTCCTATCAATAGGAATAGATGTTGCTGAGTTTGTGATCTGATTATTAATATAGTTTGCATCTTCTGTTTTATACATCAAATCTAATATACCACTTATCTGTTCTGTATTATATACTAATACTTTATTGAAAGTAACATATCGTTTATCTACAAATGATTCAGTATCTTCATTCCATTGTTTAGCTTCTGTATTAAGTTTCAAACTCTCCCATACTTTAGTAACCAATGGATTGTTACCATCAACATACTCAACAATGAAAGGTTTGAATTCTCCATAGAAAGTCTGATAATGATTTAGTCTGTTATGTTTCCATAATGCAGACAATCCTGTCTTCCAAGAATAAAACTTCTCTTGTACATATAAATAAAAATTAGGTAAGTAGCTATGCCATGATACCCACTTCTTATCTTTCAATGAATAACTTAAAGTGAAACTGTTATCATAAGTATTACCTTCAATAGGTTCTCCATCTACATAGTCATATTCTGTAATTATTTCATCATCTACAGTTGTAGTTTTTCTAAATACCATCTGACAGTTTATGATACCTGTGTATATAAAATCATCTGCAAGCATATTCTCAATTATAGATGAGAAGTTCTTAAAGATTACTGGAGCATCTCCTTCATTACAAAGTTCATAATCAGATGCTGGTAAATTTTCAATTATGAAATCTTTCTTAGTAATAATCAATCTTTCTTTCTTAGTATCATATACTGAAATGTATCCTGTACCTAAGAGATTAGATGGATTATTAATATAAGGATAGTTCTTCTTGTTTGCTTTATAGTATGCATCTTCAATAAGAAACTTCATGTTCTGTTTAAAATAGTTAAACATCATTGAATCAGATATAGCACTTAGTTGTTGACCATCAAAGATATACCATTTCTTTTCTTTATGCGATGCAAATAATACTCCATACTTAGTTTTAAGTGTTGCCCATTTATGTGAACATCCTGCTGAACTATTATTATCATCTACTATCTTTCTAGCAGGTAATGATGCAAACTCACCTGTACCTATATAAGATATAATTTCACCTGTAACTCTTTCCTGTCTGCTTACAGGTACTTCCCATAATGCATCTTCAGTATGAATGAATAACTTATCTTGTATCTTAAACAGATCAGTTATCTTTCCAGTATCACCTTCAAGGTCTTTGTAGTTATTAGGTAAAAAGATTCTATAGTTATCAGTAAGTTCTTCTTGAAAAGAATCAAGTGACCAATACCATCTGTGAGGAAAGTTTTCATTACAATCTGAACAACAATCATACTCAAGTCCAAGATGACTAAATATCTTCTCTTTGTTAATACGCATGTAATCGAGATTAATTTCATATATCTCTGAACTAGCATATCCTTTATACAATCTTCCATTACCTTTCTCTGCATCAAGTACAGTCAACTTATCAAGAAGATATTTATCAAGATCGTTTTGGGGAGAAGTCGATGAGAAGTTCATTAAGTCATTGAAGCTATTTAAGAAACTTGCAAACAATCCTGCTGGTGATTGTTCTACTGGTGAGTTCAAGAAATCAGGCATACCTATACTACTTCCTTGTCTGAGTCCCATGTTAATAGAACTTTCAAACCAAAGATTAGTTACTGTATCACCCATCCATTGAAACTCATCATCATCAGGATTTGCTGAAAAGACATAAACTGCATCTACATCTTTTACGCATTCTCTTAGACCTGCTTCATAAAGTTCATTATATACACGTGAAATATTCTCTTTTGATATACCCGATGAAATGGATGATACACCATAAGATATTAAAAGTCCTCCTGCTGCACCACCTCCATAGATTGTTAGTATGACTCCTACAATTACTGCAATAGCACCTAACACAATATTTAAGATTCCTCCTTTTGTTGCTCTTCTTCTCAATCTTAAATCATAGTAATTAGAAGTACTATAACGCATAGGAGTAACATAACTATCTCCATTAAATATTACAGGTTCTTCATCAAAACTATGTAAGTTATTTGATGACTTATAATAAGGTAATACTCTGAAGTTAGCATAAGGATTGCTACTCTGTCTTTTAAGTATTACATAAGGTAATCTTTTGTATGTTTCATTCTGATCTTTCTCAGTAGCAATGGATACTATGCCTATCTTATTATCAGAAGATGTATTGAACACTTCTTTCTTTACATTTTGCGAATCAGTAATAGTTTTACTGTTAAGCGCATCCAAGTAAAAGATTTCTTTTATACCAGCATCAGAAGCAAATGGTTCATTTACATAATTGTAGTTAACATAGGAATCTCTTGTAAGTGTATGTAATGAAAATCCATCTCCATCTTTCTCTTTCCTTGATGCTATCTCTCTATCATAAGAAGTTCCTGCCATAACGTCTTCAATAACTACTGAAGATTTTGTTTGACTGTCACCATCAGTTAAGATGAATACACCTTGCTTAATTATCTGTGTAGCATTTTTTGCTTCTGTACCCAAGAACTTATGTTCAGGGTGAATCATTCCAAACATATCTTTCTTAATACTTTTCTCTACAGCAGTAGTTGCTCCACCAACATCTCTTTGTTCAAAGTTTGGCATGATCTGTCCTGAAGCTACAAAGAAAGGTGCTTCTAGTAATGGGGTAAGTACAGCAGAATCAAGTATTGTTTTTTCTTCTTGAGTTCTCTCATTCCTTACAAAATAATATCCAATTACTTCAAGACCATTAGTATCTTCTAAGCTAGGCTTAATAATGTTTCCAAACTTAATACCCATGATTTGAGTATAGTATCTAATGATATTCTTATCTATAGTAGATGCATCATCAGTTTGAGTAATTGCTAAACCTGATGCTTCAGCTACTTCTGTTACTTCATCAACTTCTATATAAACTTCTATCATAGATACTAAAGTAATAACTTGATCGCTTTCTACGATTAGAAATTCTTTGAATACTTGTGGCGCTGGGTTAAAGTCAGACATGGTATAAACATAAGAAACTGAAACTCTCTTAGTTGTATTTGTACCACCAATAGAATAAGTAACATCGAAGAATACAACTCCTCTATATGTTTCACCTGTAGTATAAGTTACTGTACCTTGAATTCTAACAAACAATTTGTTTACATTTGTAGTAGAACTATTAAGTATTTGCTGTTGAAATAAAGGTAAGTTTAAATCACTTCTTAATGGAAATCTATGATGTCTTACTTTTTGATTGACTAAAGGAGCACCTTCTGAGTCAACTCCCCAGTAGTCTCCTGATTCACAACTATTGTTATCAGTATAAAGGCTATCTAAACATTTGTTATCTGATGACATATTAGAAATGTATGCAATGTTCCTGCCAGGAATATGATATACTGGACTAATACTATTATCTTCAAAAACATATACAACACCTTTTGAGTATATCTCGCCTGGCATATACCCAACTCCATCAATATCTACTGTAGGATTCTTAGGATTACTTGGAGCAATAGTATTAAGTTCGATCTCTCTTAACTCTAAATCAGCAGTAATCTTAGAAGCATACTTCTGTAAATTACAATAGTTTACTTGACTTCCTTTTGTAGTAGCAAGCAATAACTTATTTTCTAATTGTTCAATGTGATCTGCTTCATCAATGATTTCTCTGAAGGCAAGTATCTCATTGATTGTTCCTTCTGATTCAAAGTTATTACCTGTATATGTAAAGTTATTTATTTCAATAGGAATCTCCTGCGTATATTTAACTGCTGTAATAAGTCCTGTTCCTGATGTAGCCTCAATGAAAGCTAACCTATAAAAGACATAAGAAGGATCTAAATTACTCAATTCGACACGAATACTTTTGTTAGTATTACCAAAGTTCTGATATACAGTTTCCTTGTTAGTACTACCTCTTATTTCACTATAAGTATTGTTGATACTATCATTATATATTTTAATTGTGTTTGTTGTAAGTACCCACTCTGTAGAGTTCAAGTCCTCATCTATATATTGCAAACTAATGTTGTAACTTCCTGGTGGCAGTAAACCTCCTTCAGCAACTGTTATACTTTCTATATTAGGTACTAAGTTATATGTCTTAGATAAACTGAATCTATTAATATCCCATTCACCTAAATCGTTTTTGTACTCTTCAAGTTTGTCAATGTTTAATGATCTTACTTTAGGATCTGCCCAATAAGCAATTCTTTCACATCCTCTCCTCAATCTGAATACAGCATCTATTTGATGACTTAATTTAAAACCAAGTTTGTCAACTTGATTTGAATCATCAAATAATACTCTTAGATTACATTCCTTATCAGCAATAGCAATTAATGAATCTCCTGAATTGGAAACGAGGAATAATAACTTATCTTCATTTCCTACATTCAACTTACCAATAGGTGTAGTATTGATTGGAAGTTCATAACAAATTTCATTACTTTCTTCGTTTGCTATAAATCCTTTATCTCCTTCATCTGTTTCGTTAACACCATTAAGCACAAATCTTGTACTACCTTTAGGTTGTAGTACAAGAGATGTATCTGTAGATAAACTTCCTGGCTGTATAACATTAAGTTTCTCGTTTTCCATTAGTAGTATGTTCTTCTGTTAGGAGTATTAAATCTTCTTTTTTCAGGTGAACCTAAGTTCCCAAAGAAACCAAATGTTCTGTTACGAGGAGGTATAAGATAATTACCTTGATTAGCAAGTCTTTGATGTTGATCTACTCCTGTAGGCATCTTTGCTTTATTCTTAAATTGTTTCACATACTTCAACCAATGTTGTTCTGCTCTATCAGCAAGCTGACAAGAACCTTCTCTATGATTCCAACATTCTTGTTCTTTGAATTTCCATCCAAGATAATATGTAATAGCTGCTCTTGCTGACTCATCATCAGGTATCATAGGATAACCTGTATCTTTATCCAGCATTGTACGAGTATATGCAATTGCTACGAAACCTGATTCAAAATTGAATCGTAGTGAATCTCCTGCAATAGTATATTCATCTCCTCTACATCCATCTGTATATAAATCTTCCATACCTTCTTCTTTGCAAACTAATGTATTAAAAAAGGTATGATTGGCTAAAGTTACAGTTGAGTATTTAGATTGTCTTGTTCGAGAATGTGCCCATCCAAGATATTCATATTGAAGATCAAAGAAAGGTCTATAATAAGCGGGTTCATAATCACCTATTAACTTACCTTGACAATCTGTATGAGCATTGACTAAGTTATCAATACAACGATTATCTTCAAAGTCACATTCACCAGTAAGTGAATCAATAGTATCAATTACACATAACTGATTTGATTGCTCACCTTCCCAATCATTGTTTCTAGCAATTTGAGTAATGTAATGCATACCAAATGGAATTTCTGTATGATAGTTCTTAACTTCATAAAAAGCAACTGCGTGTTCTGATGCAGTTACAATTTTCATGAAACCAAGTGCTTCACCAATCCATTCTACAGCATCGAGTTCTGAAATATTAAGACCTTTGAAATCTCTATTGAACTTTGCTAATATCGAATCTGCTTTTGCGAATTGAAACTTTTGCATCTTATTATAATTTATCTGCTAAGGACATCTCCTTGTTATCAATCTTAACTTCAATAGGATTTGTTGCTGAGTACCATTCTTTACTGAAGTAAACATAATCAGTATGATCTCCTGCTGTATATCTTATATCGTAACTCTTACACAAGATGAATCCATTTTCAATTTCCTTTACAGTTAATCTAACTTCTTTAGATATTACCTTTGCTCCTTTAGGTAAAGTAAATTCTTTCTTGCCTTCAAAACTTGCTGATTTTAAGTCTGCTGCCATATCGTTATTGTTTTACATAATATTCAGTTCCTGCCATTATTGCTCTATACAATCTTCTCTTGTTTGTTCGTGTTACTCTTAGTGTGTATAAGTACTTGTTTTCAATAGCCACTTTATTCTTTGACCATAAAAATTTATATCTTACTCCTCCACTATGTTCATTAGTACAATAAACCACGGTTCTATTTGCTCTTGCTACATCACTTGTTTCCCATAGTTCTTTGGTCTTTCTCCAATGAGGTGCTAGTAAAGGTCTTCCTGATTTCTCTGAAAAATGAATTCCATGTTTCTTACCAACAATCATTAGAGTTCCCATCCTTGCAGGAAGAGTCACTTCTTCTCCATCGAATACTTTATCGAATAGAAATTTATTATAAGCATTAGCTAATCTTGTATAAACTTCAATCTTCTGAGGTTTATCAACAGCTTTACGATAAGCAGCATAACTCTCTCTTGTACTAGCTTCTGTTTTGTCCATACTACTTCGCTTCTTCTCTTATTGAATCAACTGCATTATTACTTAGATCTTCTCTACCTTGTACAAAGTATTTAGCGATTTCAATGTTTGTCATTTCAATAACATCATCAATCATATCTCCATCAATAGGAAATACCATATCTCGTATAGCAATACAATCATCACAATCTTTACAGTCACCACAAAAAGATGGATATGCAAGTGCTTCAATAGGATCTTCAGGAAGATATTTAATCTTAATCAAAGTAGGTACGTTTTTACCATACACAAATATATGTCCTTTCTCAATGATGTATCTTAATCCTTGAGATGTAAATTTATTTCCTTGATTGTGTATATAAGTTTCTCTAGTGCTAGGACTAATTATACTACCACTTGTAATGTTCATTACATATCTAATGATATGTTCATTCAAATCGCTTAATGATTTAGGTAATGAATAACGAGTTCTGTATACTTTGCATCCTAAGTCAGGAATACAAGGACATTCATGATTAGCAACAGGTATAAGTTCTACACATGGTAATACAGTATAACTCCAATCACTAATGAATTGTTTCTTAATGATCTTTTGAGTTATTAACTTTCCCCATACTGTTTTAAGTTTGCTATAAACATAGCGATCTTTTAAACGAGTATCATCACTCTTCACTCCTTTATTATAAAGAGTTTGAACTCTGTCAATCATCTCACCAATAGTTATAGCAGCCATATTAATTTAATTGTTTAGATAGATAATTTCTCAAAGTATCTGTCAAATCTTCAGCATCGAACATAACATATTCTCCTGCTTTGTACTGTACCTTGTTTACAACCATGTCTTCTTTCAATAACCATATAATCTTTCTTTGTGAAACTTTATATCCAGTTTGTTCAAAGAGTATCTGATATAGTGATAATTGAATTTGATATTTGTTTAAAGGACAATCAAGTAAGTGTCCAAATGGAGCAAGTAACTTTTTACCTTTAAAGTTCTTGAACAGATCATTGTTTGTTTTATAATCTGCTATGATAAAAGTACCATCTTTAATGTTGTATAATAGAATGTCACTTGTTCCCGCATATCTTAACAAAGGATGAAACATTCTTATCTCAAGTGATACTATAATTATATGTGCTGGAAGATCATTCCAAAACTTCATAACTGCTAATTCTTGAGGACAAGGTTTACCATCCTTCATAATGAATGGTTTCAAGTTTCTATTAAATGGATAAAGTTCACCAAACAAGTGAACTCTATGACCTCTATCTGTTGACTCTTCATTATTTTCTTTCCATTCTCCTAGCACTTGTTCTGTAGTCTTACCATCTCTTCTTGCTACATGTCCTGCTTTCTCTTCCCAATTTACAGCTTCTTCAAAATTATGAATGTGAGATGATACTGAAGGATATTTTAATCCCTGAGCCTTATAGGTATGCGCAGCCTCATCAAATTCTAATTGACTGAACTGAGATTGGATTTTAGATTTAATTGCTTCCATTGTACAAATATATGCAAAAAATTAAATGGTACAGCCAATTTTTCAAATTTTAATCCTGAGGCGGTTTAGGCATCACATCATCTTCTGATGCTGGTTCTTGACGAGGAACTTGACTGCCTGTAAGTTTCTCAACATCCAAGTCTTTATTGAAACGTTTAATTCTATTGATCCATCCTGTAGGTGGAAATGCTCCATCTGTTAGTGCACTCATGTTCATGAATGCTGAACCAGCAGGATATAAGAATACCATCAACCTTGTTATAAGTTGTAAGTAGTCATATATATTTTGATGTTTGATAGTCATACCACTAAGTATTTCAAACAAGATAGCAGCAGTTGCAGCAAAACCTATCTTTGTAAGAAGACCTTGTATATTCTTTTTGTTATCCCAATCTCTTTTCTTAAATCCATGATACATACAACCTATGATATAATCAATAATAATAGCAGCCAATATACCTGCCATGAAATCTTGATTAAGTAAAGACCATAATGTCACCTTCTCTATGATATAAGCAACAGGACTAACAGCAAGTGATAGTTTAGCTACTGCTTTTAACTTTATAGATAAAGAACCCTGATGTATCAGATAAATGTTTCTAACAAAAAATAAAAATATGTTGCTAAATATTGACATAGTATTAAGATAAATCGATTGATACTAATTTAGGTGTTATGCTTGTTGTCCCTGATAAACCACCAAACTGTCCTGTCACAGCAAAAGTTTGATCTAATGTAGTATCTACTGTCCATGCTGCATCTGTTACAACAGTAGATGCAGACAGTAATGAAAAAATTAATCCTGAACCACTTGCACTTGTAAGTTGAGCATATACGAATTGAGCATTTGTTGCGCTAAGATTTGCAATAGTTCCTTCTATCTTAATAGGTTTATCTGCTATTGCTGCTCCTAATGTAGCAGTTGATACAATAGTCAATACCGCTGCACCAAGTTTTATCTTGATTGTTAAAGAAGGAATACTTAATGCAGGAGTAGTAATATGACAAATGATTTCAAATTTAAGAATTTTACTTGTACCCATCTTTCCTGCTGGAATAACGTAACTAAAGAGACTGGTTTCAACAGTACTATTAGTTAAAGTATTACCTCCTGTCTCAGTAAGGGAAAATCCTCTACTCGTTTCTCGTCTAGTTACTAAAGCCATATTATACTATTGTTAAAGTTCCTCTATTAGAAATAATGATCCAGTCAGTATTAGCTGTAATACATTCAAGTGCTACAGTATCATATCTTGATTGAGATGCAATAGAACCTCCTGTACCAGTTGTTGTATCTGATGCACCATGTATTACTTGTCCTGCATTTTGAGTAATCTTCCAACCTCCTAAACCTTTACCTCTTACAAGAATCTGTTGTCCTTGTGCTGCTGTTGCAGGTAAAGGTAAAGTAACTAAAGTTCCTAAGTTTGCGATATATTTTGTATTCACATTCATAGGTTGAGAAGCTGTAACAACTTCTACAACAGGTGTAGTAACCTGACTTAAATTAACCGCATCTGTAGGTTGTGTTCCATTAGGTATAGTCAATCTTCCATCATTTTGGAAAGCTGCTCTTACAGCTATAGTTCCTCCAATATTACTTTCTAAGTCAAGAATGTTACCTGTTGATGTTGAAAATAAATTAGAGAACTTAAATACTGATGCAGAACCAGTAATGTTTCTAGTAAAGTATCCTCCACCTGAACCATTACCAATAAATAAACTACCATTGTTTCCAACATTACCTCCAATAAGCATAGTATTTCCACTTACTCCTATTGATCCATTATTAAAAATAAACTGTGGAGCATTGTTTCTTATGATACTAAAGTTAACATTATTAGTACTACCTAATACTTTAGTTGCATCGGGAAGAGCATTACCTGTTGTTCCCCATTGATTATCAATCTGAGTTTGTATTGATGATGTAACTCCATCTAAATAATTAAATTCTGTTGTAGATACTATACCTGTACCAATTTTAGCTGCATCAATGTTTGCTCCTACTGTTACATTAGCATTCGATACAGAAGTAAGATATACTGCTGTATCATAAGATACAGTTGTTCCTGTCATTCTGACAAGACCTGTACCATTTAATTGATTCTGCTTTAATGCTATTGCTGTTGCTTGCGCTGATGAAACAGGTTTGTTTATATCTGAAGTATTATCTACATTAGATAATCCTACATCACTCTTACCTATAACTACAACTCCAGTTTGTCCATTTACAGTTGATACTGCATCAGTATTATCAACTTTATCATAAGCTGTACCATTTGCAATAAGCCAGTCTCCTACATTGTAAGAGTTTCCACTAAGAGTAAATACTCCTGTAGATATGAAATAATATCCTACATTACTTGCTGATGGTAAAGGATTACCTATTAAAGAAGGATCAGGAGAAGCTGTAACTATAGTCCCATTATAAAGTCCTCTATAATGTACATTACCAAGTAATACATCATTAATCTGACTTAAAGGTACTTTACCATTACCATCTAAATCTGCTTTACCTGATAAGGCACTAATGCTTGCAGTAGATAAAGGTTTATTTGCATCTGAAGTATTGTTAACATTTCCTAATCCAACTTGTGTAGCTGTAACATTATGAGGATTAGATGTATTTGAGGTATGCATACCTATAGTAAACTCAACAAAATCAATAGCAGCTTGTTGAGCAGTACTCACAGGTTTGTCTACATCTGATGTATTATCAACAAAAGGTAAACCTATTTCAGTTTTATTAACATTATGAGGATTACCTGATACCAGCAAAGAATGAACATAGGCGTTTTGCCCGTAGTCCCCTCTAAAAGCAGTATCAGAAGTAATCCCTAATTCAAGTCCTGAACCTCCACCACCTTCAACATTCACATTCCCGAATTCATCAGGTGACATATTGTTTACTGTCTTAACATAAGCAACTGATGAATCAGAACATCCTATGTTCTTTTTTAAACATCTTACTTCTGCGAATAAAATATTTAAATCTTTTGATACCTTTAGTTCAAAGTTCTTCATCTGTTATTATTAAATGTTTATATCAATAAACCAACTTAATGTAGGAGTTGTATTTACTGCTGCTCCTGCTGTATTAATAAATTTCGTATTCTTTGGTAAGTCTGTTGCAGGAATCGAACCAGTTGTTCTTCCTGTTCTAATAGGTAAATCTTCTCTCACCTGAATGACATTATTGATTGGATTTCCAAAAAAGTTGATGCATCCTTGAAAGTTCGCATTAGTTAAATCAATCTTTGTAGAATCAATTGATGCTCTGTTAATATAACAGTTGTTAATTCGTAATGTATCCCACTTACCTGAAAGCAAATTACTTAATAGTAAGTTACTAGGAGTTGATAAAGGTGTACCATTATTTAAATCAACAATATAAAACCCATCAATAGTCGTACTACTTAGCATTGTAAGTTCAGATTTTTGAGTAGTTGATAAATTCTTTGCGAAACAGGTGGTTAAGTTTCCATTAAGAATTGGATTAGTAAGAACAACACGACAAGTATTGTCTAAAGTCATACCCACTTTAATATTATTAGTACCATAATAATAAAATGTACAATTAGATGCTCTGATAGAACTTGATCCTGCAAATTGAAATGCAACTAAATCTTCTGATACTGCTCTACCTATACTACTAATTCCAAACTTAACGTTTTTAAAATCAATGAAATTGCTACCTGCTTTAATAATAGGTTGATCTTCTGTATTAATACTTGTATTTTCTATATTAAGCAATGCACCACCATCATTTCCTCTTACACTTTTATCAGCATTACAATCAAATAATACATATTGATTTGGATTGCTTGAAGAAGCAGGAGCCAGTTTCATTTGACCCATACCTTTTATATAGATTGTTTTACTTATCTCATAGTTACTCGATGCTACATTTGTACCTTTGTTTCTACAACCATTTTTAAAGCAAATAAAATTACCACCTTCTTCAACATCAATAATAGTATTTGAAGCAACACCTATAGGTAACAGTTCATAATCAATTGACCAGTTTATAGTAGGATTTGAATTTACAGTTGCTCCATTTCTTACAAGTACTCTACAGTTATTAATTGTAAAATGCTGTACAACATTATAAGGAGCATTTCCTGGCTGCACATCAATAAATGCTCCTGCATATTGAGGAGATTGTAATGTTCCTGTACCAATAAACGTAGTCAATGCTTGAGGTATATCTTTAAAAGGTTTTGCATTTGTACCTATTTCTTCATCTCCTGTATAAGCATTGTTTACAACAAACTGTCTTAAATCTGATATAGCAGGTGTATCAATAGTAAATGTTATTTTACCATTATCAACTTCTTTTGTAATAATTAAAGTAGTTGTTTCAATATCTACATCAACATCAATTGCTTGAAGTACTTTAAAAAAGTTATAAGTTTTAGATGAATAATCAATACCATTAACTATCCAACTAGCAGGATACACAAAGTCAATAGTAAGTCCGTTTTCATCTTCTTGCTTTTCTCTCCACTCCCATACAGTTCCTTCTGCTGCGCAGTCTACTCGCATACCATCATAATAAGTATATGCTAATGTATTTGATGCACCAAGTGATGATAATATATTTTCACTTGGTGACCACTTCTTAGGATCTAAAGGTTCTTGGTTTACAACACGAAGTCCTGTAATAATATCATTAAATGCCATAAGTTATTTTTTTAAATTTAAAGTAGACTTCACTTATACCCTTAGGTTCTTTAGCAACAAATAGAGTAGTTCTTAACATAGTTGAATAAATAGAATCAAACTCGTCAGTAACATCTCCATTGAATTGATCTTTCAATTGAAAGTTAATATCATCTGTATTTACAATTGCAAAGCAAGGTCTTCCTCCTGCAACAGTATAAGGTACTGTATATCCTTGTTCAAAAGTATCGAATAATTGATAAGGTTTGCTAGCAACAAACGCAGATGAAAACAAAGCTTGTATTTGAGCAAAAGTTTGACCCAATGTTCCTTGCCAGTAATGTACTCTAATTGAAGGAGTATCTAAGAATCCATCATTTGTTTCATCAATATCAATACTTAGTTTTCTCAAGCACTTTACAATTTTAGAATAGTTATATTTTTGTTTAATGTATTCAGCTTCTTCTTCATCTTCTGCTGCAAGAACATCTTTGACATAGTATGCAAGATAGTACATACCTATTAGTTTAAGAACTAAGTCTTTCTGATCTTCTTCACCATTGATTAACTTATTAGTTAATGAAAATAATAGCACATCATCAATCTTACATTTAATGCTTTCAGCAATGATATTAATGTATCGAGCATATTCAGGATTCATTAATATTGAATAACTTAATGTACTTAGGATTGCACTTAACTGTACATCACAATAATCTGTTTCATCGCATTCATCACAATCTTGACAGCATTTGCAGATAGTTACTTCCACACTATTAATAACGCTAATAAGCAAGTTGTTATAATACTTAATTATTAATGCTGTATTTAAATTACCATCACTTAATCTTAATTGATAAGTACCATCAATTCTATTAAGAGGTAATGTATAAATAGCATTTGCTACTAATACTCCGCTTTCAATGTTTTCAACATTATCACAATCTACCTTCTCAAAAATATAACTGATATTATTTGAGTTGATGTTTTGCAACGTATAAACATCTTTGTACTTCTTATATGTATAAGCTACTGCCATAATGATAGTTATTATTAATCGTAAATTCTTAGTTCTATTCTTTCAAATCCAAAGTAATCACTTGGTGTTCCATTTTGATTCGCAAATATTTGTATAGAACCTGTACTAGAATCAAATCCTGTACTTGCTGTCAAACCTACATTACCTGCACCATTAACAACATATTCAGGATATATTCTTACCTTTTCATTATCAACAATCCACTCTGTACAAGTTATTTTATGTTGACCTTGAACAATTCTCTGTGTAGTAATTTCTGAGTTAAACTGATTTTCAAGAATGTAATCAATTACTATTGGTGAGTCTGTACCATCTTGTGTTATATTTGCAGTAAATGATTTATAAGGTCTTACATTACCTATAGTATTATCAATAAGTGTCCATTCATTTGATTGTCTTCCATACTGTTCTCCATCTTCAGGTGCTTCAGGTATTCCTCCTTCACCTCCACCTTGTGACATTTTATCAATCTTACTATAAAGATCAACAATTTGTCTTCTCATTTTATCAAGTTCTGTACTCATAAGTTTTAAGGTTCTAAAGCAAGTTGTCCTTGAGCAAATCCATTAAATACAAATGTTCTTGCTCCTGATTCAGTATCTATATCATCATTGTCTTTAAGTACAGCATTCTGTCCAGTACCTCTATATTCTAAAGTACTTGGTGTTATTGCTACACTTTTTCCTGCTGAAATCGTTTCTACTTCTATACCTGATAATGTAGTACTACCTCCATTAAAAGTAACTCTCATTGGTAGTGTTGTTTCAGCATACAAACTTTCTGTTGTACTAGCCTCACATACTTGTTGTAGTGTAGGTATTACTCCTGATGCAGATAACACTACCCATTGTCCACCTTGTCTTACATACATTTGCCCATCACTAGGAGCATCAGGAATTCCACTTCCTCCTCCTGACAATTCAAGTTTTCTAATTCTTGAGTACAAATCTGTAATTTGTCTACCTAGTTTCTCTATGATGTTTCCCATGATATAAGTATTAATGTTATTGCCCCGAAGGGAAAGATGATATAGCTTACGCTATACCATCTTTAGTTGCATTTGCTGGTTGAGGTTCAATTACAGTAGGTGTTACACTTGCCGCAGCAGCATCATCTGCTAATGCTTCAAATCCTAATGTAACTGTTTCCAAATCAAGCAATGTTGCTAATGCATTACGTGTTACTGTATCTGCTTCAGGAACTGCAAAGATTGTACTCAAAGTATTTGAATACTCTAACCAACCTGATTCAGTAGTGAAGAAATATTCAAGTGCGAATTGATCATACTTCCCTGCGTTAAGTGCATAAAGAGGAATGTCTTTTCCTGTACTTGTTGTATCAGATACTACATAAGGTCCTGCTCCATTCCATGCTGATGCATGATACTCTTTCTGTCTGATGCTGTTTCCAGTACCTTCTTCAAGCGCTAAAGTTTGTGCCTCAGTTGCAGTTCCAGCGCATAAGAAACCATCTACCAATGATACAATGATAGCTGTTTCAATAAACTTGTGGAAATGCAAGTTTGGTGTAGTGTTTGATGCAGGAATAGCTAAAGGTTTAGAAATGATAACCAAATCTGTATATACCTTTTGAGCATCAGTTGTAGTTGATAACGCATTATACGTATCAAGTGCTCTAGCATCAGCTACAGTCATAACTGCATTGATAGCATAGTTAACTGATGTACCATGAGTTGCACTTGTCACAGCTTGACGAGCAGTAATTTGAGCAGTAAGCATTTGCTTAACGTCATTATTGATCTCGTTAAACAATTTAATTGTCAAGTCATTTGATGCACCTGTATCACATCCATCTCCACAACCATCACAACATGCGCTTCTTACAGCGTAAGTTTTAGTGAAATTGCTAAAGCCTTGAAGCTTGTAAATACGTGAGTTTCTGAATTCTACCTTAACAGCATAATCAGTATCACATGTTGCTTTGTATCCTGATACTTTCCACACATTAGGTCTACCTGCTGTATGAGGTTTAAAAGACAAAGCGCTAATGCCTTTCCTTTGAATGAACTGTCCAGCAGACCTTCTAATGTCTTCAAGAGTACCTCCACTTGCTCCTAAACCAACAGCAAAGTAGAAACTCTTCGTTGCAGTTGTTACAGAAAGACCAGTATCAGCATCGAAGCAGCCAAGTTGACCTACAGCAAGTGTATCTTCTGTAGCACCAGCAGCAAGTAATGCTTGATTACCTGAAGTCACGAGTACCTGAAACACATCGTTGTTTCTATTGCTCATAATAATTTAATTTAAGTTAATTGATTAAAATTTAATTTTGCCAACTTCTGTTGGTAGTATGATGAAAGAATATTGCCTGAAGCAATCATAACAGCTATATCCACAACTTCTGAATGGGTGGTTACTGGAAGTTCACAATTTACAGACCCTGTTAAAGGCAACCCAGTTAAAGGAGAGTTATAAGTTCCGTTACCGAAACCTTGTGCATAATGCATATAACTCATCTTGCGAATATAATTGACACAAACATCATTAATAGTAAATGTTCCATCAGTTAGGAACTTCAATCCTCCATTAAATCGATGAGCATTAAACTCTCTCCATTCAAAAGATGAATTATATAAGGAAGACTCTTCTGTCATATCATCATGCTGAACAACAAATACTCTTCCTATTTTATCGATACATTTTCCTTTAGTTGCTCTTGCTCTAGCTTTTATAGTGTACCAATGATCTGCTGGTAAAGCAGCTACATTGTTTACTACTGGTAGCCAAAGATTATCATTACTGACAACTATGCTATATATGTCTTCGATACTTCTTTCACTTGTTTCAAAACCTAGTGCAGTTCTCTTACGAGGTTCTGCAATCAAACTTACAAATATACCTGCTGCTTCATTTAACATCCAATCAATCTCAGGAACTAAAAAGTTCCTGTTTGATTGACTGTCTATTTTGTTAAACTTCATCTTGAAGTCGTAATGCATACTTGCTATTGACATAACTCTTAGTTTACTTGAGCCATTAATCTAAGTTTCAAATCTTGATTTTCAGGATTATGCAGGTATCTTGCTACATCCATTTCATCTGTACCAATCTGTGATTCATGGTAAAGGATTTTATGACCATCTTTACGTAATACACTTTTTTGTAACGCTTCCAATACTAGGGCATAAAGGGCAAGTTGTTCATTGTTCATATCTGCATAGTGCAAGAAAGCTTGTGCGTCACGTTGAATAAGTTTGTCAAGTGCTACGTTAACGAAGTTATCGCTTTGACCTTTCAAATTTTTGTGATCGATAGCCAAGATAATTTCAATCTTTCTGTCTTTAGTCATTGCTACTTTTGCAACAACTGCTCTATCTTTCAATTCAACTTTAGATGCTTCTTCTTCTGCTGCTAATGCTTCATCGAAAATAACATGTGTTGCTTCAGGAAATAAACCTTCTTCGTATTCCTTCATTGAATTTGCAACGTATTTACTTGCAAGCATGTTCTTAATCTTAATATAATTAAGAGGCTGCATAATATCAAAGAACATTGTATAGTTCTCCAACTTAAACATTCCCATTGGTGAATCCCAAAAAGGATGTTGTTCTTCTGAGTTGAAGTTATTAGATAAATCATAGTTAACTTTCTTACTAAGTTCTACAATTTCATCTTCATTCAATCCTGTAGCATAAGTCATTGATGCAGGATCAACAAGTACTTGAAATTTCTTCGCTCTTTGGAAGCTTTCAGCACCATTCTTACCATGCCATTTCTTTCTTTCAATAGGTCTTACCTCAACTAATGTAGTTTTATTAGGCAAGTATTTTCTTTTATTAAGAGTAACTTCTTGTGTTACATCTTCTGTTAAGTCTGTCATAATCTTCTTTTTTAGTCTTTGACATTTATATAAAACTACATGCTCATCTTACTGAGCATGTAGTTATCTAAAACACTCCTTAGTTACGTGAAAGTATAAGTTCTCCACATTTGGTGATGTCTTCAATATGAATACCTTCAGATTGCTCTACGTGCATTTCATAGTAAGACCCAGCATGTGCTGAACTACCACCACTTTTTGGTCCATAAGGTCCATACATACCTTCAACGTATGTAAAGGCTGAACCATTCTCTTTCTTCATGATCTTGATGTTTGACTTACCACCTTCTCCTGTAAAATCAAGGAAAGTAATACGTTGAGATTCAACTGGGAATCCTGTAACAGGATCGATCTCAAAGTTCAAACTTCTATCATCGTAGATAGGATTATGTACAAGTTCTAAAGAAGAACCATTTGCCATGTTATATCTTACGAATTGATACCCAGTTTCAAGAGCATTGGTATGAATATCAGACTGTACTTTATTGGTAAACAACTCTACATTCTTGATAAAACCATTCTTGTTCTGCCAGTCTTGAATCGCTCTGTGGAATTGAATCATACCGTATTCACCAGTATAACCTTTAATTCTACGTCCTTTTCCAGGTTTTACACGACCATAGAAGATGTCCATTAAGTACTCCTCAATCAACTTAGCAGTCAAGTGAGAGTAACGGTGTTGGTGAGAATCTTCAAGTTGTTCTTGAACTCCTGCTCCCATACGTACTGGTCTACCATTACCACCAATTACTGTTTCAGCACTTCTTGAATACCAACGACCTCTTTCAAGTTCTCTGTACCATTGCATCCAGTATTCAACATCAGCATAACGCATCCATGAATCTTGTAGCTTTCCTTTTGAGTCAGCGATCTTTACAGCCAATACTTCAGTTGAAGCATAGTCAGTAATACGATACTCTTTTCTGTATTTAGACATCTTGTTGGTGAATGCAATTGGCATACTGAATACAGTAGAACCTGATTGCTCAGCAGCTTCCTCGTATTGAGAGAAGAGTTTCCCCCATTGTTGACCTGCATTCAAGTACTTAGCAGGGATGTTTGCTTGGTTATCATCCGAGTTAACTCGAACAACATACACGAATCCATCACCATGTTTCTGTACTTGGTTCTGTACACGTACTTGGAATCTCTTATCAGAAGTTCCCGGACTTAGTACATCTCCTGGCAAGTACCAGTTCTCATCGAGCTTCAGTTTAAATGTTTTCTTGAACTTACCGTAAGTGGTAGCAGCAGGTTCGATGTTCTCAACCACAATAAGTGGTCGCGTATCAGCACCTTTTAAATCCCATTCCCATGAGGTAGTACCAATTGTTTCTTCACCATGAGGTGTACCCATAAGTGCTGAACCAAGTGGATTGTCTGAATAGTAGTTCTGCGCAGAGAACAACTTATCCATAGTACTCTGAACCTTTGCGGGTCTGGCAAGTAATGCTCTACCTAAGTGAGATTGTTCAGTCATATTTGACTGCCACTCCATCTCTTTGATAAGCAACCTGTTTCCTAATGTAGCCATAGTTGTTTAATTGTTATTGAATTAATGATTAAGTCTAAAGTATATCCGCAAGATTTCTTGCTTTGTTTGGACGTGAACTTCCAGTATTAGACCCTGTAATATTTTTACCTTTATTGTTTTGTACTGTATCTCTAACTGTGCGAGTTGCTGCTGATTCTCCTTTACGTTCTACTGAACTTAAATCAAAGTCTGATGCAAACAACTTAGCTACTGCAAAGAGTTTCTCTTCATTACCTTTAGCATAGATGCTGAATATAGCTTCTTGTAAAGGAGTGATCTGTCTTCCATCTTTCAATTTAATAGTAGCATCTGCTATATATGCTGGGAGAGTTTCTTGATCTTTCTTATTAAGTACAATGCCTTTAGCTACTTTAGTAGTAGTTGCAAGTTCAGCAATATCTGCTCTGTATTGACGTTTACTTTCTTTGTCTGCTTCTTTCATTTCTGCTGCTCTTTTTACAGCAGCTTCTTGATTCTTAGTATCATCAGCAATGAACTTGTCTTTTGCTTTTTCAGACATTGCTTTCAATTTACCATTGTCTTTAAGTACTTCGATATGTTGAGCAATATCTTCTGCATCATAACCTAAGTTACTCAAGTTCTGCTCCATTACTTTGATCTGATTGGCTTCTACTTCCATATCAAGATCTTTAGTAATACCTGTTTTCTTAGCATTGATAACTTGTTGCAAAGTACCAATCACATCTCCTTCATTTAATGCAACTTGAATAACAGTTTTCAAGAAATCAGGTAAACCTTTAATCTTATCTGCTGCTGCGGCATCTACTGAATCTTCATAGTTATCTTCTAAGATTTCTGCTGCAAGGTCATCAGTAAGTGTTACACCATCTTCAAGTTCGTAGTTTACAAGTCCTTTTTCTTTAAGGAATTCTAAAGTTGATACTGCTGAAGTTTTAACTACTGTTGCTTTATTCTCATCTCCAGTACCAGCAACAGATGATTCGTCATCGTCATCAGATTCATTGTCATCTTCTGCGAAGAAGGATACATTTTTTAGAGGATCGACCTCCTCCACAATATCATTACCTTCAGCATCTTTCTTTGCTGGTTCAGCGGGAGTAGCAATATCATCTTCAATTGCTGCTTCAACTACATCTTCTGTAGTTGTTTCAGGTGCTGTCATATCAAAGAATGAAACATCCTCTGCTTGACCACCTTGTTCCCAAAAATTATCTTGTTCTTTTGACATAGTGATACAAATTTAATTAATTATTTATTATTTCCAAGTATGAATATGAACTCTTATGCATTATGTGAGTAATAGCTTTATCCGAGTTATGCTGTTTTTTTCGTATTTATTTGCTTTTCTGCTAATTTATTCTTAATGGCATCATCGTTTACTTTATGCGCAAACTCCTTTTCTCTTAGATCAAGTTCTCTTACTTTGATATTAGCTTCTGTAGAGAACTTAGCAATTTCCATTACATCTAATTCACCATCATTATCAAAATCTTTATTTTCATTAAAACCTACTGATAACATAGCTTGAGTTTGTACAACTGTTTTACGTCTTTCTTCTTCTTTAACGATAATTTCATCAAGTGCCCATTGATGCATTTCTTTATCATGTGCACGTTTCTTTTCTTCTTCAGCAGCTTTGAATTCTTGATCTCTAAGTTGAGCAGCTTGCTCTCTTTGTTGACGTTCTTTCTCAGATGCTTTAAGTACTTCTTCAGCTTCTTGAGTACCTTTCTCTTTCACAACACTTAATATATCAGAGAATTCAATAGCTTGATTCTGCATAGCAGCATGTGCCAATGATTTGATTAAGTCCCTTGTTTCTTGTGCTTCTGTTGAATCCTCAATAAATAAACCTAATGTAGCATTATCTAAGAGAGAAATATCCACGTTCAATGTCTGTCTTGACATATCATCAAGAACATAGTTAAGTACTTTAAGGTTTGAATTTCTATATGCAATCTTAGCTACATTCAACAATGTATTCATTACATTCTTCTTCACACTATTATGAAGTGCAAAGTAAGGTTCTAAGATATGTGAAGTTTGAACTAAATCTTGTTGGTTATTACCTACTGATTTACTAGCTGCTGTTTGACCTAATACTGCATCTGTAATACCTACTGCTTTACCACATTTCTGTTCAAGGTATTCAGCAAGATCGATGTAACGTTGTATATCAGATGCCAATGACATATCAAGTACCTTAGCAATTGTATTTACATCTTGCTGTCCTGTACCTTCTTCATCAGGATTAAACCACATGAAAGGTGTACTTTCAAAGAAGTATTGCCATTGTTCTACATTAATACCTGCACTTTCAGGAATACTATTAATATTCATCATAATTTTTTTACCTTTATCAGAAGCTAATAAAAGTTCGAGACGATATAATACAATGTTATGGTAGTACTGATAACCTTTCATTCTGTCCATTGGTGCTGTAGGAGCAGAGTTTGTATTATCATAAAGTGCACCATGATAGGATAACTTAGTTTCCCACATAGTATCAATGTCTTTAGACTGCCCTTCAACAGGTTGCATATTCTTATATATGTCAGCACCAATCTTCCATCCTTCATATACTTCAGGAACCCATTCCCAAAGTATAGCTACATCTCCATGAGCAGCATTAAACTTATAGTTCTCATCTACTAAGAACTTAGTTTGCAATACTCCATTCTCGTCAATGTAATCAAGAAAACCTACTTTACGTAATCCTGTAAATTGAGTATGTATTACTCTGATAGTGTTTTCTGTATCAACATACTCATTATAGAAAGCATCTTGATTCTCAGCAAAGAATTGTACATCTTCTGATTTACGAGATACATAATGTTCGTGATCTTTATATATACTGTCAATCTCCTTGTTTTCAAGTTTGAAACTCCTTACAACATTTGCTGGTGACATTCTGTATTCAGCTACTGCCCATGAACCATCTTCAATAAAATCAATATCAGGTGATTTATCACAATTGAATCTGATTGGATTGACAACCTTCATAATAGGTTTGCTATTCAAGATACCTACAAAGTAAACTTCATAAGCACTTAGTAATGCATATTTCCAACCATTGTTAAACTTGCGTTTGAGGTCTTGTTCTTTAATTAAGTATTCCATGATTTGATGACCAAGTACCTCAGATGGGTCTTGATGATCTCGTTCCATATACTTACGTATTTCTTTTGGAGTTTGATTGACTATCTCTTGTTCAATCTTTTGTTGTATCTCTTGTCTTTGTCTTGGAGTTAATCCTTCTCCTGCAAGTTCTTCTTGATATTTTAATTCAGCAGTTTGCCTAACAGGAATCATAATCTGCTCAATAACATATTCACGAATTCTATTAGTTTCTTCTTCTTCTCTTCGAGTAGTAGCTTCACTATTAGTAGCAAGTACCTTATAACCAAAAGGTCTCCTTAATTCCATACCAAGTAATGCCTTGATACGATAAGATACAATATCTCTATTTGCCATAGTAGCAGGAAGTTCTCCTGCTTCTGCTCCAAAAGGTGTACATACATAAGCAAGTTCTGACATATCTAACTTATCATTATATAAGTCACAGTTAACTTTTATCCTTTTGTATTCACTAATATCTCCGAAACCATTAGCACTTCGCAAAGATTCTGCATCATACCGGTCAATTTCAGTTTTATACCAAGCAAATTCATTCGCTTCCTTTTGGGAACGAGTAAGTCTATGTTGGTCTGTGGTTATCCTGTTTCCTGTTGTTGTAGCCATTGTTTATATGTAAATGAGAGATTATTACAAAACTATGAAATTAATTCATTCTTTGGTTAAATTGAGTACTTTTATTTTTTACAAACATATTATTACGCATATCGAGCAATCTTTTACCTGTAGTTGTAATGGTTGCTTTCTGTTCGTATTCTTTTCCTACTAAAGGTTCTTGATCTTGAAACATAACTTGCATCAATGCCATAACCCTATCGAAGTTTCCTTTTCTGTTGTATGCAATCAATTCTTCAAGTAAACCAATACTAAAGATTTTATCTAAATTTCTGATAGGATTTCCATCTTCATCATAATCACTTATTTCAAGTAACCAATCTTTGATGTACTTTTCTCCAGCATCTTTCATTTTGTCATTCATGTGACAACCAAAGATTCTGTTTACTCTACTGTTCTTAACATTTGCTTTAATTACTGCATCAGGTTGTAATGCAAGATACTGCAACCATTTACGTCTTCTGAAGTAATCCTTAACATGGGTGACTTCATTTTCATGCATCACCTTGGTATTATACAACTCAGCAAACATTCGAGCAATATAATTGACATCATCAGCACTTTCAGGTCTACCTACGTATTCAGCTACAATAATGTTCTTTGTAAATGAACCTTTGATAACACTTTTGTAAACATATATAGCTGCTAAAGATGTTCCTTTCTCTTGACGATAAGGATCATATCCTATCTTGTATGCTTCTTGTTGTGCTTGGAATGCTGGGTATTCATATATAATAGGACAACCTGTTAATGAAGTTGTTTCAGGTTTCATGTGATAAATAGGATTCGCACTACCATCTAAAATAGCATCTGCTCTTACTCTCTTCTCAACACCATCATAAAACAGATTAACTGGAGTTCCTTTACTTAAATGTAACTTCTTACTCTTAACCATATCAAGTTGACGTTTCAACTCAAGTACTGGAAAGTTGTTGAAAGATACCATACCAAATGCTTCAAAAGGACCAAATGGTTTCTCTTGCATTCTTTTCTGTATATCTGTTGTACTAGCACCATTATCAATTAATAATTGACGTTCTGCTTTCTCAACAGCTTTAGCACCCGCTACATCGCTATTACCCATAGCATCGTAGAAACCTTCCATGTTCCAGTTAATAGGGTGGAAGAAACCGCACTTAGTATCTTCTCTATCATCATCCCATGTATTTTGAAATGGTAACATACCAAATGCTAATGGTCTACTATGCATGTCAGCATAATCCGCAGTACCACCAAACATATCTCCTGATGTACCAAACACAGTAATCATACCTGTCTTAATGTTACCCGCCTTAACACAATCTTCACTTGCAGCATAAGAGTTCTTCAACAATTCAGGTGTACCAAATGCTCCCGATTCTTCAAAGAATATATCATAAGCATCTTTTCCACGCGCAGCATCCGCATTATCTTTGAATGATAATGCCATGATTTGAGACTTAAATCCTTCTTCAATCTTTACACCATTCTTATATGTAATGTAACTAGCTTTAACGTGACCTTCTCTATCAATAACATCTTTAGGCATAACCCAAGCTGTATTACTATTAATAAAGTTGATGTAGTTATTCGCCATAGTAAAGATACCTTCAGGATAAAGGTATTTCTTTTCGTATGCTCCAAAGATAGTTAATGATTTAGGATAACATAAGTAGTTCTTAACTGCTACTGCTGCATTCTTATATGAATATCCTTTACGTCTTGACTTACCTACAATCAAATTGAAACCTCCAA
>Ga0247809_1000035_pt1 | contig 95780 bp, 78 predicted proteins | sample UWRJL104311B1_FD_180951 | JGI IMG/M metagenome (GOLD analysis project Ga0247809, IMG submission 180951) | Plant litter microbial communities from Arlington Agricultural Research Station in Wisconsin, United States - UWRJ-L104-311B-1 | ecosystem: Environmental > Terrestrial > Plant litter >... | reverse complement strand
GCGAATTAAATATATTCTGCGAAATTTTCCCTTACAATCACTTTCCTAGTGATTTATCACCTTATAAAGCCGTAATTTTAGGAGGAAGCCCATTTTCTGTTCGTGGAGAAGATGCTCCCCATCCTGATTTATCTCAAATTCGAGGCAAACTTCCATTATTGGCAGTTTGTTACGGAGCGCAATACCTAGCTCACTTTAGCGGTGGCGAAGTAGCTGCTTCAAACACAAGAGAATACGGAAGAGCCAATTTATCTTATATTAAGGAGAATGAAGTTTTCTTTAACGATGTTTCAGAAAACAGTCAGGTTTGGATGAGCCATAGCGACAGTATCAAGGTACTCCCAACAAATGCAGTAAAACTGGCAAGCACGCATGACGTAGAATATGCTGCTTACAAAATTGAAGGTGAAACGACTTATGCTATTCAATATCATCCTGAGGTTTTTCACTCAACGGATGGATCAAAAATGCTAAAAAACTTTTTAGTAGACATTGCCGAAGTTCCTCAAAACTTTACTCCAAACGCTTTCGTTGAAGAAATTGTAGCTGAAATGAAAGAAAAAATCGGAAATGACAAAGTTGTTTTAGGTCTTTCGGGGGGAGTTGATTCAACTGTAGCAGCGGTATTATTACACAAAGCGATTGGTAAAAACCTATATTGTATTTTCGTTAACAACGGATTACTTCGTAAAAACGAATTTCAATCTGTTTTAGATCAATACGAAGGAATGGGATTGAATGTCAAAGGAGTTGATGCTTCTCAGCGTTTTTATGATGCCTTGGCCGGAGTTACAGATCCTGAATTAAAAAGAAAAGCAATTGGTAACGCTTTTATTGAAGTTTTTGATGATGAATCTCATAAAATTGAAGATGTTACCTGGCTAGCGCAGGGAACAATTTATCCTGATGTAATCGAATCAGTTTCGGTAAAAGGACCATCGGCGACGATCAAATCACATCATAATGTTGGAGGATTGCCGGATTATATGAAATTAAAAATTGTAGAACCACTTAGAATGTTGTTTAAAGACGAAGTTCGAAGAGTTGGGGCTACTTTAGGAATTGATCCTGAATTATTAGGAAGACATCCTTTCCCGGGACCTGGATTATCTATTCGTATTTTAGGAGATATTACTTTAGAAAAAGTGCAAATCTTACAAGATGTAGATAAAGTTTTTATCGACGGACTAAAATCTTGGGGACTGTATGATAAAGTTTGGCAGGCCGGAGCAATTTTACTTCCTGTAAATTCTGTTGGTGTGATGGGCGATGAACGTACTTATGAAAAAGTAGTAGCACTTAGAGCGGTTGAATCTACAGATGGAATGACTGCTGACTGGGTTCATTTACCCTATGAATTCCTTATGAAAGTGTCTAACGATATTATCAATAAGGTAAAGGGCGTGAATCGCGTTGTTTACGATATCAGTTCAAAACCACCTGCAACAATTGAGTGGGAATAGTACCATATTTAAAATTAAGGTCTTACATTTGTAAGGCCTTAATTTTTTATAACCTACTATTTATGAGAGAACTTTTAACGATTTCTCTTGTGTTTATTTTGTCTTTTAACAAAATAACTGCACAAGATTCAATTATTGAACACAAAATTCAAAAAGGAGAAACCGCTTATTTTATTGCCCAAAAATATAAGGTTTCGGTTGATGAAATTTATAAACTCAACCCCGAGTCACAAGTCGGAATCAAAGACAATCAAATTATTAAGATTCCTGTTCACTCCACAGAAAAACAAAATTCAAACCAACAAAGAACACATATTGTTGGTGCAAAAGAAACCCTTTTTGGTTTATCAAAGCAATATAACGTATCTGTTGAAGCGCTTCAAAATGCAAATCCTCTTCTTGCCAACGGACTTCAGATTGGTCAGGAATTGATTATTCCGCAAAACACTTCAATTCCTTCAAAAACTGAAATTACACTTTATGCAAAAGCGACACATTTGGTTGTGGCTAAAGAATCGTTGTTTAGCATTGCCAGACAATATAATGTTTCGGTTCAGGATCTTGAAAACCTGAATAAAGAATTACTTCAAAACGGATTGCAAATTGGTCAGACAATTGCAATTCCCAACAAAAGAAAAACGCTCGATGGAAGAGTTCGTGTAATTAATCAGGAAACTATTTTTCATGTTGTTGAAGCTAAGGAAACCAAATTCTCAATTGCTAAAAAATATGGTATTTCAATTGATCAGTTAGAATCTCAAAATCCTGAAATAGTAAACGGATTGATTGTCGGGAATAAACTGGCCATCAATACGAAAGAAATTAAAGCAACAAACGAAAGCGAAGAACTTATGCTCGCTTTGGCCGAAAAACAAGTTGTAGTTGAAAAAACAAAAGCTAAAACAGTTGAAATTGATGATTTAAAAGATAGATTAATTGTTCAGAAAGAAATGAATCAGAAGATTATAAAGATCAATGATTTGAAAGTTAATCTAAATGACATGAACGGTTCTAAGGAAAATTCGGTTGAAAAACTGCGTTTGGTTTTAGAAGCCAATAAAAATGTTCAGGATATTTTAATGGCAAAATTAGATTCTTTGGTTAATACGATGAATAATGATTTGGTTGAATTAAAAAGAATGGACGTTTTAAATGTTGACGAATCAAAACGACTAGAAAAACAATCGTATGAAAGCATCGGAAAAACAAGTGAATTATCTTCTCAATTAAAAAAGGAATTAGCTGAAAATAGAAAAGCTTACGCCGGTTTAATGAATAAAGTAGAAAAAATTGCTGTAGAAGAAAATCAGGAATATAAGAAGAAAATCCGCGAAAGCGAAAAAAACAATAACGTAACATCCTTACAACAACGCCTTTCATTAGAAGAAATAAAACGTTATAAAATAGAGCAGAAGCAGGGTGATGCACAAAATCAGCTTTTAATTGCCAAGATAGATTCACTGGATACTCAGAAAAAAATTGAAGTAAAACGGCACATAAGCAAAGCTTCATATTACAGTATGGAAGCCAGAAAATTTGATGATAAGCTGGCTTTAATAAAATTGAAAAAATATCAGGACGAGGCGATTAAAAATAAAAACATATCGGATTCAGCTGAAACTTCAAAAACAGTTTCATTGGAAGAAATGAAGAAAGAACTCAAAGAAAATCCTTTTAAAAATGAAAAAGATATAAAAATTCAAGTTTTTGATAATCTTAAAGAAGTTCCAAATGGGTATTATCTGGTTTTGGGCACATTTACAGACGCAATACCAAGAGATAAATTAATTGTGAAACTAATTGATTCAGGTGATTTTAATGCCAGTTTCTTTTTTAATATAAACAGTCTTTCTTATTATGTATATTCGGATAAATACGATAATATGGAAGAAGTACTGTATCAATGCAAGAAAAAGGAAGAAGAAGAGTTATATAAAAACATTATTATTGCCAAAGCAGAAATTGATCTCAGGTAATAATTATTAAAGAATTAACTTTCGGACTGATTTTTGTTTTAAACATAAATTAGTATCTTGTTCGCATTAATGAATAATTGTTTTAATATCTATTATGAAATATTTCTTCACCATATTTTCTTTTGTTTTCTTTATTACGTGTTCTGCTTTTTCACAAGGAAAAGTGATTAAGTACACGGTTTCAAGCGGAGAAACAGTCAATCAGATTGCACAGAAATTTAAGGTTACGCCTTATGATATTTACCAGTTAAATCCGGATGCCAGAACTTCTTTAAAACCGAATACGGTTTTGTTGATTCCGAGTAATAGCGCAAAGGACGTATCTGATAAAAAAGAAGTTACAGCTTATAAAAATACAGCTACTCAAAAAGCCGGAACACACGAGGTTCAGCCAAAAGAAACACTTTTTGGAATTGAAAAAAAATATGGTGTTTCTGATGAGGCACTAAAAGCTGCAAATCCATTTTTAATAACAGAGGGTTTGCAAATTGGACAGACATTAGTTATTCCGGCAAAAGGTGCAATTTCGAAAACGAATGCTCCTAAAACAACTGCACAGGAAAAATATGTATTTCATGATGTTCTGCCAAAAGAAACTAAATACTCAATTGCAAAACAGTATAAAACTACAGTTGAAGATTTAGAAAAACGCAATCCTGATATTGTTGCGAATCTTCCAGTTGGATATCGCTTAACAATAAAAGGGACAGCTCCTAAAACTGATGTTTCATCACCTGTTGCAACAAGTATTGCTAAGCAGGTCGATACTAAAAAAGCTGAAACTTCAAAAAAAGCTACAGCTTATATGGAGTATCAGGTTAAACCAAAAGAAACTTTTTATAGCTTATCAAAAACTTTTCATATATCCCAGGAAGAATTAACGGCATTGAATCCATCGCTTTCGGAAGGTGTCAAAGAAGGAATGGTTTTAAAAGTTCCGTCCGGTTATGTTGCGGCAGTTCCAATTGTAGTGCAACAACCAATTCTAAAAGAACAAAATACGGAAAACAAGCCTGCTGCTGGAGGAATAAAAATTATTGGAACAGTAAAGTCTGACGAAGCTGATCCTGAAGTAGTTTCTTTAACTAAAAAAAGAGGAGAAAATGAACGAAAAAAACTCGTTTTATTGTTGCCTTTCAATTTATCCAAAATTCAAAATGATACGGCAAGTGCAGCTAATCAAATAAAAAATGACAAGTTCCTGAATATGACTCTCGATTTTTATTCGGGTGCTATGATGGCAATTGATTCGGCTAAAGCTTTAAAATTACCAATTGATATTTCGATTTATGATTCACAGGAAACTAAAAGCACATCGAATGTAATAAGTCTGATTTCTCAGAACAAGCTACAGGATGCGAATGCTGTGATTGGTCCATTCTATCAAAGTAATGCAGAAGCAACTGCTAATTCCCTGCGATTATATAATGTGCCTGTAATTTCACCATTATCAAAAGACAGTGCCAATCCTATTGATAATTTATACCAGTCAATACCAACGAATGACGTTGTGCGAAATTCGGTTTTTGATTTTATGCGTGCTAAAAACGGTAATATTGTAGCTGTTGTAGATAAGAAAAAAGAATCAGTAATTAATTATATAAAGCAAAATCAAAAAGGAGTCGCTTTTGCTTCTTTGACCCAGACTGGAGGTTTGGATGTTGCTAATTTAAAAAGCCTTTTACTTCCAAATAAAATGAATTATGTTGTAATGGAAACCGGTAATACAGCAATGGTGAAGGCAACTATAAAAGCTTTGGTTGAAGCGCAGAGAACATGTCAGGTGCAATTGGTTATTTTAGAATCAAACAGCACTTTAGATACCGATGAGATTTATTTTGAGAATCTGGTAAAATTAAAATTGATGTATCCTTCAGTTTCCCGAGAGAGTGACGAATCCGGAGTATTGATTTTTGAAAAAGAATACAGACTGAGGAATAAAGTAAATCCTAACACATATGCTACCCGAGGCTTTGATGTCACTTTTGATACAATGATGCGTCTGGTACAAGGAAAAACATTTCAGGAAACCGCTGATCTTATTACAACCGAACAAGTTGATAATAAATTTCAATATTATAAAAAAGAAGATGGAGGACATGCCAATAAAGGTGTGTATATTCTCTATTACGACTCAGACCTAACTTTAAAAGTAGCAAATTAATGACATCAAAAGTAACCTATTTAGGTGATTTAAGAACAAAATCAATACATGTACAATCGGGAAGTGAAATTATTTCGGATGCTCCTTTAGACAATAACGGAAAAGGAGAAGCATTTTCTCCAACAGATACCGTGGCTAATGCTTTGGCAAGCTGTATGTTTACCATTATGGGAATTAAAGCTCGTGATTTAAACGTAGATTTAGTTGATTCGACAGCGGAAGTAACAAAAATCATGAACGCAGAACCAAGAAGAATTGGTGCTATCGAAATTGTCTTTGAACTGAAAAGTGATGCGGATGAAAAAAGCAGAACAATTTTGGAACGTGCTGCAATGACTTGTCCTGTATTTTTGAGTTTAAACTCTGATATTGAAAAGAGAATTAGTTTCAACTGGAAATAAAAATAGATTAAATAAATAAAGAAGCAGGAAAAAAGATGTCATCTGTACTCTTTTTTCCTGCTTCTTTTTTCTTTTAAAAGAATGGAACAAGACAAAAAACAACTTATAAAATTAGCCCATACCAAAATGCCCTTTGGTAAATATGAAGGCTGGTTTTTGATAGATATTCCTGAATACTATATCGTCTGGTATCACAATAAAGGTTTTCCAAAAGGGGAATTAGGACAGCAATTAGCATTAATTTATGAGCTGAAACTAAACGGTTTGGAAGAATTGATTCGAAATATTAAAAAACAATATCCTAAGCCTTAAAAGAATTAGAAAATTGGAAAATTAGAAAAATTAGATAGTTTAGAATGATAACTTTAAATATTTGGTTTAAAATTAATTTAATTCATTGTTTTCTAATTATCACTTGTCTATTTCTTAAATTTTTCAATTGGCACATTTTCTAATTTTCTAATTAGCAAATTGTCTAATTAAATTTGTACTTTTGCCAAGTTTTTTACACAACTACAATACAAACTACAACAGAATGAATCAAACAAAATATATTTTTGTTACAGGCGGTGTGACTTCTTCATTAGGAAAAGGAATTATCGCGGCATCTTTAGCAAAATTGTTACAAGGAAGAGGATATCGTACAACAATTCAAAAATTCGATCCGTATATTAACGTTGATCCCGGTACTTTAAATCCGTACGAGCATGGAGAATGTTATGTAACAGATGATGGTGCAGAAACAGATTTAGATTTAGGTCACTACGAGCGTTTTTTAAACGTTCCTACTTCTCAGGCGAATAATGTTACTACAGGAAGAATTTATCTTTCGGTTATTGAAAAAGAAAGAAGAGGAGAATTCCTTGGAAAAACAGTTCAGGTTGTTCCTCATATTACAAACGAAATTAAAGACAGAATGCAATTACTGGGAAAATCCGGTGATTATGATATTGTTATTACTGAAATTGGCGGAACTGTTGGTGATATTGAGTCATTACCTTATATTGAGTCTGTTCGTCAATTGGTTTGGGAGTTGGGAGAAAACAACGGAATTGTTATTCATTTAACATTGGTTCCTTATTTGGCTGCTGCGGGCGAGTTGAAAACAAAACCTACACAGCACTCTGTAAAAACGTTGATGGAAAGCGGTATTAAAGCCGATATTTTGGTGTGTAGAACTGAGCATGAATTGTCTCCGGACCTGCGAAACAAACTGGCTTTGTTTTGTAATGTAAAAAGAGAAGCAGTAATTCAGTCAATTGATGCTTCCACTATATATGAAGTTCCAAATTTAATGCTTGAAGAAGGATTGGATATTGTGGCTTTAAAGAAATTAGATTTGCCTAAAAAAGCGGCTCCGGACTTAAAAACATGGAATACCTTTTTACGCAGGTTGAAAAATCCAAAACAAACCGTAAACATTGGTTTGATTGGAAAATATGTAGAAATGCAGGATTGTTATAAATCTATTTTGGAAGCTTTTATCCATGCAGGTGCTGCAAATGAAACGAAAGTAAATGTGATCTCTATTCACTCAGAACATATTACTGCAGAAAATGTTGAGGAAAAATTAGGGCCTCTTGACGGAGTTTTGGTTGCTCCCGGTTTTGGCGAAAGAGGTATTGAAGGAAAAATTGATGCAGTTCGTTTTGCACGTGAAAATAATATTCCGTTTTTCGGAATTTGTTTAGGGATGCAAATGTCTGTTATTGAATATTCCAGAAATGTTTTGGGATACGCCGATGCAAATTCTACTGAGATGAATGAGAAAACGAAAAATCCGGTGGTGAATTTGATGGAAGAGCAAAAGACAATCACTGACAAAGGCGGAACAATGCGTCTTGGTGCATGGAAATGTGATATTAAACCAAATACTCTGGCACATAGAATATATGGCGAAAAAACAATATCAGAACGGCATCGTCACCGTTACGAATATAATAATAAGTATAAAGAGGAATTGCAGAAAGCAGGTTTAATTGCCTCTGGAGTAAATCCGGATACAGGTTTGGTAGAAATTGTAGAACTTGAAAACCATCCGTTTTTTATTGGCGTGCAGTATCATCCTGAATATAAAAGTACAGTGGCAAACCCACATCCAATTTTTGTAAATTTTGTAGCCGCAGCAGTAAATACACATAAAAAATAATAATTAATATTCTAAAAGGATGTAACTTTTGAGTCAAACTCTTAACTAATAACCTTTATAACGAATAACTTTTTTAAATTATAATGGAAGAAAAAAAAATAGACTTTAACTCAATCATTGGTTTTGTATTGATATTTGGAATTTTGATTTGGATAATGTATCAAAATCAGCCTTCTGACAAAGAGATTGCTGCTGAAAAAGCCAAGAAAGAATTAGTTGCCAAACAAGAAGCTCAGGCTAAAGCAAAAGATACCAAAACTACTGTTTTACCGGTTACTGCTGTAACTCCCGGTGATACTGTGCAATTGGCCCAATTACAAAAAACGTTAGGAGGTTTTGCTTATTCAGCTACGCTTGCATCGGCGAAAGAGTCTTTTACAACTATAGAAAACGAAAAGATAAGGCTTAAAATCGCTAATAAAGGGGGTTATATAGTTGAAGCTACTTTAAAAGAATTCGAACGATTTGAAAAAGGTTCAAAGCAATTAGTTGAATTGATTAAAGACAACAATGCTAATTTGAATATTCAGTTGCAAACTACTGATAACAGAACTTTAAATTCTAAAGATTTATTTTTTGAACCAACTTTAACTAAAATTGGTGCTGATCAGATTTTGACCATGCGTTTGAAAGCAGGAGCAAATGAATTTTTAGAGTACAAATATATCCTGAAGCCTAATGAGTATTTAGTTGGTTTTGATATTCGTTCTCAGGGTTTAAATAAAATTTTAAATTCTGCTAAACCATTAGATTTACACTGGGATTTGAAAACATACAGGAATGAAAAAAGCATCTCTTATGAAAACCGTTATGCAGAGATTTATTACGAGCATGAAGATGGTAGAATTGACTATGCAGGTTTAGGAAGCAAAGAAGAAGAAGCTCCTGAAAAAGTTAGCTTTATTGCTTATAAGCAACATTTTTTCTCCACTATTTTATTAACTGATAAACCATTTGAAAAATCTAAAATAGAATCGACAAATTTGGTTAATGATGAGAAAATTGATACTGTTTTTACAAAGCAATTCAAAACAAATGTTCCTCTGGCTTTTTCTAATGGTGAGATTGATTATAAAATGAGCTGGTATTTTGGACCATCTGATTATAAAATATTGAAGTCATATGATAAAAATTTCCAAAAAATTATTCCTTTAGGTTGGGGTATTTTTGGATGGATTAACAAATGGATTTTTATTCCTTTATTCGGTTTTTTAAGTGATTATATTGCTTATGGAATAGCGATTATTATTTTTACCATTATTATCAAATTGGCCATGTCGCCAATCACATATAAATCGTTTCTGTCACAGGCAAAAATGAAAGTTTTACGTCCTGAGATTACTGAATTGGGTGAAAAATACAAGAAAGACCCAATGAAGAAACAACAGGAAACAATGAAATTGTACAATAAGGCAGGTGTAAACCCAATGGCAGGATGTATTCCGGCATTGATTCAGCTTCCTTTTATGTATGCCTCATTTCAGTTCTTTCCTTCAGCTTTTGAATTAAGACAAAAAAGTTTCCTTTGGGCGAATGATTTATCTTCTTTCGATTCAGTTGTAAAATTGCCGTTTCATATTCCATTATATGGAGATCACATCAGTTTGTTTCCAATTTTGGCAGCAATAGCCATTTTCTTTTACATGAAAATGACTTCAGGTGATCAGCAAATGGCAGCTCCTCAACAGGAAGGTATGCCGGATATGGCAAAAATGATGAAAATCATGATTTATGTTTCGCCTTTAATGATGTTAATTTTCTTTAATAGTTATGGTGCCGGATTGAGTTTATACAACTTTATCTCTAACTTAATTACTATTGGAATTATGTTTGTCATTAAAAATTACATAGTAGATAATGATAAAATTCATGCTCAAATCCAAGAGAATAAGTTGAAAGAGCCTAAAAAACAAGGGAAGTTTCAACAGCGACTTCAGGAAGTAATGGAGCAGCAGGAAGCAGCTAAAAAAGCTCAGAATAAAAAGAAATAAAACTTTATTTTAAAAACAACAAGGGTCGAAATTATTTAATTTCGACCCTTGTTGTTTTTATGCTTTTGTAATAATTATTTTAATTCCATTGTGATAAATCTTTTCGATACGTTTTTCTTTGACAGTGTATCTTCGGATCAAAGTTCTTCCAAAGTAAATGAATGGCATTATTTTCTAACAGCTCAGGAGTCCTGATGCAATTGCGAATTCCTTTTTCTGAAAAAGTTTTGTAATATTCATCAAAGATAATTGCAGTAACACCTTTATTCTGATAATCAGGATGAACTCCGATAAGGTAAAAAACAACATCTTTGCTATGTTTCTTTGCTTTTAAAAGATGCAAAAAACCAAATGGAAATAGTTTTCCTTTTATTTTTTGTAAAGCCTCAGTGAAGCTAGGCATTACAATACTGAAGGCAATTAATTTGTCGTCTTTATCCACAACAAATTTGATGTATTCAGGATTAATAAAACTAATATATTTCTTTTTGAAATATTCTTTCTGAACATCTGAAATAGCGACAAAAGAAGCCAGTTTTTCATAAGATTCATTAAACAAATCAAACATTTTGTCCACATGTGGCATAATGTCTTTTGTTTTGGTAAACGTTAAAGATTTTAGTCCGTATCTTTTTTTGATTAGCTCCTGAGCTTTCAGGAAAAATTCTGGTTTTACATTAGAAAACGGAAAAATACTTTCAATATATTGTTTTTCCACAACAAAGCCCAGCTGTTCAAAATGGGTTACATAATAGGGATTGTTGTACCATGTAATCATGGTTCCTACCTGATCAAACCCCTCGGTTAAAACCCCAACTTTATCCAGATTTGAAAATCCCATTGGGCCTTCCATATGTTCCAGATTATTTTGTTTACCCAGTTCATAGACTTTTTCAAGCAAGGCTTTAGTAACTTCAATATCATCAATTACATCAAACCAGCCAAAGCGAACCTTGCTTTTTTGTTGATTGTTAACTTCTGACCAGTTAATGATTGCCGTTATTCTGCCTACTATTTCATCATTTTTATAAGCTAAATAAAAATAGGCTTCTGCATTTTCAAAAGCAGGATTTTTAGTTTTATCAAAAGATTCTAATTCATCAGCAATAATTGGTGGAACCCAATAAGGATTGTCTTTGTATAATGAAAAAGGAAATTTGATGTATTCTGTTAATTCCTTTTTTGTTTTTGCTTCTTTAATTGTAATCATCTAAGCTTGTTTTTTTATTAAAATACTCCTGTTTTTAGAGATTGCAAAAGTATCTATTAAGTTGGGATTATTCGTAACGGGCTTTTCTTTTTCTTTCCCGTTCCTGATAATCTATGTTTTTCTGATCTTCTTCTTTTGTTTTTTCGGCTTTAGATTTCTTGCTTTTTTTCGACTTCTTTTCTTTGCCAAATTGCATTTGCTGTTCTTTGTATTTAGTGTCGTAACGCCATGAAAAACCAACTCCGCCATACAATACAGAAGGTGTGTTTTTGAAATTAGAACTAATTGAAGCGTCAATTTGCATGTTTGCTGAAAGTAGATAAGCAGCACCACCACGAACTATAGCGTCACTATACAAATCGCTTTTGTATCCTTGATTTTCTAAAAATCCAGACCATTGTTTGTTAAATCCTCTGGTTAAAGTTAAAACATATCCATACCCGGAATAATCTGTAGTTATATAATCTGCAATAATATTAGATACTAAAACCCATCTACCATCACCAAAATGGTTTTGAGTAATCAACATTACTTTTGGGGAGATACTGGATTCTGCGGAAGCAAAAGTTAATGTGTTTGAACCAAAAGCATACGGATTGTCTTTAAAAACAAAATTGGCTCCCGCAAATATGGAAACAGCCGGAATTAATTGATGCCAGTCAAATCTTCTGTTAGCTTTGTAACTGTATATGTTGACACTTTTTTCATAGTTTTTAAATGGATCATAAATGAGATATTTAGCACCCAGTACAGTTTGCTTAAAATCATTTTTCTTAAAGCTGGTAAAAGGCGTGGTGAATTCCTGTGTCTGATATTGAATGTCTGCAATAAGTTCCAGTTTTTCCATAAGAAGGCCATACCTTAACATTAAATCAGTTCCAAAACCACTAGCCTGGTAATTTTGTATATTATGCTCTTCATTAATTCCGTAAAAACCTATTTCTGCCTGAATGACAGATTTTCCAACAGAAAATGCCGACATGGTTTCACCGGGACGATTTGAATTGATGTCATCGGTATATTGTGCGTGAAAAAGTTGTGGTATAAAAAAAAGCCCAGTTATAAGAATGTTTTTAATTTTGAACATCATGTATTTTTTGATTAAAAAGTTATAACGCATTTCAAATGTACTATATTTTATTATTTATTTAAGATTGATATTTTAAATTTGAACGATTGATTTATTAATTTTGGAAAAAATATACAATTATGCAAGAAGCGTCTTTTACAGGTTTGATGAAAGCTATTTTATATATGATAGCTTTTTATTATATATTTAAATTTCTAGCTAAAATATTTTTGCCGGTATTAGTAAAAAAAGCGGTTGAAAAAGCAGGAGAAAATTTTCAGAGACAGCAACAATATAGCCAGGATAATTCATGGCAAAAAAAACGCACCAGCAATGATGAGATAATCATCAATACTGCAAATGCTAAACATCCACGCGAAACCAAAAAAGTGGGTGATTACGTTGATTACGAAGAAATAGATTAAATTTGTGCTCGTTATCAAAATGTAAGCACTTAACCAAACCAGCCAAAATTGAAAATAGTAAATAAGTTTTATCCGCATGCCCTTGTAATACTTGGGTTTATTCTCATTTCTTTAATTTATTTTTATCCTGTTCTTCAGGGAAAACAAATTTTTCAGTCCGATATTGCACAATATACAGGAATGGCTAAGGAGCAAAATGACTTCAGAGCCAGAGAAAATGCGGAACCTTATTGGACAAATTCGGCTTTTGGCGGTATGCCAACATATCAGTTAGGAGCAAATTATCCTAATGATTTTGTTGGAAAGTTAGATGATTTATTACGCTTTCTTCCTCGTCCTGCGGATTATTTATTTTTATATTTCTTAGGTTTTTACGGACTTCTGTTAGTTTTAAAAACAGATCCCTTAAAAGCTTTTATAGGGGCAATTGCATTTGGTTTTTCTACATATTTAATTATTATACTTGGAGTAGGGCATAATGCAAAAGCACATGCCATCGCTTATATGCCGTTAGTCATAGCCGGATTTATATTGGTTTTTCAAAAAAAATATATTTGGGGAGGTTTGCTCACTATGTTTGCGGTTGCATTGGAGATAAATGCCAATCACTTTCAAATGACTTACTACTTGCTGATTTTCTTATTGATACTTTCAGGATATTTTGCTTTCAGTTTTATCAAAGAAAAAGAATTCAAGCCTCTTTTGATTTCTGCAGGTGTTTTGGCTGTAGCCGGAATTTTTGCTATTGGAGCAAATGCTACAAATTTATTAGCAACAAGTGAGTATGCTAAATTTAGTACGCGTAGTAACAGTGAGTTAACGTTTAATCCTGACGGTTCTAAAAAAACAAATGAAAATGCTTTAAGCCGTGAATATATTACTGAGTATAGTTATGGAATTGCAGAAAGTTTTAACTTGATTGCACCAAGGATTTTTGGAGGTTCAAATCATGAAAATGTAGGCACGGACAGCCGTATGTATTCATTTATGATTGAGCAGGGAGTTCCTGCTGGTCAGGCTCAGGATTTTGTTTCGGGAATGCCTACTTATTGGGGTGATCAGCCAATTGTTGCTGCTCCAGCCTATATAGGAGTTGTGGTTTTCTTTTTAGGAGTGTTGGCATTATTTACTGACCAAAGAAAAATTAAATATGTATTTCTTTCAGGAGCACTAGTAGCATTAATACTTTCATGGGGAAAAAACTTCGCCTTATTAACGGACTTCTTTATTGATTACATTCCGATGTATGATAAATTTAGGGCAGTTTCATCTATTCAGGTTATTCTGGAGTTATGTTTCCCCGTTTTGGCTGTTATGGGGTTACAGTCCTTTTTTAAATTGAAAGACGAGCCAAAACTACAGCAGAAGGTATTAGTCCAGACAGGAGTTTTTGGTTTAGGAATTATCATTATTTTGGTGATTGCCAAGGGGTTTTTTCACTTTACAGGAAGTAATGATAATTATTTCATGCAGACTTACGGACCTGATTTTGTTGAAGCCTTGAAGGAAGACAGAATGACTTTATATTCTGCCGATTTATTGCGTTCAGGATTTTTTATCGTAATTACTTTCGGAATTTTATGGTTGTTTATCAAAAATAAATTAGCACAAAATACGACTTTGATTTTAGTGGGGCTTTTGATGATATTTGATTTATTCTTTGTGGATAAAAAATATGTTTCTGCAAAAGATTTTGTGAGTCCTGTAGAAATTGCCGCACCATTTCAGGAAACTCCTTCAGATTCTGAGATTTTAAAAGATACGACTCATTACAGGGTTTTTGAAGTAAATGGTAACATGTCCAGTGCACGTGCGTCGTATTTTCATAATTCGCTGGGAGGTTATCATGCTGCAAAACCAAGAAGAATGCAACAGCTATTTGATTACCAGATTGCCAAAAATAATATGGAGGTTTTGGATATGCTAAATGTAAAATATATCATTCAGACTGATAAAGAAGGAAAAGAATTTCCAACAATTAATCCTGATGCTAATGGTAATGCGTGGTTTGTAAGTTCTGTAAGACTGGTAAACAAACCGGATGATGTCATGAAGGCTTTGGAGAATATTGATACTAAGACAACAGCTGTATTTAATGTTCGTGATAACGCAGCAAAATTCAAAAGTGCCCGTTTAAAGAAAAAATGGGATACAAGCGGAACGATTAAAGTTGTTAAGTACGAGCCTAATTATATAAAATACCAATCTGATAATGGTAAAGATGGTGTTGCCGTTTTCTCTGAAATGTATTATAAAAATGGCTGGAATGCTTATATTGATGGAGAATTAACAAGTCATTTTCCGGTTAATTATGTTTTAAGAGCGATGGAAGTTCCGGGAGGAAAACATACTATCGAGTTTAAATTTGAACCTCAGGTTGTAAAAACAGGAAGTGCTATTGTTTTAGGAAGTTCAATTGGAATGCTATTGTTATTAATTGGTGGGATTTATTTTGAAAGAAAGAAAAAATATACAGTTGAAAGCAAATTTATAAACTAAGGCAATTAGTTTATTTAAAATTAAATCACTCATTTCATTCAAATCAATTTTCTTGGAACAAAAAAAACTCTTAATTATAACCTACTATTTTCCACCAGCTGGAGGTCCCGGCGTACAGCGATGGTTAAAATTTGTAAAATATTTGCCTGAATTTGGTGTTCAGCCTATTGTTTATATTCCTGAAAATCCAACTTATCCGATAATTGACGAAGGTTTGAGAAGTCAAATTTCCGATAAGGTCATAATTATTAAAAATAAAATCTGGGAACCTTATCAATTGGCATCTGTATTTTCAAAAAAGAAGACCAAAAAAATCAGTTCCGGAATTTTTCCTCATAAAAAAAAGCAGACTTTTTTAGATAAAACTTTTTTGTGGATCCGCGGAAATCTTTTTATTCCGGATGCCCGTGTTTTCTGGATAAAACCGTCCGTTTCGTATCTTGAGAAATATATTCAGGAAAATGATATTGATATCATTGTAACTTCAGGACCACCACACAGTTTGCATTTAATAGGTTTAGAGCTAAAACAAAAACTAAACGTAAAATGGTTTGCAGATTTTCGTGATCCCTGGACAACAATAGGATATCATAAAGCATTGCGTTTATCAGGTTATGCAGCAAAAAAGCATAAAGAATTAGAGCAAAAAGTCCTGAATGCTGCAGATAAAGTTATAGTAACCAGTAAAACTACCAAAACAGAATTTCAGGCAATTACGAATAAACCCATTACAGTTATTACTAATGGTTATGATGTAGAAAATGTTGAGAAACAGACTTTAGACAGTAAGTTTACTTTGGCGCATATTGGATCATTTTTGTCTGACAGAAATCCAAATTTTTTATGGGAATGCCTGGTAGAATTACTTACTGAAATTCCTAATTTCAAATCGCATTTAGAAATTAAATTAATTGGAGCAGTTAGTCAGGAAGTTTTAGATTCAATTGAAGATTTTAAATTGAAAGGCTATTTGAATCTCTTAGGATATGTTTCTCATCATGAAGCCATATCACATCAAAAAAAATCACAGGTTTTACTTCTTATCGAAATTAATTCAGAAGATACTAAAAGTATTATTCCCGGTAAATTGTTCGAATATATGGTGTCAAATCGTCCCATAATTGCTATTGGTCCGCAAGGTTCTGATTTTGCAGATATCATAAAAGAAACAAATACAGGGGTATTTTTTGATTATACTGAAAAGGAGAAGTTAAAAAGCGTAATTTTGGACTTTTATAATCAATTTTTGGAAGGGAAATTACAGGCTAATGGTGTTGGTTTACAGCAATATTCAAGAAAAAACCTCACCAAACAATTAGTTCAATTGATTAATGAGTAAGTCTGTAAAAATCAAAAAAATCTAAATTCATAAGTCCAAAATGGGAATTGTTTTAAATCAGTCCTTCAAAAATACTATAATCACTTACATAGGTTTTGGAATCGGAGCTATTAATACACTTTATTTATATCCGGTTTATTTAGGTGCAACCTATTATGCACTTACTAACTACATCCTTTCAGCAGCGAATGTGATTATGCCTTTGTTTGCTATCGGAATGCAAAATACATTGGTTAAATTTTATTCGCAGTATAAAACTGAAGAAGAAAGAGAACAATTTTTATCCTTTACCGCTTTATTTCCTTTATTGATGTGTATTCCGCTGGGGATTATAGGAATATTTTTCTTTGATGATATTACCACTTTTGTATCTAAGGAAAATCCAGTTGTAAAAGATTTTATTCTGTTAATTCCTTTTATAGGGATTTGTATGGCTTATTTCGAAATTTTTTATGCGTGGGCGAGGGTTCATATGCATTCTGTTTTTGGAAATTTTATTAAGGAAGTTGGTTTACGATTGTTCTCATCAGTAGCTTTAATCGGGCTTTATTTTCACTGGATATCATTAGTTCAGTTTGTTTACTTAACTGCAGCAATTTATTTCATTGCTTTCTTGATAACGATGTTTTATGCATTTTATATCAAGAAGCCACGATTCCAGATTACAATTCCTGAAAATGTCAAAAGTGTAATGGAATATACTTTTTATATTATTCTTTCTGGAAGTGTCGCGAATTTACTGTTGGATGGTGATAAACTCATGTTGAATCAATATATGAAAATTGAAAACATCGCTTACTATTCTGTAGCGACTTATATTGCATTAGTGATTTCAGTTCCAAGCAGGGCAATGCACCAGATTGTGTATCCGATAACAGCAAAATTGATGCACGAAGACAAGTACGATGAGCTGAATAACCTTTACAAAAAGACCTCTATCAATCTGCAAATCGTAGGTGGATTTGTAATGCTGGGCATTTTTGTAAATATCAATCAGCTGTATGAAATAGTGCCTGAAGAATACAGGGGTGGAATTCCGGTTGTTTTCATGATTGGACTATCTAAATATTTTGACCTCATTTTAGGGAACAATAATGCCATTATCTTTAATACAAAATACTATAAAATGGTTTTGTATCTGGGATTGGGTCTTGTTGTTTTAACCGTCATTCTAAATATGATTTTCATTCCTATTTTTGGAATAATAGGCTCGGCTTTTGCTACATTACTTTCCATAACATTTTATAGTCTGGCTAAGTTACTGTTTGTAGTTAAGCGTCTTCATCTGTATCCATTTACCAAGCAAACCATTCATTCGTTAGTATTGACTTTTATCTTGTTTGTGTTGTTTTATTTTTGGGAATTTCCATTTCATCCTCTTATTAGTATACTATTAAAATCAATCATTGTAACGATTTTATATGTTTACCTGAATTATAAGTTTTCAATATCTGTTGAAATTAATCAGGTCATAAATAATATCTTAAAAAAAATAAGAATCAAAATCTAATCAATTAAAGTGCTATTTAATGATTAAACATTTAGGGTTGGTATTCTGTAAATGATTTTAATAATTATGTAATAGATGCGTTGTATTTGCCTTCTATTTTTGCTAATTATTAACGATTTGTTTTTTACGAAAAAAATCATTTGAAATATCACTAAAAGTGGGTATTGTCACTCGGAGGTCAATTATTTACTTTTGTAATAGCAAATTCCAGAACATAACCATTCTGATGATTCAATTTTAAAGTTATGAATAAGATGCAATTTAACAACCAGGAAGAAAGTTTGCAGGTATTTTCAAATATGATCTCTAAAAAAGTTCATAATGGATTTGTGCTTGAAGAAAGAAATGATAAAATGCTTTTTGCCGTACTTTCAAAAGGAGGAAAAGCAGTTGATCACGGATTTAATTTTGTTATTTTTTGTTTAACGCTGGGCTTATGGTCAGTTGCGTGGTTATACCTTACAGTTGAAGCCTCGAAACAAAAAAAGATTTTAGTTGCCATTGATGAAGATGGTATTCCCTTTGAAGAAAGATGTTTAGTTGCTTAGCAATTGAATAATAATAGTAAAAAAAATAACCCTTAAATGTTTAGTAATAAATATTTAAGGGTTATTTTTTGCTTAAAGTTTATCTTTTAAATAAATTGCCGTTACAGAATCTTTTATTTTAATAATGTCCTCCGGAGTTCCTGAAGCCAACAGATGACCACCATTTTCCCCGCCTTCAGGTCCCAGGTCAATAATCCAGTCGGCACATTTTATTAAATCAAGATTGTGCTCAATTACAATAATTGAATGTCCTTTATCTATCAGGGCATCAAACGAAGCCAATAATTTCTTAATATCATGGAAATGTAAACCTGTAGTCGGTTCATCAAAGACAAACAATGCCTTGTCTTTTGTAGCGCCTTTTACCAAAAATGAGGCTAATTTAATACGCTGTGCTTCACCACCAGAAAGGGTTGAGGAAGACTGTCCCAATTGTACGTATCCCAAACCAACATCCTGTAGAGGCTGTAATTTTTGAGTGATCTTTGTCTGTTTGTTTTTTTTAAAAAATGCGATGGCATCATCAATTGTCATGGTCAGAATATCATTGATGTTTTTTTCGTCAAAATTGATTTCTAAAATTTCTTTTTTGAATCGTTTTCCATTACAGGTTTCGCATGGTAAAGAAACATCAGCCATGAAAACCATCTCCACGTTTATAGAACCTTCACCTTTACATGTTTCGCAGCGTCCTCCATCAACATTAAAAGAAAAATGTTTCGCCTGATAGCCTCTTATTTTTGATAATTTTTCTTTTGCATACAATTCACGAATGTCATCATAAGCTTTAATGTATGTAACTGGATTTGACCTAGAACTTCTCCCAATCGGATTTTGATCTACGTACTCAATATGTTTTATTTGTGAAAAAGAGCCTTTAATTTCAGTAAACTGACCTGCTTTCTCAGAAGCATTTTCCAGTTTTTTTTGCATTGCCGGGAATAAAATCTTTTTAATCAGGGTACTTTTTCCGCTTCCGGAAACACCTGTAATTACGGTCAACACATCAAGTGGAAAAGTAACATTGATATTTTTTAAATTATTTTCTCTTGCACCGACAATATCAATATGATTTTTGAATTTTCTTCTTTTCTTCGGAACAGAAATCTCTAAATCTCCGTTCAGATACTTAGCTGTCAGGGATTCGGATTGTAAAATTTCATTATATGTCCCCTGTGCGACCAAATTTCCTCCAAAAGTTCCGGCTTCAGGCCCAATATCAATAATCATATCAGCAGCTTTCATGATATCTTCATCATGCTCTACCACAATAACCGTATTACCTAAATCACGAAGCGATAGCAAAACTTTTATTAATCGCTCCGAATCTTTTGGATGAAGACCAATACTCGGTTCGTCTAAAATGTACATAGAACCAACCAAACTGCTTCCTAATGAAGTGGCAAGATTGATACGCTGTGATTCTCCTCCTGAGAGGGTAGCAGAGTTTCTGTTTAATGTAAGGTAATCAAGGCCAACTTCTGTCAGAAATGACAAGCGGTTATTGATTTCGATCATCAAACGTTTTGCAATTTGCTGTTCGTAAATATTTAATTCTATATTTTTAAAGAAAGTAACTAAATGTTTGATTGGCAGATCGACTAAGTCAGAAACTGTTTTACCATTTATTTTTACATACGATGCTTCTTCACGTAATCGTTTACCGCGGCAAGCATGACATTTAGTTTTTCCGCGATAACGGGATAGCATTACGCGATTTTGAATCTTATAGTTTTTCTCTTCAAGTTCTTTGAAGAAACCATTTAACCCTTGAAAATACTGATTTCCTTTCCAGACTAAATCTTTTTGTTCTTCAGAAAGTTCAAAATAAGGTTTATGAATCGGAAAATCAAACTTATAGGCATGTTTTACCAATTCATCCTTGTACCAGCTCATACTGTCTCCTCGCCATGGATAAAGTGCGCTTTCAAAAACGGATAGAGAGGTATTGGGAATTACCAGATCAGCATCAATACCAATAATATTTCCGTAACCTTCGCAAACAGGGCATGCGCCATAAGGGTTGTTGAAACTAAATAAATGTACATTAGGTTCTAAGAATGTAATTCCATCAAGCTCAAAATTATTGGAGTAAGTAAAACGTTTATCTGAATTTATTTCCTGTAGATAGCAAATCCCTTTTCCTTCAAAAAAAGCAGTTTGTACAGCATCAGCCAGACGGTTATAGAATTCTTCCTCATCTTTGACCACGATTCTGTCAATCACCAATAAAATATCTTTGTTATCTAATTGGTGAAGATCAGTTGGTGTAAATTCGTCCAGACGAACCATTTCCTTGTCAACTAAAATACGGGCGAAACCTTGCTGAAGGAGCACTTTTAATTTATCTTCCAGTTTTCTTCCTTCTTCCAGATGAATTGGGGAAAGCAATAGCCATTTACTATTCAGTTCAAATGTTTTTACATCAGTAACTACATCAGTAACAGTATTTTTTTTGACTTCCTGACCTGAAATTGGAGAATAGGTGCGTCCAATTCTGGCAAATAAAAGTTTAATATAATCGTAAATTTCTGTTGAAGTTCCTACAGTAGAACGGGCATTAGTAGTGTTTACTTTTTGCTCAATAGCAATAGCTGGCGCTATACCTTTTATGTATTCAACTTTAGGCTTGTCCAGTCTTCCCAAGAACTGACGTGCATAAGAGGAGAGACTTTCTACATAACGGCGCTGTCCTTCAGCATATAAAGTATCAAAAGCCAAACTTGATTTTCCGGATCCTGAGAGTCCGGTAATTACGACAAGTTTATTCCTTGGAATAGCAACATCTACATTTTTTAAATTATGTACTTGTGCTCCTTTAATGATTATATTATGTTTTGGGTCTAGTTTAGAAAGGTCAATTTGCATAAAAAATGTCAGTTTCTACAAAAGTAATCAATTTTGAATTGAGTTTTGTTAAGGAACTCTAATTGACCTTTAAAAAGGTGTTAACGTTTTTTTCTGATTTAAATACTTTAAAATGTGTTTTTTTAGAGTTGTATTTTTTATAATGTAATTTTTAAAGCATTAAAAAAATAGTCTATTTTTAGTGTTCTGATTTTGCTAAATTAATATCATATTAAAATTGAAAAATAAATTCTCTTTACTGTTTTTTTTGCTGAGTTTCATATTGTTTTCTCAGGAATTCCCTCCAATAGTCAAATACACTCCATCTTTTTATGGTGCGGGTAACCAAAACTGGATGATCTCACAAGATAGCCAGAACTATTTGTATTTTGCCAATAATGACGGGCTTTTAGAATATAATGGTACAAACTGGACTTTATATCATGTTCCTAACGAAACTATAATAAGATCAGTTAAGGTAATAGAGGATAAAATTTATACAGGATGCTATATGAATTTTGGCTATTGGACAAGACAATCCAATGGAAAACTAAGATATACTTCGTTAAGTGATGGTATTAAAAGCAAAATCCTGGATGACGAACAATTTTGGAACATATTAAATTATGATCACTGGATTTTATTTCAATCGCTAAACAGGATTTATGTCTATGATACGAAAAGCAAAAGTTTTAAAATTATTGCCCCTAAAAATGGTGTGGTAAAATCATTCAATACTAAAACTTCAATTTATTTTCAAACGCTAAAAGAGGGGCTATTTGAAATTGAAAGTGGAAAATCTAAATTGGTATCTGACAATCCTATTTTAAAAAAATTCACTATTGCCAATGTTTTTTCAATAGATGAAGGATTATTGATACAGACCCAGTTAGGCGGTTTTTATAGATTAAAAGGAAAGGAGTTAAAATCTTTTGCAACTGAGGTTGATGCCGAATTAAAATCGAGCTTTGTTTACAGTAGTCAGCGGCTTACTGATGGCAGTTATGCTTTAGGAACAGTTTCTAATGGGATATTTATTTTATCTGATTTAGGAAAACTAAAATATCATATCTCTCAAAATAAAGGATTGAGTAATAATACCGCTTTGTCTCTTTTTGAGGATAATGATCAAAATTTATGGGCTGGACTTGATAACGGAATCAATTGTATTAATATACGCTCATCTGTTCATAGTTTTACCGATAATACTGGTGTTTTGGGGACAGTTTATGCATCTGCAATTTATAAAGGAGCGCTTTACATTGGAACTAATCAGGGTTTATTTTGTAAAAAAAATCAAAGTAATTCAGAATTTAAGTTTATAAACGGAACAAAAGGGCAGGTATGGTCACTCTTTGAGTATGATGGTGCGCTTTTTTGCGGGCATGATTCGGGAACTTTTATAATTGAGGACAATGCTGCAAAAAATATATTTTCAGCATCAGGGACATGGAAGTTTGAAGTTTCGCCTAATAAAAATCAGTTATTACAAGGAAACTATTATGGCATTTCTGTATTGGAAAAAAATGGTAATCAATGGCAATTTAGAAATAAGATAAAAGGATTTGATTATTCTTCTCGTTATTTTGAAATCTCAAATGATTATGATATTTATGTAAGTCATGAATACAAGGGAGTGTTTAGATTAAAAACCAATAAGCAGTTGTTAGCGATAAATAATGTTATTACTTATTCCTATCCTTCAAAAGGGAAAAATGCTAGTCTTTCAAAATTTAATAACACCATATATTACGCTTTTAAAGGTGGTATTTTTAAATTGAATGATAAAACAAAACAATTTAAAAAAGATAACTTTCTAAGTTCTGTTTTTGAAAAAGATGAATATACATCCGGGAAGCTAATTGTAGATGATTCCAATAAGATATGGTTGTTTTCTAAGAATTACATTCACTATTTTTCAGCAAGTAAACTAAGCAATCAATTAAAACAGAATGTTATTCCAATTCCGTCAACACTAACCAATTCGATGTTGGGTTTTGAGAATATTAAACAGATATCTAAATCGACATATTTAATTGGAACAACTGATGGTTATTATACACTTAATATCGACGATTTAAGTTTTAAAGATTACAGGGTTTTGATTTCAGATATTACAACGAATAAGCTTAACCAGAATCAACAAAATATCTCGTTATCTCAAGAAGGTAGATTGAGTTCTGATGAAAATAATATTACCTTCAATTATACTGTGCCTGAATACAATAAATATCTCAATTCAGAATATCAGTATTTATTAGAGGGTTTTCAGGATGATTGGAGTGAATGGAGTACAAAAGCTACGATAAATTTCAAAAATCTTTCACCGGGAAGGTATACTTTTAAAGTTAGGGCAAAGTATGCAAATAGTATTTTGCAAAATACAGCCAGCTATACTTTTATAATTTTAAAACCTTGGTATTTAACAAATCTGGCTTGGATTGTTTATTTTGTTTTATTTTTTGTAATTGGGTATTTTGTTAACAAAGCTTACAGGAATTTTTATCATAAACAAAAGGAAAAATTAATTGAAGAAAACAATCTTTTACTTGAAATTAAAGAGCTTGAGAATGAACAGCAGTTGATGAAACTCAAAAATGAGCAATTATCCCAAGATGTTGATGCAAAGAGTAGAGAGTTAGCTGTTTCAACTATGAGTTTAAATAGTAAAAATGAACTTTTGGCTTTTATCAAGGAAGATTTAAAGAAAACTACGCAGGATGATAACAAAAACATCAAATCGGTAATTAGAACAATAAATGACAACATAACTGAAGAAGATTCCTGGAAAGTTTTTAAAGAAGCTTTTGATAGTGCTGATAAAGACTTTCTTAAAAGAATCAAACAAATTCATCCATTGTTAACTCCTAATGATTTACGTCTGTGTGCCTATCTTAGATTAAATTTGTCTTCAAAAGAAATTGCACCTTTGTTTAATATCTCCGTTAGAAGTGTTGAAATTAAAAGATATCGTTTACGTAAGAAGATGGAGTTACAGCATGAAATAGGTTTGGTTGAATATATATTATCTGTATAGTACTATACCTTATGGTTAAATTTACCTATACATTGCCTCAACATTTTATATATTTTATGATTTTCAACAATAAGTGTTAAAAAAATTAACATTTATTATTCCTTGTTAAATCGTGCTTTTTTTTACGATATATATAATTTTTGTTATTTTTTTTTATAATGTATGTTTTTTGTTGAGGTCATTATTGTCATATAATAGATTTGATAAGATAATTTAGCTTTTAATAAAAACTAACTAATTATGAAATCTAAATTACTTGTAATTGTACTACTCCTATTTACATCATTTGCATTTTCGCAGTCCTTTGATGTAAACGGAACAGTACTAGATGCATCTGGCTTATCACTGCCTGGTGTAAATGTTAAAGTTAAAAGTTCGGCTCAGAGTACAACCACAGATTTTGACGGGTCTTTTAAATTATCAGGTCTCACAAAAGGGACCACAATTGTTTTAAGCTATATTGGTTATCGCACACAGGAAGTTGTTGTCTCCGGCAACAAGATTACTGTTAAAATGAGTGATGATGCTAAATCACTGGATGAAGTGGTAGTAATTGGTTACGGAAGCCAGAAAAAAAGAGAAGTTACAGGTGCTGTATCAGTAGTTGATGCTAAGACACTTGATGTTTTAAAACCAATTAAGGTAGAACAAGCTTTGCAGGGAACTATTTCTGGTGTAAATGTAACTACACAATCAGGTGCGCCGGGAGCAGCTTTGGATATTCGTATTCGTGGTATAGCCACCAATGGTGAAAATAAGCCTAGTGCTATTATTGATGGATACGTTGGTGATTTAAGTTTATTAAATCCAAATGATATCGAAACTATTACGGTTTTAAAGGATGCTCAGGCAGCTATTTATGGTACAATTGGAGCAAATGGTGTTATTTTGATCACCACTAAAATGGGTAAAAGAAACTCCAAACCTAAAATTGCCTATAATACATACACAGGATTTCAGGAAACATCCAGAAAATTACCAACATTAAATGCTACAGAATACGCCCTTTTATTAAATGAAAGTTATGCCAACGGTGGAAAACCTCTTCCATATCCTAATGTCAGTGGTTTAGGAAAAGGTACAAATTGGCAGGATGAAGTTTTTAGCAAAGGAGTTCCAATTATCAATCATGATATATCTATTTCAGGAGGTTCTGAAAAAATCAATTATGCAGTAAGTGGTTCGCATCTTGATCAGGAAGGTATTGTAGGCAGAGATAAATCCGGTTTCCTTCGAAATACTGCCAGAGTTGCCCTTGGAGCAGAGCTAAGCGATAAACTAAAAGTAAAAACCAATGTTATTTATACGTATTTCAACAGAAAAACATTAAATGAAAATGGACTAGGATCTGTTTTATTTAATGCTTTGAATATTCCTGCTACATTTAATGCTTATGATGCAAATGGAGACTATACAATAATTCCAAATTCTCTAGGAAATGAAATTATCAATCCTTTAGCACAAATTGAAAATACTTATAATGACTATAATTATAAAAAAATCAATGGGAATTTTGGCCTGGATTATAAAATTTTTAAGGGATTTGTATTGTCTGGTTCTATGGGTTTTAATACTTCGAATAGTGAAAGAAGAGAATTTGCAAAACAAATCAGTTATGGAGGAAAGGTATTTGATGTTGTTCAAAGTTCTGTAACGCAAAGTACCGTAAATGATAATGACTACTCATTTGACCTTTTCGGAACATACACTAATAAAATAGGTGAAAGTCACAATATTGCCGGAACAATTGGTACAACAATTTATAAGCAATGGGGTAATGGTCTTTTTGCCACAGGTTATGATGTACCTTATAATTCATGGGATTTTGCTGATTTAGATTTAATAACAACTGTTTCAAAAGTGTTGAATAACGATTCTTACACTTATGATCAAAGAAGATTGTCCTATTTTGCAAGAGCACAGTATGACTACAAAGGAAAATATTTATTGTCAGCAATGGTAAGACGAGACGCTTCAACTAAATTTGGTCCAGGTAATCAAATCGGTTATTTTCCCTCATTTACAGGAGGGTGGGTTGTTTCTGATGAAGGTTTCTTCGGTGAATCTAAAGCGATTAACTTTTTAAAATTCAGAGCAAGTTATGGTACTTTAGGGAATGATCAGATTCCTAATTATGGATATATAGGCGTTTTAAATGGAGAAGCCACTTATGTGTTTGATGGTGAATTAAATGGAGGAAGAGCACAAGGACAACTGCCAAATCCTAATATAAAATGGGAAGAAGCCCAAAAATTTGATGTAGGTGCAGATATTAGATTGCTAAATGATAAATTTTCTATTGTTGCCGATTATTTTATAGATACAAGAAAAGATTTATTAATTCCAAACATTCCTGTTTCAGGGATTAATGGAACTGGAGCTCCAGGTGCAAGTGCTCCTACTGTAAATGCAGGAAGTGTACGAAATTCAGGTTTTGAATTTGCAATAGATTACAAAGAGAGTTTTTCTGATTCATTTTCTATGAATGTTGGATATAACGTAACTTTTATTAAAAATGAAGTACTAAACGTAAACAATGGAACTGGTTTTATCGAGGGTGGAGCTTTTGCTGTTGGGCAACAACCACCATCGCGTATGGAAGAAGGAAAGCCATTAGGATATTTTTATGGATACAAAACTGATGGAATTTTCCAAAATGCAGCTGAAGTTGATGCACATCCATCTCAATTAGCTTTAGGTGCGAATGCGGCTCCTGGAGATATTCGTTTTGTGGATATCAATGGAGATGGTGTAATTGATACAAAAGATAAAACAAATATTGGGGATCCAATTCCTGAAGCGACTATGGGTTTTAATTTACAAATGAATTATAAAAGTTTAGATTTTGGTGTCTATACTTTTGCTTCGATTGGAAATGATATGGTGCGTAATTATGAAAGAAATTTAACAGATGTTAACCGCTCAAATTATGTTCTTGGCAGATGGACAGGAGAAGGAACATCAAATTCAGTTCCAAGGGTTACTACGGGAGCTACTGCAAATAATAATTTTTCTGAATATTATGTTGAGGATGCTTCTTATTTTAGAATTCAAAACATACAATTGGGATATACTTTAAATTCTGCTTTCACTCAAAGAGTTGGAATTTCAAAATTAAGACTTTATGGAGCTGTAAATAACTTATACACATTTACAAAATATAGAGGATTTGACCCAAGTGCTTCAATTGGGCCAGGTAATAGAGATCAGGTTTCTCAGTCTCCAATTGGTGCTGGAATCGATTATGGATTTTATCCAACACCAAGAACGTATCTTTTGGGATTAAATCTTAACTTTTAATTGTTATCAAAATGAAAAAATACATATACATATTCCTTTTAACAGGAATGCTGTTTTCAACCGTTTTTATTTCTTGTTCAGATGATTTTGTACAAACAAAACCGCCTTATTCTATAGATTCTGAGAATTACTTTAATTCAGAAGAAGATTATAATGATGCATTGATAGCTGCTTATGATTTACTCCAGTCGACATATGCAAATGTTCTACTTGGAGAAATTGCTTCAGATAATACATTGGCGGGGGGAGAAAGCCCTACAGATGTTATAGGCTGGCAGCAAATCGATGATATGATCCATACACAGACGAACAGTAATCTTAAAAATATATGGGATTGGATGTTTGCAGGTGTACAAAGAGCTAATTATATACTTGAGTTTCAGGATAAATTAGATTTTGAAGGGAAGACACAGATTTTGGCAGAAACACGTTTTCTTAGAGCATATTACCAATTTGAATTAGTAAAATGGTTTGGTGGTATTCCTATGAAAGGAGATGCAAGATTTAAACTTGGAGATGAACAAACGATTCCGCGTTCATCAGTAGAAGAAGTTTATGCTTCAATAGAAGCTGATCTGACCTTTGCAATTGCTAATTTATCTCCAACGGCATCTCAAAAAGGAAGAGTTACAAAAGGCGCGGCTCAGGCATTATTAGGAAAAGCGTATTTATATCAAAACAAATTCTCACAGGCCGCAACAACATTAGAAGGTTTAATAAGCACATCTCCATATTCTTTAGTAACAGATTATAATTCATTGTTCGAAATGGAAGGTGAAAATGGTCCTGAATCTATTTTTGAAGTTCAATATACAGATGTGGAAGGTGCAGGATTTGGATGTTTACAATGTAGTGAAGGAAACGTAGCTGTTGGTTTTAGTGGGGTACGTGGATATGAAGGACCATTATTTTCTCCTGGCTTTAGTTTTAATATTCCAACACAGGAAAGTGCTGATGCTTTTGAAGTTGGCGATAAGCGTAAAGATGTTGCTATATTGGATATTGAAGCCTGGGCAGCAGCAAATGCAGGAGTTAAATTCGCAAAAGCAAATGAAGATACAGGATTTTTCAATCGAAAATATTTACCAAGAAAAAGAAGTGCAACTTCACAAGGTGATCTGAACTTAACTAATCCAAACAATTACAGGGCTATTCGTTATGCTGATGTACTTTTAATGGCAGCAGAAGCTTACAACAGAGGTGGAATTGATGATGGCAAAGCAAGAGGTTATCTAAATCAGGTTAGAAGACGTGCATTTGGAGATACCAATCATGATATATCAGCATCTGGACCTGCATTGACAGATTTTATCTTAGCAGAAAGAAGACTTGAACTTTTTGGTGAAGGTCATCGTTTCTTTGATCTGGTAAGAACCGGAAAAGCAGTAGGAACAATTCCTGGATTTCAAGCTAATAAAAATGAGTTATTTCCTATACCAATTGAAGAAATTCAATTTGCAAACGGAAACTGGCAACAAAATCCTGGATATATTAAATAACATCAATTATGAAAAATATATATATTATTATAAGTCTTTTTGTTTTGACTATCCTGATGGGATGTGCGAATGATAACATTGACGTAGATTTAGAGAACATAGATGCTCCGGCAAATATTTCTGCATTAACAACCGTAACCCAGGATAATACGGGTAAGGTTACTTTCCTTCCTAAAGGAGAAGGAGCAACCCAATACAAGATTAATTTTGGAGATGGGAGCGCTCACTCCGACTATGTTTCTCCTGGTACAACAGTTACACATACTTATGCCGAAGGATCTTACAAAGCAAAAATTATTGCAATGGGAATTAATGGAAAAACAACCGAAGTTGATCATGATGTCGTGGTTTCATTTAAAGCTCCTCAAAATTTGGTAGTTGAGGTTACAAATGATTTATCAGTATCCAAAAAGGTTACAGTAAAAGCAACTGCTGATTTTGCATTGTTTTATGATGTTTATTTTGGAGAAGCCGGTAAACCAGATCCTATATCAGTTAACAATGGAGAATCAATCTCTTATGTATATCAGCAAGAGGGAGTTTACACTATTCGTGTGGTATCAAAAAGTGCAGCAATACAAACGACAGAATATTCAGTTGAAGTGACAGCCAAACTGGTTCTTAACCCAACAACTGAAGCACCAGCTCCTCCTAACAGACAAGCAGGAGACGTGATTTCAATTTACAGCGCTAAATACACTAATGTAGCAGGAACTGACTTCTACCCAAATTGGGGACAATCTACAACTCTTACTGAATTTGATTTGGCAGGAGATAAAATGTTGAATTACAATAATCTGAATTATCAGGGGATTGCATTAGCTGATGGTGTAACAATTGATGTAACGGGAATGGAGTATTTCCATATGGATGTTTGGACTGCAGATTTAGCTAAAATCGAAACTTTCTTAATTAGTAAAACTAATGGTGAAAAACCAGTAGCAAAAAACTTAACACTAAACGGATGGACAAGTATTGATATTCCAATTTCAGCATTTACAAGTCAGAATTTAACTGTTGCCGATATTTTTCAATTAAAATTGGTTGGAACTCCTGCCGGTAAAAATGTTTACATTGATAATATTTATTTTTACAAAGCAGCTGCTGAATCTATTAAATTACCACTTGATTTTGAATCAGCTACTTTAACTTATGCCTGGGGTGGTTTTGGGAATATTGATGCTTCGATAATTGCAAATCCAAATAAAACCGGAATTAATTTATCTGACAAAGTTTTAAAATTAGACAAAAAATCAGGTTCAGAAACTTGGGGAGGAGCAAGTTTAAATCTTGAAAACACGCTTGATTACACTAAGGGAACGACAGTAAAAATAAATGTTTGGTCTCCTAAAGTTGGAGCTGATATATTGTACAAAATGGAATTATCAACGTCCCCAAAAGACGGTAATGGAAATCCAAGTGTGAATATTGAAGTACATGCAACAACAACTGTTGCTAATGCTTGGCAGGTTCTAACATTTGACCTTACAAGTGCACCAGCTTTCAGTACAAGTATTAACTACGACAGAGTAATCTTATTCCCAGATTTCGGAGTAACAGGAACAGGTACTTCTTTTTACTTTGATGATATAAAACAATCCAATTAAAAATATAAACCATGAGCAAAAAAATAATTATTAAAATAATATCTTTATTTACAATTCTTCTGATGATGAGCTGTCAAAAAGATGATTTTACCTTTGGAGATATATCGGCCCCGACTAATATTGGAATAACTGCTGAAATTGTTGGAAAAACAGCTGATGCCCCTTATGGAGATGGATCAGGGATTGTTAAGCTTGTAGCAACTGGAGATAATACTATTTCGTATAAATATGTATTTAGTGACGGAACTTCAGAAAATTCGCCGAGTGGTCATTTTGACAAACGATTTACAAAAACAGGTGTAAATAAATATACCGTTACGGCAATTGCATACGGAAAAGGTGGTGTTGCAACCAACTCAACAATTGAAGTTGAGGTTTTGAGTAATTTCAGTGACCCTGAAGCAGTTGATTTTTTAACTGGAGGAACATCTAAAAAATGGTATTGGTCAGCTTCTGAGCCAGGACATTTAGGAGTAGGTCAAAATGATGGCGATGCTACTAAAAATTACTATGCCAACTATTATCAGGCAGGTGTATTTGAAAAAGCAGCATCCCCGGCTAGCAGCTGTTTATACGAAAACGAATTGACTTTTTCTTTGGATGGAGAAGTTTTAAAATTCCAATTAAATAATGGAGGTTCTACTTTCTTTAATGCTTCTTTTGCAAGTGTTGCAGGAGGAAGTTCACCAGATGATGCCTGTCTTGCCTATAATCCGGGCGGAGTAAAAACAGTATCACTTAGTCCTTCGGAATCAGTAATAATGTCGAATCCTAACAATGCTACTCAATCAAGAGGTACTACAATGAATTTCTCTGACGGAGGTTTTATGGGTTACTATATTGGTCAGAGTTCGTATGAGATATTATCTATTACAGCTAACAGAATGGTTGTAAGAGCAGTAATGGGTGGTAATCCTGCATTAGCCTGGTACCATATTTTTACTACAACAAAACCTTCTCAGGTTCCGGATACTAATGTAGATTACACTGATTTAGTTTGGTCGGATGAGTTTAATACTGATGGAGCTCCTGATCCTGCTAAATGGGGATATAATTTAGGAACCGGAGATAATGGCTGGGGTAATAATGAAAAACAAAATTATACCAATTCAGCAACTAACGCTGTTGTACAAGGCGGAAATCTTAAAATTACAGCTAAAAAAGAAACTTCGGGAGGTGCAGCTTATTCATCAGCCAGATTGGTTTCTGAAAATAAATTTGAATTTACTTACGGGAAAGTAGAAGTGAGAGCAAAGCTTCCAATAGGAGCCGGAACCTGGCCTGCTATCTGGATGTTGGGAGAAAATTATGCAACAAAACCTTGGCCTGCATGTGGTGAAATTGATATTATGGAGCATGTTGGAAACAATCAAAATGTTATTCATGGTACATTACACTACCCTGGCCGTTTTGGAGGAAGTGCTGATACAGGTACTAAAACAATACCAAATGTTTCGACTGAATTTCATGTTTATAAAACAGTGTGGAGTCCTGCATCAGTAAAAATCTATGTTGATGAAACATTGGTGCACACTGTTGCAAATGCTGCCTCATTACCATTCAACAGCGATTTCTTTTTAATCCTTAATGTTGCAATGGGAGGTAATTTAGGAGGTAATATTGATCCTGCTTTTACCCAATCATCAATGGAAATTGATTATGTAAGGGTTTATCAATAAAATATAAATTAAAAAATGTAAAATTAGGGAGTCAGTTTTGGCTGATTCTCTAATTTTTTATGAATATAATACACTAAACATGAAAAAGATAGTATTGCTAATGATGATAAGCAGCCTTTGTCTTGCCCAACAAGCAGAAAGGAAACTAATCTGGGAAGAGAATTTTAATGAAAAAAAATTAAACGAATCGGTATGGAACTACGATATTGGTGATGGATGCCCAAATCTTTGTGGGTGGGGAAATAATGAGAGACAGCTTTATACCAAAAAAAATCATCAGATAAAATCCGGGGATTTAATAATTGAAGCCAGAAAAGAAGGTAATCAGTACACATCGACAAAAATTACAACAAAAGGTAAAAAGGAATTTTTATATGGTAGAATAGAGGCTAGGGCAAAACTTCCGTTGGGACACGGATTATGGCCTGCTTTTTGGATGCTCGGCGCCAACATTGATGAGGTAAAATGGCCAAAAACTGGAGAGATTGATATTCTTGAATATATAGGAAGAGATCCTCACATGGTCTACACTACCTTACATACTCAGGATAGCCATGGAAATACAATTAACACCAAAAGGACAGAATTTCCTACTATTGAAGAAGGCTATCATGTATATGCTATCGACTGGAACAGAGATAAAATTGATTTTTTTGTTGATGATACCCTGGTCTATACATTTAATCCTGAAGTCAAGAATGAAAATACATGGCCGTTTGATAAACCTTTTTATATCATAGTCAATTTGGCCATAGGAGGAAATTTTGGCGGGCCAGATGTTGATGATACTATATTGCCGCAGAAATTTTTGGTAGATTATATAAAAGTTTATCAATAATCAACAGTAATAGATAGTCTTAAAAAGTGTAAGGTGTTTTAGATTTTATTTAGAATATTTTACACTTTTTAAACCATTAAAACAATGGTGATAATTAAGGTTTTAGAAGGTGTACGTTTTCAGTGATGAAGTTTTTAAATTATGTTTATGAATTTATTGTTAATTATTGACACATTCATTTGCATTTTAAAATAATAATTTGTTAAATTTGGAAACAATATTAACATAACTAAAAAAAATCAAGCCTATACAATAAAATTACTTTTTTTAAAAATTTGTATTTAAATAGAATCAAAAAAGTAATATTATGGCTGATTTGCATATTCCAGACTCCTTATTGGTTAAAAATTATGTTGATGGTAACGAAAATGCCTTGTCGACGTTAATAAAAAGGCACGAGTCTAAAATATATGGATTTATATATTCCAAAATTGCCGACAGAGACATTTCAAACGATATTTTTCAGGATACTTTCATAAAAGTAATTAAAACTTTAAAAAACAATTCCTACAACGAGGAGGGAAAGTTTTTACCATGGGTGATGCGAATTTCACATAATTTAATTGTGGATCATTTTCGCAAAACAAAAAAAATGCCCATGTACCGCGAAACAGAAGAATTTTCGATTTTTTCAATTATGTCTGACGATTCCCTGACAATAGAAAGCAAAATGATTTGTGATCAGGTTGAAGTTGATCTTAAGAAGCTGATTCAGGAGCTTCCCGATGATCAAAAAGAAGTTTTGATAATGCGTATGTATCAGGATATGAGTTTTAAGGAAATTTCAGAAATTACAGGCGTTAGTATTAATACTGCACTGGGCAGAATGCGATATGCCCTGATGAATCTGAGGAAAATTATTGATAAACATCAAATTATTTTGACTAACTAAAATACTATTTTGATAATTAGCCCGTTATACTTTTATAAAACATTTTACAGTATGGCGAAAATTTACTCAAAAAGGACATTAGTTAATAAAAACTTGAAACCAAAAAAAGAAGTAATTTCTTTTCTATTAAATTACTCACAAGCATTAAATGTTGTGAAAATTGATGATAAAAGTTTTGAGATTATAGCTAATTAAACAGCCCACTGCTTTTTGTCGGATGTTTATTTCGAAAGAAAAAACCAAATGGTCGTTTTGGTTAAAAACTCACAGTTCTTTAATAAGGATTGTGAGTTTTTTTTTAAAATTTATTATTAATAAGAAATAGGGTACGTTAAAGTGTTGTTTTTGTTAAAATTAACAATTAGGTGAAGTTATTTCATATTTTTTTATATTTTAGTTACATGTTTAATATTTATTTATATAAATTAATAAACTTGTGCTAACCACCCTTCATTAACTAACCTAGATTATTATGAAAAAAAATTACACTGCTAAATTTTATTTGTTTGTTGAACACCTTGTTTTTTCGAAAAATGATAAGTTATAAGCAGGTTAATAAATCTAATATTGATAAAAACATCAATTATTAGATTTATTTCCTGAACGTGCTAACGTAAGATCTTACTGCGTTAGAAATATTTCGAAAAGCATACTAATAACAATCAAATATAATTGAAATGAAAAAAAACTTTACGATATTATCATTTCTTCTATTGATAAATATCAATGCGTTTGCTCAAAAAGATGAAATTAAAAATGCACAGTCCCTCTATGATAAGGGAAAAGTTCAGGAAGCATTGACAATTCTAAAAAAAATAGAATATCTCATTATCAATGCACCGGATGATATGAAATCTGATTTCTTTTACCTGAAAGGAAATGTTTGCAAAAATCTTGCTACCAATAACATTGATCCTTCCAGTAATTTTTCTCTCGCTGTCGGTGCTTATCAGGATGTTTTACTGTACGAAAACGATTCTCATAACTATAAGTATGCCTTCAAGGCAAACTTAGCATTGAAAGACATGAAATCTAAACTGGTTGATGGAGCTTATGCCGACTACAAAGCAGGGAAGTTTAAAGAAAGTGCTGATAAAAGCTATGAGGTTTATGTGTTTGATAAAAAAGATACATTAAACTTATACAATGCTGCTGCCGCTTCCTTGACAGGAAAAGATTATTTGTCCTCAATTAAATATTACGGAGAGCTTAAAAAAATCAATTATTCCGGAAAAGGAGTTGTTTATTATGCTACTAATAAAAATACAAAAGCAGAAGAAGCTTTTGCTTCTATTAGCGCAAGGGATTCAAATATTAAGGAAGGACTTTATGAAAAACCGCGAAATGTATTTCCTCCTTCTAAAAAAGAAGAAATTCTCATTGCATTAGCTTTTTCTTATCTTGAAAGAAATGATTATGTTAATTCCGAAAATTACTATCAGGAAGCCTTACAGGTAAATCCTAATTGCGTTAATTGTTACATCAATCTTGTTTACATTAAAATGCAATTGAAGAAAGCATTAGTAGATCAGATGGATGTGTTGGGTAATAGCCCAAAAGAGATGAAAGAATATGATAAATTAAACGGACAAAAGGATGAAATCATAAAAAGTGCTATTCCGTATCTTAAGAAAGCTTTGGTGATCGAACCGAAAAACGAAGATGCTATAAAATCCCTCTTAGGAATATACAGGGCGCTGGATATGACAAATGAATATAATACTCTAAAAAATAGTAGATAATAAAGATAAAACAATATCAGAAGCTGCTAAATTTTCTTTTTGGCAGCTTCTTCTATAATAGATTTTTTCCCAATTGTTTTTGTAATAATATCTTTTTCTAAGCTCCAGCCTCTTGCAGGTGAATATTCACGTCCGTACCAGATAATTTGTAAATGTAAATCGTTCCAGATTTCTCTTGGAAATAATCTTTTTGCATCTTTTTCCGTCTGAACCACATTTTTACCGTTGGAGAGATTCCATCTGTACATCAGCCTATGAATATGCGTATCAACCGGAAACGCAGGAACACCAAATGCCTGTGACATCACAACACTTGCTGTTTTATGTCCAACAGCCGGTAAAGCTTCAAGAGCTTCAAAACTCTGTGGAACTTTTCCGTCATGTTTATCAATCAAAATGTGTGACAAACCATGAATTCCTTTCGATTTCATTGGTGATAAGCCGCAAGGCCGAATAATTTCCTTGATTTCTTCCACAGACATTTTAATCATATCATACGGATTATCAGCTTTTGCAAAAAGCAGCGGTGTAATTTGATTTACACGTACATCCGTACATTGCGCCGAAAGCAAAACGGCAATCAACAATGTATAAGGATCTTTGTGGTCAAGTGGTACAGGTATAGTTGGGTAGAGTTCTTTTAACGTATTTATAACAAATTGTACGCGGGCTTCTTTATTCATTTCCGTATTTTTAATCGCGTAAAAATAGTATAAATTTAAGGATGTGCCTAATCCAGCTTTCCGTTACAACTCCTCATTGTCAAAGTAACATTTTTAAGCATTAACAAGAGCTTCCTCCGGTCGCTTTCTTAATGCAAAAAATGTAAACTTTCACAATTCCGGGGTTTTCACTACAATCTGGGGCAATTATGAATTATGAATTATTTTCACTGTCTAAGTAGTCTAACATTCTAAGCAAGTCTAATAATCTAAGGAAGTCCAACAATCTAATAATCTAAAATATGACAACATTAAAAAAAGGCGATAAAGCTCCAAATTTTTCAGGAACTGATCAGGACGGAAAAACACATAAATTGGCAGATTATGCCGGAAAAAAGTTGGTAGTTTTCTTTTATCCAAAGGCGAGCACGCCAGGCTGCACAGCAGAAGCTTGTGATTTAAGGGACAATTTCGAGCGTTTTAAATCAAATAATTATGAAATTTTGGGCGTAAGTGCCGACAGTCAAAAAGCACAATTAAAATTCAAGGATAAATATGAATTTCCTTTTCCATTATTGGCAGACGAAGAAAAGTCGGTAATCAATGCTTTTGGCGTTTGGGGACCAAAAAAATTCATGGGAAAAGAATACGACGGAATTCACAGAACCACTTTCGTAATCGATGAAAACGGAATAATTGATGAGGTTATTTCACAGGTTAAAACAAAAGAACATGCCGCACAAATTTTGAAATAATACATGTAGCACACAAATGTTTTTATCCAAAAAATGCCCTTTAAAAGGGCATTTTTTGGATAAAAGATTAATTTATCTTTTGAGTAATTCATTTTATTTTAACCGAAAATGCTTATTTTTTTTTAAACAAGTGAAACGCCTTTTTGAGTTACAAAATCTATGTTTCTATGTGTTTAAAATTAGATATTTATAAATAAACATTATTCCAAAACCAAACCAATCTGTCCATCATCATCCAATTCCGTTTCAACTGATTCATCATCTGACAATTCCGGTTTTTCAGGAATTTCCTCAACCGGTTCTTCATAAGGCAATGGATCCAATAAATTCACTTGTTTTAATTTATCAGTAGTCAACTGATTTCCTATCGCTTTAAAGCCTTTTACAGCAATAAAGTCCTCAACATCAATATGTAAATCTTCTTTTTGAACTCCTTTTACTTTTGCAAAAACCAACTGAGCTACCGGACGATAATCTGTCGATACAATTTCCAATTGCGAATTTGGATGCTCAGTGATAAAACTTTCTTCTTTATTTTCATTTTCAACAAGGAAACGTTTTAAGAAATAACGTTCCTTTTCGCCATCGTAATAAATAGCTGAAATAGGTTTTTTAGGATTCCATTTCTCTAAGACAATCATGTCTTCGTCAAAATGAGTCGACAATTCAGGAATAATAACCTTCAATTTACCACTTTGGTTAATAATCAGTATTTTATCACTTGGTTTGAATTCACCCAGCAATTCGCCTCTGGCATCAACATTCAGACGTTTTACCGTATCATCAAACCAGACTTTTCTAGGCAATAGTGTAGAGATTCCTTTCTCCTTTAATTCGATTTTCTTGATTGGATATTTGGTAACCAAATTTCCTTTTGAAGCACGTCCTTTAATGGCTAAATTGGCAAAATCAATATCAAATTTCAATTTTTTGATTGTTCCTACCTGACGCAATAAAATAGTAATAACTTCCGCTTCACCATTGGGATTATGAGAAAAATAAACAACCTGAGAACCAGCTGTTTCGTTAGTCAGGTCATATGGTTTATCACGCGTAACACCTGATACATTAAAACGTTTGATATAGGAAGGGCCTGATTTTCCGTCACGGTAAATCATGTTGTAAATTGTTCGTTTATCGCTCTTATCAAATATAGCAACGTGAATAATATCCTTACCAACAAAGGTTTTGGCATCCACCTTTGTAATCATCATTTTACCATCTCGTAAAAACACAATTACATCATCAATATCCGAACAATCTGTAACGTATTCGTCTTTCTTCAGACTGGTTCCTACAAAACCTTCTTCTCGGTTTACGTATAGTTTTGTGTTTCTTAAAACTACTTTTGTAGCCTCAACATTATCAAAAACACGAAGTTCTGTCTGACGTTCCCGGCCTTTACCGTATTTTTCTTTTAATTTGGTAAAATACGCAATAGCAAAATCAGTAAGATTTGCCAAATTATGCTCCACTTCCTTCATTTCATCTTCTAACTTAGCGATAAAATCATCGGCTTTGTCAGAGTCAAAACGGGTAATACGAATCATCGGAATCTGAGTCAATCGCTGTAAATCTTCGTCATTAATTTCTCTGACAAATGATTTTTTGAAAGGCTCAAATCGATCGTATAAATATTTATACAGCGATTCCCTGTCAGAATATAATTTGAAATCAATATACATTTCTTCACGAATAAAGATTTTCTCCAAAGTAGAGAAATGCCATTTGTTTTTTAATTCTTCTAACTGAATTTCTAATTCCTGCTTAAGCAAATCTACTGTTCTGTGTGTCGAAATTTTCAACATTTCAGAAACACCGATAAACAACGGTTTGTTGTCTTCAATAACGCAACCTAAAGGTGCTACAGAAGTTTCGCAAGCCGTGAATGCAAACAAAGCATCAATTGTTTTATCCGGAGAAACTCCCGGAAAGAGGTGAATTAAAATCTCAACATCGGCAGCCGTATTGTCTTCAATTTTTTTGATTTTGATTTTGCCTTTATCATTGGCCTTCAAAATACTGTCAATCAAAGTCGTTGTATTGGTAGAAAACGGAATCTGCGTAATCACCAAAGTATTTTTGTCTAATTGCGCAATTTTCGCACGCACACGAACGCGCCCTCCACGTAAACCGTCATTATAATTCGACACATCGGCAATACCCTGTGTCATAAAATCCGGGTAAAGCGTAAAAGGTTTTCCTTTTAAAATCTTAATTGAAGCATCAATTAATTCATTGAAGTTGTGTGGTAAAACTTTAGTCGAAAGACCAACCGCAATTCCTTCAGCTCCCTGTGCCAAAAGCAACGGAAACTTTACAGGAAGATTGTTTGGTTCTGCACGACGACCGTCATACGAAACACCCCAATCGGTAATTTTAGGAGAATATAAAACCTCCAAAGCAAATTTTGATAAACGTGCCTCGATGTAACGAGAAGCCGCAGCTCCATCGCCTGTTAAAATATTTCCCCAGTTTCCCTGGCAGTCAATCAATAAATCTTTCTGGCCAATTTGCACCATGGCATCACCAATACTCGCATCTCCATGTGGGTGATACTGCATCGTGTGACCTACAACATTGGCAACCTTATTATAACGACCGTCATCCAGCTCTTTCAAAGAGTGCATAATACGACGCTGAACCGGTTTAAAGCCATCTTCAATTGCCGGAACCGCACGTTCCAGAATTACGTAAGATGCATAATCCAAAAACCAGTCTTTATACATTCCGGTTACTTTCGTAATTACGTCTTCGCCTTCTTCTTCCTGATTTTCGTAAAAATGCTGTCCTTCAAAATGTCTGGCATCTACGTCAATAATATCATCATCTCCCTGATTTTCATCAAGTGGATTTTCATCTGAATTATTCTCGTCGTCGTTTGAAATTATGTTGTCGTCTTCTTCGTCTTTCATTTATTTATATTCGAAAATTATAAATTTGATTTTTATATGATAAACTGATTGTATATCGAATCTTAGTTTGTTGTTTTTAATTTGAAATGTATTTTTCCAAAATGGTATTCTTCAAAATAAAAGGTTTTAATTCTTCATAACTTAAAAATACATGCGGTTCTCCGGCTGCAAAACCCAGTAGCTCATATGGCGCATAAGAAAAGGTGATTCCTGTAGGCAAGATATAAAAATTATCAGTCATTGGGATTTCATTTCCTAATACACCATCTTCATAATCTGATTTAATTTTATTTTCATAAAAAGCAATAAAATCCTTATCAGCTGTATTTACTATTTGTTCAATAGTAATTTTTTTTCCTGTTGCGACATCATAATTATCATAGGCTGTACGCATCATACCATGAGCTCCACCCATATAGCTATATGAAAAATCAGAAATGACATAAATATTTGAATCGATAAAAACCGGCGATGAAACATTCAGATTTTCAGAACTGTAATTCTCTTCTTCGTTTTTGGATTTTTCCAAACTAAAATTATGTTTCCACTTTTTATAATTTTTAATGCTTAACGAATCAGAGCTTAAATATTTTAATTTTGTTTCGAGATTATTAAAGAGGCCATTATCGGAAACAATTTCAGCAAAAAAAATATAATCTCTTGAAGGAGTAAATTTCCTCATGGATTCGTCATTTTTAAAGGCCTCTCTGTAATCAAACAATGTATAATCTATTTCGTCATAACAATTGTAAGAGGGAAATGTTTTACTTGGATAAATTTTATAATTCTTTTTGTCAGATAAGTACTCTATATACATTTCTTCAGTTGAAACATTATGCAATTTAAGCTTGCCAATAATTTTATCACTATCGTTATCGTAGATGTTTCCATTGTAAAAATCCTGCTTTTTGTCCTTCTCAAAATAGCAATAAAAAAGTTCATTTTCTCCTTCGATATAAACAGCTGCAGTTTTTGAGTAACCTCCGTATTCTGATGTTAATTGATTAGAAAGATGTAATTGGATATTTTTATTTCCATTTATTTTTCCTTCAAAAGAATATATGAACGGACTTTCTAATTTTAAAGTGTCACCATTTATTACAATTGTATTTTCATTTAATTTGTAAATCAGGCTATCCTTGCTTTTCTCAATTTTGATTTCATTTAATGGCTTTACAACAACTGATGATTTTTTTTCCTCATTTTTGGATTGACAGGAAATAATCAGTATAATTACAAAAAGGAGTAGGCTTTTTTTCATAAAATTATATTTCTTCAACGGCATCCAGTTCCACCTTCAGGTTTTTAATAATAAACTCTTGCCTGTCCGGAGTATTTTTCCCCATATAAAACGACAACAATTGCTCAATCGACGTATTTTTATCCATCATAATGGGGTCAAGACGAATGGTTTCTCCAATAAAGTTCTTAAACTCATCCGGTGAAATTTCTCCCAAACCTTTAAATCGGGTAATTTCCGGTTTTGGTTTTAGTTTTTCGATAGCGTCTCTTCTTTCCTCATCAGAATAACAATAGATGGTTTCCTTTTTATTTCGAACCCTGAAAAGCGGCGTTTGCAAAATGTACAAATGTCCTTCTTTAATTAATTCAGGAAAAAATTGCAAAAAGAATGTAATCAATAGCAACCTAATATGCATCCCATCGACATCGGCATCAGTTGCGATTACGATGTTGTTGTAGCGTAGTTTTTCCAGTCCGTCTTCGATATCTAAAGCGGCTTGGAGTAAATTGAATTCTTCATTTTCATATACGATTTTTTTCGTCATTCCGTAGGAATTCAAAGGCTTACCACGCAAACTAAAAACAGCTTGAGTATTCACGTCACGCGATTTGGTGATCGAGCCGGAAGCCGAATCTCCCTCGGTAATAAAAAGGGTACTTTCTAAGTTTCTTGGATTTTTAGTATCCGGAAGATGTGCTCTGCAATCCCTTAATTTTTTATTGTGAAGATTGGCTTTTTTTGCACGATCTGTTGCCAGTTTTCTAATTCCTGATAATTCTTTACGTTCCCTTTCTGCCTGTAAAATTTTGCGTAATAAAGCTTCGGCAGTTAGTGGATTTTTATGTAAATAATTATCTAACTTGTTTTTTACAAAATCATTTACAAAAGTACGTACCGAAACTGCCGGAGTACCATCATCAGAACCCATATCTGTTGAACCCAATTTTGTTTTGGTCTGAGACTCGAAAACCGGTTCCATAACCTTGATACTAATCGCACTTACGATCGATTTACGAACATCTGAAGCTTCAAAGTTTTTATTGTAAAACTCACGAATGGTTTTTACAATTGCCTCTCTGTAAGCCGCTAAATGCGTCCCTCCTTGTGTTGTATTTTGTCCGTTTACAAAAGAGTGATATTCTTCGCTATATTGTGTTTTACTGTGCGTTAAAGCAATTTCGATATCATGATCTTTCAAATGAATGATTGGATATTCCAAATCATCTTCGTTGATGGTTTCTTCTAATAAGTCTCTAAGACCATTTTCTGAAATGTATTTTTCACCATTAAAAATAATTGTCAAGCCATTGTTTAAGTAACAATAGTTTTTAACCATTTTAATTACATATTCCATACGGAATTTGTAGTTTTTAAAAATCGTTTCGTCAGGTGTAAAAGTTACTTTTGTTCCTTTACGTTTTGTCGTTTCAATTACATCTTCTTCTAAAACCAAATTTCCTCCGGAAAATTCTGCTGCTTTTTGCTTTTCATCACGAACAGATTCTACACGAAAATAATTCGACAAAGCATTCACCGCTTTTGTTCCTACACCATTTAAACCAACTGATTTTTGGAAAGCTTTAGAATCATACTTTCCACCCGTATTCATTTTTGAAACCACATCAACTACTTTTCCCAACGGAATTCCACGTCCGTAATCACGAACCGAAACCGTTTTGTCCTTAATAGTGACTTCAATCGTTTTGCCGGAGCCCATTACGAACTCATCGATACAGTTGTCTAAAACCTCTTTTAAAAGAATATAAATACCGTCATCCGGCGAAGACCCGTCTCCCAATTTTCCGATATACATTCCGGGACGCATACGAATATGCTCTTTCCAATCGAGTGATCTAATATTATCTTCGTTATATTGATTTTGCTCTAGCATAAATGAATTTGGATTTTTGGCTAATGTACCATTTCTCCATAAAAAATGAAAGCGTATTATTTTAAAGTTATCAATAAAAACAGCTTTTAATCTGTTTATTTTACTTTAAAAAAAATGCTGCCGTTAAAAATATAAAAAAACGGTTTTCAAACAAAAAAATCATGATTCAATTCCAGGCTCTTCTTTCGCTAAAGCAATCATTTCAGGCATTCCCGTATTTTTGTTTTTTCTCATTAGAAAGTTTTATGACACCTTTTCAATATGTATCTTAAGGTTTTGTTTCCGTTAATTTATAACTATGTTCATAAAAGGGAGTCATGCATCATTGGTAAAGTTGATTCCAATGCCAAATGACATTTTTATTGTTTCTTTACAGAAATCCGAGATAATATTCGCCTTTTGAAAATTGAAAAATCTGAGAGAATAATTGCTTTCGATTTTGGATACGTTTTGTTATCGGATTATTTTAAAAGAAGCAATACTGGCTGTATCCACAAAAAGAGTAATATACTCACCAATACTGTTATCATAAGTAATCTGGAATTCTAAACCACCGCGTTTTTCTTTTGGATTTTGAATTTTTACGGGTTGATTCTTTTTATTCAGGTAAAAAACCTGATCAGATTTTGAAACATTTTTAATTTCAAAAGTAATTTTGTCTCCATTTTTAGCTTCGATAATTCCGGATTCAGGGGACTTGATTCTATAATCTCCCTCAATGGTTTTATTATAAATTAATGGACCGTTTAAAAAATCATTTTTATTTAATTTATTGCCTAAATAAGTTCCGGAATCCGGAAAATGCTTGGCGAAAAAATATTCTGGATCAGTATCGAAATAAATGGGTGTAAAATCATTAACCATTCTGCCTTTGCTGTAATCATAATAGCCCTGTGCCCAGGTAACATCAATCAGGCGCCATTTCTTATCTATTAAAACAATATTCCAGGCATGATTTGAAAACGTTTTTTTTCTGCCTATATCTGACAATCCAATTTTTGAGTCACCTGTAATTATTTCAGATTTTAATCCTGCCAACTCCGATAAATGTTGGTATAACGCCGTAAAACCTTCGCAAACCCCTTTTTGCGATTTGAAGGTTTTTTGAATCAGTTTATCGTTTAAATCTTGAATTTTTCTTTGTTTTTCAGCTTCGGTAGAGTAAGTGAAGCCTTGACTTTTTGGTGGTTTTAAAAAGAGAGCATAATCATATTTTATATTCAACGCGATCCAGGTGTAAATTGCCTTTGCTTTATCATAATCAGAATTAAAGTCTTTTTGAATTCTTTCTGCCAGTTTTTCTGTTGAATTAAATGTTTTTGGGTATTTTAAAATAACATTGTCAACTGCATTGTACTTTTGTCCAAAGGCAGTATTCAGAGCTATAAGGTTCAGCAATACAAATAGGAAAACAATTCTTTTTAGTGTCATCGATTAGAAGCCGGATTTAATAGTATCTTTTAGTTCTTTGTCTAACTCGGAATTTGAAATTTTATTTTGCTCCAAATCAAAATTGGTATTAAAAGAAGGTAACGAAAATGTCGCTTTGATTTGTCCTCCATATCTCGGAAAAGCATTTTTGGCGATATCCAAAACTGAAGCACCACCTCTTGGTCCCGGAGAAGTTGCCATTAACAACATTGGTTTTTGCTGAAAAACTTCTTTGGAAATTCGGGACGACCAATCGAATACATTCTTGAAAGCAACTGAATAATTGCCATTATTTTCTGCAAGGGAAACTACAAGGATATCTGCATTTTCAATTTTATCCAGAAATAATTTTGCCTTTTCATGCTGGCCAATTTCTTTTTCAAGATCAACGCTAAACAAAGGCATTTCAAAATCGTTTAGGTCTAAAACTTCCACATCTGCATTTTCAAATAAACTCGCAGCATAGGCCGCTAATTGCTTATTGATTGATTTTTGGCTGTTGCTGCCAGCAAAGGCTAGTATTTTCATTTTTTGTTTTTTTAAAAGTAATAAAAATTTAGATTATAATTTATGAAAAGCATTAGCTAAAAACGAAAGTCCAAAAAAGAATGAATCTGTTTTGGACTTTAAATTTTTTGATGAACAACTTTTTAGTTACTTTCTAATTCTTTTTCAGGGCGATATCCAAAAAGATGATGTTCTTTTATAATTTCTGCAACTCCCGATGGAAGCATCGATTCCCAGCCAGTTTCTCCATGACCAATCATTTTTAAAACTTCTCGTGAGAATACATTTAAAATTGTAGGATCGTAGTCTACAATATCAACTACTTTTCCGTTGAATTTAAAGAATTTGTACAATTCTTTCATTCTAGGATGTACTTTTAAATTATCCGAAGTTATGATTTCACCATTTTCACCAAGCATAGGATATAAAAACACCTTCATATCGCGGTAGAATAATTTACCGAAAGCTTCCAGAATTCCTCCACTTAAATGGCGGTAGTATTTTTCATCAAAAATATCCACAAGGTTGTTTACACCCATTGCCAATCCCATTCGGGCTTTGGTATAATTAGAAAAGTATTCAACCACTTTATAATATTCCTGAAAGTTTGAAATCATTACAGTCTGACCCAAAGAGCAAAGTAATTCGGCTCTGTCCATAAAATCACGCTCGTCAATTTCACCATCGGAACGAAGATTTGAAAGGGTGATTTCAAAAACAACCAGTGTATTATCTTTTTCTACTTTGTTTTCTTCAAGAAACATTCTCAAAGATTTTCTGTACATATCCAGGTTTACATTGGTAACCGGACGAAAACTTCCTCTGAAGGCAAGAAGATTTTTTTTGTATAAAACCGCGGCCGGTAAGACGTTTTTCCCATCCGGATTAAACATTACGGCATCTGTCATGCCGTTTTTTACCAGCTGCAAACTCATCAGACGATTGTCAACATCGGCAAAACGCGGACCTGAAAAGTTGATAGTATCTATTTCAAGCTGATCTTTGTCAAGATGATCGTATAAATAGCGAAGTAATCGTTTAGGGTCATTGTATTTATAGAAAGCACCGTAAATTAGGTTAACACCTAAAATCCCGAGTGTTTCCTGCTGTAGTCTGGCATCTGTCTCCTTAAAACGGATGTGCAGGATTATTTCGTTGTAAGCTTCATCAGGTTCAATCTGGTATCGGATTCCAACCCAGCCGTGACCTTTGAATTGTTTTGCAAAATCTATAGTGGCAACCGTATTGGCATAACTGAAAAAAAGTTTGTTTGGATGTTTTTCCCTGCTTAAACGTTCCTCAATTAATTCTCCTTCAAAGGTTAACATTTTTTTGAGTCGGTTCTCGGTTACGTATCGACCGTCGCCTTCAATTCCGTAAACAGCATCACTAAAATCCTTATCATAGGCAGACATTGCTTTTGCAATGGTTCCTGATGAACCTCCAGATCTGAAAAAGTGTCTCACTGTTTCTTGTCCAGCCCCAATTTCAGCAAAAGTACCGTAAATATTTTCGTTTAAATTAATGCGTAGCGCTTTGTCTTTTATGGAAGGAATCTGAGCGATGACCTTGTCACCTTTGAGTTTTATTTCTGTACCCATTTTATTTTAAATAGATTTGTTACAAAGTTAGCAAATTAGGTTTCTAATGAAAGAGAAATAATCCCTATTTTTGTAAAAAAAACAAGTTCAATTGAAGGTCTATTTTTTAGGTACCGGTACTTCTCAAGGCATCCCAATCATCGGGATCGACCATCCTGTCTGCAAAAGCACTGATGCTAAAGACAAAAGGCTTCGCGTTTCTATCTGGATAACGTGGGAGAATCATTCTTATGTTGTTGATTGCGGTCCTGATTTCAGGCAGCAGATGCTTTCATGTGGCTGCAGACGTGTAGATGCTATTTTGTTTACCCACGAGCATGCCGATCATACCGCAGGTTTGGATGATATTCGTCCCTTTAATTTCAGGCAGGGCGAAATTCCTGTTTATGCCCATCAGCGTGTTATCGACAATCTGAAACGCCGTTTTGATTATGTTTTTGAAACCGTAAACAAGTATCCTGGTGCTCCAAGCGTCAAAACTATTGAGGTAATCAATAATAAGCCTTTTGAAATTGGAGATAAAATGGCTGTTCCGATTAACGTTATGCATGGGGATTTACAGGTTTTTGGATACCGTATTGATGATTTTGCCTATTTGACTGATGTTAAAACAGTAGCTGACTCTGAAATTAAAAAATTAAAAAACTTAAAGGTTTTAGTTGTGAACGCTTTACGTGTAGAACCGCACGATACCCATTTTAATTTGCAGGAAGCACTTGATTTTATAAATTTGGTTCAGCCTGAAAAAGCGTATCTGACGCACATCAGCCATGTATTAGGATTTCATGAAGAGGTTCAAAAACAACTTCCGGATAATGTTTTCCTTGCCTACGATAATTTAGAAATTACAATTTAATTATACCACAAAATGAAAAAATCCTTAATGCTTTACCTTTTTATCCTGGCAATATTAATGAATGTCTTTACGTATATGTTTTACAGTAAAGAAGTTAAATTTGAGCAAGATCGATATGATAAAACTACTAAGAAACTTAGGGATAGCATCAATTTGGTATCTGGAAAATTAGCCGAAGCCAATTATTTTTCATTGGATTATAATGAAAATGCACAAAATTATTTTGATAACAGTGCTTCAGGTGGGAAAATTATCCAATACGAAAAACTGATACCGGTTGTGACCGAAAAATTATTGGATTTAAATTCAAACCCGAGCGGAAACCCTTATACAGGACAAGATAAAATTGATAATAAAAAATTTATCATTAATAAAGTAAAAGTGCTAAACCACAGATGGATTATTGCAGATTACAGCAATGGAGAATTATGGGGAGAAGTATTATTGAAATATTTTGTAAATGATGATGAATCAATTGATTTTGAAGTGAATCAGTCGTTGTTGTATCAGAAGTAACTTAAAAAAGATGGTGTGTCATAAATATAATTCCATAAATCCAAAAATTATACAGGATTGTGAAACTGATTCCGTACAAAATACTTTTTGAGAAATTGCCTCTACAAATCACTGATTTTTTAAAAACAAGTTTTAATGCCCTGAAGAAAATCCAATAAAGTATTCCTATAAAGTTCAATATTGTAATCCATAATATTGTTTCAAAAGCCCAAAGGAGATAGCTGGCTATCATGGATATGATAAACCATAAAAAAATGCTTAATATAATTCCGATAATTCCATCTCCGACTTCGGGAGAATCTACATCACTGTCAATACAGGTGTTTCTTTGAAAAAAAATATTTTCTTGCTGTAGTTCCCCAATATTGTCTTTTATTGTTATTCCATTGTACAAGCCAATGGATATGAACAAAAAGAAAGAAATGGATAAAATTGTTGTTGATAATAATGAGTTTTCAAACATGGATCTATCATGTTCTAACCCAAAAAACCAAACAGATATAATTGTTAAAGGAAGGACTATAAGAGTAATTATAAAAAGGTTTTTAGAATTAACTATTTTATAATTACTCATGTTAAGTAGATTTTTATTTTAACGTATACTTTAAGCTATAAAGAAAGCCAATTCTTAAAATCAAAGAAATTCTGTGGCGCAACTCCATGACCAACAGGATATTCCTTATAAGTAACAGGAATATTTAATTTTTCCAGAATAGCAGGTGTTTTTCTCGCCCATTCAATCGGAATAACCTGATCTACAGTTCCGTGTGAAGCGAAAATTTTAAGACGGTTAAAGTTATTGTTGTCATAACCTTCTTTGATGATTTCATCATTAAAATAACCGCTCATCGCCACTACTCTCTGAATTTTTTCAGGATAAGAAAGCGCTACAGAATAACTCAAAATCGATCCTTGGCTAAAACCGACTAAAGTCACATTATTGGCATCAATTGGATAATTGGCAATCAGTTCATCCACAAAATTTGCAATCTTATCACGGGAAATTTTAGCTTGTTCGTTATCCGAAAATTTGTTCTGGTCGGCATCAAAATTGATAGCGTACCAGGCATAAGCGCCATACTGCAAATCATAAGGTGCTCTTGCAGAAATAATATAATAATTATCAGGAAGCTCGGTTGCAAACGAAAACAAATCGGCTTCGTTGCTTCCGTATCCGTGCAATAAAACCAATACAGGATTTTTTTCTAAGATGACTTTTGGTTCTTGTATTTTATATTCTAAAGATAGATTCATTTTAAAATTGTGAGTTATGAATTATGAGTTGTTGGAATTTGAAATTTTATCCAATGGATTTAAACCATTTTTGAAATAATTCACCAACTAACGGAATTGGTCTTGTCTGACCCTGAATAGCACTAAAAATACCGTAAGTCCATAAAATAGAAATGCAGATCCACATGGGGAAAGTAATAAAAAAACTGTCAAAATTGCTGATAATCGCACCAAAGGAAATAAAAGCCAGTGACAATCCCAAAGACTGACGAATATGAAAGGAAGCAAAACTATTTTTGTTTTCAGCGTTCATTGACATGGCAATCAATACTCCAATAATTAAAATATAACTGGTAATGGCGATTGATTTTCCCTCTTCGATTGAATTGTTCATTTTAATTATTTTGTAATAAGTTGATTTTGATTTAAAATTCCGTAGACAGAACCCCGGATTTCAGTTCCTAAAAAAGCAGAATTTTTAGATTTTGAAAGAATGTTTTCTTTTGTGAAAGTTGATTCTCCTTCCGGAGTAAAGAAAGTGAAATTAGCTTTTGAACCTTCTGTAATGGAATAGTTTTTAATTCCGAAAATTGATTTTCCGACAGTTAATTTCTCGACCACGGTTTCCAAAGGCAAAACAGTTAATAAAGCTCCAAAAGCACTTTCCAAGCCAATTGTTCCATTTTTTGCGGTATCAAATTCCATTTTTTTGAATTCAATATCAATCGGATTATGGTCTGAAGTAATCAAATCAATTGTTCCGTCCTTAATTCCGTTCAGTAAAGCTTGTCTGTCGGTTTCTGTTCGCAATGGCGGAGTCACTTTAAAGCGGGTATCAAAACCTTCGAGTATTTCATCTGTAAGAACCAAATGATGCACAGCAGCACTTGCCGTTACCTGTAATCCTTTTGCTTTTGCTTCTCTGATTAACTCCACAGATTTTGCTGTTGAAACAGTTGGAATGTGCAATTTTCCGCCCGTATATTCTAATAAAAATAAGTTTCTTGTAATTTGCAGTTCTTCAGCTAAATTAGGGATTCCTTTTAAGCCTAATCTTGTAGAAACAATGCCTTCATTGGCGACTCCGTTTCCTTTTATATTAGCATCTTGTGAATAGGCAATCACCAAACCATCAAAATCCTGTACATACTGCAAGGCAATTTTTAGCAGATTGGCATTGTCAAGACTTTTGTTATAGTCCCCAAAAGCAATGGCTCCGGATTTTTTCATGTCAAACAATTCCGCCATATCTTTTCCTTCGCTGGCTTTTGTTAAAGCGCCGATAGGAAAAAGTTCTGTTGCAAAACCAGTTGCTTTGCTTTTTACGAAATTTACCTGCGATTGGTTGTCAATAACAGGATAGGAGTTGGGTTGTAGTGCAATGGCAGTAAAACCGCTTTTTGCAGCAACATTTAATCCGTTAGCAATAGTTTCACGGTCTTCATAACCTGGTTCTCCAAGCGAAACACTGCTGTCAAACCAGCCTTGGGAAACATGCAGATTGTCAAATTTCACTTCTTCAGCATCATCAATATCCAGAATTGAAATCCCTATTTTTTCTATAATACCATCTGCAATTAAAAGATCAACGGTCTGATTATGAAACGGACTCTGTGAATCAATAATTTTGGCGCTTCTGATGATTATTTTCATAGTGTAGATAATTTATTTTGTACTGAAATCGTAAATGATTTAAGAGTATTTTACTTTACGAATTTAATAATTGCCATTTCTAATGCTAAAAATAACAGTGCAAAGATAACAAACCATTTCCAAATCTGATTGTCGGTCCGATCAGTTTGTAAGGTATTAAAAATCGTAGAAATCGTATCGGCCGTTTTAAAGTCGGAGATAACTTTTGTATTGACCTGACTCAAATCGCTTTCACTTCTTTTATAGTTGAAACTTAGGTTTTCTACAGATTCTTTTTTATCAAAAGCGCTATAATTTCCTGCTGTTTCCGGAAAATCATTAAACGTTAACTTGACTTTACTGTTTAATATCTGCTGAATGGGAATAAAAGAATCGTCACTTCTTTTTACTTCCAGAATCGCATCTTTGTTTAATACGACATCAACAAAATAAGGCTGATTATTACCTATTGTCAATGCATTGATACCCGTTTTTTGATTGTTTTGTCCCATTTTATAAAACAAAGGAACAACTACAGGGGATTGCTGAAAGTTAGAATTGATTGAATTGATTGGTGCTGAGAATACTGAAACTCCTGAAACCGGATTTGGAATCATAGTCACAAATACGCTTTGGTCCTCATACGATAAAACCGCCGGATACTGACTTGAAACATCAAATGAACTGTTTGTTTTTGGATATTGAAAATTAGTAATCTTATTTTCAAAAACGCCAGAAAACAATGGATGGTCAAAATTGATTTTTGTAATCAGTTTACTCTCAGTTTTAAGGTTACTCAACTGAACTTTTCCAAAATTAGCTAAAAAAGAATTTAAATTTGAAATAGATGATTTATCAGAAGGAATTACCACTAAGTTTCCGCCTTTTGAAACAAATGATTTCAAAGTGGTTTGTAATGCCTGAGGAACTTCTGATAATTCGTTTAAAATTATGGTATTTTGTTTGTCTAAACTGTTGTAATCCAGATTACTTATAGAATAATTGTTATAATTGAATTCGGAAGAAGTATAAATTCTGGATAGGAAATTGCTTTTTTCAGGCTCACCAATGCTTATTACATTTGTTTTTTTAGCTTTCGAAATGCTGAAATATAATTTGTTATCATAAGTCAGACCATTATCTTCAATTGCTACATATCCATGAAAAGCTTCTTTCGGAATCGTAAAATTGATTTTCTTTTTTTTCGAATCAAAATTGATAATGGTTTTGGCAATCAATTTGTTCTGATTATACAAAGCAGTCGAAACAGGTTTAAAATCATCGCCGTATGCTGATAAATTAATTCCTATTTCGTAAAAATTTTCTAAAGTCTGATTGATGTAAACGCTGTCAATTGAAACATTATTTTTTTGTTCGGCTTCCGGAATTATGAAATATGGCTTTTCTTCAGAATCGATGTTTTTAATGTCTTTTTCGGCTAAACCAACAGCATCTGTAATAATTACAACATCTTTTTTATGTGCTGATTTGTGCGCTTTTATCTTCGCCATTATTGAAGAAAGTTCAAAAGGTATGGCGCTGTATTTTAGATTTTGTAAAGCACTTTTAGAAGATTTGATATCTGTATTCCAGAAGTTTTCGGTATTGGTTAAGAGTGAAAACTGGGCAGTTTCGGGCGTGTTTTCAAGTAGTTCCTGAACAGCGCGTTTTAATAATTCGCCTTTTTTGCCTTTTGCCTGCATACTGAATGAATTATCCAGAACAATGTACATTTCGTTTGATGCATTTTTACTGTCTTTAGCTTCAAAAAAAGGTTGGGCAAACGCTAAAATAATACACGTCAGAAGTAATAAACGTGTAGCCAATAATAATCTTTTCTTGATTTTGGAACTTTTCCTGGTTTGAATGGAAAGCTCTTTTAGAAAACGGACATTCGAAAAATAAGAAATTTTAAAACGTCGTAATTGAAACAAATGAACCAAAATTGGAACAATCAATAGAAACAGAAAGTATAGAATTTCGGGATGTTTAAAATGCATTCGGGCTTAGATTTACTTCACTAGATTAGAATTCGGGAAGATACAGGTCAAAAATACAAATTTTTAGTTAAACCTTTGGAGTAATATAATAGATAATATTAAAGGTATAAATTGAGATAAATTTGAAAGTCTTAATTGAATTTACATCCCTTTAAAATTATGTTTATTTAATTTGAAATATGTAACTTTAGGAAAGTCATTTGTAACAAAAATCAAATTTTATAAAGATTTTATTACCTATTTTAGCTTATTCAAAAAACCACTTTAAAAATGAAAAAAATCTATTTAATACTATTTTCGGCTCTGGCAGTTACCACTTCCAAAGCTCAGAATAAATTTAATTTATTAGTTGGAACGTATACCAATACTTGTGAGAGTGATGGAATATACGTTTATGAGTTCGATGCCGTTTCAGGTGAATTTAAATTGAAGAGTTCTTCAGAAAAGGTTTTGAGTCCAAGTTACCTTTCTGTTTCGGCTGATAATAAATTTATTTATGCCGTAAATGAAAATGGGACTCAAAGTACTGTCAGTGCTTTTAGTTATGACTCTAAATCGGGTAAAATTAAATTAATAAATAAAAATGATGCTTTGGGCGCAGATCCGTGTCATTTAATTAATGACAGCAAAAATATAATTACGGCTAATTATTCCGGTGGTAATATTGCCGTATTCAAAAAGAATGCAGACGGCAGCATTACTGAAGGACAGCAATTGATTCAGCATGAAGGCAAAGGACCGAATGAGGCACGTCAGGAAAAAGCGCATGTGCATATGGTTGCTTTTTCTCCGGATAAAAAGTTTGTTTTAGCGAATGATTTGGGACTGGACAAAGTTTTTATCTACAAATACAATCCGGGAGCGGCCCATGAAATATTAACATTAAAAGGATCTGTAGATGTTAAAAAAGGAAGTGGCCCAAGACATTTGACATTTAGTAAAGACGGAAAGTTTGTCTATTTAATCCAGGAATTAGATGCTACACTGACCACATTTAGTTTTGATACTACCGGAAACCTAAAATTACTTTCTGAAAAAAGTATCCTTGCAAAAGGTTTTACAGGTGGAACAGGCGCAGCAGCGATTAAAATTTCGCCTGATGGAAAATTTTTATATGTGACAGATCGCGTAGATGCTAATAATATTACTGTTTACAAAATCCTTAAAAATGGAGGTTTGGAATTGGTAGAGCAGGTAGAAACATTGGGTAAAGGTCCAAGGGATTTTGCAATAGATCCGACTGGTAATTACCTTTTAGTTGGAAATCAGCATACTAATGAAATTAGTATATTTAAAAGAGATAAGGCTACAGGAAAACTTAAAAAAACAGGAAAGAAGATAGAATTATGTTCTCCTGTTGGATTGGTTTTTACTAAAATATAAAGAGGCGACTAAGTTTCTAAGATGCTAAGATCAAAGGCTCAAAACTGTAAAATTTAATTCTACAGTTTTGAGCCTTTTACTATTTTATAAAACCTCGGTCACTTTGCGACTTTGTGTCTATGTATCTAAAAAACTATTTATTCTTGTCTTTTCTTTTTTTATCCCTGGTTTTCAGCATATTTCGGTTTACAGATCCGTGCGTTTTTTTCTTGGTTACACCAGGTCCACCCAAATTAACTTTTTTATTCTTCTTGCTTTTTTCCTGAAAAGCACCATCACCTGCCAATTTTTGTTTTTTCATCAAAAACTTGATCGGCTGCCTGTCTTTTTCAGGTTCAATTAATTTCGTTGAAATTTCAACTTCTTCAGGAAAATCGGCGATCTCAAGTTCTGTATTCATTAATACTTCAATAGCAACTTTTGATTCTTCTTCACGAGGAGCTATAAGGCTTATCGCTGTTCCCGTAGCATCGGCACGACCCGTTCTACCAATACGATGCATGTAAAGTTCCGGTAGTTCCGGCATTTCAAAATTGATTACGTGGGTAATATTCGAGATATCCAGACCTCTCGCCATAATATCTGTCGTAATTAACCCCCTAAGGTTTCCTTCCTGAAATGAAGCCATCGTACTTAAACGATAATTTTGTGATTTATTGGAGTGAATAACACCAAACTGCCCCTCAAAATCTTCCTCGATACGTTCGTGGACCATATCCGAGATCTTCTTATTGTTTACAAAAACCAATACACGACTCATGTCTTCGTTAGTTTGTAATAAATGTTTAAGAAGGTTGATTTTTGTATTGAAATTAGGTACGTGATAGCTGATTTGTGAAATGTTCTCCAAAGGTGTTCCTGAAGCTGATAAGGTAACTTCTTCAGGGTAATCAAAATAATCATTCAAAATAGCATCAACTTCGTCTGTCATCGTTGCTGAAAATAAGATGTTTTGACGTTTTTTCGGCATCATGGCCAGTATCGCTGTCAACTGAGTACGAAATCCTAAATTCAGCATTTCATCAAATTCATCGATAACCAATTTCTGCATTTCTTCAAAACGGATTACATTATCCAATGTTAAATCCATAATTCTTCCCGGTGTCCCCACCAGAATATCACAGCCTTTGTAAACGGTCGTTTTTTGAGTATTAATGTTTACGCCTCCAAAAATACCAACGGTACGTACTGACATGTACTGGGTTAGTTTTTCTACTTCTTCCACAACCTGAACCACAAGCTCACGGGTTGGAACAAGAATCACAATTTTTGGAGTATGTCCTGGAGTGAATTTGTATAATTTTAAAAGTGGTAATAAATAAGCAAATGTTTTACCTGTTCCGGTTTGTGCAATTCCCATCATATCACGACCCGACATAATTACAGAAAAAGATTTTTCCTGAATTGGAGTAGGGGTGACAAATCCTAAATCGTCGATTGCTTTTTGTACTGATTTTGGAAGATTGAATTTTTCGAAAGTGCTCATTTGCATTAAATTTTGTGCAAATGTACATTAAATTGATGGTTAGAGCACTAGATTTTTTGAATCATGTAGCAATTTACGCAGATAATGGTTTGATTTTCAATTTAAAAACTTTCGAAAACACCCAGGCCAAATAAGGCAAAATCATATTTAACAGGATCTGATGCATCCATTTTCCGAAGTTTATTGTCTAATTCTGCCAATGCTTTGGCGTCATTTTGTTTTCGTTCTAAAATTCCTAATTTTCGGGCTACATTACCGGAATGGACATCTAATGGACAAGACAACAGAGAAGGTGAAATTGTTTTCCAGATTCCCAGATCAACTCCTTTTGTGTCCTGACGAACCATCCATCGTAAATACATGTTGATTCTTTTTGCTGCCGAATTATTAAGCGGGTCAGAAATATGTTTTTGAGTACGTGTCAAATGCTCAATTTCGAAAAATATTTTTTTGAATTCATGAATGCTTTTTTGCAGGCTCTCTTTTTCCTGATTTTTCGCAAATACCGCTTCAAGTCCGTTATGGTTTTTATAAATATGCTGCAGTCCTTTAATGAAGCCGCTAAAATCTTTACCGTTGAAGGTACGGTGTACAAAATTGTCTAGCCTTTCCAGATCATCATTAGAATGTGACATGACAAAATCATAGGGTGTGTTACCCATCAATTCCATCATTCTATGGGCATTCTTGATGATCATTTTGCGATTTCCCCAAGCGATGGTGGCGCTTAAAAATCCTGCAATTTCGATATCTTCTTTCTGCGAAAACAAATGTGGAATCTGCACAGGATCACTTTCAATAAAATCCTGATTATTGTATTGGATGACTTTTTCGTCGAGAAATTCCTTAAGTTCTTCTTGGTTCATGATTTTGAAAAATGTTCTGATGTATTATAAGCCCTAGCCCGGATGGAAACGGCATCCTTTTGTGCCGGGGTTCGGCATAAAAGATACAGTGTACAGCCGGAACAGCTTCTAATTACTAATTAAACCATCAACCATTATTAGTTTTCTATCGGCCATATTTGCCAGTTCTTCATTATGGGTTACGATTACAAAAGTCTGCCCGAATTCATCACGAAGCTTAAAGAACAATTGATGCAAATTTTCGGCAGAATTGGTGTCCAGGTTTCCGGAAGGCTCATCGGCAAAAATAACATCGGGTTTGTTGATCAAAGCTCTTGCAACAGCCACACGCTGCTGTTCACCGCCAGAAAGTTCGTTTGGCTTATGATTGATCCTATGTGATAATCCTAAATATTCTAATAATTTTTTTGCTTCTTTTTCGGCTTCTGCTTTTGATTTATTGGCCATAAATGCAGGAATGCAAACGTTTTCTAAAGCTGTAAATTCTGGTAATAATTGATGAAACTGAAAGATGAAACCAAGGTTTAAATTTCTGAAATTAGATAAGGTTTTATCTTTTTTACTTTTTCTTTGGAAATATCTGGCATAATAAGCAAGCATCAAAATAATTGGTAATAACAAAACAGCAACTGTTACTAATCTCAAAATATCATCGTAGATTTTAGCTTTGAAAAACAATAAAAATACTGCTAAAATAATAACATAAATACTTCCTGCCCAAGTAATATTTCTGAATGTTTTTTCTTCTTTTGAATTGTCTTTTTCAACATCTTGAAGTGTTAAAATATTCTCTCCATTAATGGTTAATGACGAATTTGTATTTTGTTCGGGTTTGTCTAAAGTTCCTAAAATTTGCAGCAGAGTTGTTTTTCCGGCACCAGAAGCACCTACGATCGAAACAATTTCTCCTTTTTTGATATGTAAATCAACTCCTTTTAAAACCTCAAGCTGATCGTAGTATTTATGTATGTTTTTTGCGTGTATCATCTGAAACTGTTTTTACAAAGAAACAAAGATTCTGCCGATATTAAAATGTGTATAACAGAAATTTATGAAGAGCATTAAATGGGAATTTAGAAACAAATTTATTTAATGGAATAATTTTTGTTTGTGATTTTCCTGTAATTTCATTATTATCTAAATACGATACAAGATGCAGGAAGTTAGAGCAGCGAATGATGATATGGTAAAAAAACTCCTTTTGGGTTTACTTTTTGACGGAATTGGAATGATTTCGTTTAGTATTCCATTGTTAGGGGAATTTTCAGATGTGATCTGGGCGCCAGTTGCGGCGTTTCTGATGACAAGAATGTATAAGGGAAGAGTAGGGCGGGTTGCCAGTATTTTGACTTTTGTAGAAGAGATTATCCCCTTTACAGATATAATCCCTTCGTTTACTATTACCTGGATTTATACTTATTATTTTCAGAAAGAAAAATAACAGATAATATTTACTTTTATTTATTAGACTGCAGTTTCTCTAAAAAGGCTGCTACATCTGTTATTGAACATGGTGAAAAATATTTTTTATCGGTCTCCGGATCAGCTGTAGCGCCGGATACGATTCCAACCACCATTCCGTTCTCGTCAACAACAGGACCACCGCTAAGTCCGCCCAATTTCTCAGGGACAATTAAATCTTTAAGGAGAATTCTGTTATCGATGGTTTTATAATATTCAAATTCATATACTCTTTGTTTTCCGTTTTCCATTTTTCTGGTCCAGCCTACTACATATAATTTTTCTCCGGTAATTAGAGGAGTGTTTCTAATTTGAAGGGGTTTAACTTTTGAATGATTTTCTTTTACAGAAAAAATGAGCCAGTCGTTTACATAAGTTGATTTGGATTCTAAACGTTCCGACTTGTTTTCGTTTAATAATTGATCGCAGATTACGATTTCATTATTTTTTTCTAAAGGATACATTGACCATGATTTAATATTGTTTTCAAAAGTCAGCGTTTTCATGTTATCCGGTTTGATGAATTTTAATAAATGTTTTGCAGTTACGGCATAGGTTGTATTATTGAATTCTAATAAAAAACCACAACTGAATCTGGACTGGTCTAATTTAGGGTCAAAAAAATCAATTTTATTGACTAAAGCGATTTCTTCAAAGTTTTTATTGGACACTTTTTCTTGTCCGGTACAGGATGTTATAATCAATAGGAGAAAAAGGGATACAAATTTCATAAGATTTATTTAATGAGTTGTGTGAGTTTTACTAAATTTTCTTTGTTTTTATTGTCTTTTTTTACTTTGTTGATTTGTCTGGTTTTTTATAAACAATACTAAGAATATTTTCCTTACTTAAAGAATATTTATATATTTCCTTTGTTTAAAATAGTTAGTTATATAACAATTTAAGCCATAGATTAAATCGCTTATTGAAAAATCATTATATAATAAATGGCAACTACCAGGTTGCCATTTATATAAAAAAACTAATAAAATAAACTACTGAACTATAATTTTTTTGATATACAATACTTCTTGGGTTTTAGGATCGGAAACCTTTAATATGAAAACTCCCTTCGATTTTAAATTGATATTTTCCTGTGTTTTTCCGTTGATATTTCTTTTAAGAACTTCTTTTCCTAAAATATCAAATATTTTAAGTTCAGCCTCGCTTCCGTCATTTTCCATTAAAATTGAAAAAGAACCGTTGTTAGGTACAGGCCAAACTTTAAAAGAGGTGTTTTCTTTAATTGGTTTTTCTACTGCTAAATTAGAGCTGTATCCGCTCACGATGTTAACCTTACGTGTCATAGTTGCACCTTCATTATCCGTAACAGTAAAATCAAAAGAGCATAAACCTGTTGCTGTTGGTGTAAAATCTACAACATCAGAATTAAGATTCGTACTTCCGTTAACCACATTCGATATAGAATAATTAACGCCAGTTGTAAAGCCTCTGGAAAGTTTCTGGATATTAATACTGATTTTACTCCCATCTGGTGATTCATAATGAGGCAGAGACATCCATTGTAAATAAATGTCTAAATTAGTATATCCGTCTAAGTCATTATCTGCATTAGAATCTGAAAAATCACCTGTACCAGAGTTTGTATTTGTTCCTATGATAGTTTCCCACCAGTTAGGCAATCCGTCCTGATCAGTATCCCAATTTGCATTTCTGATTATTTCAGGATATGTTTCGTAACCGCCTGCATCAGATTCATGATCAGGAAAACCTTTTTTGCCAGACTTGTTACCTGTCACAGAATAAGTGCCCGTTAAAGTTTCATTAATCATCCTTAAATCATGATTGTCTAACTCAGGCTGATTGCATCCTACGTCTGAAAGAACAATTTTATACGCATTTTCAGCCGACTGAGTAGTTACATAAGATGGAAAAAATGGTGTGTTTACAAATGTTTCATAATTTATCGTAATTCCATTTGACAATCTGGATCGTCTGCCTGATTCTTGGTTTGTTGCATTAAAATAACCAGGCATAACGTTACCGCTAAAATAAGCTCTTTGCATACCAGCAAAGTCATTTTCATGATCCATAGTTAATGCATATTGCTGTAATTGCATACCAGGTCCTGGTTTATAATAATTACCAACAAAGTTTACTTCTTTAGCTCCTCCATCAGTTGTTCTTGATCCCCAGTTGTAAACTACATTGTTAGTTATATCCAAATTACCGGCAAAAAAATTATTTGGATCTAAACCACCTGCTAAACTCCAATTGCGTCCATAATTGTGAGCTAGTAAATTATGATGAAAACTTCCAACTTTTCCGCCAATACTTGCTGCAAAACCATGTTCACTAGTACCGTTTGGATAATTCGGATGATTTGCTCTGTTTAAAGATTCAGAAATAAGGGAGCGCTGAAACGTAATATTCGTAGCATTACGAGAACTTAAACCTTCATCTGTAGTCCAGCTAATAGAACAATGATCAATGATATTATTATTACCCATTAAACCCATTCCTCCTGCATCACCATTATAGGCATAACCCAATCTGACTCTTACATTTTGAATAATGTTGTCACTACTTCCTAAACCTAATGAACTTCCCTTAAGAGTTATACCTTTACCAGGTGCTGTTTGTCCGGCAATTGTAACATAAGGCTGGTTTGAAACCAAACGCGATTGAAGCTGTATTAAACCTGATACATTAAAAACTATGGTTCTTGGGCCAATATCGTTTGTAACAGCTTCACGTAAACTTCCCGGACCGCTATCATTCAAATTCGTTACAGCTACTACTTTTCCTCCTCTTCCGCCACGTGCAAAACGGCCATATCCTTCTGCACCTGGGAAAGCAACCTGGGCAGGACGAAAACGCCATGTATTTCCTTTTTCAATTTCATTATTGTTTAGTACTTCATCTATTCTCCAATAATAAGTTGTACCACTATATAATCCATTTAATTGATAGGAAGTATTTGCTTTAATTTGATTGCCTTTATATTCAGGTGATGCCGTCGTAGCACTTTCAACAGATGCTAAATCGGTTCCAAAATAAATATTGTGCGATACAGCATTAATTGCAGAAGTCCATCCTAATAATGTTTCTCCTGAATTTAATTCGACATGTTCGTCATTATGACCAGGAATTGGATTTGTTGCCTGATTAAAAATGTTTGGGGTATTTAATTCGAATCCATTAAGCATTACATTTTTAATATTTTCGGTTCCTGAAGTTTCAGCTGCAAATAATATAACAACATCTACTCCTGTAGTTGCCTGGAAATTTAAATAAACTGATTTGGCATCTGCAGTTTTTAACGCTCTTACGCTTGGAATTACATTATCGAAAAGCAAAGTACCATTTACCGAAATGTCAATAGGGCTAAATGTATTACTTGTAGGACTATCAACTGCATTTAAAAAAGCAAGTAAAGTATGGTTTCCGGATTGTAGACCGCTAATTCGCAGTTCAATTTCTCCTCCTTGGTTCGCTGTTCCATCCTTTACAGTAACTCCATCGCTGATTAATTTTGCAAAATCAGGAGATGATAAACCAGCCTTGTACCAATTTGTTGCTAATTGAGTTCCATTTATACCTTTCGTTATTTTGAATGTAACTCCATTTTCTGTTTTAGAAGAAGTTGTACCCGATCCAATAACCCATGGAATATAGCCAGTTTCGTTTACTTCTGCAGGTTGTCTTCCTGATTGATCAAAATCAATTTTTACTACTGGATTTTGACCAAAGATCTTTGATGTCGTCATTGTAAAGCATAGTGTTGCCATTACAAATGAAAATTTAATGTAATTTTTAAACATTTTAATGTGGTTTGTTGGTTAGTATAGTAAAGACTTCTCAAGTAAAGTTTAATAATTCTCAAAATTAATCTGTCCTGTTCTATCCTGCTCTGGTTATGAATTAATATCTTTTAAAGATAATTTTTTATATATAATATATATTTAATATTAAAAAAGCTTGATATTGCTAAGGATTTATTGGAAATGCAAATTAGTAAATTTTAATTGCTGTTTTTTTTACCATTCTGTATGAGTGAACAGAATAATACTACAAGTTGAAATGAAACAGATTCAAAAGCTAATTTGTTTTATTGATAATTCGCCTAAGAGTAATAAGACGTATAAAGAAAGTAAAAGAATTAATCCTTAAATAAAAAACCCAATCCCATACTTTTGAGCATTTTCTTTTCGAAATTCCAGAAAAATCGAAATTGTCCAAATAAGGTACCAATAGCAACCAATAAAACCTGGTAGATAGGGAAAATAATTATCAATCGAATAAGAGTAAACCAACCTCCAAAATCTTCTTTTGTTATACCTAATAATTCGCAAAATGGCTTAGACAACCATGCAGATGAAGATCCTGTAATGGCAAATACGATAAATATGATAACAAGTTGAAAATTTGAGGTAATTCCCCAGCGTTGCTTTAGTCGGTTCATTTTAATCTTTAGAGGTTTACAAATATAACAACATTATTGTATTGGAACATAACCTCCAAGCTTTTGTTTAAATGTATTTTGAAAATAAATCATGTAATTGTAAATCAGATAATTTACCTCGTATCCATAATTAATATTAGAATTATAGTCAATCGTCATTTCATATAAATTGGGATTATATCTTTGGGGCTGCAAAACACGATTATTCCATTCTGTTACATAAATAATATTTTTGTTTTCTAAGTATGTTTGTGTGTAATGATTTCTTGGTAATGAACGGGAAGCCAGCCAGGAACTAAAACCATTATCAATGATAATAACTTCGTATTCCAAGGAATCATTTGCAATTCGTACAGTATCATTTAAAGCCGTTTTTGATTTAGAATCAGTTCTTGCAACAGTATTTTTTGAAAATGTAGAACATGCAATAATTGTAAATAAAATTCCTAATATGTAAATGAATTTTTTCATGGCTCAAATTTGAACATTAAATTTACAAAAAATTGAATGAGGACTTTTAATATTTAACATTTTGCTACAGAAGTATCTTTATTTTTTACTTTCTTTAATATTCAATAAAAAAAAGCTGCTTACATCTAAGTGAACAGCTTTTTGATATTTAAAACGCCTAATAATCATTTTTTGCTTTTAAATAACTTTCCAATAAATCCGGATATTCCACCACTGCTTTTAGCAATTACCATAACATCTGCAACATCGACTTTTCCATCAGCATTTTGATCTAAACCAAACTGCATTCCGTATTTTGAAATCGTATCCATAATCCCAGAAGCCTGATTACTGTTTCCGGAAATCGCATTAATTATATCAGATATCTCAAAACTTTTGTCGTTAGGATCTTTCGCCTTATTAACCAAAGAATTTAAAATTTGTGGAATCAGGCTTCCTGCAACATTAGAAGAAGTAGTACTGTTTAAGCCGAATTTTTCGCCCAGGTTTCCAGATAGCCGTTGTGACAATTGTTGTACAACAGGATTTGAACTGTCAATAGGTTTTCCCTGAAAGAGTCCGGCCAATTGTTCTGCGCCGCCTTCGGAAACAATTTTTTGTAACCCAGAAAAGATAGAATCTCCTGTCTCATTGATTACGGCTTCATTCTGCTCGTTTGGAATTGCGTTATTTTTTACAACAGCATCATTTCCGAATTGTTTTACTAATTGGGTTAATTGGTCTAACATGGTTATTGAGTATTTAGATTAGACTCAAATTTAGTAAAAAAACAAAAGGGATTTATTAAACAATGTTAATAAATCCCTTTTTAAAGTATTTAATATTAGCTTATTAGCTCAATAATGTAATGATTTGAGAAGCTAATTCGGTACCAATTCTGTCCTGAGCTTCTCCAGTTGCAGCTCCGATATGTGGAGTTAATGAAATTTTAGGGTGCATCAAAATAGTCATTTCCGGTTTTGGCTCGCTTTCGAAAACGTCTAATCCTGCAAATGAAACTTTTCCTGAATCCAATGCTTTTATCAAAGCAACTTCATCAATAACACCTCCACGGGCACAGTTTACAATTCCAACTCCGTCTTTCATGATTTCAAATTCTTTCTCACTGATGATGTAACCATTCTGAGCAGGAACGTGTAATGTAATAAAATCAGATTCTTTCAATAATGATTCAAAAGATTGAGGAACGATAGTAGTTGTGATAGACTGACCGTCAAAAAACTCCACTTTTACATCTACTGAAGGAATAAAACCATCTGCAGCGATCACTTTCATACCTAAGCCAAGCGCCATTTTTGCAGTTGCCTGACCAATACGGCCAATACCAACAATACCAAGAGTTTTTCCTCTTAACTCAATACCATTTGCATATGCTTTTTTCAAACCGTCAAAATTTGAATCTCCTTCCAATGGCATGTTTCTGTTAGAATCATGTAAAAAACGAACACCAGAAAGCAAATGTCCAAACACTAATTCTGCAACTGATTCAGATGAAGAAGCAGGCGTATTAATTACATGGATTCCTTTGCTTTTAGCATAGTCAACATCGATGTTGTCCATACCAACACCACCACGGCCAATAATTTTAAGACCAGGACAAGCATCAATGATATCCTGACGTACTTTGGTTGCACTACGCACCAAAACTACTGCAACATTATTTTCGTTAACAAAATTAGCAACTTGTTCCTGTGCTACTTTTGTTGTAATAACTTCAAATCCACCTTTTTCTAAAGCTAGAATTCCACTTTTAGAAATTCCGTCATTCGCTAATACTTTCATTTTAGTTTATGTGTTTTATTGGGTTAATCGTCAAATCATTAAGATTGATGAATTAACAGATATGATAATTTTTCTTTTTTTTAGGAGCTAATTCCCGCTATCCATTGCAATCTTTTATGTTTTAAAGAAAAACACAAAAGGATTTTCATTTCTATCGGGGCTAGGGCTCCGGTATTCAATTGACGTTTTTTTCTGAAACTAAACTTTAGTTTCCAAAGCTTTCATTACATCTACTAAAACCTGAACACTTTCTATAGGCATAGCGTTATAAATAGAGGCTCTGTAACCACCAACAGAACGGTGACCCGGTAATCCGGAAACGCCTGCTTCTTTCCACAATTTGTCAAATGTCTCAGTGTGATCCGCATTGTTCAATAAGAAAGTAACATTCATATTAGAACGGTCTTCAACAGCTGCAGCACCTTTAAATAATGGGTTTCTGTCAATTTCATTGTATAATAAAGCTGCTTTTGCATCATTTAATTTTTCAACAGCAGCAACGCCGCCTTTTGCTTTAATCCATTGCATGGTCAATAACGAAACATATACTGCAAAAACAGGTGGAGTATTATACATACTTTCTGCTTTGATATGTTTTTCGTAATCTAACATACTAGGAATCGCTCTTCCGTTTTTCCCTAAAATTTCTTCTTTAACAACCACTAAAGTTGTTCCTGCAGGTCCCATGTTTTTTTGAGCTCCGGCATAGATTAAATCAAATTTAGAAAAATCCAAGTCGCGTGAAAAAATATCAGAACTCATATCGCAAACCACAGGAATGTTTGTGGCAGGAAAATCTTTTAGCTGAGTTCCAAAAATAGTATTGTTACTGGTGCAGTGAAAATAATCTGCATCAGCAGGTATTTCATATCCTTTTGGAATGTGGCTGTAATTTTCTTCTTTAGAAGAAGCTACGACAACAGTTTCTCCAAAAAACTTAGCTTCTTTTATAGCCGCAGTCGCCCACGTTCCTGAATCTAAATATGCCGCTTTTCCGTTTTCTTTCATTAAGTTATATGGAGCCATTAGGAATGCTGTACTGGCTCCGCCTTGTAAAAATAAAGCCTGGTATCCTTTACCGGTAAGGCCTAATAAGTCTAAAGCCAATGCACGTGCTTCGTCCATAACAGCAACGAAATCTTTGCTTCTATGCGAAATTTCAAGAATCGATAATCCTGAATTATTAAAATCTAAAACTGCTTTTGATGCTTTTTCAAAAACTTCCTGAGGTAAAATACTTGGTCCTGCGCTGTAGTTGTGTTTTTTCATGGTATAGTTAAAAGTCCAAATTTTAAAAATGCAAATTTCGGGAATGCAAGCCGAAAAAGCGTTAAATTATTCGCAATAATTATATTTTTTTAACCTATGTTATTAACAAAAACGATATAGTATCAACATTGTCTGCATAATCCCATAATTGAGGATTTTGGGTTTGGCCAAACGAAATGCTGTTTTGTATTAAATTATTGCTTACGATGCACTGAATTTGTTCGGTTTCTGCTTCTAAGCGATTTTGTAAATCTTCTATATTTTCATAAAATTCATAAAAAACGCTTGAAATAGGAGAAGCGTAACTTGCATCTTCTTTGATTGTCAGGAAACCATTGTCCAGTAATTTGAAATTGCTCATTAAAAAAACCGCCTTATTATAATCATAGTTGTTAGCATATTTTTCATAATGAATAACATCCTGATATTTGAAAATAGCCTCAAAAAAAGCATCAAATTTATACCCTTTCGGAACAAATATTTTTGAAACATTACGACAGCCTAAACCAAAATATCTGAAAATATCTTCGCCAAGAGCTTCTAAATCTTCCTTACTTTCCTGACCATTCAAAACCGCAACAGAATTTCTGTTCTTACGGATAATAGATGGCTTATCTTTAAAATAATATTCAAAATAACGTGCCGTATTATTGCTTCCGGTTGCGATTACGGTATCAAAATTTTCTAATTTTCCTTCTACGAAAGTGACTTCATCTTTCAAACTCTCATCAACAAAAATTAAATATTTGGCTAAAAACGGCAATAAATGCTGGTCATTTGAAGAAGTTTTGATCAAAGCTTTATTTCCTGTAATCAGAACGGATAGAAAATCATGAAAACCCACTAACGGAATGTTGCCCGCAAGAATCAAAGCAACAGTTTTTTGTTTCTGACTGGAATTGAATGCGTAATTGGAAAGCCATTTGTCAAGATTTTCTTCCGTTAAAGCTTCTGCCCAGGATTTAATTGCAAAATAAACCTGTTCAGGAGTATACCAGCCGTTATGTGACTGTGAAAGATGAATAAGCTTTATAAAGTCTTCATAAAACACATCATTACCTAAAACCGATTCATTTTTAATGTTTTCTTCTTCGGAAAACTGACTTAAAAACCGACCTAGTGCTATAAAAGATTGTTTTTTTTCGTTTTGTAACATAAGTAATTTGTTTATGAAAGGTTTTGATTGTAATTTTGCACAAAAATAAGCTATATTAAGTTATAAGACAAAGCAGAATAAAATGTTTGATTTTTTTGTGAAATCTTATGATTTTTAACTCGTAACCAAGAATAAAATGGCAATAATTATAACTGATGAATGCATAAACTGTGGGGCTTGTGAACCAGAGTGCCCAAATACAGCAATTTATGAAGGAGCTGATGATTGGAGATATAAAGACGGAACCAGTCTTTCAGGAAAAGTAATTTTACCAGACGGAACTGAAGTGGATGCAGAGGATGCACAAACGCCAATTTCGGATGAGGTATATTATATAGTACCAGGTAAATGTACGGAATGTAAAGGTTTTCACGATGAACCTCAATGTGCCGCTGTATGTCCGGTTGATTGTTGCGTGCCAGACGATAATCATGTAGAAGATGAAGAAACCTTGTTGAACAGACAGGCGTTTTTGCATAACGATTAAAAGAATAATTTCAGATTTATCATATTAAAAATCCTGGGTGAAAGCACTCAGGATTTTTTTATACATTCAATTTGATTGTATTGTTCTGGTATTTAATGTTTTAATTTTGTTTATTTGATGTCAATTAATTAACAATTGTTTAATTTAAACATTCTTTAATGAAGAAATTAATACTTTTATTTGTTTTGTTCAGTATAAATGCGTTAGCTCAGGATCAGGAGTATTCTGTCATAGTTAAGGATATAGAGACTCAATTGCCAATAGAAAATGCAATGGTTGTGGTGCTAAAAACTAAGCAAATTTTGCTCAGCAATCACGAAGGTAAAGTAACTTTTATATTAAATGGTGCTTCCAATATTCAGGTTTCAGAAACAAATTATGAAAACCTGACGCTCAGATGGGCTTCTTTAAAAGAAAATGAATTTGTAGTTTATCTAAAAAACAAGCACAATAAATTGGATGAAATTGTTTTATCTAAGGAAAATCCACAAAAAATTCTTCAAAAAATAGTTTCAAATTCAATTCAGAAATTAGCAACGCCGTGTCGTTTAAAAGTATATGTGCGAGAGTTTTTTATGCTTAACAATCAATATTCCTACTATAATGACGGACTGGTAAATTTTCAGTTTAATGTTAACCAAAAGAAAGTAAACACAACTTTATTGGTTGAGCAGAATCGATCGTACGGTTTGATGGAAGAAGATGTCAGTGCAGATTTAAAAGGATATAATTTGAATAACATTATGGAAAATTATTCTAATTTGGATTATTTCAATCCTATATTGGATTCAAAAGCCAAAAAAGAATATGACTTCATTACAAAAGGGCATCCTTCAAATCGGGACTATTATATTATGTCGGTAACGCCCCTTGACAAGTCTAAAAAAGCACTTGACAGCTTTGAGATTATTTATGATCAGGAGAAAAAATTAATCATCGAATTTAGTATAATCATTACTCCCGGAACAATTGCTGAAATGCAGGACAGTATAGAACCCGGTTCAAAAAATATTACAAGATCGATTGTAAAAGTAAATTACAGGGTGGATGGTCCGGATTATTATGTTTTGAATGCCAACGAAGAGATAGGATATGATTTGATTCTAAAAAATAAGGCAGTCAAAAATATACAGGTTCGTAATAATTTTATAACTACGCACTTCGACAAACAAAAGTTTACCTACAATGAAAGTGATGTTTTTAAAGAAAAAACACTTTTTAATAAAAAGAATAAAATTTTAACCAATTACTGGGACATCTCTGGATTTACGGCCACTGAGGAGGAAAAGAAATTAATTGAGGGATTAGAATTTAAAATGTAAATTTTATATTCAAAATAATATAAACCAAAAATCCTGAGCTTGCACTCAGGATTTTTTATATCAGGTCGTATTTTAGAAATTAAGCCCAAGCCTCGCATAATAATAAGCTCCGTTGAAACCCATTTGTACCGCATCCCAATAACCACCAGCTTCTACCCAGTCATCTTGCTGATCAGGGTAAATATTTAACAGGTTATTGGCTCCAATACTTATTTTTGCTGATTTCGAGAGTTTAAAACCTAAAGTTAAGTCAGTTACAATTTTAGCTCCGTATGTATCTGTGGCGGTTTCCTTTTGAATTGCATATAATTCTGCCTCAGTTTGTGTAGGTGAAGTTCTGAAATCTTCAGGTACCAGGTCTGTCATTTGATAATCCAGCAATTTTACCTCACTAAATCTTGTAAAAGCCAATCCTGCATCAAACCATTTTCTACCATAATTTAAGTTAAGGCCAAATTTATTTTCAGGAGCAGAAGCTAATAAGAAAGCTTTATCGCGTTCTCCAAAAAATGTTTGTTCGTCTAAATCATCACCATTTTTTACTTTGTCGATTTTCATATCATTGATATTTCCAACTAAAGTGGCTCCAAATCTATTTTCGTTAATTGTCTTTTTCCAGGCTAAAACAATATCAAGTCCTTTTGTTTTTGTATCTACACCATTTACGAAAAATTGTGCTTCGTTAACACCAAGATTATATATACTTGCATCAAAATATCCTGTTAATACAATTCTGTCTTTTACATTAATCATATATCCGTCAACTGTTGCTGTAAAATCTCCAAAATTAGCAGTAAATCCCAAAGATCCGTTTATTGCTTTTTCTTCATTTAAATCTTCAATACCAAATGCCCTCGTTACCGGACTGTTGTTTGGTGAAAGTAAAACTTCTGTAGCACCACCTGAACTGAAATTAGTAAAACGTAAATTATAATAAACCTGTGCTAATGATGGTGCGCGAAAACCAGTACTTACAGAACCTCTTATATTGATGTTATCTGTAATTTTAAGCCTTGAAGCCAATTTACCATTGATGGTACTGCCAAAATCACTATAGTTCTCAAAGCGTACCGCACTACTAACCATAAAAGCTTCTGTGATATCTAATTCTGCATCTGTGTAAAGAGAGAAACTGCTACGGGTTTCATTGACCTCATTTGCCGGGCTGTAACCTGGAAAACCCTGAGAACCTCCCGGTCTTGGTTCACCCGAAACAGGATCTATAGGTGCATTTTGATTTGCAGGATCTGTAATAGGATTTCCGTTTGTATCATAAGTAGCATATGAACCTTCTTCTCCCGCAAAAATTTCAAACTTTTCCATTCTGTATTCTGCTCCAAAGGCTAGGTTTAATCCACTCAGAACATCGTAATTTTTTGATATATCAAAATTGGTCGTATTTTGTAGCAGGCTGTGTCCTCCGGCATCAAATTCAGTAGGAGAATTATCTTCGAGGGAAGCATTGATGGTTCCTTCTATATTATAATGGAATTTGTTTTGTCCCAAAGTATTACTCAAATCCAGCTTCCATCCACCGGAAGTTTCTGTTCTGATTCCTGCAGCAATAGAATTATCATTTATTTTTGATGTGATTCTTGGCGTATAACCACCTGGATAAATTGATTCAACAACTCTTTCTCCATCATTTCTGGTAAAAGCATACGCATCTGTATCCCTGAAATTACTTCCTCCAAAGGCATAAATTTCTGTTTTTTCGGAAATTGGAACAGCAAAATTAATAAGAAGGTTGATTCCCTGAATTTCAGCTTCTCCAAATCCTTTTCTAAAGTCAAAACCAGGTCGTAACGTTTTGTTTTTATTTAAAAACTCACCTGTAATATTGGCGTAACCGCCTTTTGTGCCAACAGCGACACCATAATTTGCTGCCACTTTCAACGATCCGCCATCAAAAGCCTGATCTTTTCCAAAAGTGTTTCCATTTCCGTTTTTGTCTAATCTGTAACCTTCAGTATTGGCAGTTCCATCTGGAAAATCTCCTTTGGCATTTGTATTAAAAGCCCCATAGGTTACAGATCCTGTAAATTCATCAACAGTATCATTCAGTACAATATTTATTACACCTGCAATGGCATCAGAGCCATACTGAGCAGCAGCACCGTCTCTCAAAATCTCAATCCTTTTAATAGACGAAGCCGGAATTGCATTTAAATCGGTACCGGTATTTCCTCTTCCACGTGTACCAAATAAATTGATCAATGAGGATTGATGTCTTCTTTTTCCATTGATTAATACCAAAGTCTGATCTGGTCCCATACCTCTCAAAGAAGCCGGATCAACGTGATCAGCTCCGTCGGAACCCGATTGTTTATTGGCATTAAAAGATGGCGCGACGTATTGCAATAATTCATTGATTTCGAGTTTTCCACTTTGTGTTGTTACTTCTTTGACATTAATGATATCAATTGGAACCGCTGAGTTAACAACTGTTCTTTTAGCATTTCTGGAACCAACAATTACTACATCATTAAGAATCTGGCCTCCACTTTCGTCTAAAGTAATATCAATTTTATTCTTATTAGCCGCTTTTTCTACTGTACCATAGCCAACATAACTAAAAACTAAAGTTGCTCCTTCTTTTACCTTAATTATATAACTACCTTCAAAATCGGTGGATACTCCGTTGTTTGATCCTTTTTCAACGATGTTTACTCCCGGAAGAGGAGCACCGCTCTTGTCTGTGACGACTCCTGAAACTTCCGTTTGTGCCATCAGAAAAGCTGATTGTAGCATAAATAGAAATATTGCAATTCTTTTCATAAGTGTTCTGTTTTTTTTATTTGTTTTTTGTTTAATGTTGTTATAAAATTACAATTATTTAACAAAATATTAATAAATAGTTTAATTCTTTTTAAGAATAGCCTTAGAATTATATTAATGCACAATTTTGCTTCGCATACGAGCTATTATATCTTATATTTGCAAAATTTTAAAGCCAAAAATTATCGTTTTGGCAGAAACTGAAAAACACATAAATTATAATCCATTAAATTACAAGAGTTAATGGAGGCGCTGATCAACCAGTACCACATAAATAAATATAAAAGATGAAAGCAGGAATTGTAGGATTACCAAATGTTGGAAAATCAACATTATTTAATTGTTTATCTAATGCAAAAGCGCAGAGTGCGAACTTTCCGTTTTGTACAATCGAACCTAATATTGGAGTTGTAAACGTTCCGGATCCAAGAATCAACAAGTTAGAAGAATTGGTAAAACCAGAGCGTGTACAAATGGCAACAGTTGATATCGTAGATATAGCAGGTTTGGTTAAAGGAGCAAGTAAAGGGGAAGGTCTTGGAAACCAGTTTTTAGGAAACATTAGAGAGTGTAACGCTATTATTCACGTTTTGCGTTGTTTTGATAATGATAATATCGTTCACGTTGACGGAAATGTAAACCCAATTCGTGATAAAGAAACTATTGATATTGAGTTACAGCTAAAAGATTTAGAAACAGTTGAAAAACGTTTGGAAAAAGTAAATCGTGCCGCTAAAACCGGAAATAAAGAAGCGCAAACTGAAAAAGCACTTTTAGACAGAATAAGAGAGACATTATTACAAGCGAAGTCAGCTCGTACTATTACTCCACAAGGTAATGACGAAGAAGTTTTAATGGAGTCTTTTCAGTTAATTACTGCTAAACCAGTATTGTACGTTTGTAATGTTGACGAAAATTCAGCTGTAAACGGAAACAAATATGTAGATCAGGTTCGTGAGTTGGTAAAAGACGAAGATGCAGAAGTTATCATACTTTCAGTAGGAGCAGAAGCTGATATTACCGAATTAGAAAGCTACGAAGAGCGTCAGGTTTTCCTTGAAGATATGGGATTGACAGAGCCGGGAGCATCAGTGTTAATTCGTGCCGCTTACAAATTATTAAAACAACAAACTTACTTTACTGCTGGTGTAAAAGAAGTTCGTGCCTGGACGATTAACATCGGTTCTACAGCACCTCAGGCAGCTGGAGTTATCCATACTGATTTTGAAAAAGGATTCATCCGCGCTGAGGTTATCTCTTACGAAGATTACGTTCAGTACGGTTCTGAAGCGAAAGCAAAAGAAGCAGGAAAATTCAAAGTTGAAGGAAAAGAATATGTTGTGAAAGATGGTGATGTAATGCATTTCCGTTTTAACGTTTAAATTCTAGAAAATAGAGTAAAGAATAAAGAAAATAGACTTGAACTGCTGGAGAAATTCAGCAGTTTTTTTGTGCCCAAAAAGAATCTGCTAAATCTGCCGAATCTGCGAGAAACAAACTTTTAGAACCTATTTCCAGCTTTACTCTCCAAGATTTTTCATGAATTTATTTTTTTGTCCGGCATAAAAAGAGCTTCCTCTGGTCGCTTTTTTTATCGCCACAAAAAATATAAATTCACAAAAAATGCTTTCCGTTTCAATCTGGGGTAGTCAGTAAAATCAAGAACTTTTTGATTTTAAAATAAACCAGAAAAACAAAATTTAACTTTTTTATTTTTTTGGCTCAAAAATTGGTTACAGAAAATCAACCAATAACGAAATCTAAAACCAATTAAAAATGCTAAAAAAAACGTTCAAATTTTTAGGCTGGACACTTCTCGGAATTTTCAGTTTTCTTGTTCTTTATGTCGTGTCAGTTTATTTTATTTCTAAGATCACCGTTAATTCAGATCTTGTAAAAGTAGAAGAACAGGATGCAGTTCCAATTTATATTCTCTCCAATGGAGTTCACACAGATATAGTTGTTCCCATAAAAAACGAAATCAAAGACTGGCGAAATCAAATTCAGTTCAGCCAGACAAAATCCAAAGATTCATTGATGAATTTCATAGCTTTTGGCTGGGGCGACAAAGGCTTTTATCTGGATACACCTGAATGGTCGGATTTGAAAGCGAGTACTGCATTAAAAGCCACATTTGGCGTAAGTTCATCTGCCATGCACACCACATTTTTTAACCAATTAAAAGAGGGTGATGACTGCAAGCGCATTTTGATTTCAAAAGAAAACTACCAAAAATTAGTCACTTTTATCTCAGACAGTTTCAATAATCCAACAAATCCGGAATGGATCGAGGGGCATAGCTACGGCAAAAAAGACGCTTTTTATGAAGCAAAAGGAAGTTACAGCCTTTTTTATACCTGTAACACCTGGGCAAATAATGCCTTAAAAGCGGCGAATCAAAAAGCAAGTTTATGGACGGTTTATGACAAGGGAATATTTTATCATTACCAATAACATGGAAAAATTATAAAATTTCTCAGCAATATAGCAATGGCAATTTTTTATTTTCAGCTTAAATTTGAGTGAAATTCAAAAATTTACACCTGTGCAAAAACGAAATATATTATCCAAATCCTGGTACTTGCTAAAAAAAACTTTTTTAGAATTTATAGAAGATGACGCTATAAAATTAAGTGCCGCTTTATCTTATTATACCATTTTCGCTTTACCGCCATTATTGATTATTATCATAACTATTTGTGGTTTCTTTTTTGGGGAAGAAGCCGTAACAGGTCAGCTTTATGGACAAATAAATGAGTTGGTAGGAAATGATGCAGCCAAACAAATTCAGGAAGCTATCAAAAATGTACAGCTTTCAGACAGTAATGTTTTTGTCACTATTTTCGGTATCATTATGTTACTGATTGGGGCATCGGGAGTTTTTGCAGAAATTCAGAGTTCAATTAATTATATTTGGGGATTGCGTGCGAAACCTAACAAAGGCTTAAAGAAATTTGTTCAAAATAGATTAATGTCTTTTTCTATGATCGTTTCAGTAGGTTTTTTGATGCTGGTCAGTTTAATGTTAAACGCTGTTTTGGATATTTTGAACGCCAGGTTAAAAATCTACTTTCCGGAAAGTACTATCTACTTTTTTTACGTTATCAATATCTTAATCGTGTTGGCCAGTATTACGCTTCTTTTTGCCATTATCTTCAGAACGTTGCCTGATGGAAACATTAAATGGAAAGATGCTTTTATAGGTGCCGGCTTTACATCAATCATGTTTATGATTGGTAAGTTTGCTATCGGTTTCTATTTAGGAAGCTCTACTATTGCAACTGTTTATGGCGCTGCAGGATCAGTTATAATAATATTGGTCTGGGTATATTACTCGGCGATTATTTTATATTTTGGGGCCGAATTTACAAAGGTGTATGCCAAAAGTTATGGAGGTAATATTTCCCCAAACGATTATTCTGTAGAAATTAAAAAGGAAATTTTTGAAATTATTGAAGAATAGCTTTTGATTTCAAAAGCTATTCTTCAATAAAAAGATTATTGTTGGTATTTTTTATCCGTCAGGGTTTTCATAAAAGAAACCAAAGCTGATTCTTCTTTTTTATTGAGTTTTAATTCATCAAAAGGCAGGGTCTGATTATCTACTTCATAACCTAAGCCTTTTCCGCCGCCTTTATTGTAAAAATCTACCACTTCTTCCAGGGTTTTAAAAACTCCGTTGTGCATGTAAGGTGCAGTAATTGCGGCGTTTCGTACTGTTGGTGTTTTAAAAGCGCCAACTAATTGCGGCATTTTATTGTATAAGTAACGACCAGGATCCGGACTGATACTTTTTTTTGATGTGTCTTTTGGAGTTCCGATAACCTCATGTTCCGTTTTGGAATAACCAGGTGGCACTGTTCCGTTAAACAGCGGTGTAAAATGACAGGTAGCACATTTTGCCTTTCCCATAAAAAGATTCATTCCCTCAATTTCCTGATTGGTCAGACTGTTTTTTTGGCCTAGCATGTAATTATCGAACCTTGAATCAAAAGAATTTAAAGATCGGACATAGCTTGCAATGGCATTCTGAATCTGCCAGGCTTCCGGTTTAGAAGTTTTTGGAAATGCCTTTTTAAAGAGTTTTATATAATCATTGTCAAGTAAAATTTTGGCATGGATATTCTCCATTGAACCGTGCATTTCATCTTTATTCTGAATAACATCCACACTTTGTTTTTCCAAATCCAATTGTCGCATGTCCCAGAACTGTGCATTTTGCAACGAGGCATAGGTAAGCGTAGGTGTATTTCGTGCTAAATTTGAACCTGTAAGGGAAACATTGGTTTTCAAGCCATCAGTAAAAGCTTTTTCAGGGTGGTGACAAGTGGCGCAGCTTCGATCATTGTTTTGGGAAAGACTTTTATCATAGAATAATTTTTCTCCCAAATCCGATTTATCCTTACTGAAATTATATTTTTCCGAGACAACAAAACCGTTTACATCAAAAGCATCTTTATCAAATAAAGTTTCGGCATCGGGTTTTAGCGGACTGTTTTTCTTTACCATACTGATGTTTTCTTCTTTTTGAAAAGTTTTAATTTTCTTTGAAATCGGATTTAAGTATTCGGTTATAAAAACGGCCCTGTTGAACGTATTGAAGTTGTTATTTTTCTGGCAGTAATTCCGGGCTTTTGCAGTCAAATTTCGTATATCTGCCAATGATCTATTGTTAGGATTGATTTTTTCTAATGACTTTGGAATAACAATTAAACTTTGTCCTGCTTCCGGAATTGATGATTGTAAAACCGGACTGTCAAAGCCTGTAATTCCTAATGCAATAACTCTGAAAACATTTTGCTGTATCGCATCAATAACATAATCATCGCTTATCGCAATGGCTTCAAAAGTAGATTTAAGCTGTTTGATATTGGATTGAAAAATGTTTAGTTCCCGTATTAGATCTTCTTTGTTTTTAGGTTCATATTCCGGGTAAATGATTTCTTCCATCACCTGAAAACCATGGGGCTCAAAAGATCTGTTTTCTTCCAGTTCCATTTCATCCAGGGCAGGACCGTTCATAAATCGTGCTGTTTCCGGACTGAAATATTCAATTGCCCATTCTGTTTTTTTATAAAAAAGACGTGATTTTTTAAATTGAGCTACAATTTCTTTTTGAGATGAATTATTAGTCACAAGCTTTTGAAACACGACCATTTCGTTGTTTAATTTTGTTAAATCAACTAATAAATCCTGTTTGATTGTGGATTCTGAAGCTATGTTTTCCTTGCATGAAAAAAACAGAAAAAGGGTTAAAAAAAGAATAGTAAAATGCTTAAGTTTCATAATGTATTGTAATAGAAACAACCCTTACGAAAAATAAGGGTTGTTTTGGATATACTATTTTAGGTTGAGGTCTTATCTTTGAACGTTTCTGATAATAACAGTTTGTCCACCTTCTTTATTGGTATTGATTCCTGAACCGTCAGCATTTTTAAATGCATCATTTTGCCAGGTATGTGGGTGAATATTAACCGTAAAGGTATCCGGAACACCAATGATATCTGAAATATCTTCCATGGCACCAAACTCCCAGCTTCCAAATCTCATTTCACCCGTTTGGTTGTACAAAGTATTCCAGGCTACATCGGTTCTTTTATGGTTCATGTTTAACCATGGCTTGTTTTGTTTTGTACCAATGTTGTACTGCCAGATATAAGAATCGTGTTTTGCATCTGCATAATAACTGTCTCCATCTTCCTGAATGTAAACGTAGTTTTCAGTTACACATAAATTATCAGGATTGATGATTCCGGTTCCAGGTGTGCTGTCGCCTTCAACTGCCAGTTCCAAAGTTCCTTTTAAAGGATCGCTGGCATCCATTTTTAATTTATAAACTCTTCCCCACATCGTATATCCATCAACTGGAGCGTTAGAAGTTGCTTGTCCAGTTGCAGTAAAATAAACTTCTCTGTTGTTGCTTGCACTTCCTTTTCTGTAATCTACATCCTCAACTCTTGAAAAACGAATAGCACCTAATTCATTGACAGTTGTATTGATTACAGCTCCTGTTAAGTTTTTAGCATTCGGAATTTCAACAAAAGAAACCGGATAAGAATTGTTTAATTTTATATCCATTTCTACCTGATTACCATCTGTTCTTTTTAATGCATATAATTTTCCGTTATTTAAATCCCCAACCGTTGAACTCATATACATAATCAATTGTCCGGCACTTGCGTGAGAAGTGGCATACGATTGATCTTCTCCAATAAGAATAACAGTTTTTCCTGGATAAGCTCCTTTTGGAAGCGGTACTGCATTTTCCATACTTGCCTTTCCTAAAGCAGGCAAAACTCTGTCGGTTCTGCTTTTATCTGATGATTGTCCCAATGGATCAATTCCGTGTACCATACTTTCCTGACCGCTTTCTCCAGCCGTTAAGAATACAGGTCCAAATCCGTGAATTTCCGGTGTTGCCAAAGTTGCAGAACATAAACGTGTTAAACCACCAATTCCGTCCACCAGATAATCTCCTTTTACAGGTTTGAAAGTCTTGTCAAAATAAACTCTTGAAACGGATTGTAAAATCTCGTGATTGGTAATCATGATATAGCCTTCTCCGTTTGGATTTTTCATTAATCCTGCACCGTCAGGCTGAGCTCCATAGATGAATGCAGGAGATTCAGGCAACACATCTGTAGTTGCAATTAAAGTACTGATTTTTAAGTTTTCAAAACCGCTCATTGGATAAACAAAAGCTGGAATTTTTGAGTGTGAAGTGAAATCGATACTGGAATTTACTTCATTCGAAGAATCTTTGTCATCATTTTGACAGCTTATTACAGAAAGCCCTGTAATTCCAAGCAATGCAATGGATTTTAAATTAAATTTCATAACTGTTTTCTTGTTTTTTTTGATTGAAGCAAAGCTATCGCCGAAAAACAAAATGTATGTTATGTTAGTTTTTTCTTATTGCTAATAAATGATAAGGAGTATATTATGAAAACGTAAAATTAGTGCTAAATGTTAAGTTAAGTTTTAATAGTAATAATCATTTGAAAAGATGGTTTAAAGAAACCTCTTTTTTCTCTCGTAGTTTTTTTACAATTTTCAAAAAAGCAATAGCAGTAATGTAAGCATCGCCCAATGCTGTATGGCGGTCTTTTTTAGAAATATCAAATTTATCCGCAAGATCATCCAAAGTGTAATGGTCTTTTCTTTCAAATAAATGGGATTTAATTAAGGTCTTTTTATACAAAACTCCCGTGTCAAGCGCTTTGTTTTTTAACTCTGGAAAACCATTTCTTTCTAAAGCACGATTGATCATCGTGATATCAAAATGGGCATGATGTGCAATAATAATTGAATCGCCCAAATAAGCTAAAAACTGTTCTAATGCTTCTAATTCAGAAGGGCGTTTTACAACGAAATCTTTCAAAATACCATGAATCTGTGCAGTTGATTTATCGTAATGATCCTGTTCTACATATACTTCAAAACTATCCTGAACCGAAATGATATTATTTTGTAAAACCAAGGCACCAATACACAAAATACGATCATTGGTGTAATCAAAACCTGTTGTTTCTGTATCCAGAACTACAAAACGGGTTTCTTCAATCGTGATATTTTCATCAAACAGCTCTTCCTCTTTTTTCCAAAAGTTCAATAAACTCATATTTATACGATATTAGAAACATTAAAACGTACTGAAATTAACTCCTGAAGTTCTTTGATGGTTTTGAAAGTTCTTTTCAGTTTTATTTTTTCCATCTTCGAAAGGGATTCCAAGGCAATAAACTGTCCGGAATCATGATGCAAAAGACCTTGTTTGGTTCTGAATTTCAATAAAGCCTTAAACGAATACGAACATGACAAATAAAGTTCACTGTTTTGTGGTTCCAATTCCGCTAATTTTTCAAAGCGTTCGGCCGTATTGCTGATGGATTTTACAGAATGGGACAAAATCAAAACCCTTGCAGCATCTGTCAATGGCATTAAAGCTCTTCTTTTGATGTCAAACTGGTCTTTGTTGGCTCCATCCTGTTCTACGAGAAATTGTCTAAAGAAACCGGTGGGCGATGGGCTTTGCAATGCACCACTAACCAAATGAACATAAAAAATAGGATTGGCTTTTACGTTTTCAAAAATCGAGTCCGACAATTGACTGACAATTTCTGAATCACCGTATTTCAAACTGTAATCGAAAAAGATAAAAGACAGAAGAACTTCATTTTTCCCGGGATTGTTAATCCAATAATGAACCTGATCTTTCCATTCATCCAGGCTCATACACCATTTTGGGTTGGATGCCATCATTTCGGCAGGGCAATATTCGTAGCCAATCGTAAAAAGACCTTTGTTGATATACGTAGCCAATTTTGTAAAATATGCTTTGGTTTCATCCTTAAAAACTTCCGAAACATTTTCATACACAATTGCATTGTCCTGATCTGTATGTAACATTTGTTCGTCACGTCCCTGACTCCCCAAGGCCAGCCAGGCAAATTTTACAGGAGGTGCGCTATTCATTTTCTCCAGCGAAATATCAATAACGCGGGTTACACAGGCATCATTTAGTTCGGTTATGATTTTTGTTATCAGCGTCATCGGAATATTTTGATCCAGATAGCCTTGCAGCAATTGCATGATTCTAGCTCTAATTGGCTTGATTTCCTTGACTTTCGTAGTCCTTTTTAAGGCTTTGATCAAAACCGCAGGATTATTCCCCAGCGAAACCATAAGATCATGTTTGGATAAAATTCCAACCGCTTTTGTGTTGACAGTACCGTCTTTGGTAAGACACAAATAGCTGATATTACTTTTCATCATCGCCATTTGTGCTTCGGTAACCGTCATTTTTTTAGAATAAGTAATAACCGGAGAGGTCATAATAGTTTCGGCAGTTGTCGTAATAGGATAATCGCCGGAAACGATTTTGTTACGTAAATCTTTGTCGGTAATAATTCCAATAGGAAGCATTTCATCCACAATTAATATAGCACCTACCTTTTTTTTGGTCAGGATTTTGGCAATTTCTTTTGCTGTTGTAGAACGACCGCAGGTAACTATTTTTTTGGAATATTTTACAGGCTGCAAATCAAATAATTCTTTGTCCGAATTGGTCGTTTCCTGCGATATTATTTCACCGTATAAATTATTTTTATGAACTTCAGAATACGGATTTTTAGTATTGGATGCATAACTTTCAATCAGGAAATTTCCAATTTGTTTATTCTCCAAAGCGTAAGGCTTGAAAACCGAAATCGGAATCGCATACAATATACTTTCCTCATACGTACTGGCTTCCATAACATAATTTTCCTGTGCCAAAAGCGGTCTGAGTCCAAAAATATCGCCTTCATCACACATATCCAGAATCACATTTTTTTGATTCTTTTTAAGCGCAACAGCTCCTTTGTGAACTACATAAAACGAATCGTGTGTTTTTTCATTTTCCGTAAAAATCACAGAATCTTTTTCCTTATAGATGATCGAAATTTGTTCCGATAATTTTTCGAGGTCTTTTGGATGCAAAAGATTAAAAGGAGGGAAGTTTTTCAGGAAGTCGGCAACTCTATGTGAAATGGTATTTTTCATACGTTTGATTTGTACTCTAAATTAAAGAAACTGTTCTGATTTTTTTCAGATAAATATAAAAAAAAGCTCCTCAGGAGCTTTTTAAAATTTCAATTTTTATTGTTTTTTTCGCATACGCATATTAATAAATTCAACTGCAAGTGAAAAGGAAATCGCAAAATACAAATAGCCTTTTGGAACCGCACCAATATGCTCACCAAAAAGAGCAGCATCAGACAAGTGCATACTTTCGGTAATCAGCATAAAGCCTATAAGAATCAAAAAAGCGAGACCCAAAATTTGTATAGAAGGATTTTTATTCACAAAATTACCCACCGGAACCGCAAACAACATCATCACCATTACAGAAATTACAACAGCCGTAATCATAATAGTTAAAGCACCTTCAACACCATTGGTCATACCTACAGCGGTTAAAATGGAATCGACAGAAAATATCAAATCGATCAGCAAAATCTGAAAGATGACATTCGAAAAGCTTTTTCTGGCTGCAGTTTTTAATGTTTTTTGCTCTTCGCCTTGGTGATCCACTTTTTCACTGATTTCTTTCGTGCTTTTATAGATTAAAAATAATCCTCCTAAAAATAAAATAACGGCCTGTCCTGTAAAATCGGCTTCAAGCCATCCCCAGTGAATACTGAATATTGTAGCTTTCATGGCAATCAAATACGAGATTCCCATCAATAAAGCAATACGCATGAACATCGCTAAAAACAAACCGATTCGGGTTGCTTTTTTTCGTTCTTCCTCCGGCAGTTTTCCGGTAACGATTGAAATAAAAATGATGTTGTCGATTCCTAAAATAATTTCAAGAAAAGTCAGTGTCAATAAGGCAATCCAGGCATCAGGATTCAAAAATACTTCCATTTTTAAAGCTTTATGTTACTAAATTTAATCAATTTTAATCACTTTTCCACGCTGTTTTTCTTCAGAACCCACCATTCCAAATTCAAAAGTATACGAATCTTTCGAAGTCGTTAGTATTTTCATGCTTATGGCTTTTTCCTCAGCCATGTTTTTCGGATGTTTCTTCTGCAAAACATATTCACAATCACTAACCCAGCGTACGGTTGAGGTATCTGTTTTTCCTTCAAAAGTTTCAATCTCAATATTGTCTTTACGCTCAAAAAACGTTGTTTTCTTTACGCCGTCAACTTCATATTCAAATTTGAATTTTCCGTTTTTAAAATCCTTGCAATTGCGCTCCGCATCATAACAAGACATTAATGATAATAATGGAAGGAGAAATAATATTTTTTTCATTTAAATTATATTGTTTTTTAGGAGCATGATCCTGCTTTCCGTTCCAATCTTTTTATTTTTTAAAGAAAAAAATAAAAAGGATTTCCACTTCAATCAGGGCTAGGCTTCAGAATAATAAGAAGACTATTTTAATCTTTCTAATTCATCATCCGTAAAGTTCTTAATTTCTTTTTCTTTCGCAAACTTTTCGGCATTGTAATTTCCGGAATTGTTCTTCGGAATGGATAAGCTGTTCCAAGGACTGTTTTTTAATTGCTTGGCATAAAAAACAATCTGTCCAACATGATAAGGATAATGTGCGAGCTGGCGATTGATGGCCTCAACAACCGTATGACCTTCATTACGGATATAAATAATGTCCGAAAGCTGTTCCGGTTGTAAACTGTTTAAAGTGTCCAAAAAGCATTTCCATCCTTTATACCAAACTTCTAAAACTTCTTCTTTAGATTGCAGATCGTTTTCAAACTCGGAATCGCGTTTACGCCATTCTTTTTCACCGTCAGAAGTTAAGAAGTCTGTCCAGCGTGACAGCATATTGCCGGAAATGTGTTTTATTATTGTCGCAATACTATTAGTGTCTTCATTTATAGGAACAAAAAGCTGTTCCGCTTCTAATTGATCCATTGCTTTTTCTCCCAGCATTTTATAATACAAAAACTGCTTTTTAACGCTTTCCAAATAAGATTCGTTTGCTTCCATAAATTAAACAATTTTAATATCATATTTATCTAAAAGTCCAACAATTCCCTGATTGGAAAATTGCGCTTTTCGCATCGGATTAAATTCCGGATCAATTTTATAATTGTAAGCCGTTCTAAAATCAACAGCTGCCAATTGGGTATCATTAAAAATAGCACCATCAAGATCACAATTATCAAAAACCGAATTAGTTAAATTGGTTCCAATAAAAGTAACTTCCCTGACAGAACAGTTGATAAATTTGGTTTTTGGCATTTTTTTGTTGGAGAAAATGGCGTAGTCCAAAGCCGTTTCTTCAAAATAAACCTGAAATAAAAAATCGTCACATTCGTTAAAGGCAATTCCAAGAAGTTTACAGTTTTTAAAAGTAACATTCTTTAAACTTGTTCCCGATAAACTGGTCATTGACAAATTACAGTCAATAAATTCGCAGTCTAAAAAAGTATTGTAGGCGAAATTGCTATTGGAAAAATCACAGTTTTTAAAAACACAATCCTCAAACTCCCGATTGTTTATTTTTTTATCAATGTAAATGACTTTCTCAAAGGTTTTCTGAATGTGAATTAGGCTTTCCATGAATGTTTTTTGGATTTTCGGGCATTGTGACGCACCCGAAGAATATAAATAATTTCATCAGCTATTTGGTAAGAAACAGCATAATCATAAACTGAATACACTCTGAAACTACCATCATTAGCGATTTTTTGTTTGTCAGGTTTGTAAATTTCGGGTTGCGTTTTTAAAATATCAGTACTATCAAAAATTGTATTAACTACGTTATCTGCAATAGCAATTGACTTACTTTCAAAGAAAATATAAAAATGAATGTCTTCTAATTGATCTAAAGCATTGCTTGACCAAATTATTTCCTTCCCCATTTTTTAGCAATTTCTTTGGCTTCTTTTTCAGTGTAAATATTTCCTTTTTTAATATTTTCTAAAGCATTTTCAATATCTAAATTATAAGATGCATCTGAATCAACAGTAGAATTATTGATTGATTGCAAGAGATGTTTTAATTTTTCTACAAAAGAAGGATCTTTAACTTTATCAATTTCCTGATGAATCCACTTTATTTCTGCTTGTATATCCATAATGAACAATTTTAGTAAAGATACAAATTAGTCATTAAACAAACCCTTCATGAAGATTTTCAATCCGTAAAAAATCAAAAACATAGCACTTAAACAAGCCACAATTCCGATTCCTAGAACCAAATAATGCCAGTTGGTATGCTGATTCATAAAGGCGTTATAAATCAGTGAAGGACCAATAAATAAAAGAGGCAGAGAACCCGATAAATATTTAACTCCTTTTCCTAATAATTCTTTATTTGTTGCCATTTCTTTTGTTTAAAGTTTTGAAGGGTTTCAGGTTTCAAGTTGGACTTTGCAGTTATTTTTTTTACAGATTATAGTTATCAACAGCATTTCGAACACTGCCATATTTTTTCAATAACTCAGAAGCTTCTTCATATGAAACCGGAATTTCTCCCATAATCATTTTTACACCACGATCGACTAATTTGATATTACTCAATTGCATATCGACCATTTTGTTTCCTTTTACCTTTCCAAGCTGAATCATAGCTGCAGTCGAAATCATATTCAAAACTAATTTTTGAGCTGTTCCGGCTTTCATTCTCGAACTTCCCGTAACGAATTCCGGACCAACCACAACTTCAATTGGGAATTTCGCAGTCAACGCTAACGGACTTCCTGCATTATTAGTGATGCATCCCGTAAGGATATTATTTTGATTGCAAGTTTCTAAACCGCCAATTACATAAGGAGTTGTTCCCGAAGCGGCGATACCAATTACGACATCATTTGCACCAATATTATGCGCTTGCAAATCAATCCAGGCTTGCGTTGCATTGTCTTCTGCGTTTTCTACGGCGCGACGGATCGCTGTGTCGCCACCGGCAATAATTCCGTTTACCAAATCAAAAGGAACACCAAAAGTAGGAGGACATTCTGATGCATCTACAACGCCTAAACGTCCTGAAGTTCCGGCACCAATATAAAAAATACGTCCGCCTAGTTTTAATTTAGTAACAACTTCTGCCACTAAAGCCTCTATTTGCGGTAAAGCTTTTTCAACTGCATTCGGAACAGTTTTATCTTCATTATTGATGTTTGTAAGCAATTCATGAACCGACATTTTTTCTAAATGTTCGTATTTTGAGGATTGTTCTGTAGTTTTTGTAAACGTCATTTTTCGTATAATTGGTCTTGCCCAAAATTACTGTTTTTTATTGCAATTTTCAGAAGCTTTTTGAAAGAACTAAATATTATATTTGTTAAATATTAAAAGATAAATGGATAGATTAATCTTACTGCAGGGGATTGCCAAAATCTCGGTTTTTGTGTCTTTACTGATGGCATTTTTTTTATATACGGTTAAAACCGAAAATAAATTGGCCAACCGTTTATTTGCTTGGTTTTTTATTGTTTCGGCTATTGACCTTAGTGGTTTTTTCGTTTTCGAATACATTCAGGATTTTCTAAATTTGGTCATTTTCAGATGGACGATCTGTTTGTTGGCGATGCCTCTGTTTTACCTTTATGTACTGGCAGTTTGTTATTCTGATTTTAGATTAAAATGGAAACATTCGCTTCATTTACTTCCAATAATTGTTGTTAATTTAGTTTTTTTGCCAAGGTTTTATCTGGGAATGAATAAAGAACTTTTGAACTCCATTGATCAAATGCCTGAAATATATTTTATTCAGATTTTAATTGAATTTCAATACGTTTTTTATATTGTCAGCGCATTTTTAGTTTTAAAGCAATACAAAGAGATTTATCTGGAAAATTATGCCAATCCGAGTTCTTTAACTTACAAGTATCTTTTTCAGATGACCATTGTTTTCCTAGTAGCACACTGCCTCGTAGCATTGAAAAATGTACTGCGTTACAGCGATTACAGACAAGTATTTCTTTGGTTAAACGTAGTTGTAGGAACTGTCGCTTTGTTTATTACTTGTTGGTTAGTAATGAAAGCCCTGAATCATCCGGAACTTTTTAGAGGAATCAATTCTAAATTAAAGCTAACAAAAGATATTCTTCCGGAAATTAATGATAATACAATCGAAGTAAAAGAACATTATAATGAAGTTATTGATGAGCAAATTTTAAATTTGAAACAATATATGACAGATAAAGAACCTTTTCTTGATCCGTCACTTACGATTCAGGAACTGGCCAATCAAATTGATATTCCGGTTCGGGATTTGTCTGTTTTAATTAATCATAAAATGGATCAGCACTTTTTTGATTTTGTGAATGAATATCGCATTCAAAAAGCAATGACTATTTTAAAAGATGAGTCTAAAAATGACCTTACGGTTTTAGAAATTCTATATGAAGTGGGCTTTAACTCCAAATCTTCATTTAATACTTCTTTTAAAAAATACACCAATTTAACCCCTACAGCTTATCGAAATGCTTCATAATTAGGATTTTGTAAAAAGTCGTACTTTGTGCCTTATAAAGTCGAACCAATTTCTTCAATAGAAAAGGGTTCGACTTTTTTTTGTCGGTCGAATCCGGACAATTTCTAAGGCAACTTTGCTTCAAATTAATCGAACAAGTTAAAATTAGAAATTATGAAAACATCCAATCTCCTTATCTTTTTATTATTGCCATTCTTTTGTTTAGCACAATCAACATTTAAATTAAAAGGAAAAATAGCAAGCGAAACAACTATATTAGAATGGGCAGATATCTCAATAGTAAATTCAGAAGGAAAATTTGTTGACGGAGCAACAACCAAAGAAGATGGAACTTTTGAAATCAATCTTAAAATAGGTTCTTATAAAATAGGTGTTAGTCTTTTGGGATTTGAAGAATACGAAAAAGAAATTTCAATAGAAAAGGATACCGATTTAGGAATTATTATCTTAAAAGAAAATGCAACCAAATTAGTTGAAGTTGTTGTTCAGTCTAAAAAGAAAACGATCGAACAGAAAATAGATCGTTTGGTTTACAATCTGGAAAATAACGTAACAAATGTTGGTGGGGATGCCCTGAGCGCCATTAATACTGCACCAGGAGTTGTAGTAAAAAATGATGCAATTACTATTTTAGGAAAAGGAACTTCTCGCGTTATGATTGACGGAAGAATGATTGAATTGGCGGGAGAAGAATTGAATAACTTTTTGAAATCAATAGCAGCAAGTGATATAAAAAACATTGAAATTATCAGCAATCCACCAGCGAAATATGAAGCGGAAGGAACCGGCGGACTGATTAATATTATCATGAAAAAAGGAGTTCGTGATTCCTGGAAAAACACAACAACCGCTTCTTATGATCAGAATAAGTACGGAATTTTTACTTTGAGAGATAATTTCTTTTACAATAAAAACAAGTTTCGTTTTTCTGCGAGTGTTAATGCAAAAACAGGTCATTTAAACGCTACAGATGATTTAAAAATGTATTTTCCTGATGGACTTTCGCATATGGAAAGCACAACAAAAGTAAAAACCGAAAATATTTCAGGAAAAATAGCATTGGATTATGATTTTTCTGAACGTACGACGGTTGGTTTTCAATTTTTGAATGACAGAAATAACCCGGATTTCCAGTCGGATATTACGATTAATAATTACAATACTCAAAATCAGTTGGATAATATTACGCTGAATAAAAGTAATACTGACAAAGGTTCAGGCAATCAAACTTATAATGCACATTTGATCACCAAGTTAGATGACTTAAAGCGAAAATTATCTTTTGATGTAGATTATTTTAATTACAATTCTAAATTCGAAAGAAATTTTATCGCTAACAATTATACGCCAGATATGATATTTACAGATGTAAATCAGGCAGGAAGAAATATTTCGAATCAGGATATTGATAATTTGAGTTTTAAGGCTGATATGGAACATCCGTTTCAGGCAATCAATTTGTCATACGGTGCAAAAATGAGTTTTACAAATAGTATTAGTGATGTTCTTTACTACAATACAATTTCAGGAACTCCGGATTTGGATCCGAATCAATCCAACCGATTTAAATACACTGAAAATAATCAGGCGATTTATGTAAATGCGGATAAAAAACTAAATGAAAAATGGAATCTTCAATTAGGTTTAAGATTAGAAAATACGCAAACAAACGGAATTTCTGAAACCTTAAATCAAGAAACAAATAGTGATTATTTGAAATTATTCCCAACGGTCTATGCTTCTTACAAGAAAAATGAAAACAATAGTTTCAGTTTAAATTATGGAAAACGAATCAACAGACCGCGTTTTGATTTAATGAATCCGTTCAGAATTTACATTAACAGTAATAGTTATTCAGAAGGAAATCCATTTTTGAAACCTTCATTTAGCGATAATTTTGAGTTTGCACATTCTTATAAAGAAATCCTGAGAACGAGTGTTTTTGTCAATTCTGTTACAAATGGTTATGGCGTTTTATTTACTTCAAATCCGGAAACGAATACGCAAATTGTAACGCGTGAGAATTATTTTGAAAATTTGAGTTATGGAGTTGGAGAGAGTTATTCGGCAACTTTTGCAGATTGGTGGCAGAGTGAAAATTCATTATACTTTTTAGGAGCAAGAACAGAATTTATTAAAAACATAAATGCAACTCCATCAAACAGTTTACAAATTGATTTTTCGACAAATAATACTTTTGTATTAGGTAAAACAACAAAATTACAAATCGATTTTTCTTATGCAAGTCCTTTTAAGAGTGGTTTGTATGAAGTGGGATATGCTTCAAGTTTTGACATTGGTTTCAAACAGGATTTGTTTAATAAAACGATGCAGATTGCATTCCTGGCGAATGATATTTTTAATACATCTTATTTAAAAGATTATACTTCGGTTGTAAATGGTGTAAAGCAAGTTTATAGTCAAAAAGAAAGTAATAGATTCGTACGTTTATCTGTGGTTTATAATTTTGGGAATAAAAAGATAAATGTGAAGGAACGTGCTTTTGGAAATCAGGATGAGAAAAAGAGAACGGGAAATTAATTAGATAATTTGTCAATTAGAAAATTAGATAATTGAAATTATGAATGTAAAACACAATTGTGAAAATGGAAGTACTAGGTGTTTTTTGTTTTTTTGCGTGAGGGATAGGAGCTGACTACCGAAGTAGTGCGGATAGCCCGACCGGATTTGCGAAAGGCGCATATAAGCGGTTTGTTAAATAGCGCCTTTTGTGAATTTGGGCACGCCCTAATTATAATAAAAATGCCAATAAAATTCCGAGAACGATCATGGAAACTTTGGCGATATTGAATTTATGCCCTTCGCTGCTTTCGAAAATGATAGTCGATGAAATGTGGAATAAAATTCCAATTACGATAGCGGTTATTTCAGTATAATAAGCATTTAAAAAAGGTAAATATTCTGATGCGACTGTTCCTAAAGGCGTCATAACTGCAAAAGTTATCATGAAAGCAAAAATGGCTTTCTTGTTTAGGTTGGCATTGATGAAAAAAGTCGTTAAAATCACGGCAATCGGTAAATGATGGATAGCAATTCCGATAGCCAATCCATGATGATGGCTTACGGGAAAACCCTCTAAGAATGCGTGAATACAAAGGCTTATAAAAAGCAGCCACGGAATCTGAGACATTTTTGCATGCCCGTGAACGTGTCCGTGTTCAGCTCCTTTTGAGAAGAACTCAAGGATGATCTGAAATAAAATTCCGATCATGATGAACAACCCAATTTTATGATTGTGGGATTCGTAAACTTCAGGAAGCAAATGCATTACGGTGAGCGATAGTAGAAATGATCCGCTAAATGCGAGCAATAATTTTAGATTGGTTTTGTTTTTTGGTTTCAAAAACAAAGCCACGATATATCCTAAAAGTACAGAAAATAAGGGTAAAAGATAATTCATTTGTTGATTTACCAATTTATTTAAAAATCATGATTAATCGTTCGCTTTCGGTTTTGTGGAATTTTTTAAGCTTGTAATCACCAAAAATATCTAATAGAAAAATTCCGGCTTCGGCCATTAATTCTTCAAAATCCTTTAAAGTTAAAGCTTTTACTTTTTCGGTAAAATGATATTGACGTCCCTGATCTTCAAAATCAATTTCTTTAAAAATATGTCCGTCTTCAACATATCTTTTGATTTTAAAATCGATTCCGTCAACGGTTTTTACTTCTTCGGGAACCAAAGTTTCAATTACCTGCGCCACATTCATAAAGTCAATGACGGCAAAACCATATTCAGATAAACTTTCTTTAATCGCTTTTAAAGTCGTCAGATTATCATCGTCACTTTCGAAATAACCAAAACTGGTAAACAAATTAAAAATAGCGTCGAATTTTTCCTCAAAAGGCTCACGCATGTCGTGCACTTTGAAATGCAGGGTTTCGTTACTGTTTTTACTGGCTTCGGCTATACTGTTTTCAGATAAATCGGCTCCTAAAACAGTATAGCCAAGTTGGTTTAAATAAATAGAATGACGTCCTTTTCCGCAGGCTAAATCCAGTACTTTTGCTTTTTCAGGAAGATTTAGGTAGTGCGTAAGGTTGTCCATGAAAATCTGTGCTTCCCTGTAATTTCGATCTTTATAAAGAATATGATAATACGGTGTATCAAACCATGAGGTAAACCAGTTTTCGGTGTTACGATCCTGATTAGGTGTTGATGAGTTAGGAGCTTCAGACATTTATTCTATTTCAATTAATTCAAAGTCCGGCAAATTTAGTGTATTTTTGCCGAAAAATAACTATTTCGTGACTATACCTGAATAATCAGAGATGTGTATGCGATCGGAGTTTTTTTTAAACAAAAATAAAGATGGAAGAAAATTTTAGAATGATAGCCAAATGTTTTTTTGGTTTTGAAGAAATATTAGAAAAAGAATTGCGTGATCTTGGTGCTCAGGATGTCGAAAAAGGAGTAAGAATGGTAAGTTTTAAAGGTGATAGGGGTTTTATGTACAAAGCCAATTTATCACTGCGAACTGCACTTAAGGTTTTAAAACCAATTTATTCGTTCAGAGCCAATAATGAGCAGGCATTATACAAAGGAATTTCAGGTGTAAACTGGTCGAAATTATTAAATGCAAATCAGACTTTTGTAATTGATGCGACAGTGCATTCTACTTATTTTAATCACTCAGAATTTGTTTCTCAAAAATGTAAAGATGCAATTGTGGATCAGTTTAGAGAAAGAACGGGACAACGCCCGAGCATTGATAAAGCTTTTCCGGATTTAAGAATCAACGTTCATATCGACAAAGATCAGGTTTCGGTTGCTTTGGATACTTCTGGAAATTCATTACACCAGCGTGGTTATAGAACGGCTACGAATATTGCTCCAATAAACGAAGTTTTGGCGGCAGGGATTTTATTATTGTCAGGCTGGGAAGGACAAAGTCACTTTTTGGACCCGATGTGTGGTTCAGGAACTTTCCTTGCAGAAGCTGCTATGATTGCCTGCAACATTCCGGCAAACATCAACAGAAAAGAATTTGCTTTCGAAAAATGGAAAGACTGGGACAATGATTTATTTGATCAGATTGTAAACAGTCTGATGAAAAAAACAAAAGAATTTCACCACACCATTAAAGGTTTTGACAAAGCGCCAAGTGCGGTTCAAAAAGCCAAAGATAATATCAAAAACGCCAATCTGGACGATTATATTTCCATTCAGGAAGATAACTTTTTTGATACTGAAAAAGGAGTTGAAGGAAAGTTACACATGGTTTTCAATCCTCCTTATGATGAACGTCTGGATATTCATATGGAAGAATTCTACAAAAATATTGGAGATACTTTAAAGAAAAGTTACCCGGGAACAAACGCCTGGTTTATCACGGCAAATCTTGAAGCGTTAAAATTCGTAGGATTGAAACCTTCCAGAAAAATCAAACTTTTCAATGCAAGTCTTGAAGCACGTTTGGTAAAATACGAAATGTATGAAGGAAGCAAGAGAACGAAATTTCAGGTTAACGAATAATAATCTTAAGGTTCTAAGTGGCTAAGATACTAAGTGCTAAGTGAAAACTTAGAAACTCAGAGCCTCAGGACCTTAGCAACTTAAAAAAAATGACAAAATTACAAGTTAGAGCCTTTTTATATCAGTTAGGATGTTTTGCAATCCTGTTTATTTTAGGAAGATTTATTGTGGCAAACGACACACAATTAACGGGACTTTGGATTCCAATGACTTCATTTATTGTGGCTACTTTGATTTCACCTAAATTTCATGCGGTAAAAACAAAAGACGGTGAAAAGCTTTTTATGAAATGGATTTTTATAAAAGGAATAAGAGAAATAGGATAATATAATTTCAAAACAAAAGACCCCGGATTGATAAATACGGGGTCTTTTGTTTATAATACTAAACTATTTTTTAGGAGTTTCTATTATTTCAGGAAGTACTTTCTTTTTATAAATAGGAATAAAATAAGAAACAGTATAGTTGAATCCAACTCCAAAGCTTCCGTTATAAGTTCTGTTGAATCCGGGAATATAAAGATTGTCAAATCCGTCCGGTTTTTTATTTGCGATCAGGAGTTTTAACTGAAAACCAAAACCAACGAAAACATTGTTAAAAACCTGTGCCTTTAAACCTAAGGCAACTTCTGCCCATGCAGCAGTTAATCCCGTATATTTTTCACCTCCCGTAACAGTAGGGTTATCTCCCCAATACGGAGTTGAATTATAGATTTTATAACTGTTTAACTCCTGGCTAAAAGTACTTAAGCCACCACGAAGTCCTACCGTAATAAGGTTTTCCATGTCAAGCCAGTTTTCATAAGTGTTATAATCAAATCCTCCTTTTACGTAGGTTCCAGTTGCTGTTGAATTTAATCGGTCATCATCAGTAGTTTTATCTTCGATACCCAATTCGGCAGCGAGATAATATTTTTTCGTAAGCCGAAAATCACCTATAAATTCCACTCCTTTATAACCCTTATCATAAAAACCCCGTGTTAATTTATATAAATCAACACCAACGCGCAAGCCATATCGGTCCGTTTTAACAGGGATGCTGTCAGTTGTAGTTGCCAGAACAGTTTTTTCCGAGGTAACTTTTAGTTTTTCAGAACTCATTTTTTTAGTTACCGTATCCGTTTGTATCTCCTGTGCCTGAATCCAAAACACGGAACACAATAAAACAATACTAAAAATATATTTTGACATGTGTTTCATTTTCAAATTCAATATTAGGATTTTGTACCTGAATCTGTTGTAGCCAGATTCCATCATTGCCGCTGTCAGTCTTTTCAAATGGAGTTTGAGTGTCTAATCTGTATATTGTTTTGAAACCACAGGCTCTGGAAACATATGCATCTTGTCTGGTGTAATTAAGCTTTATCTTATCAGTATTGGTCAAAGTAGCATTAGCACTCCCGGAATTCAATATAAATTCAAAAGTTGCTGTATCTGCATCTGTTTTTAACGGAATGGCTATAGAATCGCTGCTGGTTAAGTATCTCGTTTCGTCAATACTATTTTTATTGAAGACAACCCCTTCCGGCTGTCCTTCTCCAATGACTTTCAGTCTGGTTACACTTTTTCTTATTGAAGGATTGGTAATATCATAAAATGTAATGATCAATCGAGGAGTGGTGGGCGTATTGCCATCACAAATATCATCTTTCTCACAACTTGATAAGCCAAATGCAAACAGTAATAAAAAATACAGTATTTTTTTCATTTATAATGTGTTATCGAAGTTCTAAAAGTACAACATTTTCGACATGATGTGTTTGTGGAAACATATCAACAGGACGAACGCGCGTAACCTTGTATTTTTCATCCATCAAAGCTAAATCACGGGCTTGTGTTGCCGAGTTACAACTTACATAAACCACTTTTTCAGGAGCAATTTTTAAAATCTGCTCAATAACGTCTTTATGCATTCCGTCTCTTGGCGGATCTGTAATAATAACATCCGGTTTGCCATGCTGTGCAATAAAAGATTCGTTAAAAACGACTTTCATGTCCCCAACAAAAAACTCACAATTCGTAATATTATTGCGTTCTGCATTTGCTTTAGCATCCAAAATAGCTTCCGGAACACTTTCAACACCAATTACTTTTTTTGCTTTTTTTGATACAAACTGAGCAATAGTTCCTGTTCCGGTATATAAATCATAAACAGTTTCGCTGCCCGAAAGTCCGGCAAAATCACGTGTTATTTTGTATAATTCATAAGCCTGATCAGAGTTGGTCTGATAAAAAGATTTAGCATTAATACTAAACTTTAATCCTTCCATTTCTTCCAGAATATAATCACGTCCTTTGTATAGTTTTACATTTTGATCGTAAATAGTATCGTTTTGCTTTGAATTTACGACATATTGCAAGGATGTAATCTGTGGGAATTTCTCGTAAAGATGATCCAAAAGCAGTTCGCGACCGGCTTTATCGTTTTCAAAAAACTGAATCAAAACCATAATTTCTCCGGTTGAAGCCGTACGAATCATAAAAGTTCTCAATAAACCGGAATGTTCTCTCGGATTAAAAAAAGATAAGTTATGCTGGTTGGCGAAATCCCTAATTTCATTACGAATAGCATTAGAAGGATCTTCCTGTAAATGGCATTTGGTAATGTCAAGAATTTTGTCCCACATTTTTGGAATATGAAAACCTAAGGCATTACGGTTGCCTAAATCTTCGGTACTGCCGATTTCCTGCTCTGTTAGCCAGCGGCTGTTCGAAAAAGAAAACTCCATTTTATTTCTATAAAAAAACTGTTTTTCTGAACCTAGAATATCCTCAAATTCCGGAAGTTCAATTTTCCCAATTCTTTGTAAATGATTTTTAACCTCATTCTGTTTGTAATACAGCTGCTGGCTGTATTTCATGTTTTGCCATTTACAGCCTCCGCAAACACCAAAATGAATACAAATGGGTTCTATTCGGTGTTCTGATAATTCGTGAAATTTAACTGCTTTTCCTTCGTAATAAGCTTTACGCTTTTTAAAAGTCTGTACATCAACTACATCTCCGGGT
>Ga0247809_1000034_pt1 | contig 95973 bp, 76 predicted proteins | sample UWRJL104311B1_FD_180951 | JGI IMG/M metagenome (GOLD analysis project Ga0247809, IMG submission 180951) | Plant litter microbial communities from Arlington Agricultural Research Station in Wisconsin, United States - UWRJ-L104-311B-1 | ecosystem: Environmental > Terrestrial > Plant litter >... | reverse complement strand
ACAAGCCAAACGATGGAGTATGATAGTAACTTCTTTTGAATTAAGTAATACTTTTTGGCTCATAATTAAGTGTGATGTTTGGTTGGGCAAATATACGAAATCAGAATTTATTTGTTGGGGTGTTGGGGATGGAAATATTATTTTATGAATTTTGAGGAAATTATGATTCTAAAATCTATTTCAAAAAGTATTTTACTGTGATAGAGTGAAAACAAAATTTTACTTTTTTCAAGATATTTTCAGCTTTAAAATTATACTTTCGCTAGAATATTAGCTTACTCTTTAAAAAGATTTATTATAAAATTAATCAATTAATTATAGCGCATTACACAAAATAGAATGAAAGAAATCATCGAACTTTCTGAAAAAACAATTATTATCAACAGAAATGAATTTCTAAAAGTAAAAGACAGCATTGACACTAATATCTATTTTGTGGAAAGCGGGAGTCTACGAATTTTTGTCTTAGATGAATATGAAGAACAAATAATTAGATTTGGATATAAAGAAAATTTAATTGTATCGCTAGATTGTTTTTTAACAGGCAATACTTCTAATCTATTTATTCAGGCTATTAAAAAGAGTGTCATAAAAGTAATAACGAAGCAGCAATTTGAAAATTTTTTAGAGACGGAAGCCAACAGAAATTTGTGGATTAAAATTCTTGAAAACTTGGTTGTACAGCAAATGGAGCGTGAAATTGACATTTTGACAAATTCACCGAAAGAAAGATATGAGAGAGTTTTAAAGAGAAGTCCTCAACTTTTTCAGGAAATACCAAATAAATATATTGCCAGCTATTTAAGGATGAGTCCTGAAACTTTATCCCGGCTAAAAAAGTCTTGATTTCAATCAATAATTACTGAAAATACTTTTTGGAGTTTTGTATAAAAATTAAATCATGAAATCAGAAAAATTATTACAGTCCCTTATTGAACAAACCAAACAAAACATTAATCAGGTTGAAAAACTAAAAAATGAGGATTTGCAGACCTTGACATGGAAACAAAATCCAACTACCTGGAACATATTGGAATGTTTAGAACATTTAATTTTATATGGTAATTTTTATTTACCACAAATTGAAAGCAGAATAAAAAACTCAAATACAAAAGCAGAAGAGGAATTCAAAAGTGGAGTTTTAGGAAATTATTTTGCCAAAAGTATGCTTCCTAAAGAAAAGCTAAACAAAATGAAAACGTTTAAGAATAAAAACCCATTAAACGCTAAACTTGACAAAAGTGTCATTGACATTTTTATTAGTCATCAAATTGAATTACTTGATTTATTAACCCAATCAAGAAATGTAAGCTTAAATAAAGTAAAAATACCAACTTCAATTTCAAGTTTGTTAAAACTAAAATTAGGCGATACTTTTCAATTTTACGTCAATCATATCATCCGACATTTACATCAAGTTCATAAAATTCAGGAAGCTTTGAAAATCTAATTTTTAATCTTCAAAACATTGATAAAAAGTCAAAAAAAACGGCTTCGAAGAGCTTACCTCAAATCAAATAACAACATTCACCAATATATTTTTTATATAAAACTGATCGCTCGAATATGCACAACGATAGCGCGGAAATTCTTTCCTTGCCCACAAAGCATAATAACTTTGTAAACATTAAAATAAAACATATCGAACCTACGGATCTTCGTTACTTTTCATATCAAAATGAACTGGATTAAAATCCAGCTCTACAATATTTAATCGAGCCGATGGCTCTTTTTTTGACAACAATCTATATTAAAATGTAAATAAAAAATTCTAAATGAGAGATAGCATTCAACAGTTTATTGCAAAACCTAAAAAAGTATTCCTGATAGATGGCTTTGGTGCTCTACTTACTGCTTTATTACTCTTCTTCGTTCTTAGAACTTTCAATACCTTTTTTGGGCTTTCAAAATCTACTTTCGAATATCTTTCTTTATTGGCGCTGGTGTTTTCAGTTTATTCTTTTTGCTGCTTTTTTCTAATTGCCAGTATTTGGAAACCATATTTAAGAATAATCTGCATTGCCAATATTCTCTATTGTCTTTTGACTTTAGGAATCGTTTTTTATTATTACCAAAGTATTTCAGTGTTTGGTATCGCTTATTTTCTTGGAGAAATAACAGTTATATGTGTGATTGTATTTTTAGAAATTAGCATTATAAAAAACAAGATTATTTATTAATCCTTTTTCGTGCTAACAAGCTGTTTTTAGTTTTATAAAATTTATTAGATTTTTTTAATTAATTAAAAAACATATTAAATATTTGCGAAACCAAAAAGTTGCACATATATTTGCAACCAAATGATTTCGTAAATAAAATTTACAACAAATGAGAAGAGATATTTTTCAGGCAATAGCAGACCCGACAAGGCGGGCAATTATATCTTTGATTGCCTTACAAGCAATGACTCCCAACGCCATTGCCGAAAATTTTAATACTACAAGACAGGCTATTTCTAAGCATCTTCGCATTTTAGCGGAGTGCGAATTAGTAAAACAGGAACAGCAAGGCAGAGAAATTTATTACTCCCTTGAAATTGAAAAAATGAAGGAAATTGACCAATGGCTGAGCCAATACAGAGAAATTTGGCAAACCCGATTCAATCAGCTTGAAGAATTATTAGCAACAATTAAAAAATAAAAGATGGGAAATTTAGTATTTGATTTTACTGTTGACAAAGCCACAAAAACAGTAACCATTGTAAAAGAATTTGCAGCCAAACTTCCTTTGGTTTGGGATGCATACACTAAGCAGGAAATCCTTGACCAATGGTGGGCGCCAAAACCATGGAAATCCAAAACAAAAGTGATGAATTTTGAAGTGGGCGGTCGAAGATTTTACGCCATGGTAAGTCCTGAAGGACAAGAAAATTGGGCCGTTCAGCAATATAAATCTATAAGTCCAAAAACTAATTTTAAATTCTATAATACTTTTGCTGATAAAGACGAAAACCTTCAACTGACCGGTTCTGAATGGGATTTGAATTTTACAGACCAAAACGAAAATACAAAAGTTGTTATTACCATTTATAACGATTCTCTTGAACGAATGGAACAAATGATCGAAATGGGCTTTAAAGAAGGATTTACAATGACACTGAAAAGCTTAGAGGAATTATTAGCAACTTTGTCTCAAAAATAATTTTGATGAAGGCAAGATTACAATCGATGGTATAATGCAGGCATCTGGTGGTCCTGAAGAAGATACTTCAGGCGTTTTTGAATATGGAGACTGGGTAGCTACTTTTGAAAAATAAAAAATAAATAAATCAAACATACCTTTCTAACTAAAATGAAAGAATACAAAATTTCTAAAGTCTGGGCAATTTTCATATATATCATAGGTTCATTATTCATAGCACTTTTTACCTTGATTTTGTTTTTACCTGTTATACCCGGAATGGAAAATGAAGTAATTCCAGATGTATATTGGTTTTTAGCTGTAATCTCATTAGCTATGATTTCGTTAATTACTATCGGCCTAATAGATATTTATAAAGCAAAGTTTGTTATCGACAAAAACAAGATATTTTCAATTGGTGTTTTTTCAAAGAAAGAATTAGTGTTTAATGAAATTAAAGGATACAGAATAACCGATAAGTTCATCTTCATTGAATCAAAAAATGAACATAAAAAGAAAATCAAAGTTAGTACCTATTTTGAAAAAACGCATGAAATTAAAACCTGGTTGTCAAATAATTTCTCTGATCTTGACATAGTTCAAATTGTCAACGAAAGAAAAGAAATATTAAACAATCCAGAATTTGGAGCTACTTCTAAAGATAGAGAAGTAAAACTAACCCAAGCTTTTAAAACTGCCAAAATTATAAACTGGAGTGGCGGAATCATTGCCGCCTGGACATTATTATTTCCTAACCCTTATGAATATGCTATAATTGCCTCCATAATCTTTCCTTTAGTTTGTTTGGTGATCTTAAAATATCATCATGGATTAATTAGAACTGATGAGCGAAAAGATAGTGCTTATCCAAGCATTTTTTGGGCGATATTTATATCGTCAACAGGACTTTCCGTAAGAGCTTTACTGGATTACAAAATTTTTGATTATTCAAATGTCTGGATTCCGTCGGTACTTATTCTTTTAACATATCTGGGCATTTTAGGCATTGGAAATAAAGAATTTAACCGTAATGACAATAAGGTCAATTTTTCGATTATTGCCATTGTACTATTTATTTATGGGTATAGCTATAGTACTGTTGTAACTTTAAATTGCATATATGATAAATCAGAATCAAAAATTTATGATGCTACGGTTTTAGATAAACATGTTACTGCTGGCAAAACAAAGACCTATTATGTGAAACTAACTCCATGGGGGAGTTTAAAAGAAATTGAAGATGTTTCTGTTTCACAAGATTTGTACAATAGATTACAATATCATGATAAAGTAAAAATTTATTTTATGAATGGTCAATTTGAAATTCCATGGTTTAAAATCGTTGAACAATAATAAAATCATAAAACTTTTTCCAAAAATTATATAAGGACTTTTTTGGTTGTTTGAAGTAATTTCACTTTACGATAATTAGAATACTAAATTCTTTTTAAAACAATTAAAACAGCAAAATCATGCAAAAGAACATTACACGTTTGTTAATGGTATTCGTAATACTATTTTCATTTACAAGTTGCGAACTAGTAGGAGATATTTTTCAAGCCGGAATGGGCGTCGGGATCTTTATTGTGATTTTTGTAATCGCCATAATCATTTGGATATTCGCCAAATTCTTTAGAAAATAAAAAACATAAAAAATCCCGTTACTTTAAATAACGGGATTTTTTTGTATGCAATTAGTTTATTCAATTGGAACTGTCAGCAAATATAAAGTTCTTACTGTGATTCCATTTATCGCTGCCGGAATCCATTTTGGGGAAATTTTCAAAACCCGAATTGCTTCCATTCCTGTCCCATATCCAATGTCCCTCAGTACTTTACATCCTGTAATTGATCCATCTTTTTCGATAACGAAAGAAAGAAAAATTTCCCCCTTTAATTCTACTTCAGTTGGTTTTACGTAATTTTTATAAAAAAAATCGTAGAACGCATTTATACCGTTGTGATAATTAGGTTTTATATCAGTCTCTTCGAAATTAAATATCTTATTTTCAAGATTGACTGGTGCTTCTTTTGTTTCTTCAACAGCCATAATAATTGTCTGCCCATCTTTCTTATCTGATAACAAAACAACTTTTTCATAAACCTGAGCACCAATAATTTGACTCATTAATAATAATGCAATTATTTTTAATCTTTTTTTCATATTCTCAGTCTATTATTCATACTTTGCAATAAACAAAGGTTTTTATATTAATTTTTAATTCTACTTTTTTAACTTTTATTGGATGAACCGAAATGCACTTCCACAGGATATTCCTTAGGAGCAGTAACCGATACTTTATATGAGAATTCTGTTTGACTATCCTCCTTACAAGAAATAAGCAAAAAGAAAATACAGATACTTAGAAAATACTCTTTTTTAATCATGATGATTCTTCCACATTTTTACCTCTGTTTTTTCCAATGGAATTTCTTCTCCTTCGCACTTTACGCTAAAAGTGGTGGTTTTGTACATAAAAGCAGGACGTACTTCTATTTCTATGTTTTTACCAGGATGTTTAGTACTAAGCGTTTTAAAAGCATCGAAAATTTCTTTTTCATTAAATTCTACTTCACAATTATAATTTTCAAAAGTTAAATTGGATTGAATAGGCAAAGCCATAGTTCTAAAAAGTTTTTTATCTAATTCGTCAGCATATAAAATAATGAACTCGCCATTAAAAAAAGTAATGCTTACAAATTTTTCTTTGTCTTTTTTTAAAAAAGAAAAACTATAGCGCCAATTGTATCTTTCACGATAGCTATCCCAAAGTCCAAATGGAATTCCCTCTTTTTCTATTTTTTTTCTAACTGTATCAGAAACCAAAATTTCATACTTAGTATCTAAAAACTCCTGCTGACTTTGATCTGTATATTTTACAGGCTGAAAATTTAGTTTGTCTACATACACTTCTTCTGCCTGATACCTTCCAATTTCTACTCTTTTTAACCCGCCGTCCAGCCAAATTACTACCACTCCACCAGGTGCCGTGCCAATAACAATTCGATTATACGTTTGGTGTGAAACTTTGTCATTATCTCGACTATCAACAAATGTGAATCCTTGCCTAAAAAATGCCAACATTTTATCAGTCGGGAGTTGTGTTTCGAGTTTCCAGAATTTTTTATCCGCATAACTTAGCCACGTTAACTCTACAAAATTAGGTATGGTACTACCGCCTGATCCACTGCTGGAACCTTGGGCAATCCACCCTTGATTTTCTACACCATCTTTAGGTACTGTAGTTATAAAATCTTTACCTGAGGATAAATATCCCAAATGCACTTCCACAGGATATTCCTTAGGAGCAGTAACCGATACTTTATATGAGAATTTTGTTTGACTATCCTCCTTACAAGAAATAAGCAAAAAGAAAATACAGATACTTAGAATATACTCTTTTTTAATCATGATGATTCTTCCACATTTTTACCTCTGTTTTCTCTAATGGAATTTCTTCTCCCTCGCACTTAACCGTAAAAGTGGTTGTTTTGTACATAAAAGCAGGACGTACTTCTATTTCTATGTTTTTATCAGGATGTTTAGTACTAAGCGTTTTAAAAGCATCAAAAATTTCTTTTTCGTTAAATTCTACTTCACAATTATAATTTTCAAAAGTAAAATTGGATCGAATGGGCAAAGCCATAGTTCTAAAAAGTTTTTTATCTAATTCGTCAGCATATAAAATATTGAACTCACCATTAAAAAAAGTAATGCTTACAAATTTTTCTTTATCTTTTTTTAAAAAAGAAAAACTATAGCGCCAATTGTATTTTTCTCGATAGCTATCCCAAAGTCCAAATGGAATTCCCTCTTTTTCTATTTTTTTTCTAATTGTATCAGAAACTACAAGTTCATAGTATGAATCTAAAAATTCCTGCTGGGATTCGTTAGGATCTTTGACAGGCTGAAATTTCAGTTTGTCTACATACACTTCTTTTGCCTGATACCTTCCAATCTCTACTCTTTTTAACCCGCCGTCCAGCCAAATTACTACCACTCCGCCAGGTGCCGTTCCAATAACAATTCGATTATACGTTTGGTGTGAAACTTTGTCATTTATCTCGACTATCAACAAATGTGAATCCTTCTCTAAATAATGCCAACATTTTATCAGTCGGGAGTTGTGTTTCGAGTTTCCAGAATTTTTTATCCGCATAACTAAGCCACGTTAACTCTACAAAATCAGGTATTGTACTACCGCCTGATCCACTGCTGGAACCTTGAGCAATCCATCCTTGATTTTCTTCACCATCCTTAGGTACTGTAGTTATAAAATCTTTTCCAAATGATAAATATCCCAAATGCACTTCCACAGGATATTCCTTAGGAGCAGTAACCGATACTTTATATGAGAATTTTGTTTGATTTTCCATTTTTTTGTTTTGACAGCTAGCAGTTATTGCAACTAACAGTATTAAAATTTTTACCTTTATATTTTTCATCTTACCGTTCTTTTTCGTTTGCCGTTTGTCTTGTCTGGTGCATGGGCTTGTATGGCAATATCAATACTATCTTTTAGTTTTACAGGCTGCGCATACACAGCGTTCCAGTGGAGGTAATGGTTGCGAAGCTGCATTAAATCTGCGTTTTTTCCTGCTGCTTCCTGATCGAGTTCCGCCTGACCTGCCAGCTGCCTCTCGTGATATTCCTGCAATGCCTGATGCGAGTGCTGCGGATCATAGACAATATCCGGCTGTTTGAATTTTTGAGCTTCTGTAAAACCGTAAAATTCTCCGTTATTAAATGCGTACTGGTTAAGCCGAGTTTTAATTTTATTTAGAAATACGATATTCTTTTTTAATTTATTATTACTAAACTTATAGTTATCTTGCAAATCATTTAAACTAATTGGTACATTTTTCAATTTACAAAAATCCGCCATCATATATAATGGTATAAAACTGTATTGGTTACTAATATAGCTACGTTTGGAGTTTAATGCCATCTTAGTGATTACTGATTTAAAATTAGTATCGGTAATCTCTCGCAAATTTCCATCTTCAATATACAGCTCTTCTTTTTTGAACCAGCCTTGCTTCACCAGCTCGTTTTTTAGTTTGGCGAGTTCGTGGTAATCAAAACTGGCATCGATACGGTTTTTGTTTTCGGGCATTCCCTCAATATAACTACCGCCAACATCACAGTGTACGCCGGGTAGATATAACCCTATGCCTCCTTTTTTACCACTTTCGGGAGGTGTTTTAGTGACGGAAGAAATATTTACTAAATTAAAATTTGCCCTGTGCTCATCAGCCGCAGCCAAATGCACTACATAGTTTGCTTTGTTGACAGAATTAAGACCTAAGTCCTCAATGTCATTAGACTGAACTAGACCATGATGTGGAACGGTATCGTAAATGCCTGCAAAACGGATTTCTAATTTGTCAAACTTTTTTTGGTTTCCTTCGGTCAATAAATAGCCTAAATGACCATTGGTAGGCAGTGGTTTTTTGCGTTCAAAATAAGATTCAGAGACCGTATAACCGTGCTGGTCGCAGTAAGCACTTTCTAAACCCATTGTTGCATAATAGGCTGGATGAGTATAGCGTGTACAAATGGCGCACTGCTGCTGCCCCGCGACTAAAACCGTAAACATCAATAGCGATTGAGTTTACTTTTTTTACTCCATCTTTTCCCATTACTTTAGAAATCTTACTCTCCAGTTGCCCTATAGCCTCCGAATCCTGTCTATAATACCTGATTACCATACTCCAATCTCCAGTACTAATTCCTGTTTTAATGTAAGCCGTGATCATTTTTTTATCATCTGCCAGATACCCTTTATGAATTTCAATAGGAGACATATGTGGTGCTGTTATTGTAGATTCCCAGCTAAAGTTTTTGCTGTTTTCTTAGATTTCTCCCATGAAACAAACAAAAAGGCAATACAAATACTTACAATACAATGTTTTTTCATCGCAATGGATTCTTCCACATTTTTACAACTGCCTTTTCTAAACGAATTTCGTCTTCTCCGCATTTTACCGTAAATGTTACCGTTTTGTACATAAAAGCCACTTTAGCCTCAATTTCTATATTTGCATCAGGATGTTTTGCTGCAAGTTTTTTGAAAGCATTTAATACTTCTTCGCCATCAAATTCTACTTCGGCATTGTACTTACTAAAGAAAAATCTAACATACGAAGGCAACCCTCTGCTTTGGTATTTACCAAGATCTTCAACTTTTATAATTTCTTTTTCTCCATTTACATATTCTGATGGTCGGTCAAAACTTTCTTTATCTTCTTTATAAAAATGTATATTAAATCGATATTTATATTTTGTTCTATACTCTTCCCATAAATCTACAGGAACTCCTTTCTCTTTTATGTAAGCTTGAGTTTCTTTAGAAATATATGCATTGTAGAAATAATTATAAAATTCTTGTTGTGTATCCTCATCAGGATTTCTATAAAACTCATTAACACTTACAAAAGTTTCTACAGCCTGATAATTCGCAATTTCAACTTTTTTATTTAATCCTGATAGCCATAAAATAACAGTACCTCCAGGTGCAAGTCCTATTGTAATTTTTTTATACGTAATACGAGACCATACATTTTTTAAATCTTTATTCATATAGCCCTCTTGAAACAATTGTTTTATTTTATCCTGAATAGCTTGATTTATTATAGTTTCAATCTTCCAAAACTTCTTTTCTGCATAACTTACCCAAATAAGAGATAACATTGTTGGCATTTCAGTACCTCCTGAAAGAACATCACCATCATAAGTCCAACTATCCTGTATAAGACCAGTGTTTATTAACGGGGCAATCATTTTTTTATCGTTACCTAAATAACCTTTGTGTATTTCTACAGGATAAAAACGTGGTGCTGTTACTGCTGCTCCCCAGCTAAAATTTTCTTTGTTTTTCATATCTTTTTTATTCGAATTATTGCAGGATAATAGCACTGCAATTCCTAATCCCACTAGTTGATGTATTATTTTCATTTTATCCGTTTACGTTTCTTTTTCGTTTCCCCTCTTCAAAATTTGGTTTATTGGGCTGTACAAGCGTATTTACAACTCCTTCACCATATACAGCGTTCCAATGTAAGTAATCATGTCGTAGTTTTTTTATATCCGCATTGAGTTCTGCTTCTTCTTCTTTTCTTCGATGTTCTTCTTTTTCTACTGCAGTAAAATCATCTGAACTGTAGACAATCGTTTTATTAGGCACACTTTCAAAAACAAAAGGTTTATCATCATGAAAAGCATAATTTTCAAGTCGGGCTTTTATTTTTTCTAAAAAAACACTATTTGTGAATTTTGTAGTTTTAAAATTATATCCTTTCTTAATTCCATTCATATTAATTTTTAATTCCTTTTTTAAACAAAAATCGACCATCAAATGCAGCGGAATATAACTGTACTGATTACTTATCGATTTTCTATTGGATGACAATACGCGTGCAACACCATTTATTATTGTGCGCTGAGTATTATCCCAGTGTATATTTAATTCTTCTTTGTTTTCAAACCATCCTTCTGTTATCAAACGTTCCTGTTCTTTTTCGAGATCGTTACCAAATGGTAATGAGCTTACCAATAATCGTCCGTTTATTTCGCTCCTGCCTTCTACATAGCTGCCTCCCACATCACAATGCACTCCCGGCAAATAGAGTTCAATACCCCTGTCTGTTTTACCTCCTCCTTTTTTACCTGTTATACAGGAAATGTCAACAAGGTCAAAATTGGCACGATGCTCATCGCCCGCTACCATATGTACGGTATATTTGGCTTTGCTTACAGAGTTAAGCCCTAAATCTTTAACATCATTCCATTGTACTAATCCGTGATGTGGTACTGTATCATACAAGCCTGCAAATCGTATTACTAATTTTCCAAATGTTATTTGCTCTTTTGTTAATAAATACCCTAATCTTCCGTTGGTTGGGAGTTTTTTATCGCTGTATTCTTGACTCACTTCATAATCGTTTGCATCGTGAAAAAGAACTGTCCCACTACCGTTAGAAACAGCATGTGCCATATAAGACTGTCTGGTTATTTCGTGTACGAAACAGCGTGCCGATGCCGCGCCACGACTAAAACCAAATACATCTACTGTAATAGTGCCAATCTCTTTTTCATTGTTTTCTTTAATTCTGTCAACCATCAGTTCTATGGCTCTTTTTACACGGTCTAATATTCCTGCATTTCCTTGTCCAAAGCCAGTACCTTCCATCAGGTCATCTGTTTTATAATTTTCGACAGATAAGATACCGCTCTCCGCTTGTTTTGCATCATCGCTTAGAGTATTTGTCCCCATTCCTTCCGTATAAATTTTATATATAGGATGCGACTTATTACTCGAATCATTTAGATAATTTTTATACAGTATAGCCGGATTACTTAAATCATTTTCAAAGCTGCTGTCTGCACTAAACTTATATTTACTTTCATCCTCATCACCGATCTGTTTCTGTTTGGATGCTGCTACTTTTAATCGTTCTTTAGGATTTTCAATATATCTTTGCTGTTCATTTTCTGTAGCTTTATAATATTTTCTTTTTATCTGATCGTCTTCCCAGGTTTGTCTGGCGATCGAATTATACATGTTGTTTAATGTCCCATCAATAAAAACCCCAAATGTAAAATCAATTTTCTTTTGTTCTTCGGGTATTTGGCCCTTTTCGGCTTCGCCTTGCATCAGTGGGTTATTACCCGATAACTCACCGGGCATAAGGATTCCATTTTTAGATACTTTTAGTACAGCATCTATATCTGTTTCTCCATCTTCTATTTTAGCATGATATACAATTGGGTTTATTGATAGTTTACTGCCACTATCAAAATTCCCTGCTGCCTGAAACTGCCATGCCAGTTCTACGAATACAGGAAACACGCATTTTTGCACATTAGGATTATATCCTTGGTCTTCGCCTTTTTCACTAATTATCGCATCTGTAATTGTACCTGATGGTGGCATAGTAGTTTTATCATATTGATGTATACTAACAGGTCTCTTAAATCGTGTTAATGGTTTTGCCGAAAGTTTTTGTATGGGATCACCATCTTTATCACTTGGTGTTGGAGTTAAATCGGCATTAGCTAGTTTTGTATCCCTTAACTGTATCTCAATATTTTCTCCGTACAGAGCTTCTGTATAAATATGCAGATAAACGGTAGAGCCAAATGCAATTTCTTCGGTTATTAATTTACCTGTATAATCACGCCATTCGGCTGCAATAACTTTCGGTGCTCCTGCAGCACATACAAACATGCCGTGTGGCGGTATTCCTAAAGGTGGATTTTTATCGGTAAATATTTCCAGCCATGCCATCCCTCCACCTTCCAACAATTTTGGAAAGCTTATTTGCTTCGTATTTAAATCTGAAATTCCTAAACTAAAAGAATTATTGTGAAAAATTTTATCAGGATCAACTCTTTTGCCTGCTAATTGCCAACACCATTCTATTTTGGCACGCTGTTTTGCTATGTTTTTTTCATAGGCATCAGCAGCTTCGTTGTATTCCTTAAATTTTTGTTCATAACTGCGCTTACTATCCCTTGTCATATTATTATAAACTTCTTCTTTTACAGCAGTAAAAGGTTTGGGTTTAGGATACAATTTATCAATATAATTTTCCAGATTTTCGATAGTGAATGTAAATACACTTGCCTTATTAAGTATCAGACAGCTAGTTGCTTTGTTCCATTTTTGACCTGCTGGCACGGGTTGTTTTGGGATGATATGTAAATCTTTACTCATTTTCTATATTATTAATCATTAAAACAGAATCATCTAACCCGCTAAAATTTAGTCCCGGAAGTAATTCAAAGAGTACTTCGGGAGAACCTTGCTCTATATTTTTTTTAGACAAATCAGCAGTTTGTCCATGATCTTTAATTGTTATACAATCAGGACCTCCTATGGGGCAGGTTGCTTTACTGTCTTCAAGCAAAGGATTTCCTTTATTAGAAAAAGTTACTTTTTCATAAAATCCACTCCATTTTGTAATTACAGCCTGGCAGGGCAAAAAACTGTTGCCTGTCGGCTGCATTTTGCAATTTCCAAAGGTGTTTTTTTTCATTGTCTGCCCAATTTCTTTACTGGTAGCAATAAGTTTTTCTTTGCCTTCACTGTCATTGGCATAATGCTTAGAATGCGTTTTTACCTGTATTATATCAGTAGCTTGTGGTGATTCACTAAACTTACATTGACAGGTTGCCCCATGAACTACATAATGTTTTTCGGCCATTGCTCTATTATTTAAACTTGGGTTGGGTTATTTAGTCTTTTGTGAAAACTGTTTTTATTTTATCAATAAAACTTGTTCTCTTTTTTATGATAGGTTCTTCAGGAATGTAAAAATCATTTTTCAGTCCTGAGGTTCCCATTATTCTCTCTATTTTTGGTGTTGCCTTTTCCAGTTCTCTTTTTATTCTGAGTGTAATATCAATAATATCATCGTCTTCTTTGTTTTGATACGATTGAAATATTCTTTGGCTTTCTTTGCGTGCTACATCACTCCCAGGTCTGAAAGAGCTTGATTCTGCCAAATGGTATATTTCTACCTGAATTTTTTGCTGTATGTTTTCTTGGATTTTAGTTTCAAAAATTCCTGTTACAGAAAAAACACTTCTATCTTCCTTATATAATCTATAGGCTACTTCCATTTTCGACTCTGCCGGTTGTGTTACTTCCTCAGACAAGTACTTTTTTGGAAAATCATAACCTTCCATGATCTCTTCTATAGTTCTTTCTTCTATAGCAATTCCGCTGATTTTTATATTTATTTTGTCATCTGTATCATAATGTTCTTCTATTGTATGAACAGCTCCATATTCAATAGACTGATTTCCAAATACAGGTGATTTCCAAATAAACCTGTATCTTAATTCTTCAGTGTAATCAACATATAAAGGCTTAAAATACAAATGAAAAAACCAATTCTGGCAAATGGATTGTTTTAGTAAATCATCATTCAGTAACACAGTTTCTATTTTATAAATTACTTTAGCAACTGTTTCTCCCTGATAATATTTTAATAAATTCTCTTTTACAGACAGCCACCGTTTTTGGATAGTGCTTCCCGTAAGGATTTCCTCAATCTCACCAGTACTTTTAATTTTTATCTTAAGAGGGAAAATTGTTTCTGCCGCTTTTTCAACAATCTGTTCAATTTTTGAATCAGGCATTTTATTATTAACATACAGTTGTTTTCTGTTAATTTCAAAAATATAGCTATTACTAAAATTATCTTCAGAACAATAGATTTGTACCTCATAATATATCTGGGTTTTCAGGACATTATTTTCAAAACTTTCATAACAAAATCCATAAAGTGTTTTTTGGTTTGAAGCTTTAAAACTTAAACCATATCCGTTATCAAATACTACTTTTTTTAAATTCATATATTATTATTTAAGTTTATATCCTTTAAATAATTCACATAATTTATATAGAATAGTTAAACGGAAGAAGTACAAAATTATATTTTAAGTCATCAAATATAAGAAATATTCTTACAAAAAAAACAGCTTTAAAAATTAAAAAAATTAAAATTTATGAGTATCACTTTAAAATTTTAAACAAAAAAAATCCCGTTACTTTAAATAACGGGATTTCTTTTTATACAAACTGTATCTTACAAATTATACATTTTCTTTCTTTGTTCCTGAATCTTTTCATCATCAAGATATTCATCAAAGGTCATGTAACGGTCGATAACTCCGTTTGGCGTTAACTCCACTACTCTATTACCAACTGTTTGTGCAAACTCGTGGTCATGTGTTGTGAAAATTACAGATCCTTTGAAGTTTTTTAATGAGTTGTTGAAAGCCGTAATTGATTCCAGATCCAGGTGATTTGTTGGTTCGTCTAACATTAGAATATTAGCGCGTTCCATCATCATTCTGGAGAGCATACAACGTACTTTTTCTCCTCCTGATAATACTCGGCTAGTTTTTAGTGCTTCTTCTCCTGAGAAAATCATTTTTCCTAAGAAACCTCTAATGAAAACCTCATCACGCTCTTCTTCCGTTTTTGCATATTGACGCAACCAATCAACCAAACTCAAATCATTTTCGAAAAAAGAATGATTTTCTGCAGGTAAATAAGCTTGGTTCGTTGTAATTCCCCAATCGAAAGTTCCGGCATCTGCTTTTTGCTCTCCGTTCAAAATTTGATAGAAAGCCGTTGTTGCACGTGAATCTTTTGAGAAAAGGACGATTTTATCGCCTTTTGCCATATTCAAATGCACATCTTTAAACAAAACATCACCGTCAACAGATGCGCTTAGGTTTTCTACATTCAGAATCTGGTCTCCGGCTTCACGATCCTGATCAAAAATAATCGCAGGATAACGACGGCTTGAAGGTTTGATATCTGAAATATTCAATTTAGAAATCATTTTTTTACGGGAAGTTGCCTGTTTTGATTTGGCAACGTTCGCGCTGAAACGACGAATAAATTCTTCTAATTCCTGTTTCTTTTCTTCGGCTTTTTTGTTTTGCTGTGCACGTTGTTTAGCCGCTAACTGGCTGGACTCGTACCAGAATGTATAGTTTCCTGAATAGTGGTTAATTTTTCCGAAATCAATATCAGAAATATGCGTACAAACCGAGTCTAAAAAGTGACGGTCGTGCGATACTACGATTACTGTATTTTCATAATTGGCAAGGAAGTTTTCTAACCAGGCGATTGTCTCGAAATCCAGGTCGTTGGTAGGCTCATCCATAATAAGCAAATCAGGGTTTCCGAAAAGTGCCTGCGCCAAAAGCACACGAACTTTTATTTTTCCCTCTAAATCACCCATTAAAGTATAATGGTGTTCTTCGTTGATTCCTAAGTTCGACAACATCGCAGCGGCATCAGAATCTGCATTCCAACCGTTCATTTCTTCGAACTGAACCTGAAGTTCCCCTATTCTGTCTGCGTTTTTATCGTTGTAGTCTAAATAAAGTTCATCCATTTCTTTTTTAACAGCATACAAAACTTTATTTCCCATCAAAACCGTTTCCAAAACCGTATGTTCGTCGAACAAGTTGTGATTTTGGGTTAATACCGACATACGTTTTCCCGGTTCTAAATGAATGTGTCCGGAAGTTGGGTCGATATCGCCAGAAATGATTTTTAGAAAAGTAGATTTTCCAGCACCATTGGCTCCAATAACGCCGTAAATATTTCCGTGAGTGAATGTCGTATTTACTTCGTCAAACAAAATTCGTTTGCCAAATTGTACTGATAAATTATTGACTGTTAACATGAATGTCTTTTTTATTAATTTGGTGCAAAAGTACGGAAAAAGGTTCAGAGTTGCAAAGGTGCAAAGGTTCTAAGTTTTATTTATGTCTATGAGCATTTTTACAAAGTCACATTGTATTGTTGTAAAGAAAAAGCAAACATGCTTAATTGATTCAGCGAGTGAGATTGCTTCGTTCCTCGCAATGACTAAATTTCCTTATGAAGCCCTAGCCCTGATAGCAGTGGAAATCCTTTTGTGTTTTTTCTTTAAAAACACGAAAGATTACTTCGTCAGTTCGCTATCGCTCGGGTGAAACGGATAGCAGGAAACAGCTTCTAAAAATCAATATTCCTTAATTACATTTAAAAACAAAAAAAAACCTGGCAACATAATTGCCAGGTTCATAATGCGCTTCTTCAGGTGAAAACCAAATAACAAATCACCTCAATTCGACGCATTTATCAGAATATAAAATCAGATTAAAAAATAAATAACCAAACTCAATTTTAACCGTTCCAATTTTATTTCTAACTTTTTTCATTCATTTCATTTCAATCTAGTTTAAGAAATTGATTACTTTGAATGATTTTTTATTTCCTGCTTTGTCTGTAACAACCACTACAAACAACTGTTTGGTGTTGAAACTCTGATTCTGAAGCAGTATTTCTTTAGTATTCTGGATACTTCTATGACTTACTAAAATTTGACCGATCGTGTTATAAACATCAACCTGAGCAATATCTTCTGTGTCATTTGTAACCGATAAAGCATTATTTCTGAAATATGCTATCGTGTTACTGTTAACTTCAATTTTATCGGCAAACTTTTTTGCTGAAGATGATGCAAAATAAGCCGCATACGCCTTTGATAATTCAGACGAATTACCACAAGAAGAAGCATCCCAGTTTACAGACCATGTCATTAAACCTCTCAAATTAGGATAAGGTCCTCCAGGCTGCATCGTGTAGGTTCTTCCTGAAAAAGTGGTTCCTGTTCGTAAATAATGCAAAGCACTAATTCCTTCGGCCGGAGTGATAAACCCACTACCTGCTGCACTTGGACAAGCGGGTAATCCTATAAGAATTTTTGAAGGCGGTAATCCGTCAAAACGCATTCCGGTTGTACCAATATTATACCCTTTTACAAGCATATCAGTCAGGGCTGTCACCATATTGGCTCTTTTAGCTGAACCATAGTATTGACCATCTAATCCATTTTCTCCACCTGTATTATACAATTGCACTGCTAACAAATCCAATTCATTACGTAAGTTTTGAATAATTGGCAGGAAGGAACCAAAAGTATCATTATAGGTTGAATATCCTCCCTGCACGTATTGTGTTTCCGGAGCTGCAGTTAATAAAAATCCAGTTCCGTAATGGGCTTTTAATTCTTTGAAAGCATCTACTACGTTTTTTAATCTTGGATAAGCAGAAATACCCGCATAAGAAATATCTCTTAAACCTCCTGCATTAAAATTCATTGACCCACCTTCAAAATCAATATCAACTCCATCAAATTGATACTCGTCAATAATGGCTTTTAGACCATTAACAAAAATATTTTTTTGCGCTACATTGTCTAAAACAACATGACCATTCTGACCTCCAATAGAAATGATAACAGGAACGCCGCTGGCTCTTAAACTTTGGATATCATTTTTCAACAATTGTTTATTGAAAACGCCATTGGTCAGATATCTGGTGTCATTTGTAGTAAGTACTGGTGTAAAGCCATCACGATTAAGTGTTTCTACGAAAGAATAATCCACTACGTTAAACTTGCTTCCAACCATTTGAGAGAAATATAAAAATGGAGCTGAAGCGTTTTCCCAGGAGTGAGCATATCCTAAAAGTACCTTTGAAGGAAGCGGGATAAACCTGTTACTGCTGATAGTAGCTATTTTTATGGTATTGTTTAAGGTAGTTATGCCGGATTTATTATCGGTTGCTTTTATTACAACTGCATAATCCTGATAAGCAGATGGTGTAAAATTATAATTATAGATATTATTTGCACCTGCTGTCATGTTAAATGTACCTCCATTGATTGTAATGGTAACACCCGAAACAGATCCATCACTATCAACAGCTGTAACTGAAATTGGCACAACCTGGAAAGAACTTTGATTTACAGTAGTATTCGATGGTGAATTCCAAGTAATTACAGGCAATGAATTAGGACAATTTGTACCTGCGCAATTTAATGTAAAACTATACGTTTTTGCAGCTGTTGTTCCGTTTGAAGCAGTAGCAGTAACAGTTAGTGTATGACTAGCCGAGAACTGACTGGCAACCGGTGTCCAGCTTGCATTGTAATTTCCTGCAGCATTCGTAATACTCAAATTCTGACCGTCTAAATTAAATACAACTGACGAAATGGTAGTGGCATCGCTGGCACTTAATCCAACACTTGCTGTAAAATTAACTGCACTTCCTAAATTTAAAGAAATCGCTGAACTTGTTGGTGCAGTAATGGCAACCACCGGAGTTGTAGCAACCACCGTTTGAGTATTAAAATTAAATACTTGTGGTGAAGTTGGAAGATTTGTTTGTGGATAAGATGGTGAATAAGCAACATCCTGATTTTCCCAAGCATTAATCTTCAGACTTAAAAAAGTCGTATAACCACTAATGGCAGCATTTTCAAAATGGTAATTCCCCTGAGCATCTGACAACGTTGATAAGTTAACCCATCCGTGGGTATCATTGGTGTAAGGTAAAATTAAATCCACTTTTACTCCTGCTACCGGAGCTGATCCGTTTTTAACAGTCCCGCTAATTAAATATCCATTGGCAACATTCTGAGTAAAGTTTAATGTTTTACTTGAATTGATTGCAGAATAAACCGTAGAAGCCGGACTAAAACTAACTCCTGTTTTTGAAGCCGTTACAGTATAATCTGATCCTGCAACTAAATTGGCAACACTGTAATTTCCAGAAGCATCTGAAACTGCAGTTAAAGTTGTAGCTCCTGAAGTTGCTGAAATAGTTACGCCTGCAACTACTGTTGTACCATTTTTAGTTGTTCCGCTTACAGTGTAATATACTGGCGCAACAACATTTTGAGTGAAATTTAATGTTTTATTTCCTGCTATTGCAGTATAAACTGTTGAAGCCGGTGTAAATGTTACTCCAGATTTTGAAGCTGTTACTGTATAGTTTGATCCTGCAATCAAACCTGCTACGCTGTAATTTCCTGAAGCGTCAGAAACTGCTGTTAAAGTTGTAGTTCCTGTAACTGCTGAAATCGTTGCACCAGAAACCGGACTTGTTCCGTTTAAAACTGTCCCACTTACAACATAATAAGTCGGCATTACTACCGTCTGTGTAAAACTCAACGTTTTATTTGAATTTATTGCAGTATAAACTGTTGAAGCTGGAGTAAATGTTACACCTGCTTTTGCAATTGTCACAGTATAATCTGAGCCTGAAACTAAGTTAGTAACAGTGTAATTTCCTGAAGCATCTGAAACTGCTGTTAAAGTTGTAGCTCCAGAAACTGCTGAAACTGTTGCACCAGAAACCGGAGTTGTACCGCTTAAAACTGTTCCGCTTACCGTGAAATATGTTGGTGTAACTACAACATTTGTATTAAAATCGTAAACTGTTGGGTTTGCCGGAACTGGAAAGTTGGTTAGATTGGATGGTAGATATACTACATCTCCATTTTCCCAGGCGTTTAATTTTAAACTTGAAATTGTTGTGTATCCATTTACGATAGCATTATCAAAACTGTATTTTCCTTGTGCATCTGTAGTTGCAAAAACACTTTTCCAGCTATGTGTATTATCCGTCCATGGTAATACCAATTCTACTTTTGCACCTGAAACCGGAGTTGTTCCGTTTTTAACTGTTCCGCTAATTTTATTTGTTCCAATAACCACAACATCCTGAGAGAAGTTTAATGTTTTGTTAGCATTTAAATTAGAATAAACTGTTGAAGCCGGTGTATATGTCTGTCCAGCTAAAGCAGCTGTAACTGTATAATTTCCAGCAGAAGGCAAACTAAGTGAATAAACACCGCTCGCATTAGTAACAGCTGTGAAGTTTCCACCTGTTGAAGATGCTGTAACAGTTACACCTGAAACCGGAGTTGTATTGTTTAAAATAGTTCCGCTTACTGTGTAATTAACAACTGCCGCACCCTGAGTAAAATTCAATGTTTTGTTGGCATCAATTGTATTATAAACTGTTGAAGCAGGCGTATAGGAGAATCCTGATTTTGCTGCTGTAACGGTAAAATTCAATCCTGCGGCTAAGCCTGCAACACTGTAAACTCCGCTTGCGTTAGAAACAGCTGTTAAGACTGTTGTTCCTGAAGTAGCTGTAACGGTAACTCCTGAAACCGGAGTAGTTCCGTTTAAAACAGTTCCGCTTACTGTGTATAAAGGCTGAGATCCATTAATAACAACTGCTGTTTGGTTTTGTGTAACATTAGTTAAAGCTACAGGAGCGAATGTATAGGTCGCTTTTAAGGCTGTAAGTGTATAATTTTGTCCCGAAGTTAAGTTGCTGAATGTAAAATTACCACCAGTAGAAACAATAGATTGTAACACAATATTGCTTGCATTGCGCAATTCTATTGTAACATCAGGCACTAAAGCCGATCCGTTTTTTACAGAACCTGCAATACTAACAGATCCTATAACAGCACCTCCAAATGAAGTATCCACCTGATTTAATAACGAATTAGGAACAGCACCTCTTGTGTCCTGAGATAATTCCCAAATCATGCCACCGGCCAGATTTCTTGATTTAATGTATTGCACTTTTAAATCCGTGGATTGTTTATCTTCATAAGAGATAAACTGTTTCAATGTATTATTATACAAATAAGGAACCTTTGTTGTATTATCAAAATAACGAACCCATCCAGCAGCAGCAGCACTTGGAGTTACCAACATCGTATTTGGATCTAAATAAGCATGTGAATTGGTAACCGGATTACCAACTAAATCGCAAATCTCAATACTTCCTGATTTTTCACAGGCTCCGGAACCATCCCATGTTCCAGTTGGATTTTGAGGATTTGTACATCCGGGAACTACATATCTTGGTGCTGAAACAAATAATCCGTTGGTTGAATTTACAGCAACATTATCGAATTTTTTTCCGTAAAAAGGCAATCCCATGATTAATTTATTGGCAGGAAAACCAACTACATTTAGAAATTGATTCGTTAGCTCGTCTAATGATTCTGATTGTGTTGCGCCATATAACGGATCATTTGGATTTCCGCTTGCATATAAGGGTGCATTGTAACATGTTTTGTCATACCAGTTACCTCCCAAATCATATCCAAAATAGGTAATATAATCACAGTAAGTCGAAATATCTTCTGTCATTCCGAATTGTGATCTGTTGTTTGGACCTAAATACTGAGAACCCACTTTACGAACGTTGTTTCCGGCCGCAATTGTAACTAGTTTATTTGGCATTGCCTGACGCATTGCTTTCAATAAATAAACCAAATTTTTGTTGTCATCCGGGCTGTATTTTTGTGGCGGAACAGGTGAACCATTCACAATCTCAGTTCCGTCAGTTCCACCGGAAAGAGGATATTCCCAGTCAATGTCAAAACCATCAATAAAAGGATAAGTGGCAATGAAGTTTACCATATCTGCAGCCAAAGCAGCTCTTGCCACCGGACTTGCGGCAATTGGGGAAAGATCCTGACCTTTTGTCCAACCTCCAACAGAAATTAAGATTTTAAGATGCGGATACTTTTCTTTTAATTTTTTCAAGTCATAAAAGTTCCCTTTTACAGGAGCATCCCACGGAATTCCGCCTTCCATATGCTCGTAATCAGCATAGGTATCCAGACATTTAAGTTTTGTATTCTCCGGATGGGCAGGATCAAAAGTTGTCCCATAAAAAGAATAATTCAAATGCGTCAATTTACTTCCATCTATCTTAGGGACATTAAAATCCCGTGCATAAATAGACCATTGTGCATAGTACCCCACTACTTTTTTTCCATGTGCCGGTTGTGCTGACATGAATAAGGGAAACAGTAGCAAAAAAAGCAATCTGTAATAATGTTTCATAATTGATTAATATTGGTTAATAGAAAATAAACATTCCAATTCCACTGAATTACATGTACAACATATAAAACAGGACAACCGGGATTCAATAAATTGCAAATAGAAAACATTGCAACTCATTGGAAATTAATTCCTCTTACTTCAATAAATACTACTATTACTGATCTACCATAATCATTAGCAAATAGTGATTGATATTTATTCGTAATTCGTTAAAAATTAGTATTAAATACAAACCGATAAATTTGGGGGGGCTAATTCATCAATCGAAAATTCTGTTTTGTCTTTTTTTCTGCTATTTGGTTTTAAGGTTAATAATTTTTCTAATTGGTTATTTTATGATTTTGGGATTTTTATTTAAAAGCCTGAAAGAGTTCTTGTAAGTTTAATAATTACCTCTACCAGAATTTCCGGCAGAGATAATTATACTTCAAACAATTGTGGTAACATAAACTTACTAAAACACTAATTCAACTTAAACTCAAACTAAACTTCTATATTAATTTCTTAAAGCTATTGTACACAGCTAATTCAACATCAGCATGGTCTTTCGTATTACATTCTTCGATTAAATTCTTCAAATCTTCAGATTTTGATGTTGATTTATTATCCAGCACAAGCAACAATTGTTGTGAAGCAGCACTCAATTTTTGAGCAAGCGGCAAAACCGGCCTTACTAATGGGGCAGTATTACTCAACTCTTTTAAATCATTATTTACTGCAATCCATTTGTTTAAAAACATGGCCACCTTTGATTTATTTTCAAGTGATTTATTTGCTAAATACTGATTAACTGCATTATCAAAAGCCAAGGCATCTTTAGCATCCGGAGTACAGGCATCTGCAAAAAGCGTGAATGGAGAATACATTTTATATTCTGTTCCGTCTTTGTTGCGTGTATATCCTTTTAGAGGTTCACAAACATTCGAGAATTCATTAAGTGATTTAATTTCCTGATTATTGGCAATGTTTCTTAAAATCACATCTTTATTGCGAATATGTGTCAAACCAAGTTCTTCCAAGCGGAATGAAATGGTTTCAAGACGTCTGTGCATATCGGCCACATCTGTAATATTTTCAGCAGACCACAGTCTTTCGGCAATTGCAGCTGTTCTTGGCCAAATTCTGGAATCTATTGTTTCTGGTGTTGCCAGTTCTGTCCACATTGGAGCCTCACCACCTAAAATTCTTGCTTTTTCTTCTGTGGTCAAATTAAGACCTTTTGGCATTGGATCATTTAAATAATGACTTTCAATTGGATACATCAAATCAATATAATATCCGTTTGATAGTACTGTTTTATAGCCTTTTTTTACTGCTTCAGCTAAAGACTGGCCTGGTAAAACACCTTCATTTGGACCTCTCCAGGAATGAACAATCGCATCTTTTGAAAGGTCTTTTGTTAAGATTTCTTCCCATCCCATCAGTTGTTTACCGTGTTTTTTAAGCATCGGAGCCAATTGCATGGTAAAATAAGTCTGCAATTCATGATTGGTAGCTAACTTATTTTTCTTTTTAAATTCCTGAATTTTAGGGTTTGCATCCCAGTCTTTGCCTTCATTTTCATCTCCGCCAATGTGAAAATAAGCTCCGGGAAACAATGGACATACCTCATCGAAAATTCCACTTAACAATTGATATGTCTTAGGATTTGAAGGATCTAATGTTGGTGAAAAAATACCAGCATTTCTTTCAACTGTATAGGTTGTAATTGCGGTTCCCTGAATATTTTTTTCTGTAGTTCCTCCTGATAGTGTAATCGCTTTGCTTCCAATTTCAGGATAAGCCGTTAATATTGCGGTTCCATGGCCGGGAACATCTATTTCAGGTACTATCAAAATGCCGCGTTCATCTGCGTATTTTACAATATTCCTAATTTCTTCCTGAGTATAATATAATCCGTCTGATGCTAATTCTATTAATTTTGGATGTTTTTTCATTTCGATTCTCCAGCCCTGATCATCAACCAGGTGCCAGTGAAAAACATTCATTTTCATGGCTGCCAGTCCGTCAATGTTTCTTTTTACAACATCAATCGGCTGAAAATGCCTTGCCGCATCCATCATCAGACCTCTCCACGTAAATCTTGGAAAATCTGAAATTTGTGTGGTTGGAAAATAAAATGACGTTCCATTATTCTGCAATAACTGCAATAACGTTTCAAGACCATGCAAGGCTCCCAAATCGCTTGTAGCATTTATTGTAATCTTATTTTTTTTAATATCAAGATGATAGCTTTCATCTTCGTACAAAGCAATTTTACCGCTTTTTTCACAATTAATCTGCAATTCGGCAGTTGGAGATTCATTCAATTTGGTAATGAACCCCTGTTCGAAAAACATACCGGTTCTACCATCTAATCGGCGTAAAAAACGAGTTGCTGCACCAAAAATCCTCACATTGGGATTCCCAGTGATGTTGACTTTGAAATTTTTACTCAATGCAAAACTTCCTTCGTTTAAAACTATACTCTGCGGCCACGGCATAAGATTTAATTGCTCTTTCTGAACTTGAGCGTTAGATGTTAAACCGGCTAATAGTAGGACTAATATATATTTCATTTTATTTGGTTTGAAAAGTATGCAATCACGGAGATAACATTAATAATTAGTTAAAGAAACAAAATCCAGAATGACGTTTATTGAACCTCACTATCATTATAATCAATCTGAATTTTGCAAATGTGATTTCGGATCTAAACCGAAATCTTAAAATATTAATAATCGAAACGCTTAAAAGCTTCGATGGCTTCGTATTCTGCCAAACCTAAATCATCATACAGAATAGCGGTATTTTTGTTACGATCTTCTGCCCTAACCCAGAATTCCCTTGAATCATTTCCCTGAAACATCACCCTGTCTTTTTGTGATTGGTGATACAAAATTGCATGACGTTTCAATAGTACTTCAGATGGTGAAAGCGGAACAGCCATATCAATTTCGTGAATGTCCCATTCGTGCCAAGCCCCTCTGTAGAGCCAAAGCCAACAGTCATCCATATACTTTTGAGGCTTCAATTCTTTCATGGCAGCAAATATGGCATTCAGACAAACTTCATGTGTACCGTGCGGATCGGCAAGATCACCTGCAGCAAATACCTGATGTGGTTTTATTTTGGAGATAATATCCTTAACGATCGCAATATCATCCGGACCTAAAGGATTTTTCTTCACCTGTCCTGTTTCATAAAAAGGAAGATCCAGGAAATGCGTATTTTCATCTTTTAATCCGATGTATCTTGTCGCTGCGTAGGATTCCCTTCTTCTGATGAGCCCCTTTAATTTACGGACTTCCAAAGAATCTACCTGATCTTCTGATTTGTTATTCAAAAACTCAATTACCGATTTAAAGTTTATTCCGCTCGCATTCTCGCCAACAAAATCTTTAGCAACCTCAGCAAATTTTAATGCTTCGTCGTCTGTAACGGCTATATTTCCGGAGGTTTGATATACTACATGTACATCATGACCTTGTTTTATCAATTTTGAAAAAGTACCACCCATAGATATTACATCATCATCAGGATGCGGACTAAAAAGAATCACTCTTTTTTTAGCAGGATTGGCTCTTTCAGGTCGATGCGAATCATCTGTATTAGGTTTTCCGCCTGGCCATCCCGTAATGGTGTGCTGTAATATATTGAACATATTGATATTCAAGTCATAAGCAGAACCTTCCTGTGCCAAAAGATCTGACATTCCGTTGTTGTTGTAATCACGGTCTGTTAATTTTAAAATGGACTGATTGGTTTTTTGGCACAACCAGACAATCGCTTTGCTTTTTAATTCTTGTGTCCAGATACATTCTCCCACTAACCACGGCGTTTTGAAACGTGTTAATTCAGAAGCTGCAGACTGATCCAATACAAATGTTGCATTGGCATGATTTTGTAAAAATGTCGCCGGAACTTCAGAACTAATGTCACCCTGAATGGTTCTTTTAACGATTTCGGCCTTGTTTTGTCCCCAGGCCATCAATACAATCCTTTTTGACCTCATAATCGTAGAAACTCCCATGGTAATCGCTCTTTTTGGAACGTTGTCAATACCATTAAAATCGGAAGAAGCATCTACTCTTGTAATGTGATCCAGTGTAATAATTCGGGTACCTGAGTTAATGTGTGATCCAGGTTCATTGAAACCTACGTGACCTGTACGGCCAATTCCCAATAACTGGAAATCAAGACCTCCAGCACTTTTAATATTCATCTCATAGTCAATACAATACTGATTCAATTCATCAATTGCAACAGTACCATCAGGAATATGAACATTTTCAGGATCAATATCGATATGATTAAAAAGATGCTGGTGCATGAAATAATGATAGCTCTGATTGTTCTCTTTTGTCATTGGATAATATTCATCCAGGTTAAAAGTGATAACATTTCTAAAACTTAATCCTTCTTCTTTGTGCATTCTGACTAATTCCTCATATACTTTTACAGGAGAAGAACCTGTTGCCAGACCCAACACACAATATTTATTCTTTTCTTGTTTAGATCTAATCAACTGAGCAATCTCCTCAGCAACTATTATTGAAGCTTCTACCGAACTTTTGAAAATTTCATTGTGAATTTTTTCGAATCTTGTTTCTTCAAATTTTCCTGCACTTTTATAGCTGATATCAGGTTTTATTTCTAAAGCACTTCTCATTTTTTTTCTTTTTTTGTATTATGTAAGGTAAGATTTTTATAAAGAGGTATAAGTAACCTGCGCTACTTATACCGCTTTCTAACCAAACTTAAACTTCTCTTTTTTTAATCTTTTAATTACAAAATGTAAATTAATCTGTTCCTTTTTTTAGCAATCCTGCACCCTATCATGTAAATTTATCCTTAACCTATTGCTAAAAAAAATTATTTATACAAACTACTTTAAATTTTAAACCAACGACATTATTCAGTCAATAATGCGTTTTACAAAATATTACAAATTCATACATCCTACATTTTGCACATCATTCTGTAAACAATTATATAAATGTGCTTTGTTCATTTCAGTATTTTAAATTTGTAAAGATTTACTCTTTTTGATCGATTTTAATTACCACATAAGTCAGTGGTAACAAAACCCAGCTTTGTATATTTTTTATGAATAACATCCAGCAGAGAATATTCATCGAATGAATCCTGGGCAATCTCCCAAATCATAATACCGCCAGTTGTTTCAGAAGCTAATTGAACTTTTTGTTCAATAGTCGGTCTTCCGTTATAATAAATTTTACCTAATTCATCCTGATCTGCAAACTGAATTCCGGCTTTAACAATTTGTCCATAAGTAGCACTGGTAACAATTGGATCAGTAAAATTATAGCCATAAAATGGCACTCCGAGTGTTAGTTTTTCTTTCGGAACACTTTGCAGTTTATTCCAAAAATCTATTCCCAGTTTAGCATCATTAAATGAACTATGCTGTCCTGGTTTATCAGGTGCCCAAGGTCCTGTCATATCATAGGCCATAATATTTATAAAATCGAAAGCATTTAAAGCCTCTGCATTTATATGAGTAAAGCGGGTATTATTAGGTAATGCTGCCGTGATAAGTTTGTTTTTTGCTTTTAGTGCATTTTTTAATTCAATTACAAAACCACTGTAACCTACTGTAACGGCATCCCATTCAAGGTCTACGTCAACACCATCCAATTTATGGCTTTCAGTAAAATTGACCAGTTTTTTGATAAATTCAGGTCGGTTTTCCGGTTTGTCAATTAGAAATGACCAATTCGCTGCCTGTTCAGCAGAAATAACTCCTCCAGCAACAGAAATGCAAATTTTAATATTAGGGTTAACTCCTTTTACATATTTAATAACAGCATCAATATCTCCCTCAAAAATAAGATTACCTGTATTATCAGGATTTGCAAATGAAAGATTAAGATGGGTCAGCTTACAAAATTGTATTGATGTTATTTTACTGAAATTATCTGATGACAGATACCCTACAACTCTTGCTGTTTTTTTGCTATTGGCATCATCAGTTTCTTTTTCTTTATCTGTAGAACAGCTATAAGATGAAAAAAGAGAACTAATGAATAAAAGAATGCCTAATAAGGCTTTATTTTTTATCATAATTTTTAATTTAAAATTGTTTTTTAATTTAATTAGAATGAAAATATGACCTCATTAGGCATAACTTTATATTTCTTTTTTTTTAGTTTACGTCCCACCAAACTTTATTCAGCCAATCATTTGTACCACCCATTCTTGACAAAGCCTCTTCAAAATTCACTTTGTTTTTCTGTAACTCATCATTAGGATAATACAAACGTGTTGGAGTAACTCCCATTGTTTCAGAATCCGGATTTGTTATTGGAATCAATTGAGGAAATCCTGTTCTTCTCCAGTTTGAATATGCTTCAATACTGTTGAATAAATAAGTAATCCAGAGTTGCGTTCCAATTTGTTGTTTTTCAGTTCCTGCAACTAAAGGTTTTGATGTCAAATAAGCATCAATACTTGACTGACTAGCAGTAGGAACTCCATAAATTTCCAATTGTTTAATTCCGGCTTCAATTCCTTTTCTATAATAATCCGCAGCAGAACCGGAAACCCATCCTCTGTAAGCTGCTTCTGCCAATAAAAGTTGTGATTCAGAATAACTTACATGCAAAAATGGTGTTGTTCTTTTCTTATAATCTGTTTTAATTGAAGAAGTAGCAGTAACACTTCCTGGAACTTCCCATACAAAAGATCCAGGTTTAATTCCCTCATGTATTTTTTCTCCAGGTTGAACAGGCTGCCCAGCCATATTTGGCATTGAAGAGGTAGTTTTCGGATTCACTAACATATCTAATCTTGGATCTGCATTATCTCGCAAATAGTCAATTAAAAGGGAACTGAAATGATCATTGTTTTCATTACCCAATAATGCGTAGGCTAGACCATTGCCTCTAAAATCTAATGCACCGGGAGTGTCATTAAAAGCAAAATCCAAATGTTTCATAATACAGTTGTCAGCATTACTTTCAAAAACTCCATTTTGTAATGCCGCTTTTGCTTGTATTTCAGCTTCAGCAGGACTGACTTCGGAAATTCTCATAGCCAAACGCAAGCGCATTGTATTGGCCAATTTTTTCCATTTATTAATATCACCATTATAGAACAAATCTCCTTTAACAACATCTCCAGCAGGATTTAACTGAACGAAAGCTTCTTGTAATTCTTTAAAAAAGGAATTATAAATATCTTGCTGTTTGTCATATTTAGGAGCAACAATTCCTTTAGAAAATCCTAAACCGGCTTCAGAATAAGGTGCATCACCATATAAGTCTGTTATACGCTGTGCAATCATTACTTTCATGATTTTAGCCACAGCATTCATATTTGATGCTGCAGGATCTGCACTCGTTTTTTCAATAACATCAACTATACCTTTCATTTCATTTGAATATGCATTTCTCCAAAGGGCTGTTGCATAATCATCATTTTTCTTGAATTTGCTGCCAAATTCTGTTACATTCCAGGCACCAGCATAATGCTGAACAAATCCTCCTGAATATATTAGATTGGCTCTCCATTGGTAATATCCGTCACCAGACATACACAATTGTGCAAACGAAAGCTGGCCTGCAGGATTTGGAGATAATGCAACCGGATCCTTCATCAGATCATCAAAATTTTCAGTACAGCTAACCATCGTAAATACTGAAAGTGCAGCTATTAATATTTGTTTAAATTTCATAATTTCTTTTTTTAAAATGTAACTTTAAGATTAAACCCATATGATCTTCTAAATGGCAATGAACCATACTCAAAACCTTGCCCGTTTCCTGAAGTGTACATAGACTCAGGATCAACGTTTGGTAAATCTTTATTGAAAGTCAATAAATTTCTTGCGAATGCTGAAACATAAATAGAATTGATTTTTGCTCCATTGAAGATACTTTTAGGTAATGTATATCCTAAACTTACCTCTCTTAGCTTTACATATGATGCATCATAAATAAATGGCGCTGGTGAATTATTAAACACTGAATTCCAATAATCCTGTGGATTTACCGGCGTTGTGTTTTTTGTATAAACCGGGTTAGTAGCTGTTCCTGTATTTACAACACCTTCAGCCACATAACCTGCAGTAGGAATCCATGTTGACTGACTGAAATTAGGATCTGATGCTACAGCTTGTGCTCTTGCTTCATTATAAGCATCCCTTCCTTCAGTAGTAATATCTAAAAGTCCTTTTTGTGCTGCAAGTGAATTTGTCATAGAGTATACGTCCATTCCAAATTTCATATCAATTAAAAATTGAAGTGTTATTCCTTTATAAGAAAAACGATTAGTTAAACCAGCTGCCCAATCAGGAAGACCTTTCCCTAAGGATACTTTATTATCTGTAAATATAGGCATACCGTTTGCTCCTACAATTTTTTCACCTGAAGGAGTTTTTTGAAAATCCCTTCCGATTATTGTACCATATTGCCCACCTACCTGCGCTACGATTGCAGCACCTGCCCAACGAGCCTCAGAAATGGTATAAGTATCAATTTGCGGGTGCAAGGAAAGTATTGAGTTTTTATTTTTAGAAAAATTCAAATCAATTCCCCATTCAAAATTAGGTGTTTTGATTGGTGTACCTGATAAAAACACCTCAATACCCTCGTTACGTAATTCACCTGCATTTACTGAAATAAATTCATAACCAGAAGTTGCAGATGATGGTAAATCAATAGTTTGATCTGAAGTATCTTCACGATATACCGTAATATCAGCTTTTAATCTGTTTTTAAAGAAAGAAGTTTCAACTCCAAATTCAATTCCCGTTTTAGATTGATAAGTTAAATCAGGATTTGGTGCAGAAGTGTTTTTAATATTTACTACACTTCCTCCACTATATGAAGAATATGTAGTATAATTTAAAGCATTTTTATAAGCACCCGGAGCATTCGACACCTGAGCCCATGAAGCTCTTAATTTACCATATGAAAAAGCATCACTTTGAATTCCTAATGCATCAGAAAAGATAAAACCTAATGAAGCTGCAGGGTAAAATGCATCTTTATTAATTACACTAAACCAGTCATTTCTTCCTGTAAATTCAGCATACAGATAACCTTTATAGTCAAATTTTGCAGAACCGTAAACTGAATTTGTTCTTGTTTGGGTTTCTACTGGCGCATTTTCTGTCTGAGAAGAAAAGTTGCTGATGTATTCGGTTCCCAACTCAATAATATTTGTTCCGAATCTGGAATTTTGCTGTCTTCTGAAATCTCTTCTGCTTGTTCCTAATATTCCTGAAAAAGTAAAATCAGTTGCCAATTTAATATCACTAAAGGTTGCAATGATATCTGTATTCATCTCAGAAACCGTAATATTTTCTAATCCAAGATAACCATTATCTCTTCCTGGCCATGTACTTCCGTATTCCATAAAATCTTTTGAACCAAAAACATAAGTATCCAAACCAGTTCTAAAAGTTAATGCCATCCAGTCTTTTAATTTATAAGTTCCGGTTACATTACCCATAAAACGATTTTTCTTAGAGGCATTATGATTTTCGTTTACAATAAAATATGGGTTCAATGAATAAACATTATTATTCCATGGATACATTTTTCCGTTTTCAGGATTTAGGTAATTTTTAAGCCACGCCTGATCTATATTTGGCGCCAGACTACTTAAAGAATATCCAACATTATTTGGAGAATCCCCTAATCCTGGTCTGTTATTTGCATTTTCAACCATATAATTTACATTTGCATCCAAAGTAAATTTATCTGATTTTAAAGTTGCATTTAAACTTGCATCATTTCTTTCCAAGCCAGAATTTGGAACTGCATCTTCATTTTTTAGATTATTAAATCCAAAACGAACAAAAGCGTTTTCATTTCCTCCAGACACTGCAACACCATTACTCATTGTAATACCCGTTTTGAAAAAGTCCTGGATATTATTATCAACTTTGGCATAAGGTCTCATAGAACCATCAAATATTTTAACCTGCTGACCTACTGTCTCTGAAAATTTTGGTCCCCAGGCATTGGTAGTATAGCCATAAATTTCAGTAGGTCCCCTTGTTGGATCTGGTAATATACCGTTGGTACCCGTACCATATTCAGTTTGATAATCATTATACTTCGCATTTACCCTGTCAAAACTTACACCACTGGTTAATTCTACCTGAAGTTTTCCTTTGCTTCCTTTTTTAGTTGTAATTAAAATAACACCATTTAACGCTCTTGAACCGTATAATGCAGCAGCAGCAGCTCCTTTTAATACTGTTAAACTTTCAATATTGTTTGGATTGATACTGGAAATACCGTCTCCACTATCTCTTCCGTCAAACCATTTACTTGTTGCAGCAGCATCATTATTAAGACCCGAGTTATCAATAGGAACTCCATCCACAATATAAAGCGGTTGATTACTTTCACCAATACTGGAAATTCCTCTGATAATAACCCTTGTACTTCCTCCAACACCTGTTGCAGGTATAGAAACATCAACACCGGCAATTTTACCAGAAAGTGCTGTAGCGACATTTGTAGTTATCACCTTATTTAACTGATCACCTTTAAGATCCTGAACAGAATATCCAAGTTCTTTCTTTTGTCTTTTAATACCTAATGCAGTAACAACAACCTCATTCAAAGAATTTGAGGCTGCGAGTTGCATCTTAACATTAATTGTAGAAGCATCACCAACAACTATGTTTTGAGTTTCTAAGCCCACATAAGTAAAAACTAATGTTTGTCCTTTTTGTGCTTCAATAGCAAAAACACCGTCAAAATCAGTAACTGCTCCTTTTTGTCCTCCTTGTACAGCAACTGAAGCCCCTGGTAATGGCATTCCATCAGAATCTGTAATCACACCCTTGATACTTTTTACCTGTGCAAGGGATACCTGCGCAGTAAAAACAATCATAAAGATTAAGAAAATTTTTTTCATGTTTATTTATTATTTTGTTAGTTATGGGGTAAATTTATTCTTAAGGTATTGTTAAAAAAAATATTTTAAACAAACAACATAAAACTTTAAACCAACGACATAAATCAATCAATAATACGTTTTACGAAAACGTTATTTCACTAAAAAAAAATACATATTGAGTATTTTTATGAAATTTTATTCAAAAAAATTGTGTTTTACCAAGTAATTGTTTAAAGTTGCATAGATATATAAAATAGTGCAAATTCAATAATGCCATACTAATTGAGTGATATTCAAAAATTAAATTTCGACATTAAGCTTCAAAATCATATTTGGTTTTGGGGAGGTTATTTCACTCTTAACTTTTTAAGATGGGGCGCTTATTTTAATGATTATCCTTATTCATTTAAATCTAATCTTATTGAATTTTCGCTGCACATACCCTTAGTTTACTTTAATCTTTTTATACTGGTTCCAGGTTATGTACTGAAACAAAAATATATTCAGTACACGATTGCATTAATAGTTAGCCTTTTTGGAATCTATCTTTTAAAAACCGCACTTACCTATTACCTTATTTCAGAAAATATCTGGCCTGAAGCCAATCGCGAGTACAATCCTTTTGAAGTAAATCATATAGTGGCTGTCTGTATTGGGGAATTATATGTTCTGGCAATGGCATCCTCGGTATATTTAACCCTGACTTGGCTGCGTGAGCGGGAAAGAAACAGATCTTTAAGAGAAAATCAGTTTAAGATCAAATTAAAATATCTTGAAAATCAGATTCAGCCCCATTTTTTCTTTAACACTTTAAACAATCTTTACTCTTTATCATTAGAATCATCTGATAAGGTTCCGGATGTAATAATCAAACTGTCCAATCTTATGGAATATGTATTATATGATGTTAAGGGAACTAAATTTGTACCTCTGATTAAAGAAATAGATTATATTCAAAATTATATAGAAATCGAAAAACTCCGTTTTGAAAATGTCGAAGTCAGCATTAATCTTACTTCAAACATAGAAGACATTAAAGTTCCTCCTTTAATATTTATTTCGCTGGTAGAAAATGCCTTTAAGCATGGCGGGCTGAACAATCAAAACCTAAAAATCAAAATCAATTGTAAAGTTATTGACAACAAAACATTAGATTTTGAAATCCTGAATAATTTTGTAATTTCACAAAATATAAACCACAAAGGTGGAATCGGCTTAGTCAATACCAAAAAAAGATTAAAATTAATTTACAAGAATAATTACAGTTTAGAGCATAAGACAAAACTGAATTATTACATAATCCGTTTGCAAATACCTATCAATAATGAAGATTAAATGTGTCTTGATCGATGACGAACCTTTAGCCATCAAAGTCTTGCAAAATTACTTTAATAATTTTACCGACTTTGAAGTTACAGGTACATTCAATAATTCTCTGGAGGCGCTTGATTTTATCAATAGTACTACTGTTGATGCCGTATTTCTGGACATCAATATGCCAATGATGACAGGATTTGAACTAATCAGTTTAATCGAGAACAAAACCAAAGTAGTAATTACGACTGCTTTTAGGGAATTTGCAGCCGAAAGTTACGACCTTGATGTACTGGATTATCTGGTCAAACCTATTCCATTGCCCAGATTCATAAAATGCATTAACAAAATTACAACAGAATACAATTTTAAAAATAATATTAAGGTCGAAAACCTAAAAACTGATTCGCATATTTTTATCAAGGTTGATAAAAAAATGATGAAAATTAATATTGAGGAAATTTTATTTGTCGAAGGCATGAAAGAATATATAAAAGTAGTCACTTCAGACAAAACCTACATCACACATAAATCCCTTACTTCATTATCCGAAGAGTTACCTAATGATAATTTTTTACGAATACATAAATCCTATGTCATTGCACTTAACAAAGTAAAATCTATTGAAGGCAACAGAATACAAATTGCCTCATACACCATCCCTATCGGTAGAAACTATAGTAAAGAAGTGAAGAATAAAATTCTGGAATAGATTTTACGCTATCGATGTAGTAACTCTTAAAAAAATAACACATTGTTGAATAAATCATGCTGTTTGTATAATTTCTACATTTTTTATGCTTTTTTATTTTTTTTTGATAATTGTAACAAATATATTTACGGTCTTCAAAAACTTTAAAAACTAAAAAAACAAACCTTATTACATGATGAATTCAGAAAATGTACAAACCAAATGGGGACAGTTTATCTCATTGATAATCGTCTTCTTTTTTTGGGGATTTGTTGGTTCTGCCAATGACATTCTAATCCCCGTATTTAAAAAAGTATTTACCCTTTCTCAGGTACAATCACAATTAGTTGCCTGGGCATTTTATGCCGCTTATTTCGTAGGATCCATTATCTTCTTTCTGGTATCCTTAAAAATTGATGTTCTGCAAAAATTTGGATACAAAAAAACCCTGTCTGCCGGATTGATTCTTTCAGCTTTTGGTTCATTTTTATTTGTTCCTGCCGCTACAATGCAAAGTTTTCCATTCTTTTTGACAGCATTGTTTACAGTAGGTTTAGGATTTTCCATCCAGCAAATTGTAGCCAATCCATTAGCCATTAAAATGGGAAGTCCCGCAACAGGAGCGCACCGTCTGACATTAGCCGGAGGTATCAACTCTTTTGGAACAACGATTGGTGCTATTTTATTAGGAATCGCCTTGTTCGGAATGGGAGACGATAAAAAAACATCACTTTCGTTAGAAGACATCAAATTGCCTTTTATCATTCTTGGAGTTGCCTTTATCGTTGTCGCTGTTTTTATGAACTTCTCCAAAATTGAAGATCCTGTAAAAAATGAGGAAATTACAGTTAAAGCAGCACATGAGAAATTCAATATTTTAGACTACCCACAATTATATTTGGGAATGTTAGGAATCTTTATCTATGTTGGAACGGAGGTAACCATCATCAGTAATCTTCCTGCTTTACTTCATACTGCTGAATTCGGCAACGTTTTAGAAGATGCTATTGCACCTTTTATTGCCCTTTATTGGGGAAGTTTAATGATTGGACGATGGAATGGCGGTGTGAACGTTTTTAACACTTCAAATTTAGTCAACACTGCACTAAAATTCATCGTTCCTGCTATTGCATTTGGTGTAATTATCGGAGCTAATATTTTTGCCGGACACGACGTTTCTGCGTTTTATATTTATCCAATCTGGATTTTACTATTTATAGCCGTAAGTTTTGCAGGAGGTAAAAATGCAGGTAAAACATTAATGCTTTTCGGAATCTCAGGCTTATTGATGATGCTGGCCGGATTGGTTTGTCCCGATCCTGAAATTGCCAAGTTCTTCTTTATCTCAGGTGGATTATTCCTGTCTATCATGTGGCCTTCTATCTTCGATTTAGCTATCGCAGGTTTGGGTAAAAACACAGGAAAAGCATCTTCATTCCTGATTATGATGATTCTTGGAGGTGGAGTTATACCATTGGTTCAGGGGGGTATTTGCGACTTTGATATTACGGATCCGGATGGTATATTGGGTATCACATGGACACATTTCTCTTATATCATTCCACTTCTTGGTTTTGCCTATTTGGGATTCTATGGTTTCTATTGCCCTAAAATATTAAAAAGACAAGGAATCAACCACGTTGAAGGTGGTGGCGGAGGTCACTAAAAAGCATAAAAAAACTCCCGTTTTACATTTTGTAAAACGGGAGTTTTTATTTACAGTAATTTTTATTTACTTATTTCCTTTTTCAAAATCAGCTACAAACTGAGCCAGACCAATATCGGTTAAAGGGTGTTTCAACAATCCTGAAATCGCAGAAAGAGGTCCCGTCATAACATCAGCACCAATCTTGGCACAATTTACGATATGCATGGTATGACGTACAGAAGCTGCCAAAATTTGAGTTTCATAACCATAATTATCATAAATCAATCTGATTTCTTCAATAAGATTCAATCCATCTGTAGAAACATCATCAAGACGTCCGATAAAAGGAGAAACATAAGTAGCTCCGGCTTTTGCAGCCAACAAAGCCTGACCAGCAGAAAATACCAGCGTTACGTTTGTTTTAATTCCTTTATCCGAAAAGTATTTTGCTGCCATTACTCCTTCTTTTGTCATTGGCAATTTCACCACTATTTGGTCATGCAATTCAGCCAACTCCTCACCTTCTTTGATCATTCCGTCATAATCAAGTGCATTAACTTCGGCACTAACATCTCCTTCAACAAGATTACAAATGTCAACATAATGCTTCAAAATGTTGTTTTTTCCGGTAATTCCTTCTTTTGCCATCAATGACGGGTTAGTCGTTACACCATCCAAAACACCTAAAGCCTGCGCTTCTTTAATCTGAGCTAAATTAGCTGTGTCAATAAAAAATTTCATAATTATATCTATTTAATTGTGTTCATAATTGGGGCGTTACCCAAGGGTCGGGTTATCCACTGTATCTTTTATTTTTTTAAAGAAAAAAAATAAAAGGATGCCGTTTCTACCCCTAACGCAAAATCGGTGCAAAATTACAACTTATAATTCCAAAAATTATAAAACACAAAATAATAATGAAGTTCAGACAAAATATCAGTAAAAAAATTCAACCGGGAACCATTATTTTATTGTAATTTTAAATAATATATTTTACTTCAAAAAAAGTGCTCGAAGACAATTTCAAACAGGATATAATTAATATTGAGAACATTACAATTGTTCCCACTATACTCAACGTTATTTGCCAGTCTACCGGAATGGGATTTGCAGCAATAGCAAGGGTTACCGAAGACAGATGGATCACCTGCAGCGTTCAGGACAATGTCGCATTTGGTCTGAAACCAGGAGATGAATTAATGATCAAAACAACGATTTGTAACGAAATCAGACAAAATCCAAAAGCTGTTATTATTGATAATGTCAGCGAAGACAAGGACTATCACGATCATCATACTCCCGCAATGTACAATTTACAGAGTTATATTTCTGTTCCCATAATACGTCAGGACGGCACCTTCTTTGGAACATTATGTGCCATTGATCCAAAACCAAACAGCCTGAAAGAATTCAAAGTTCGCGAAATGTTCAATTTGTTTGCAGAGCTGATATCGTTTCACCTCACCAGTATTGAACAGTCAGCGGAAAACAAACAGTTTTTACAGGAAAAAATAAATCTTCTTGAAAAAACAGAAAGTGAAAAAAGAGAAATTCAGAAGCAAAATTCCGATATTGAAAAAACCCTGATCCAGAAAAACATCTCGCTTCAAAAAATGAACAGCGAACTCGAAGCTTTCAATTATATTTCTAGCCATGATCTTCAGGAACCTTTGCGTAAAATTCAACTTTTTACCGATACCATTGAGCGAGAAGACGCCAATAATTTATCCGAAAAAAGCAAAACTGCATTTCATAAAATAAAAGCTTCGGCATTCCGAATGCAAAATCTGATCAACGATCTTCTGATTTATTCTAAGACAAAGTTTGATGCCCGTAAGTTTGAAATAAAAGAAATTAATACGATTGTTCAGGATGTTATAGAAGATCTCGCTGATGAGTTTGAAAATAGCAACGTAGTTTTTGATATCCATGAATTAGGAAAACTGCCGGTAATAGAATTTCAATTCAGACAATTATTGTACAATCTTATCAATAATTCATTGAAATTCGGAAGTCCGGAACGAAATTTAATCATAACAGTATCGGCAAAAATTACAAATGGATCTTTAGAGCAGCTTTCTCCTCTCACAAAATATTATCAATTAACCATTGCAGACAATGGCATCGGATTCGATCCGTTATACAGCGATAAAATATTTGGATTGTTTCAGGCTTTAGATACAAAACCGGTAAAGAGCACAGGAATTGGACTAACAATTGTAAAACGAATTGTAGAAAATCATAAAGGTTTTATCAAAGCCAGCGGTATTTTAAACGAAGGAGCAAAATTTGATATTTTTATTCCGATTGAATAAAAATATCAAATTTTGCTCCTTTAAATTATAATTTATAATGATTCATTAGCATTTTCTCATACATTTTATCCGGAAGAGCACGTTTTAGGACAATTGAAAACTTCTGCATAAAAACCCCTACTTTATAATGTACTTTTGGTGATTTTTGCTGCATAATTTTATAAACCGCTTCTGCCATTTCATTAGGATTACTTCCTGCGTCAACATGTTCGTTCATTGTTGCCAATGTTTCACCATATACTTTTTCATAGGAAGAACCGGGTATTACCGGAGCATGAAAACGACCTGAGGCAATATTGGTAGCAAAATCGCCTGGTGCGACATTCGTTATTTCAATACCAAATTGTTTTACTTCCATTCGTAAAGCTTCCGTAATTAATTGCAGCGCACCTTTTGATGCAGAGTAAACACTTCGGTAAGGCAATCCCATATAAGCGGCAATCGAAGTAATATTAATTATCAAACCAGATTTTTGTTTACGCATCTGTGGTAATGCAGCTTTCATTACCTCGATAGGACCAAAAAAATTAGTTTCAAAATTATTCCTGATTTCGTCCATCGGAATTTCTTCCAGAGGTCCTGTAATTCCAACACCGGCATTGTTGATTACGACATCTAGCCTTCCCGAAATTTCTATCACTTTGGATATAGCTGCATGAATGGATTCAACATTGCGAACATCCAAGGATAATAAAGGAAAAACAGAATTAAGCACTTTTTCAGGATTTCTGCTGGTTCCATAAACAACAAAACCTTTTTTGTGTAAAAATTCTCCAATTGATTTTCCAATCCCTGAAGATCCTCCGGTAATTAAAACGACTTTGCTCATTGGGTAAGTTATGGATTAAAAGTTATTAGGTAATGGGTTGTTGTTTTGAAAAGTTAATTGATAAAAATGAGTTTAAGTTAAACTTATAACCTTAATCAATAACTTTTAACTTCCCAAAGGTCCAAAAATAAAAAAATCCTCCCGAAGGAAGACTACTTTTGTATAAATTCTAAAAATAAAAAATGGCAAGCGACCTACATCGCACCGCTCAACCACGTACCCTTGCTATGTTCCCATCCTGGGGGAGTCTGCAGGAGCTGGTCGTGTAGGACTTGCCGGTGCAAATATACAATCTTTTTATATTTTTGCAAGAGCTTTGTTGCTATAAAAATATCGTTGTATATTGGACTATTCAAATTTTAAACTATGAAAAACTATAACTTCCTAACTTTCATTTTATTAGGAATCACATTAATTGGATGTGGAGAACCAAAAAAAGGTGAAAATTCTATATTTACTATTGATGATTCTGCATTTCCTGCCCATTTTTTAACAACAGACGCAGTTTCTTTTTCACTTTTAAACCCAAAATCGAAAGAAGTTGACAGTATTGCCTACTTTGTAAACGACAAAAAAGTGGGAAGCACGAAAGGAAACGGAAAATTCAAATTTGAATTAAAAGATCAGAAACTAGGCTACCAGTATCTAAAAGCTACTGCTTATTTTGGATCTGATTCTTCTGATGCAACCAAAAGAATAGAATTAGTTTCTAATGTTACAGCAAAGCCATTACAATATAAAATTGTAAATACATATCCCCATGATGTTTCTTCTTTCAATGAAGGATTAGAATTTCATAACGATACTTTATACGAAAGTACAGGACAAAAAGGCTCTTCCTACATCAGAAAATATGATTATAAAACTGGCAAGGTGTTCAAACAGGTTGATCTTGACAAAAAATATTTCGGTGAAGGCATAACAATTCTGGATGGTAAATTATATCAATTGACCTGGCAGGAAAACACTGGCTTTATTTATGATGCCAAAACTTTAAAATTAGAGAAGACATTCACTTACGATAAAGAAATTGAAGGTTGGGGAATGACAAACGACGGCAAATATATTTATCGTTCAGACGGGACAGAGAAAATCTGGAAAATGGATCCTGCTACTCAGAAACTCGTTGATTATATCAATGTATATTCCGGAACTTCAAAAATAAAAGCCATAAATGAATTGGAATTAATCAATGGTAAATTCTATGTAAATGTCTGGCAAAAAGATGCCATTGCGGTTGTAAACCCAACATCCGGAGCTGTAGAAGGCATTTTGGATATGTCAGGGCTTCGTAAGCTAATAAATGCTACAAGTGAGGATGTTTTAAACGGAATTGCTTACAATCCAAAAACCAAAACCATTTTTGTAACAGGTAAAAACTGGAATAAAATGTTCGAAATAACGGTTTCAGAATAAGTTAACAGGGAATTCAAAATTTTAAATTCCTAACACGAATTTCACAGATTTCACGGATTAGTTTGTGATAATTTGTGAAATTTGTGTTTTATAACAATACAGCAATGACAACATTAATTACGAATATAAAAGAATTGCTTCAGGTCCGTGAAACTTCAATTGCTAAAGTTTCAGGATCTGAAATGGCAATTCTTCCCACCATAAAAAATGCATTTTTAATTATAAAAGATAATTTGATTATTGATTTTGGTTCTATGGAAAATCTTCCGGAAATAGCAGTAGATAAAATTATTGATGCAACAGGCCGAATCGTTTTGCCATCGTGGTGTGACAGCCACACGCACATTGTATACGCGGGTAATCGTGAACAGGAATTTGTAGACAGAATCAATGGATTTTCATATGAAGAAATTGCTAATCGAGGCGGTGGAATTCTGAATTCGGCTAAAAAACTAAATGAAACTTCGGAAGAAGAAATATACCAACAATCAAAACTTCGACTGGAAGAAGTAATGCATTTAGGAACTGGGGCTGTTGAAATCAAATCCGGATATGGACTTACTATTGAAGGAGAGTTAAAGATGCTTCGTGTAATTAAAAAATTAGCAGACGACTATCCTGTTACGATAAAAGCCACTTTTTTAGGTGCACATGCATTTCCATCACACTACAAAGAAAACAAAGCAGGCTATATTGATGAAATCATAACTCAAATGCTTCCAGAAATTGCTAAAGGTAAATTAGCAAATTATATTGATGTCTTTTGCGAATCCGGATATTTTTCAGTTCAGGAAACTGAAAAAATCATGCAAGCCGGAATTGAATTTGGCTTAAAGCCAAAAATTCACGTAAACCAATTCAATTCAATTGGAGGAATTCAGGCCGGAATCAAATTTAAAGCCCTTTCCGTGGATCATCTTGAAATTATGAAACCTGAGGATATTGAAGTCTTAAAAAACTCGGAAACGATGCCTGTAGCCCTGCCGTCCTGCTCTTATTTTTTAAGTATTCCATACACTCCCGCGCGCGAAATTATAAAAGCAGGTTTACCAATCGCCTTGGCAACCGATTTTAATCCAGGTTCAACTCCATCAGGCAATATGAATTTTGTCGTAGCAACAGCCTGTATCAAAATGAAAATGACTCCTGAAGAAGCCATTAATGCAGCAACTATAAACGGTGCTTACGCTATGGGAGTTTCAGAAACTCATGGAAGCATCACAAAAGGGAAAAAAGCCAGTTTAATAATTACAAAACCTGTTTCATCCTATTATCAGATTCCTTATTCTTTTGGAAGTAATCTAATTGAAACTGTTTTAATAGAAGGTAAAATTTTAGCATAAAAAAAGAGGAGTTTTAAAACTCCTCTTTTTTTATTTATTCTTTTCTGTTTTATCTTAAAGAAAAACTAGTTTTAGAAACCAATTCTTCATTATCAAAAACATTAATAAAATAAGTTCCTTTAGCAAAATCCTTACCTCTTAAATCTTCAGAAACATTTACTGTTTTGTTTTCATACTGAACAGTAGTTTTAAAACTATAAGTTAAGGTATTGTCACCAAAAGTTTCTGTTTTCTTGTCTCCCAAAACATTGTTCTTAGAATCGATAACCTGCACATAATAGGTTTTATCTCCTGATTTTGCTATTTGATTTTCAGCAATTGTAAAACTAACTTTTAAAACATCTGCACGACTTGCCTTATCCGTTTCAACCTGTTTCCCTGAGCTTTTCAGTTTGTAAGCTGCAGTTCTGGTATTTAAAACAGATAATTTTGATCCTTTTTCAACCGCTTTTGAAAGCTCTTCGTTTTGACCAACCAAAACTTCATTGAATTTTTTAGATTCTCCTAAAACGACAATTGTACTATCTCTTTGAACGGTTAAAACACCATTTTGTTTTTTCAGTTCGTCATTTTCAGCAACCAAAACTTTCATCTTGCCCTGCATTGACTGAACCTGAGATCTAAATTTAGAAACGTCTCCCTTTGTCTTATTTAAATCATCCATTAGAGCCACAACTTTGTCCCTTTCCTGAATTAATTCATCTGACATAGAAGTATTTTCGGCAATGGCAGCATCATAAGTTGCTTTCAGTTCCTGAAGATCTTTCATTACAGATTCTTTTTCTGTTAGTGATGATGTAAGTTCTGTTTTTACACCATCTGTATCAGCAGAAAGTTTAAAAATATACACTAAACTACCAACTAGTAGGACTGCTAAAACGGCTATTACTGCCTTTAGACTTGAATTGTTGTTCTTCGGGTTTTCCATATTTAATAATTTTCTTTAATAACAAATTTAATAATTAATATATCTTAATAACGTAAGTTACTACAATTATATTATTTTTGGATAATATTTTTTTTATATGGACAAATTAATTCCTTTTACTATTAATGATTTGGCAAAAGTCACAAATCATCGAAGTGGTGAAATAAAATTTGGAGAAAAAATGATTATCGTTCCTAAAGGAATTGATAAAATTGATTTCCTAAAAGAGAGTGAAGCTAAATATGTTCTTTTAGGAATTCCTGAAGATATAGGAGTTCGTGCCAACTACGGAAGACCAGGTACGGCATCGGCATGGGAATCTGCCATAGCAAGTATCGCCAATATACAGCATAATCGTTTTTGCAAAGGAAGCCAGATTATTGTTTTGGGACAAATTAATGTAGCGGAACAAATGCGTGATGTGGAAAACCTGGATTTCAATGACATTGATGACCGTTCCAAATTAAGTCAGCTCGTAGAAAAAATAGATAAAGAAGTTTCCCATATTGTTTTTAATATTATCAAGGCAGGTAAAACCCCCATCATTATTGGCGGCGGGCACAATAATGCTTACGGAAACATAAAAGGTTCGGCTTTAGCCAAAGGAAAACCAATAAATGCAATTAATTTTGATGCTCATTCAGATTTCAGGATCCTGGAGGGAAGACATAGTGGTAATGGTTTCTCTTATGCTTATGAAGAAGGATTCCTGAAAAAATACTTCATTTTTGGACTGCATGAAAACTACACCTCTAAAAGTGTTCTTGATATCATTAAAAAATTAGAAGACCGTGTTCGCTATAATACCTATGACAGCGTTAATATCCGAAAAGAAAAAGAATTTAATAGCGAAATGGCTTCAGCTTTAGAATTTATAAAAAATGATTCTTTTGGTATTGAGATTGATCTAGATGCTATTCCTAACATTGCTAGCAGCGCAATGACCATCAGTGGATTTTCGATAGAAGAATTAAGACAATTTGTTTCGTACTTCGGCCAACACAGAAATGCTGCTTATTTACACATCTGCGAAGGTGCACCAGACTTAGATCAGTCTCCCAACAACCATCTAATCGGAAAGCTGATTGGCTATTTAATAACGGATTTCATTAAAGCAAACAACGAAAAAGCATAATAATCTAAGGTTTAATATTTGATAATTAGCACATTTGCCAAATAAAACCCGATTCAAATAAACGATTGGCTGAATAAACCTATCTTTGCACAGAATTTTAGTACTTAAAGCTAAAATCTTAATACCTAAGATATGTTATTCGAAGATTTATCACTTTCAAAAAGTATACAAAAAGCCGTCTTTGAGGAAGGCTACTTAAACCCTACACCTATCCAGGAACAATCAATTCCTATTGTATTGGCCGGAAGGGATTTAATTGGCTGTGCGCAAACCGGAACCGGGAAAACGGCTGCATTTGCCATTCCGATTATTCATCAGTTGCACAGAATTGTGGGTTCATCAAAAAAAGCCAAAGTAATTCGTGCCCTTATTGTAACGCCAACACGTGAATTAGCCGTTCAGATTGGACAAAGCTTTGACACTTATGCCAAATATACTAACCTGACGCAATTGACCATTTTTGGAGGCGTTTCTCAAAACCCCCAAGTTGACACTTTAAAAAAAGGGGTTGATATTTTGGTTGCCACGCCGGGGAGGTTGTTAGATCTGCAAAAACAAGGTTTTCTTGATTTAGACCATTTACATGTTTTAGTTCTTGATGAAGCTGATCAGATGCTGGACATGGGTTTTATAAACGATGTAAAGAAAATAGTAAAACTGACACCTAAAAACCGTCAGACTTTATTGTTTTCAGCAACAATGCCGATAGCTATTCGTGAATTGGCAGAAATGTTTTTGCAGGATCCTGCAAAAGTCGAAGTTTCACCAGTTTCCACAACTGCAGAAAATGTTGAGCAGCGTGTTTATTTTGTTGAAAAAACAGAGAAAAGGAACTTGCTGTATCATTTAATAAAAAACGAAGATTTATCAAATGTTTTGGTTTTTTCAAGAACCAAACACGGGGCAGATAATGTTGTAAAGGCATTACGTAAAAAAGATATTCCTGCAGAAGCAATTCACGGTGATAAATCTCAAAATGCGAGACAACGTGTTTTGGACGCTTTTAAAAATAAAGAAGTAGGTGTTCTTGTGGCTACAGATATCGCTGCAAGGGGTATTGATATTGATCAGTTACCTTTTGTCATCAATTTTGATCTGCCAAACATTCCTGAAACCTATGTGCATAGAATTGGAAGAACAGGACGTGCTGGAAATGGAGGTATTGCAATTTCTTTTTGCAGTAAAGACGAACACCCTTATTGGAAAGACATCCAGAAATTGATCAAAGTGGATGTAAAAACCATTACGGATCACCCTTATCAATGGCACGCAGGAAGCCCTGAAGCAGCATCGGAGGAAAAACCTAAAAATTCTAACCGAAGCGGTGGTGCACACAAATCCAGAAAATCAAATGCTTCTAAGCAAAATAAAAAACGTTGGTACTAGTACCAACGTTTTTTATTTAACTATTTTATTTAGATGACTCCTATATTAAAGGTCATTGATTTGAGAATTATTTTCTGCAATTTCAATATCACTTTCCCACTGTCCCACTACTGATGTCGCCAATGCATTCCCTAGAACATTTGTGGCACTTCTGAACATGTCACAAAAATGATCAATTGGTAAAATAAGTGCAATTCCTTCAATTGGAATATCAAACATTCCACAGGTTGCCGCTACAACAACCAAACTTGCACGGGGAACACCTGCAATTCCTTTACTGGTCAGCATTAAAACCAAAAGCATTACCATCTGGGTTCCAATATCAAGGTGCACTCCATAAGCCTGCGCAATAAAAATACTGGCAAAAGTCATATACATCATGCTTCCGTCAAGATTAAAGGAATATCCCAAGGGCAGCATAAAAGAGACAATTCTGTCTTTTACACCAAATTCCTCTAATTCTTCTGTTAGTTTAGGAAAGACTGCTTCACTACTTGTAGTTCCAAATGCTATAACTAACGGACCTACAATTCGTCTTAATAATTCGTTCATTCTCTTTTTAAGAAAAATATAGCCGATGATGATCAAAATCACCCACAATGAACTGATTCCGATTAAAAATGATCCAAAAAACTTAAAATAAGTAATTGCTAATTCCTGAAAATCCCTAACGGCAAAAACTCCTGCAATGGCACCAAAAACTCCAATTGGAGCAAAGTTCATTACATAATTCACCATTTTTAAAACAATATGGGATGTTTTGTCAAGAGCATTAATAACAGGTTTGACAGTATCACCTAATGAAGCGGCTGCCAATCCAAAAAAGATGGAAAAAATTACGATTTGCAAAATTTCATTGGTAGCCATTGCCTCAACAATACTTTTGGGTACAATGTGTTCTACAAAATTTTCAAACGTCAATGAATGTGTTTTGGCAGTAACTTCAGAAGCAGTCGATACATCTACATTAGAAAGATTTAAACCCACTCCTGGTTCCAAAACATTCACAAAGAACAAACCAATAAGCAATGAAACAAAAGAGGCCGTAAAAAACCATGCCAGTGCCTTTCCTCCAATTCTTCCGACCGCTTTAATATCACCCAATTTTGCAATTCCAACTACAAGAGTAGTGAAAACCAAAGGCGAAATAATCATCTGAACCAATCGAATAAAAATAGTCGCCAACATTTTTATTTTGCCACTGAACGATTGTGCGGCTTCAGGAGAAATAGAATTATGCAATATAATCCCTAAAATGGCACCAAGAACCATCGCTATTAAAATTTGGCCTGTCAGACCAGAAAAAAATGACTTCTTTTGAATTTGAATTTTATTCATTAATTGTTTTTTGAATTTATAATTAAAAAAAGACCCTCACTGCCTGCTTTTAAATTAATATGTCTTGTTGATTAAATAAAAATCAGCCAGAACAATCGCTGCCATAGCCTCTACAATAGGCACAGCTCTTGGTACTACACACGGATCATGACGCCCTTTTCCGGTCATTGGTGTAATATTTCCTTTATTATCTAATGAATCCTGAGTTTGCATGATAGTCGCAACAGGTTTAAAAGCCACTCTGAAATAAATATCCATTCCGTTGCTGATTCCTCCCTGGATTCCACCGGAAAGATTGGTTTTTGTAGTTCCGTCAGCATTATATAAATCATTGTGCTCACTACCTTTCATTTCCGATCCTGAAAAACCACTTCCATATTCGAATCCTTTTACGGCATTTATTGAAAGCATTGCTTTTCCTAATTCTGCATGCAATTTATCAAAAACCGGTTCGCCTAAACCAACTGGAACGTTCTGAATAACACAGGAAACAACTCCTCCAACAGTATCTCCCTGTTTACGGATATCACGAATGTATTCTTCCATAATTCCGGCTGATTTTTCATCAGGACAACGAACAGGATTACTTTCTGTTTTTGAGAAGTCCAATTCCTGATAAGGTGTATCTAAATGAATTGGTCCTACAGATGAAACGTAGGCATTAATTTTTATTTCCGGCAGCATCTGTTTGGCAATTGCACCAGCCACTACTCTACTGGCTGTTTCCCTTGCTGAGCTTCTTCCGCCTCCGCGATAATCTCTAAAACCATATTTTTGATCATACACATAATCGGCATGACTTGGTCTGTAATTGTCTTTTATATGAGAGTAATCATCTGATTTTTGATTGGTATTTGGAATGATAAATCCGATTGGTGTTCCGGTAGTTTTACCCTCAAATATTCCTGATAAAAACTGAACTGCATCCGGTTCTTTTCTTTGTGTTACAATTGCTGACTGCCCCGGTTTTCGTCTGGACATTTCGACTTCAATTGCTTCTAAATCAAGTTCAATTCCGGATGGACAACCATCAATGATTCCGCCTAAAGCTTCCCCATGAGATTCTCCAAATGTGGTAACTTTATATAGTGTGCCGTAGCTATTTCCTGCCATTATAATTAGTTTTGAGCAAATGTAAGTTTTATGGATTAAATTAAAAAATTTAAAACTGGTATATTAAGGAAACATCCCGAATGAAAAAATCATAATTTGTTAAAATTGAACCCGGATTGATAACCTTTTGATAAAATAAAAGTAGCCCAAGTTGACTTAATTTGTTAAACTTCAAATAAAGGACAATTGAAAAAAAGAAACGTTGAATTAGTCATCATATCCGATGTGCATTTGGGAACGTACGGCAGCCATGCCAAAGAGTTAAACAACTACCTTTCGAGTATTAAACCCAAAACATTAATTTTAAACGGTGACATTATTGATGCCTGGCAATTTCGAAAATCTTATTTTCCAAAATCACATTTAAAAGTCATACAAAAAATAATCGGAATGGCTTCTAAGGGTACCAAAGTGTATTATATCACCGGCAACCATGATGAAATCCTTAGAAAATTCAGCGATATGAGCATGGGGAATTTTTCTTTGGTCGACAAACTTGTTCTGGACTTAGATGATAAAAAAGCATGGATTTTTCATGGAGATGTTTTTGATGCATCTGTACAACATTCCAAATGGATTGCTAAATTAGGCGGTTTGGGATACGATTATCTGATTTTATCGAATCGATTTGCCAATTGGTGTTTAGCTAAAATAGGAAGAGAACCTTATTCCTTTTCTAAAAAAATAAAAGCAAGTGTAAAGAAAGCGGTCAAATTTATTTCTGATTTTGAAACAACGGCAACTGATCTGGCAATTGAAAAAAAATATGATTATGTTATCTGCGGGCACATTCATGAACCCAAAATAGTTACCAAAGAAAACAAATACGGATCGACTCTATATTTAAATTCGGGAGACTGGATTGAAAATCTGACTGCTTTGGAATACAATAAAAAACGCTGGAAATTATTTTCGTATTCTCATCTCAATTTTATCGAATCAGAAGAAAATCTTTTTGAAATGGAAGATATTTTAACAACACAGTTGGTTACCTCATTTATTAAGTCTAAAATATAATTATTTAATAAAGAGATATTTACAAGAAAACTAATAATTAATCTTTCTAATTTTTAATTTTGTTTAATATCAAAGTGTAAATTCTATAACAATTTTAAAAAATTTTATACGTTTAAACTTAACAGTAATTGTAAATTTGAAAAAAATTAATAACCATTTTATGAAAAAAATTATTTTATCAGCTATTATGCTAGTAGGGTTAGCATTCTCGGCACAATCACAAGAAATTGCTAAAAATGCCTTAGGTGTTCGTTTTGGAGATAACGATGGATTTGGTGGAGAAATTTCATACCAAAGAGGATTATCTGATAATAACAGACTTGAATTTGACTTAGGTTGGAGAAATACTCGTTATACAGATGCTATCAAAGGGGTTGCTCTTTATCAATGGGTATGGAACATTGATGGTGGTTTTAACTGGTACGCTGGTGTAGGTGCTGGTGTAGCTGCGTGGGATTATGACTATGATGGTCCGGGTAACTTTGATGGTGATCGTAATGGAACTTACGTATTTGCAGCTGGAGATATAGGTATTGAATATGGTTTCGACAATGTGCCTATTTTAATATCATTAGATGCAAGACCTGAAATTGGTTCTGGTTATTATGATGATGACAATTTTGGTTTTGATGTTGGATTAGCAGTTAAATTCAAATTCTAATTATAGAAAATCAATTTCTTATAAAAAAATCCTGTCGCTCAAACGACAGGATTTTTTTTATTTAACAATTATTTCCTTTTTTGAATTGACTTTTATAACAGTATAAGGATATGTGATCACCTGCATCAGCATTGCATCCGGTGCGGGATTATTTTCTTTTACTGTGATAATGATATTAGAATCCGTTTCTTCTACTTTTTCAACATCAATTGAATACCCTCCGGTATTTTTTTGTCCCATATTAAGAATGACATAATTGGAATTATTAATATCACCCTGCTTCATTTTATCTTTCAAAAGAGGATCACTCTGAAGCATTGCGATTTCATTAGGCTCAGTCAGAATTTCAAAAAACTTGATATTTCCGCCTCCGTCGGATTGCTGTGTTAGTACTTCATACAATCCTTTAGAATCTGTTGTCTTTTTGGCTCCACACGAAATCAGTATAAAAACTACCACAAACGAAATTACTTTTTTCATATACCCCTATTTTAAAAATTAGTTTTTATAATCATCAATTGCCCTTTGATATAAGGCTTCATACTTTGGCAAAATATTTTTGATATCGAATCTCTTTGCTACCTCTAATGCATTGTCTTTAAACTGATTTAGAACTACATCATCTTTCAGGATTTTTATGGCATTTGCCGCCATTTCATCTACATTTCCAACATCACTTAAATACCCTGAAAAACCTTCAAAATTCACTTCCGGGAGACCTCCTGAATTACTGGAAATTACTGGTACGCCACAAGACATAGCTTCTAAAGCTGCCAAACCAAAACTTTCAGTTTCAGAAGGAAGCAGAAACAAATCTGTAAAAGATAAAATTTTATCAATTTCATTACTGTTTCCAAAGAAAATCACTTTATCATAAATTCCCAGTTCCATACATAAAGCTTCTGCCTTTTCTTTTTCAGGACCGTCACCTACCATCATCAACTTCGCCGGAATTTCTTTCTGAATATGATAGAAAATCTTAATGATATCAGGAATACGTTTTACTTTTCTAAAGTTACTGATATGGGTAATAATTCGTTCATTTTCATTGGCCATTACATAACGCTGACACGTGGCCTGAATATCTTTTGGCTCTTTAACCAATTCAATAAAATTTGGAATAACTTTAATTTTATTCTTGATTTTGAATAATTTTAAAGTATCATCTTTTAAACTCTGAGAAACCGAAGTCACATAATCCGATTTATTAATACTAAACGTAACAGCGGGTTTATAAAAAGGATGATTTCCAACCAATGTAATATCTGTTCCGTGCAGCGTTGTAATCATTGGAAGATTAATTCCTTCATTTTTCAGCATCTGCTTTGCCATATATCCTGCATAGGCATGAGGGATAGCATAATGCACATGTAAAACTTCTATTTTATATAATTTCACCATATCAACCAATTTGCTTGACAAAGCTAACTCATACGGCTGATAATGAAACAAAGGGTATTCAGGAACGTTTACTTCGTGATAATGAACATTTGGATTTAAAAGTGCCAGCCGAACAGGCTGACTATAAGTAATAAAATGGATTTCGTGTCCGCGTCTGGCTAATTCAAGACCTAATTCTGTGGCTACTACCCCACTACCGCCAAAAGTCGGATAACAAACTATTGCTATTTTCATGTATTAAATTTAATAGTACGAAAGTACTCAAAAATAGCATTTGATTGGAGTTCTGAAATGTTAGATTTTCTATAATTTTAGGTTTCTCAATAGATTCATAATCAAAATTGAATGCTCTTCAACATGTATCTATTTTCTTAACGAAGCAGAAACATAAAATTCATTAGACCTTTTGTCCCGCTGTCCATTATATCTTTTCCCGCCTAAAGAAGCCGGAAAAAGGATATCATTCCCATCGGGGCTAGGTTAGATTTTTTTGTTTTCAAAGATTCTTAAAGTAAAAAAAAGGCATAAAACTAAATTTTATGCCTTTCAAATACTATAAACTCTCTTAGAAAAATCTGCTGTGCCAGCTATCAGCAGCAGGAACTTCCCAGGATTCATTATATTCTTCAATATTATTTACCAAGTTATTAAAAACAATCGTATTCTCAGATACCGATTTGTCTTTTACCATTTTTTTGAAATCGATTAATGGCTTATGCGCAATATGTTCACCAAGTTTAAATGTCACATTCATTTTATCCAACAGATCAACATTATATTTTTTCTCCAGACTCTGAATAAATTCAACCGAACTATCTATAGAACAGCCGGTAGCCGCCTGCACATCCTGATTAACTGCTAAAATAATAAACCGGTTGTATTTCAATTGATAGGACGCTTCAAGACTTGTTCCATGTGCGGCCCATCCTTCAATAAACGTTTTTAAATCGTTTTCTATTTCAGAAAATTCTTCCTCAGAAAATTTTCTGTTCGATTGATAAATCCAGATTCTGGATTCCCCGGGTAAATCTTCAAAAGGTATATACATTTTAATTTTAGATTTTAGATTTTTAGAAAGTTTCAGATTAAAAACTTATAGCCTTAACAACAAAAGTATAATTAGAACACTAATTACAAATCCTGTGCATTAGCAATCAATTCAGCAACATCCATTACTTTAACCTGTTTTTCTTTTTCTTTATTTTTAATACCATCCGTTAACATTGTATTACAAAAAGGACAGGCCGCTGCAATAATATCAGGCTGTGTTTCAAGAGCATCTTCGGTTCTTTCGATATTTACTTCTTTGTTTCCTGGTTCGGCATCCTTAAACATTTGTGCCCCGCCGGCTCCGCAACATAAGCCATTTGCTTTAGATCGCTTCATTTCAACCAGTTCAACATCCAGTTTCTCTATCAAATCTCTTGGCGCTTCGTATATTTTATTCGCCCTTCCCAGATAGCAAGGGTCATGAAAAGTAATTTTTTTACCTTTAAACTGCCCGCCCTCCACGGTTAATCTTCCGTCATCAATCAGAGACTTCAAAAATTCGGTATGGTGAATCACATCGTATTTCCCTCCCAATTCAGGATATTCATTCTTCAGCGTATTAAAACAATGCGGACATGCCGTAACAATTTTTTTAGCTTCATAAGCATTCAAAACTTCAATGTTCATCATAGCCTGCATCTGAAACAAAAATTCATTTCCGGCACGTTTTGCAGGATCTCCGGTACAGCTTTCTTCCGTACCCAAAACCGCAAAAGAAACATTGGTGCGATTTAATATACGCACAAATGCCTTTGTAATCTTCTTAGCTCTATCATCAAAACTTCCAGCACAACCGACCCAAAACAACACTTCTGGCTGTTTTCCTTCGGCAAGCATTTCTGCCATTGTTGGTACTACTAAACTTTCTGACATTTTCTTTATGATTTATTAATAAGGTAGAAATATATTCTATCAAATTATATAATTTAATTTTCGTTCTTCCAATTCAATCTGTCCTGTTGATTGTATTGCCAAGGCGCTCCATTGTTTTCGATATTGGTCATCATGGCATTAAGCGACATGGGTGCAGCACTTTGTTCCATCACCAAATAACGACGCATATCCATAATAATAGATAATGGACTGATATTTACCGGACATTCCTCAACGCATGCATTACAAGATGTACACGCCCACAATTCCTCGGGAGTAATATAATCATTAAGTAATGTTTTATTATCCGGAACAAACACACCTTTATTGGCATCTATATTTTTTCCTACTTCCTGCAAACGATCTCTTGTGTCCATCATAATTTTACGAGGAGAGAGTTTTTTACCCGTTTGATTTGCCGGACATGCAGCCGTACAACGCCCACATTCTGTACAAGTATAAGCATTTAAAAGCTGTACCCAGTCTAAATCCTGAACATCGCTGGCACCAAATTTAGAAGGTACCGCACTCTCATCAACAGGAGATGCAGCAAAAGGATCAGCATTTGGATCCATCATTAATTTCACTTCTTTGGTCACCGATTCTAAATTGTCAAATTGTCCCTGTGGTTTCAAATTGGCAAAATAGGTATTTGGGAAAGCCAAAAGAATATGCAAATGTTTTGAAAAATACAGGTAATTCATAAAAATTAAAATCCCTATAATATGAAGCCACCAAAAAGTTTCGGATAACAGCATAACCAATTCATTCGACATACCATTAAAAACAGGTGCTATAAATTGACTTACAGGAAAACTACCTGCTTTTATAAAGTGAGAAAAGCCTCCGGGTACATTCTGTAAATGCAAATCTGAAGCATTCATCAACAAAAACAAAGTCATTAAAACCATCTCGAAATACAAGATATAATTGGCATCGCTTTTAGGAAACCCTTTTAAATCCGGATTAATGAAACGTTTTAACCTAATAATATTTCTCCTGATCCAAAAAGCGGTTACTGCAATTAAAACCAATATTGCCAATATTTCGAAAGATGCAATCAAAACATCATAAACTAGCCCTAAGTACTGTGCAAAAACTCTATGAGTACCAAATAAACCATCAATTATAATCTCAAGCAATTCAATATTAATGATAATAAAACCCACATAAACCACAATATGTAACATACCGGCAATTGGGCGCTTAACCATCTTAGACTGCCCAAGAGCAATCATAGCCATGTTTTTCCAGCGTGCCGGAGGGTTATCATTTCTATTTACATCTACCCCTAAATTGATATTCCTAATGATTTTTTTTACACCGGATGCAAAAAAACCAAAGCCAAAAATGAGGAGTATAGCAAATAAAATATTATCTAAATAACTCATGCTTATTATTCTTTAGTAGTCGGATTTTCTTCTTCTTTCGGTGCTACATAAGGCTTGTTTTTCTTTCCAAAAACAGAAACGTTTACATAACGTGTTGGATTAAGTCGTACATCCTGCAATAACAGTTCTAATTCTTTTGAAGTTTTAGCTAAATTATTATATAAAGCATCATCGTTTAATAATTTTCCGGCAGTACCTTTTCCTGAATTAAGATTATTCATAAGACCATCCACTTTAGCCAGGGTCTGGTTCAGGTTTCTAACCGTTTTTCCTAAATCGGCTTTATTTAATGAATCAGATATCTTATTAAAGTTACTGGACATTTTATTGAAATTAGAAACTACTCCATTAATCTGCCCTTTATTAGTGTCTAAAATAGAGTTAAGAGTTCCAGATGCCCTATGAAACTGCTCCATTGTCTGACTCAATTCTGCCAATGATTTCTTTAAATCTTCCTGTCCTTTTTTATCTAAAACATTATTTAATCCGGATACAAGAGTATTAATGTTAGCAAGCATTAAATCTAATTTTTGCTGAATAGGTTCTAGTTTTCCTCCAAAAGAGTCGGTCAAACTTAATTCTACAACAGATTCAAGTGCTTGTCCATCTTCAGCTAATACCTTATCAGCCAGATTTGGAATAATTTTTATCTGTTTTCCTCCGATCAAACTCGGTGAATATAAGGATGCTTTACTGGTTTTGGAAATTGGGAAATCAGTTTTTAACTGAAGTTCAACTAATAATTTCCCTGTTGTTTCATTAATGGTAATCTTAGTTACTTTTCCAATAGCTAGCCCGTTTAAAGTTACAGGTGCTGATTGGGCCAAATCCTCAACATTATCATATTCCACATATAATGTTTTATAATTAGTAAAAAGGTCTTTACCTTTTAAAAAACTGTAGCCCCAAATAAATAATAATATTGATGCTATGACTAATATAGCCGTTTTGATTTCTCTTGTTAGTTTCAAAATTCTAAGTGTTTGTACAAAATTAATATAAATATTCGAACTTATGGCTATTATTTAACAGCGTCCTGAATACTGATTTTCTCACCGTCTTTGGTGGCAATTAAGAATGAGGCACCATATCCTTTACTCTTAGCTTCTTGCAAATATTTTTTAGCTGCCTCGTAGTCAGAAGTTTCCTGATAAAAATATTTATAAATATTATTTTCGTAAATCATGGATATATTTTTCAACCCTTTAAAGTTTTTTGGCTCTAAAGGTGTTTTTTTGATGCTGGCAATGAGCTGTACTTTAAAAAAAGTTCCTTTTGGAGCAGTTTTAACTACTGTAGCAGGCGCAGTAGTTTTTGGTTTTGCAGGTGTTGATGTATCTTTTGCAGGTCTGGTTTCATCAGCTTCAGATGTACCATTTCCAAAATATTCTCTTTTATAACTTAAAATAGCCTGAGCAATTGCTTTAGCAACATCATCCTGACCTTCTTCAGAATTTAATATATTTCCTTCTGTCGGATTGGATATAAAACCTGTTTCAACTAATACTCTAGGCATATACGCTTTATGAAGAACCATAAATGGTGCCTGCTTTACTCCTCCTTGTCTTAGTTTTTTTCCCAGTTTTTCAAAATTATCTTCAATTTTACTGGCCAAAGAGATACTATTATCTAAATACTCTTCCTGCATTAAGGTAAGACCTACCATTTGTTCAGCAGAATTAGGATCAAAACCATCATATTTACGTTTATAATCTTTTTCTAGGGTAATAACAGAGTTTTCCTTTTTTGCTGCCTCCAGATTCGATGCGACTTTACTTAAACCCATTACATACGTTTCAGTTCCATCAGCAGCTGTATTTTTATTGGCATTGCAATGAATAGAAACAAAGATATTTGAATTAGCCCTGTTCGCTATATTGGCTCTTTCAACCAAATCTATAAAAACGTCTGTTTTTCTTGTATAAATAACATCAACATTTGGGCTTTGTTCCAATATTTTTCCAACTTTCAAAACAATTGCCAAGGCAATATTTTTTTCAATTCTTCCACTGTATACTGCTCCAAAATCATGAGCGCCATGTCCGGCATCAAGAGTAACTTTAAAAACATTAGACTGGCTATAACTGTAAAATGAGATTATAGTTAGTAAAAAACTAAATACTAGCCTAGTTTTGTTAATTATATTCATAAATTTAAAAGTTAATTTTAATAAAATGCAGCTGTTATAATTTTAATATTTGATTATTTTTGACAAAAAATAATATGTAAGTTTGACATGTCAAAAAACAAGCCATAATTTTACAAAAATAGCATTTAAACCTTTGCATACAAACTTATTTAATATCGTTTTAATATCATTTTTCCTCACGTTAGGATGTGGTAATTTATATTCACAGGATATAAAAACACAAAATAAAACCTTACCGTCTGTGAAACAAACAGATAAACCTGTAAGCATACTTAAAGATACTGCAAAAACGGTAATTGACACTATAAAAAGAGATAGTATTAAGCCAAAAAAAACTTTTTTAGACGGAAAAGTAAAGTATGTCGCTAAAGATTATGCCAAAATTGATCAAAAAAAGAAAACAATCACTCTTTACAACGAAGCAGAACTGTATTACAAAGATGTCGAACTTAAATCGGGAATCATTGTACTCGATTATGAAAAGGACGAGGTATATGCGGGTCGTATAAAAGATTCTACAGGAGTTTTATATCAATATCCAAATTTTAAACAAGGAGCAAGTGAAGTACAGCCTGACTCCATTCGTTTTAATTTTAAAACAAAAAAAGCGTTAATTTACAATTCCAGAACTGAACAGGGAGAATTCAAAATAAAAGCTGCCATAACAAAAAAGGAAAATGATTCTGTTTATTTTTTGAAAGGCGCAAGATTTACAACTTCAGCAGATATTGACAATCCTGAATATTATTTTCAGACAAATAAAGTAAAATTCATTCCTGGAAAAAAAGTAATTACAGGTCTAACGAATATGGTTATTGCTGATGTGCCAACACCAATTGCTTTGCCTTTCGCTTATTTTCCCATGAGTTCTGAAGAAAGTGTTTCCGGAATTATTTTACCTAGTTACAACGATTCGAACACCAGAGGCTTTTCATTGCAAAACGGTGGATATTATTTTGCTCTAAGCGATAATTATGACCTGACCGCTTTAGGAGATTATTATACAAATGGTAGTTATGCCATGCGATTTGAATCTTCCTATGCCAAGAGGTATAAATTCAGGGGAAATATTAATGTCCGGTTTGAGAATTTAATTTCAAGTGAAAGAGGTTATCCTGACTATTCCAAACAAAAAATTTATAACATTCAATGGTCCCATTCAAAAGACTCTAAATCAAATCCTAATTCAAGTTTTTCTGCTTCTGTGAACCTGGGTAGTAGTAAATATTTCAAGCAATCTATTAATCAGGTAAATGTCGGCTCAAATTTAAATAATACTTTGAGTTCATCTATCTCATATAATAAGACTTTCAATACAGTGCCGCAAGCCAGGATTTCCCTGACTGCAACTCATTCTCAAAACACACAGACGGAAGTTATTAATATGACGCTTCCTTCTTTACAGGCTAGTATAGACCGCGTGTATCCTTTTGTTGGAAAAGACGGAGTTAAAAAGGGATTAATTAAAAACATCAATTTACAATACAATTTAAGCGGAAAAAACAGTTTTGTTACTACGGACTCTTTATTTTTTAAGCCCCAAATGTTCAAAGATGCTGAAATTGGTATGCAGCATAGTATTCCTATTAGTACCAACTTTAAAATATTCAAATATTTTAGCGCAAGTACTTCGGCCAATTACCAGGAAACCTGGGTAACAAAAACAATTGACAGGAATTACGATCAGGATATCAATAAAGTAGTAGACAATACTGTAAATGGGTTCGATGCTTTTAGAACCTATAATTTCAGTTCAAGCTTAGGAACAACAGTTTATGGTACTTTTAAATTTGGTGATACTAAAAAAATACAGGCAATACGACACGTCATGCGTCCTTCTGTATCGTATTCCTACACACCAAGTTTTGAAAAATACTATGACACCTATGCTATAGATGCTTCAGGTACTACCATAAAAGATTATACAAGATTTGAAGGAAGTGTATATGGTTCACCAGGCAAACAAAATTCCAATATAATTGGTTTTGATTTGAGCAATACTTTTGAGGCTAAAATGACTGATAAAGACAGTACTAAGACAGAACCTAAAAAGGTTATGCTGTTGAATAACTTAAATTTTAGCACGAGCTATAATTTTAATGCCGACGGAAAAACAACTTTTGCATTCGAGCCTGTTCGTGTTAGTGGAGGTACTCAATTGTTTGAAAACAAAATGAATGTCAACTTTGCTGCTACATTGAATCCGTATGCCATTGATAACTCCGGACAACAAATTAATGTTTTTAATATTGACAACGGAGGAAGTCTATTTAGAATGACCAGTGCCAATATGACTCTGAATTATTCTTTTTCAAATAAAGACAAAAAAGATGAAAAAAATGAGCAAAGTGAAAGAAATGGAGGCCGTAGCGATGATTTATTTGGAACAAATACAGAATTAAATGACACCCGGAAAAGTCAGTTTGACGATGAAGATGAAGGTGAAGATGTAATAACTGAATTTTTTAATGCCAAGCTCCCATGGGACATGACAATGGCATATTCGTTAACCTATTCTAATGTAAACCGTGAAAAGAAAATTACAGGAAACTCAATCATGGTTTCTGCTAATATGGACATTACGCCTAAATGGAAAGGCGGAATCTCTACCGGTTATGACTTTGTACAAAAAGGCGTCACTTTTACACAATTAAGATTTGAAAGAGATTTATTAAGCTGGAGAATGGCATTTAACTGGTCTCCATTTGGCCAGTATTCTAATTGGAATTTCTTTATTGGAATTAAATCCGGAATTCTTAGTGATATTAAATGGGAGAAGAGAAGCGTTTCAAACCGATAATCAATTTAAAATCATAGTATGAAAAAAATAATCTTTACCGAAAAGGCACCTGCCCCAATTGGACCTTACAATCAGGCTGTATTGTCAGGAAACACACTTTATGCTTCCGGACAGATTGCTATAAATCCTGCATCGGGAGAACTTGTTATAGATAACATTAACGATGAAACAACACAGGTTATGCAAAATATTGCGGCAATTTTAGAAGCTGCAGGCATGACATTTGAAAATGTGGTTAAGGCTACTATTTTTATCATGGACATGAATAATTTTGGAGCAATCAATACCGTTTACGGCTCTTATTTTAACGAAAAAACCGCTCCAGCACGTGAAACGGTTCAGGTGGCATGTCTGCCAAAAAATGTAAATGTTGAGATTTCTATAATTGCAGTGCAATAGCATTTAATAATAATTGTGCCGTTGCTTCATTTGTTGCCAACGGTACATTATGCACATCGCAAACTCTGATTAACATGTTGATATCTGCTTCATGTGGATGACTTGATAAGGGATCTTTGAAAAAGAAAACCATTTTTGTTTTTCCTTCAGCTACCCTGCTTGCTATCTGTGCATCACCTCCCAAAGGTCCGGACAACATTCTTCTGGTTGTAAAACCGGCTGCTTCTGCTTTTCCTCCGGTAGTTCCTGTACCAATAAGATTTATATCTTTATTTTTTAAAACAGCTGAATTTTTAATCAAAAATTTAATCAAATCTTCTTTTTTAACATCGTGCGCAATAATGGCAATCTCCATAATCTTACTTATTAGCTACATGGTAAGCAATCAAACCATCAATTGGACGTCTTAATACATTACCCAACTGCAGTTCATACTTATCAAATGTTTCCTGTAATTCATCTTTTAGATAAAAAGCAATTGATCCAACAAAGTGTACCGGCACTTCCTTACAGTTATCATATTGTTTAATATAATTTTTCACAAAAGATTTCATGCCTTTAAAAATAATTTTTCTGCAAAAATCAGAATCTTTATGCTGTATTAAAAACTTTGCAAAGGTAGCCAGGTATGCATTTGGATTAGGTTCCTTATACAATTTGTTTTTAATGTAATCCGCATCCAGATTATATTCTTTTTCAAATTCAACAGCTAGTTCATGAGGCATTTTATTAAAATAATATTTTCTGATCAATTCTTTTCCAAAAACATTTCCACTACAATCATCCATGGCAATATAACCTAATGACTGTACTTTTTGATGCAAAACAGCACCATCAAAATAACTGCAATTAGATCCTGTTCCTAAAATACTTACAATTGCCTGTTCTCCTTTTGGAGTCGTTGCGTAAACCGCCGCATATGTATCTTCATGAACTTCTACAATTGCATTTGAAAAATATTCCTGAAATATTTGTGACAAAGCAAGTTTCATTCTGTCTGTTCCACAACCAGCGCCATAAAAGAATAAATGCGTAGCTTCTTTTTTATTTTGTAAAATATCAAAACGATCATTTAGTCTTTCAATAATTTCCGGCCCTTCCAAAATTTCAGGATTAAGACCTAAGGTTTGTGTGGTAAATAATACTTTTCCATTATCATCTATTGCAATCCAATCGGCTTTGGTAGATCCACTATCAACTATTAATTTCATTTTCTTTTAGTTTTGGATTAGTTTCTTCTGTAATTAATTTAAAAGTGTACTTTTTACATTAATTAATAATGAAACAAAATAAGAAAATCCCGTTATTTTGAAATAACGGGATTTTCTACAATTATCAAATATTATTTTAAACCTGCAATATGTACAGATAAATCAATCAGTTTGCTAGAGTATCCATACTCATTATCATACCATGATACTAATTTGAAGAAAGTAGAATTTAAACCAATTCCGGCAGTAGCATCAATGATTGAAGTTCTTTTGTCAGAAATAAAATCCTGAGATACAACTGCATCTTCAGTATATCCTAAAATACCTTTTAATTCATTTTCTGAAGCTTTCTTTAAAACAGCCATAATTTCTTCATAAGAAGTTTCTTTAGCCACTTTTACAGTTAAATCTACAGTTGAAACGTCAGCAGTAGGAACACGGAAAGCCATACCTGTTAATTTTCCATTCAATTCAGGAATAACTTTTCCAACTGCCTTTGCAGCACCTGTTGATGAAGGAATAATATTGATACTGGCAGCACGTCCACCTCTCCAGTCTTTTCTAGAAGGTCCGTCAGCAGTCATTTGAGTTGAAGTCGTTGCGTGAACAGTTGTCATTAAAGCTTCAACGATTCCGAAGTTATCGTGAATAACTTTAGCTAAAGGAGCTAAACAGTTTGTTGTACAAGATGCATTAGAAACAACGAGATCAGAAGCTTTTGCAGTTTCGTGGTTAACACCCATAACAAACATAGGAGCATCTGCAGACGGTGCAGAAATAATTACTTTTTTCGCACCACCTTTAATGTGTTCGTTAGCAGTTTCAATAGTGGTAAAAATACCAGTACATTCAGCTACTACATCAACATCAACTTCGTTCCATTTTAAGTCAGCTGGATTTCTTTCAGCAGTAATACGGATATTTCTTCCGTTTACATACAATTTTCCTTCTTTAACTTCTACCGTTCCGTCGAAACGACCGTGAACTGAATCATATTTTAGTAAGTAAGCTAAGTGATCTACATCTAATAAATCGTTGATTGCTACCACTTCTACATTATCTCTGTTGAAAGATTCTCTAAAAACGATTCTTCCAATACGTCCAAATCCGTTTATTCCTAATTTTACTTTTGACATTTTACTTGTTTTTGCTTTTATTTTTATTTAACTAATCAAAATTTATAGTACGCTATAAACTTCGTTTTTTTATGTTGACATTATATCAGATACTCTTAATAACTCTCTGTCAATCTCAGATTTTCCTTTGATTGCTTGCTCTAAAGGTGTTAAGGCTACTTTGTCGTGCTGTAAACCAACCATATAGTTCGATTTACCTTCAATTAACGACTCCACTGCTTTAACTCCTAAACGGCTTGCCAAAACACGATCAAAACAAGAAGGTGAACCTCCTCTTTGCATGTGTCCCAATACCGAAACTCTTACGTCATACTCAGGTAAATTAGCTTCAACATAATCTTTTAATTCGAAAACGTTTTTACCAATTTTATCGCCCTCAGCAATAACAACAATACTTGAAGATTTTCCTGAAGCTTTACTTTTCTGAAGTGAATCTAAAAGCCTTTCAAGTCCTAAATCTTCTTCAGGTATAAGAATTTCTTCTGCACCTGCACCAATACCTGCATTAAGTGCAATATGACCTGCATCTCTTCCCATAACCTCAACAAAAAATAATCGGTTATGTGAACTGGCGGTATCTCTGATTTTATCAATACAATCAACAACAGTATTTAGAGCTGTATCGTATCCTAAAGTATGGCTTGTTCCAAAAATATCATTATCAATTGTTCCTGGAATTCCCATTACCGGAAAGTCATATTCTGAATTGAAAATTAATCCTCCAGTAAAGCTTCCGTCTCCTCCAATAACCACAAGAGCATCCACTCCATGTTTTACCAGATTATCGTGAGCTCTTTTTCTGCCTTCAGGTGTTCTGAACTCAGACGAACGAGCAGACTTTAAAACAGTCCCGCCTTTATTAACTATGTTATTTACACTTCTCGGTCCCATTTCTTTGAAGTCTCCTTCAATCATTCCCTGGTAACCTCTGTAAATTCCAATACATTCAATATTATGATATGCACATGTCCTAACAACCGAACGTATTGCTGCATTCATTCCCGGTGAATCTCCTCCCGAAGTAAGGACACCTACTTTTTTTATTGTTTTTGACATTATTTAAGTATTAAAGTGTAAAATTAGCAAACAATAACCACTTTTCAGGTTACAATTATAATAAATTAATCGAAATTGTTAATTGCAAACGTTTTCGTTAATAAGTTTTTCTTATGGAAAAATTTCATTAAAAATAAAAAAAATCACTTTTTTTGATTAAATCCATAAAATTAACAATACCCAAATGAAGTGTTAAAAAACTCCAGACACTTGAGATGGAAAAAATATTAATTTATAAATATAAAAAAAACCATTTGTAAAAATGGTTTTAATGAGAGTTTTAATAATCATCATCTGGTATGAGACCCTGATTTGTATTTTTATTTTCCTGCTTCTTTTCTTCTTTTTTATCTGATTTGCTTTTTTTGTCTTTTTCTGAATCTTTTTTATTAGAAAAATTAATGTAATCCGGATTTAAATTAGAATCCTGATAATCATCAGAGGAACTTTTTATAGCTCTTTCCAATTTATGATTTTTAAATATTTTATTTACAAGTTCGCTAAAAGTATCAAAATCTACTTCATATGTTATACCAACACCCTGTGTATAACCAATTCCCTGACCTACATAACTAATGTCATTTTCTTTATTGAATAATCTCAAATTTGCAGTTCCGTCTTCATTAATACGATACTGAACTTCAATATCACCAACAATCGCAGACTCATTTATTCCTCCAACAGGCACTCCTACTTTTCCATTAATTGTTATACGTTCATTGATTTGAGAAGAAACAGTTGCTACAAACTGACCATCTGCTTCCTGACCAATTCTTCTGTCAGCAGATATATAGTTCAGACCTACATTGAATTTATCACTATCCGATTTGATAATACCACCCAACAGACTTGAAGCAGTTTCCACAAGTGTTCCTGACAAATCACTTTGGTTAAAACCATCTACACTCATAAAAGAACCAGTTGACAATAAATATAATGCCTGCCTTTGACGAATATCCTTATCATCCAGTTTGTATTGGATTTCTGATTTTAAAACACTGCTGACAGAAGGAAATTCTATATCAAAATTAGGTTCCGGACTGGCTAAATCTCCTCTTAAGCCAATTACAACTTCCACAGGAACCTTTTTATTAAAGGATGAATTTTCCAACAAAACTGCCGGATTAGCTATTGTTCTATATACTGCTTCTAAATTTAACTGAGCTTTCATAGGATTGCCTTCCCAAACAATAGACCCCCCTTTTCTAACCGCAAATTTTTTATCAATCAGTCCGCCATATTTAAAGTTATAAGTCCCTTCATATGCCTGGAAATCTCCCCACATATTAAATTTGCCCAGCGTATTAATCTTAAACAGTAAAGATCCGTGACCTTTTCCTTTCATACCATGACCGGAGTTCCTGTCTAAAATTACCTCAACTTCTGCATCTGGTGTTATATCAAAATCAAACTCTAACTCAAGACCGCTATAGTTTCTTGTGTTTTCTACAATACCATTGGCTAAATTAAATTTCTCTTTTGGTGTTACGAAATGTATAAAACTTTTTTCGCCTACACTTTCTACATTATTAATAGGAATTTTTATTTCAGTACCTTTTTCTGATTTTGCATCAACCTTAATAAACAATCCTTCAGTTGGTCCTTTAATACTGGCTGTACCATTTATAAATGCCGTACCATAATAAGCAGCATCATCGCTGTCTTTGGTATTAAGTGCCAGTAATCGTTTAGAAGTTATTGTCAAATCAAGTTTCCAGTCGGCAAAATTTTTATGCTCTATACTACCATTTAACAATCCTTTAGTTCCAAACTCGGTATCTGTTAACTGATTGTTCCGGAATAAAAACTTTTCATCAGTCAAATCTATAACGGTACGATCACTTAATTCATAATCTGTATTAAGATAGGTAACAGTCATTCCTGCTTTTTCAACGTACAATCTTCCATTGATCTCAGGCTTTTTGAGATTTCCCACTATGGCAGCATTACCGGACACACTTCCTCTAACATTTGACAAAACGTTCCCCCCTATAGTTCCCAGAGTGGCTAAATTGAACCCATCCAGTTTTAATTTCAAATCCAAAAAAGTTTCCTTATTCTGAATCGCAAAACTTCCTTCTGCTTTAAACGATTCTGAAAAACCGTTTTCAATAGAGGAATTTACTGTAAACTTTTTAAAGGTTTCATCTCCCGAAATATCAAACTTCAATGTACCCAGTTCTATTTTATTCAAATTGAGATGATCAATTTCAATGGTTGCAGTGGGCTGGAAAATATCCTTGTTTTGTTTATAATTGATGTTTCCGTTTAAATTTCCATTTACAACAAACTTCTGATTGTAAGGCGTTATTTTATTAATATCAACATCTTCAAAATTGAGGACGATATCCTTATAATCCGAACCTTTTACAACTCCATTCAAATCAATTTTCTGGTTTTCGTGAGATAATATGATGTTGTCAATCGTAAAATTCTTAAAGTCCTTATCAAAAACTACCTGATTGTCTTTTTCCTCATCTTCATTCAAAAACCACAAATAATCTTTGAACTTCATTTCCGATTTATGAATTCCGACTATATTGTTTTTATTTTTATCAATTGTATGATAAAGGTTCAGGTTAAAATAATCTTCTCCTTTATTACCTCCTTTGAACTCTGATCTTACAAATAAAGTATCTTTTGAAGTTACATTGATCAGACTGAAATCACGAACTTTATAATAAGGAGTCTTAATACTGTCTAATTCAACAAAGGCATTGTATAATGGATTTTTATTATCAATATTAATCCTGACATTATCAAAAGTATTTTTAGAAGCCGTTATTTTTTGGGAATTGAACCTGAACTTAAATTCATTTTGATCCGAATCTATTTTTCCGCGAACAACTGTACTCGAGTCAATTTCTATATCAGGATATAGCATATCAACAACCTTATTGTAAATATGGAAATTGAATCGCAAAAATTGTCCTTTTTTAACTTTATGAGGTTTGAAATTTGTGTAGAGACTGCCAACAGAATTCATAGCCAGTTTACCTAATTGAGCAAACTGAAACTTACCTACTATTTTACCATTGATAACATCTGTAGAATTAATCGTAATGGTACGCAGCCTGTCTTCACCAAAACTGGAATTGACATTTAATTCATCAAATATATAGCTGTCTTTTTTATTTTGATATACAGCATCTTTTATGAATACATTTCCCTGAAGATTCTCTATTGAATTTCCGGTAACAGACACAACTGCATCTCCTCTGAAATACGAAATGGAATCCTTTACAATTTTAAGTTTTCTTAAATCTGCATTTTCAACATTCAAATGAAAATCATATTTATTCACCTTATTACTCAGATCCACCATTCCATCAAAAGTCATACTTAAATTAGGATCGTTTACTGATAGCTCTCCTTTGTAGTATGGCAGTTTAAAATTACCATTAAGTACAATATTATTATAAGTGTATTTATTATAGTCTAGTTTAGCAATGTCCCCTTTTACAACAGTATTAAGATATTTCTTTGAAAAACCAACACCATCAACATCCAAATTAAGGGTTGTCCTTCCAACATCTTTTCGGTCTAATAAAGCTCCGACATTAAAATTATCCAGTACTATGTTTCCTGAATAGGAAGCCTTATCAATAACATCAATATTATTCATGTTTAAATCGACTTCCCCGTTTCCTAACTCTGTAGTCATTTTAAAGTCTGTATCTAAAGCAGTCGTTGAAACCTTTGCGTTTCCAACTATGGTAAACCTCCCCAGTTTTCTTAACTGTTTAGGCAATCTTTTTCCAAAAACTCCCGGTAATAAAGCAATCAGATTATCATAACTCGAAGTTAGCCTGTCGAATTTTCCATCCATGGAAAACTTTTGATCTTGCTTGCCTAACAGGTTTCTGAAATTAATAAGCCCTATTATTCTGGTACCGTTAGTATCGCTAAGTCTTAATTTTTTTAAATAAAGATTATTTAATGTACCGTCTATTTTTGTTTTAACCTTAAAATGCAGATTCTTACCTAAACCTGTATAAAAATACCGAATGTCATTTGATGCTAATGATGCGGAATCTAAAGCTACATCAAACTTTACTTTATCAGTAAAGCCAAGAAAATCCTTAACATTATAATTTAAAATTGCTTTTCCGTAAATATTCGATCTTTTGGTTTTAATCGCTAAATTTTCAAGTTTGATTTGCTTTTTAGTGTATGTAAATTTTGAAGACAAATTAGAAACATACAATCCCCTGTGATCCAAGAATGAAAACCTGTGGATGTTGGTATTTATATTTGAACCGTGAATTTTAAAGTCACTTATATATGCATTGAAATTTTTCAAATCCAAAAGAATTGGATTTGCTTTATTTTCTTCAATTACTGAGAAAGTTCCTTTGGAAATATAGGCATTTTTAGCCGTTAATAAGAATTGCTTTTTAGGCTTGGATGGCTTTCCCGTTTCAAACAGACGAATAAATTTGTTGATATTATTTTCGTCTTCGTTTTTATAGGTTTTCAAATTGAATATCAATCCTGCAAGACGTATATCACCAAAAATTAAATCTCCATCCAATAGCCTTGTTACGCTTAAAATGTCAGTCGTAACAATATCTGAATAAATCAAGGTTTTTTTATGATGATCTAAAATCGATACTTTTTTAAGTTTGACACCACCAAAAATATTTATGGCAACGCGATCAACACTAATATTCGTTTTAAAATCAGTATTTAGGGTTTCTGTAATGTATTTTGCAATTCTGGTCTGAACTATAGGCAGGGACAGAATGATAGCAAGTGCTAACAAAAGTAAAATTAACCCAATCAGGGTACGAGATACTATTTTTTTTAATCTTTTGATAACTTATTCTATTTTAGTATTTTCTATTAAATTAATTTTGAACAGACAAAGAACGACTGTTTTGATAAAAATTCTTTAATTTTGACCCTTGATACAATCAAAAAAATTTAAATAATTTTGATTTGTCAAATATAATTCAAAATTCGTGCCTTTATATGCAAAATTCAGAGGTTTTTATTCTTGCCATCGAAAGTTCTTGCGATGATACTGCTGCCGCGGTTTTACATAACGATAAAGTACTCTCAAATGTTGTTGCCAATCAGTTAATTCATAACCAGTATGGCGGTGTTGTTCCCGAGTTAGCCTCCAGGGCACACCAGCAAAATATTGTTCCTGTTATTGATGCCGCATTACGTAAGGCAAATGTACAAAAAGAACAGCTAACAGCTATTGCGTTTACGCAGGGGCCAGGTTTAATGGGTTCTTTATTGGTTGGAAGCTCTTTTAGCAAGTCATTGTCTTTAGCTTTAAATATTCCGCTGATTGCTGTAAACCACATGCATGCCCATATTTTAGCCCATTTTATAGATGAAGAAGGTTTCGACAAACCGGAATTTCCTTTCTTAGCCTTAACAATTAGCGGAGGCCATACCCAGATTGTAAAAGTGAATGGATTTTTTGAAATGGAAATAATTGGCGAAACTACTGATGATGCCGTTGGTGAAGCTTTTGACAAAAGTGCCAAGATCTTGGGATTACCATATCCTGGTGGACCTTTAATCGATAAATATGCACAATTAGGAAACCCGAAAGCTTTTGCCTTTACAAAGCCTAAAGTACCCGGATTGGATTTTAGTTTCTCCGGATTGAAAACTGCAATCTTATATTTTATTCAAAAGAAGAAATTAGAGAACCCGAATTTCATCGAAGAAAACTTAAATGACATTTGTGCGTCTATCCAATACACCATCATTGAAATTTTGATGGATAAATTAAAGCTGGCAGTAAAAGAAACCGGAATCAAACAAATTGCCATTGGTGGCGGAGTTTCTGCCAATTCAGGAATCAGAAACCGATTAAAAGAAACGGAAGGCAAATACGGTTGGAAAACCTTTATTCCAAAATTTGAATATACTACAGACAACGCAGCAATGATAGGAATTGTAGGCTATCAAAAATATTTATCAAGTCGTTTTGAAACTTCAGCTGTGGTCTCGAAAGCGCGAATTCAATTTTAATTATGCAATTATTTTACAATCCGGATATTGACGAAACAACTGAAAGCTTTTCGTTTGACAAAGAAGAAAGCCGACATATCATAAAGGTTTTACGCAAGAAAGATTCAGACATTTTACATGTAACAAATGGTTTGGGCTTATTATTTGAAACCGAAATCACTTTGGCTTCTGACAACAAATGTATTGTTCAGGTTCTTTCAATAAAAAAAACTCCTGAACCCAAATTCAATTTACACTTAGCCGTTGCGCCAACTAAAATGAATGATCGTTTCGAATGGTTTCTTGAAAAAGCTACCGAAATTGGTATTCAGCAAATAACACCTGTTTTTTGTGATCGCTCAGAACGAAAAGTAATCAACTCTGACCGTTTTGAAAAGATTATTTTATCGGCCATGAAACAGTCAAATGAAACTTTTCTTCCAAAATTAAACGAGGCTGTTTCGTTTAAAGAATTCATCAAACAACAACAAAATAAAGGTTTGCAACTGATCGCTCATTGCGAAGAAACCGATAAAAAATCGTTGAAAGAAGTTTTGAAACCAAAAGAAAATGTCACCATATTAATTGGTCCCGAAGGAGATTTTTCGGAAAAAGAAATTACATTGGCGTTAGAAAATAATTTTAAGCCGGTCACTTTAGGAAATACTCGCTTAAGAACTGAAACTGCTGCAATTGTTGCATGTCATAGTGTCGTTTTTTTTAATGAAACTTCAAATTAATTGATACTTAAATAACTATGAAAAAACTGTTTCTTTTGTTTGTATTAATTTCTTTTTCTTCATTTTCACAGGAAATTGCTTTATTAAAATACAGTGGCGGAGGCGATTGGTATGCTAATCCAACCTCATTACCTAATCTGATAAAGTTTTGCAATACCAATATCAATACCAGAATAAAAGCGAAGCCTTCTACAGTTGAACCAGGTAATCCTGACCTCCTTTCGTATCCATTTGTTCACATGACCGGACACGGAAATGTCGTTTTTAGTGAAAATGATATTAATAATCTTAGAAATTATTTAAACGCCGGAGGCTTTCTTCATATTGATGACAATTATGGAATGGATCAATACATCAGAAAGGAAATCAAAAAGATATTTCCAAACAATAATTTAGTTGAAATTCCTGCTAATCATACTATTTTTCAAAAACCATTTCCTTTCCCTAATGGTTTACCAAAGATTCATGAACATGATGGAAAAAGACCTCAGGCATTTGGAATTTTTACAGATAATAAATTGGTATTACTCTACACATTCGAATGTGATCTGGGTGATGGCTGGGAGGATGCTGAAGTTAATAATGATCCTTTGCAGGTAAGAGAGAAAGCTTTAAAAATGGGAGCCAACATCATCAATTATATTTTCACCAATTAATTCAAAAAAGTGCAGCTTACTCACGAAGAAAATCAATTTGAGAGAAAAACGTTTCCGATAACACTTGTTTGTGATCATATTTACTTTCAACAAAATATTGGTTCGCTCTTTAGAATTTCTGAAGCATTTGGAGTTGAAAATATCATTTTTTTAGGAAAAGACATTCCATTAACACCCCGAAAAATAAATAAAACTTCCCGAAGTACACATCTTCATGTTCCTCATACAATTATTGAAGAAACAGCTGATTTAATTGATTTCCTTTTACAAAATAACTTCGAAATTATTTCTTTGGAAATTACTGATTCAAGCAAACCTCTTAAGGAAGTCTTTCTTCCTGAAAACAAAAAAATTGCCTTAATAATCGGTAATGAAATTAATGGTGTTTCAGAATCATTACTAAAAATTTCCCATCAAATCATTCACATTAACATGTTTGGAAAAAACAGCAGCATGAATGTATCTCAGGCAACAAGTGTATGCTTGTACGAATTTACTTCAAAATAATTTATTTTAACATTTTGTAAGAACTAGGCTATATAAGGGTTTGTAACAATCTGTAAAACAATTTTTTATAAAAATTTGCGCATTAAATAATTTTGTTATAAAATTGACATAATTATTAACAAAATCATATTTTTATAACAAAACCCCGAATTATTATGAAAAAGATTATCGTATGCTTAGTAACAGCAACATTGCTTTTTTCTTGTCAAAATGACCAGAATGAAACTGCAGATTTAGAAACAAATGCAATAACCCGTCGTGGCTGTGCTTCACAAGAAGTTTTAGAAGCTAATATGAAAGCCGACCCGACTTTGGCCATTCGAATGAATGAAATCGAAACTTTTACCAAGAACCGAATGCTGACAGGCAAACTGGTAAATGGCAAAATTCAGATTCCGGTTATTGTCAATGTTTTGTACAGAACTGCTGCACAAAATATTTCTGATGCACAGATACAATCTCAAATAGATGTGCTTAATAAAGATTTTAATGCGGCAAATTCTGATTACAACAATGTTCCTCCATTATTTTCAGGAGTAAAAGCCAATGTTGAAATTAGTTTTGTTTTAGAAAAAATAAACAGAAAATCTACAACAAAATCTTCATGGGGAACAAATGACGCCATGAAAAAAACAGCTCAGGGTGGTATCGCTCCAACGTCACCAACAACCAAGCTCAATTTATGGTCTTGCCGAATTGGTGGTGGAATATTAGGATATGCTCAATTTCCCGGAGGTCCTTCATCTACTGACGGAGTGGTAATCGATTCTCAATATTTTGGTTTGTCAGGTTCAGCAAACGCGCCTTTTAACCTTGGCAGAACTGGAACTCACGAAGTGGGACACTGGATGAATTTACGCCACATTTGGGGGGATGCAAATTGCGGAAGTGATTTGGTAGCAGACACGCCAACACATAATGAGGAAAATTATGGTACACCTGCTTTTCCTCATTACAGTACCTGTTCAGGCACCCCGGTTGAAATGACAATGAATTATATGGATTATACGAATGATAATGCTATGTACATGTTTACATTAGGCCAAAAAAACAGAATGGCTGCCATATTTACTTCAGGCGGACCAAGAGCTGCTTTTGGAATTTAGAAACAAAAACTTTAACTGTTAATAATTACTAAGGGCGAGATGTAAAAATCTCGCTTTTTTTATTGCAAATATGCTGAATCAGAATTCCATTTTTTCTATATTTATAGTCTAAAACTTATTCATGATAACATCCAAAATTATTTCTAACGGAATTTTAAGAGCTTTAACAACAGTATTAATTATTTGCTCTGTTTTATATTTTTTATACGAAATACAAACTGTTATCATTTATCTGTGTATATCGTTAATGCTGTGCCTGATAGCAAATCCTCTTATTCAGTTTTTGAAAACCAAGTTAAAATTCAGTAATTCATTGGCCGCTGTAACTGTTTTATTTTTTTTCATACTGCTATTAGTTGGCTTTATACTTTTATTTGTGCCATTAATTATCTCTCAGGCTAATAATTTATCACTGCTGGACACCAATAGCCTGCAACAGCAATTTATTTATTTAGAAAGGGATTTTGAAAATTATTTTAACCTACAGCATCTTGATTTTGGCAGATTATTAAAAGAATCCGATGTAACATCAAAAATTGATTTTGGTTATTTTACACGTTTTATAAACTCAATATTAGGTTTATTGGCAGGATTTGGTATGGGACTGGTTTCGGTATTTTTTATTACTTTTTTCTTCATTAAAGATCAGGATAATTTTAAAGAAAAAGCAAAACGAATTCTTCCGGATTCAAATGAAGACAAGATTATCAATTCAATTACAAAGATAAATCACTTCTTAACCCGCTATTTCATCGGATTGATGCTTCAGTTAACAGTTGTTTTTATATTGTATTTTATAGTCCTGATTATTTTTGGAAATCAGAATGCTTTTGTTATTGCCTTTTTATGTGCCATTCTGAATATTATTCCTTACATCGGTCCAATTATTGGAACCGTCCTTGCAGGAATACTTACTATGATTAGTATGATTGGCAGTAATTTTCAATCGGAAATTCTACCAAAAACTATTTATGTTGTCATTGGTTTTTTATTGGTTCAGGTAATAGATAACAACATCAGCCAACCTATTATTTCATCAAAAAGTGTAAATTCGCATCCGTTGGAAATATTCTTGGTAACGATAATAAGTGGAATAACTTTTGGGATTGGCGGAATGATAATTGCAATTCCATTTTACACAATGATCAAGGTAATCTTAAAAGAATTTTTTCCCAACAATAGAATCGTATCCGTACTAACAGAAAGAATTTAGCTTTGAAAACTTCGTTATTAGACAAAAATATTCAGGAATTTATAACTAAAAATGTTGGAACATCTATTGCTAAACTGGCTCTCCAAAAAAATCCTTTTCCTGACACAGAGTGGATTTCTATTCTAAATCAAGTTGAAGCAAAAACGAAAGCGAAAGAAAAACTGCCAACCTGGTTTTTGACTGAAAATATTATTTATCCAGCCAAGATTTCAATAGAGCAGACTTCTTCTGAAAAAACTGCAATTTATAAATCGCATTTGATTTCCGGAAACAGCATCATAGATCTAACAGGAGGCTTTGGAATAGACGATTACTATTTTTCGAAAAAATTCAAATCAGTCACTCATTGTGAAATCAACCCGGAACTATCTAAAATCGTAAAACATAATTTTGAGCAATTACAAGTTAACAATTGCACTTTTTATGCAGACGATTCTGCAAATGTACTACAGGAATCAAATCAAAAATGGGATTGGATTTATGTTGATCCTTCCCGAAGAAATGACGCAAAAGGCAAAGTTTTTATGTTGAAAGACTGCCTGCCAAACGTACCTGAGTCTTTAGATTTTTATTTTGAAAAAGCTAATTCAATTTTAATTAAAACTGCACCATTGCTGGATATATCTGCTGGTCTATCTGAATTAAAGTTTGTCAAAAAAATCCACATCATCGCTCTGGAAAATGAAGTGAAAGAATTGCTTTTTGAAATAGAAAATTATTACTCCGGAAAAATCAATATTAAAACTGCGAACATTTTAAACGAAAAAACCGATTTTTTTGAATTTGTTTTGGGTGATGACATTGAAATTCCAAGTTATGCTCTTCCACAAAAATATCTTTATGAACCTAATTCGGCAATCATGAAATCTGGCGGATTTGATCAAGTAAGCACGATTTTCAAAATAGACAAATTACATAAACACTCTCATTTATACACCTCAGATAGTCTAATCTCTTTTCCGGGAAGAGTTTTTGAAATCGAAAAGACAATATCATACAGCAAAAATGATATGAAAAGCAATCTCGAAAATCAGCAGGCGAATATAACAACCCGAAACTTTCCGGATACGGTAGAGAATATCCGGAAGAAATGGAAAATAAAAAATGGAGGAAATATTTACTGTTTTTTTACCACTGATAAAAATGATAACAAAATTGTTTTAATTTGCAGAAAAATAATTTAAAATGAAACAACTAATTACCCTTGCTCTTTTTTTATTTACAGTAATTACTTTAGCACAAAAGCCTTGCGAATACAGTACAAACGTTAATGATTCTATTGGTACATATAAAGTGACCAATGAATATTTAATAAGTGAAAAGAACTTTGGCGGAACTTCCAATTATGTTTTCTTCTCATTAGCAAAAACAGACGGGGCTCCAAGTTTGAATTTACAATTAATTCAAAAAAGTAAAGGTTTCATAAAAGCGAACTGTTTCGATAAAAACTCAAAAATATTTTTACAGCTACAAAACGGAAAAATTGTTACTTTAATCCATGCTAATCAGGAAAATTGCGGAACACTTATTCGTGATGATAAAGGATTTGACAATCGAGTAAATTTTGGATCTTTTATGTTTATGAAAGAGAATTATGAAGAACTTAAAAAATCTCCTGTTACTATTATGCGTATCAAATATCTTACTAGTAATGAAGATTATATAGTGAGAAACGAAATTACGTCAGAAATGAATGGTAAAGTATATCATCCCGAAACGTATTTTATCGAGAACATAAGATGTATCGAAAATTAGTTACAATCCCATTTTTGATTCGACACCTTATCATTCAAACCTGTTTTTAAATTGTAATGCCACCATTCCGAATCAAATGAATTGAAACCGTTTTTAATCATTATTTTTTTAAGGAATTTACGATTTGCTTTTACTTCTTTTGAAAGTTTAGGATAATTATGACTGGCCTGAATTCCAAAAAAATCAAATGGAGTTCCCATGTTCAGTTCCTTACCATTAGCGTCTACTAAAGATATATCAACGGCTCCTCCTCTATTATGGATGGAGCCTTTTTTTGGATCTGCAACATATTTTGGATTAGAAACAATTTCCCACATCTTATTCTGAATAGATAAAGGCCTGTAACAATCGAAAACCTTTATTTTATACCCTTTCTTTATGAAATCTTTATTCGCTTCAATTAGAGCCTGAACAGTCTTTAAACGCAACAGACACTCCGGACAATCATAGACTTTTGCTTTTAAAAAATTATCCTCTGTAGCGTATTTCATGTCATAGATAAAATCCTCACTATATTGTTTCAAATTCACAAAAGTGGTATCAGCTATTTGTTCAGTGCTGTTTTGGGAAGTCGCACTAATAATATTAAAAAACGTAATAATTAAAAACACAAACTTGTTCGTTAACATGATAAAATGTATTGGTTTTTCTAAATAAATCTATTAAAGTAAATATAAGTATAAAACAGCAGTATCTTAAATTTATGTAATTGAAAGTTGAAAAGTATTGGATACAAAAAAAGCCCTGAATTTCTTCAGGGCTTTAAATTTCTGGGTGGCTGACCGGGTTCGAACCGGCGACCCGCGGCACCACAAACCGCTACTCTAACCAACTGAGCTACAACCACCATTTTGCCTAGCTTTCGCTTAGCGGTTGCAAATATATGACAAAGGTTTACTTCTACAAAGAAAAAATTAAAAAAAAATCTATCTTTTTACATCAAATCCTCTAAGCTATTGACAGCCAAACACCTTTCTACAGTAAAACCTTCAGCAAAATCTTTGCCAACAAGCCTGCCCAGGTCTTGTGCTCTGTAATTTAAACTTTCTAAAAAGTTCTTGCTTGTAATTGGTGTTGCCGGTTCTTTTGAATTTGGATCATAAAACTGCGTTTTGTATGCTAAAATTGCTTCCACTTTTTTCTCTTCAAAACCTGTAATATCCACAACAAAATCCGGAGTCAGATTTTTCCACTGAATGTAATGGTAAACTACTTTTGGCCTCCATGCTTCTTGTTTTTTACCATCAATTGAAGTTTCAATTTTCATCAATCCGGATAAAAAGCAGGAATCAGAAACCAGTCTGCTTGCTTTTCCGTGATCGATATGGCGATCATCAACTGCATTGCATAATACAATCTCAGGTTGGTACTTGCGAATCATTTTAATAACTTCAAGTTGATGTGTTTCATCATTTACAAAAAATCCATCACGCATGGCTAAATTTTCACGAACTGAAACTCCTAATATTTTTGCTGCCGCTTTTGCTTCTTCATCCCTGGTTTCGGCAGTACCTCTGGTTCCTAACTCACCTCTGGTCAAATCTACAATTCCAACTTTTTTACCTAAAGCAACTTCTTTTAAAATAGTTCCGGCACAGCCTAATTCTACATCATCCGGGTGTGCTCCAAAAGCTAATATATCTAATTTCATATTTTAATTTAAATGTCAAAAATCAAATTCAATATCAATGTCAAATTGAAGAATTAATTCAATTCATGTTTATCTGCACTCTTTACTCTTTACTTTATATTCAAAACCCTTTTCATGGTCATTGATTTATTAACACTTTCCTCCCATTCATTTTCCGGAATACTTTCTTTTGTGATTCCACAACCAATATATAAATTAGCGGTATTTTCCTTTATCTGCATACTGCGTAAATTTACATATAAATCTGAGCTGACAGCATTGTAAGCAAAACTGCTGTTAAGTTCCCCTAAAAAACCAGTGTAAAAAGTTCGTTCGTAATTTTCATTTTCAATGATAAAAGCTTTTGCCTTTTTCTTTGGCAAACCACAAACAGCAGGTGTTGGATGCAGGGTATTAACAACTTCTTCTAAATTTGAATCTTCATTTAAAACGCCTGAAATATCGGTTTTAATATGCCAGATAGAACCTGCCTTGATACTATATGGTTCAGAAACCACAACTGATGTTGCTACTTCATTAAGTCTTTTTACAATAAAATCAGTTACATACTGCTGTTCTTCTTTTTCTTTTGATTGCCACAAAATCTCAGCTTCGGAATTCGCTTTTTGGGTTCCTGCCAAAGCAGTGGTCTCAAAACCGTTCTTTTTTGATTTTAGCAATTGCTCCGGCGTTGCTCCCATCCAAAGGCCTATTTGCGGGTGAAAAAAACAGTACGTGAAAGTTGTTGGATATAAATGAATTAAACGCTGAAAAGTCGTAACATAATCGAATCCGTTTAGTTCTACTTTTTCGGTTCTCGACAAAACTACTTTCTTGAGTTCATCATTCTTAATAGCTTCAATTCCTTTAGAAACCAAATCTTCATATTGAATTTTAGCTTCCGCATCATAATTCAGATCATCAATTTCAACCGGGTTAAAATCAACATTCGTTTGTTCAGCACTAATAATTTTAGATTGCTTTTCCGGAATTAAAATTAATTGTGTTTCATCAAAAGAAGCAAAAACAAATCCTTTTTCGCTGTAATCTGAAACTTTATACAACGTTTCATTTTGCTGTAAAAAAGCAAATATGCTGGATGAATTGGGTTTAGAATAGATTACAAAAGGTAAATTTTGTTCCTGGTGTTTTCTTATTGTAGAAAAAAAGTCGTTCATATTTATTGGTTTTTCTTTTTCTCTAAAACTATATTGGTCAGTTTGCAGAGTGAAATAAGGTTTCCGGCTTCATCGGTAATTTTAATTTCCCAAAGGTGAAGACTTCTTCCTTTATGAATAATTCTTGCTGTACCAAAAACTACACCTTCCCTAATGCTCTTTAAATGATTAGCAGAGATTTCGATTCCGCGTACTTCCTGTTCTTTCGAATTGATAAAAAAATGTGATGCAGCACTTCCTACACTTTCTGCCAAAGCTACAGAAGCTCCTCCGTGCAATAATCCCATTGGCTGATGAACGCTGGGGTTTACAGGCATTTTAGCGACTAAAAAATCTTCACCTGCATCAATATATTCAATTTTTAGCGTTTCCATCAAAGTATTTTTTGAAAACTCATTGCAATACGATATAATTTGTTCTTTGGTATAATTCATTAAAATGGACATTAAAATCGTAAAATTAAATAAAGATGAGATACAAATTCGAAAATACAACTCTAATATTTAAAAATCATATTATATCAAATTAGTTTTTTGCTATTTTTACAAAAAAACAATTTAAATGCGTCATTTTTTTGCACTCTTCGTTTTCGGAATACTTTTAGCTGTCAGTTCCTGTCGTACTGATTTTGACACGGTTGCCAGTTCAGGAAATTTAAAATTTTCAAGGGACACTGTTTATCTGGATACTGTTTTTAAAAATATAGGTTCCAGTACTTATCAGTTAAAAGTGTACAATACAAGCAAAGAGGACATTTCCATACCAACCATACAACTTAAAAAAGGACTAAACTCCAAATACCGAATGACGGTTGACGGAATGAATGGAAATAATGGCAAAATTTTCAATAACGTAACACTTTTAGCAAAAGACAGTTTATATATTTTTATAGAAACAACTGCTGATATTACCGATGCCAATCCGACCGATTTTTTATATACGGATGAAATTGAATTTGACAGCGGCAATAATCTTCAAAAAGTAGCTTTGGTAACTTTAATTCAGGATGCGGTATTTTTATATCCAAAACAAAATCCTGACGGAACAAAAGAAAAAATACAAATAGACGATAAAGATGTTGATGGCTTTTATTTGGATGAAAATGATGCTGTTAATGGAAATGAATTACAATTTACGAATCAGAAACCATATGTAATTTATGGATACGCTGGTGTTCCTGAAAACAAAACCATAACTTTTGAAGCTGGATCGAGAGTTCATTTTCATGCAAATTCAGGTCTTTTTGTTGATAAAAATGCTTCGCTTCAAATTAATGGAAATACTTCTACAACTGAAAAACAAGAAAACGAAGTTGTTTTTGAAGGTGATCGCCTTGAGCCTGAATTTTCTGACATCCCAGGGCAATGGAACTCGGTTATTTTCGCTGAAGGAAGTACGAATCATTTCATCAATCATCTTACACTAAAAAATGCTGTTATTGGCTTGGATATCAGAAATCAGGATGCTACAGCTTTTGAAATCAAAAACACTCAGATTTACGATTGCGTTCAATATGGAATTTTGGCGAAAAATGCTCATATTAATGGGGAAAATATTGTGATCAATTACACCGGTTTAGCCAGTTTATCCTGTGTTTATGGAGGAAATTACAAATTTACACATTGTACTTTTAACAATAACTGGCAAGGTCCACAATTTGCTGTTAACCTAAGTAATAGCTTAGCGGGTGCAGCCCCTGAAACCAGTCCTCTGACTCAGGCGACTTTTAATAATTGCATCATTTATGGTTCTAATACCAATGAATTCAATTTAGATAAAAATCCAAATGCTGCTTTTGTTTATCAGCTGAATAATTGTTTGCTGAAATTCAGCAGTACTTCAACAAATACCCTTTACCAGTTTAAAACGGACACAGAGCATTACAATGATATTATTTTAAACGAAAACCCGAAGTTTTACAATATTCCACTAAATAAATTTAATATTGATAATACTTCTGCCGCTTTCGCGAAAGGGAATCAGGCGTTTATAATTCCGTTGGATATTATTGGAAACACCAGAACTTCTCCACCGGATTTAGGGGCATATCAGAGTAAAGATTTTCCGAAATAACTTTATGAGTTGCATTCACAATAATACATAAAATATAACAAATAATCTTTTTATTAAAGATTTCATAACATATTCGTAGATTTGATATACTAATTTTGAATCCATTTAAGATGCCGATTTAATTATCAAATAAAAACTACTTATATCCATGAAAAAATTTTACATTCTCTTATTTACAATTTTCACCTCTTTTTGTTTTGCCCAGGCACCTACAAATTACTATTCTAGTGCCACCGGTACAGGTTACACTTTAAAAACACAATTATACAATATTATTAAAGGGCACACAGATAACGGATATGCCGGATTGTATGTTACTTATGAAACTTCTGATATTGATAATTTTTATGAAAATGACGGTTCCGTTTTGGATATGTATTCTGAAAATCCTTCTGCAACTGATCCTTACACTTACAGTATTGCCAGCACGCAAAGATGTGGGGCTTCCGGATATTCTAACGAAGGAGATTGCTACAATAGAGAACATATAATACCGCAATCTGTATTTGACGAAAAAGCACCAATGGTTTCTGATGCTCATTTTATAACGCCAACTGATGGTAAAGTAAATGGAATACGATCGAATTATCCTCACTCAGTAGTTGCAGTAGCCAGTGAAACAAGTCTAAACCAAAGTAAACTTGGACAAAGTACAACAGCTGGTTATACAGGCCTGGTTTTTGAACCAATTGATGAATTTAAGGGAGATATTGCCAGAATGTATTTTTATTTTGCAACACGTTATGAAAATACTGTTGCCAACTATTCTTATCCTATGTTTAATGGCACTTCAAATAAGGTGTTCACGCCAGCTTTCTTAAGTGTTTTAATCGCCTGGCATAATCAGGATCCTGTAAGTCCGAGAGAAATAGCCCGAAATAACGCTATTTATGCAAGACAAAATAACCGTAATCCTTATATTGATCACCCTGAATATGTAGCATCAGTATGGACAACGGAAGCTGATGATACAACTTCACCAACTGCTCCTTTAGACCTTGCTGTTGCTTCAAGTACTTCTAATTCCGTAAATCTAACCTGGTCAGCTGCCACAGACAATGTAGCTGTAACAGGTTATGCCGTATATGTAAATTCTGTTTTTAAACAAAATGAAGCAGGGCTTAGTGCTACAGTTACAGGTCTGACGCCTTCTACATCGTATGATTTTTACATCATTGCAAGAGACGCTTCAAACAACATATCAATTCCAAGTACAACTGTTACTGGGGTGACAACTGCTTCAACCGGAGGAGGAAATACGAGCTCAGAAATTTTCTTTTCAGAATATGTAGAAGGGAGTGGAAACAATAAAATATTAGAAATATCCAATTTCACAGGTTCAACAATAAATTTATCTGCCTATTCCATAAAAAAACAAACGAATGGAGCCGGAGCCTGGAGCACGGGCTTACCTTTAACAGGAAGTATCAATACCGGAGCATCTTACGTTATAGCATACAATCTTGCATTAACAGCTTGTTATAATCCTGCAAGTGCGAATTTATCAACTGGTGCTGTTGATATACAATACAATGGAAATGACCCGATAGGCTTGTTTAAAAATAATGTTTTAATTGATATAATCGGAACTTTTGACGGCGGAGCTCCTAATTTTGCAATAGATGAAACATTAAGAAGAAAGCCAGGTGTAACTGGTCCAAATACTACTTTTAACAAATCAGGTGAATGGGACGTTTATGCAAAAGATGTTTGTAGCGGACTTGGAAGTCATGCCGTAACATTATCTAACGAAGAATTTAATTCGGGCGAATTTTCTATTTATCCAAATCCGGCTACTCAACAATTTACAGTTAATTTTAAAGAGGGAGACGGATCTTTTTCAATTGCAATTTATTCCGTATTGGGACAGAAAGTTTTTGAAAAACAAAACACTAATAATAAGACAGTTGGAATTCAGCATTTATCAAAAGGGACTTATGTTGTTAAAATAACAAAAGATTCAAAAACCCTGACCAGAAAATTATTAATCAATTAATAAAAAATTGAGTAGGAAATAATTAAAAAGCGACAAAATTGTCGCTTTTTTTTTTGATTTGAATTGACTAAATTTGCACCTCAATACAACAAACTACACATCACAATGATCCATTTCTTTGAAAACCAAAGCAAAACTGTTTTCGCGGTACAAACGGAAAACGAAATTTCGGCTCAAGACATTTCAAAATTAAACTGGCTTTTTGCCAACTCCAATAAGATCGAAAAATCCGCGCTGTCGGATTTTTTTGTTGGTCCACGCGCCACTATGATCACACCGTGGAGTACAAATGCTGTAGAAATTACTCAAAACATGGGTATTCCGGGCATTATCAGAATCGAAGAATTTTTTCCGGCAACAGAAGATTTTACTGATTTTGATCCTATGCTTTTTCAAAAATTCAATCAATTAGATCAGGAGATTTTCACTATTAATGTTCAGCCAGAACCAATTTTGGAAATCGATGATATTGCGACTTATAATAAAGTTGAAGGTTTGGCTTTAAGCCAGGAAGAAGTAGATTACTTAGATAATCTTGCTGTAAAACTGGGAAGAAAATTAACTGATTCTGAAATTTTTGCTTTCTCACAAGCGAATTCAGAACACTGTCGCCACAAAATTTTCAACGGAACTTTTGTAATTGACGGTGAAGAAAAAGAAACTTCTCTTTTCAAATTAATCAAAAAAACATCACAGGAAAATCCTAATGATATTGTGTCTGCTTACAAAGATAACGTTGCTTTTGTAAAAGGACCAAAAGTTCAGCAGTTTGCACCAAAAACAGCTGACAAACCAGATTATTACGAGATAAAAGAATTTGATTCGGTTTTATCTTTAAAAGCAGAAACACACAATTTTCCAACCACAGTTGAGCCTTTTAACGGAGCTGCCACAGGTTCCGGAGGAGAAATTCGTGACCGTTTAGCAGGTGGTCAAGGTTCGTTGCCATTAGCAGGAACTGCAGTTTACATGACTTCATACTCTCGTTTGAACGATGACAGAAAATGGGAAAATGCTCTTGAAGAAAGAAAATGGCTGTACCAGACTCCAATGGATATTTTGATCAAAGCTTCAAACGGAGCTTCTGATTTTGGAAATAAATTCGGGCAGCCACTTATTACAGGTTCTGTATTGACTTTCGAACATGGAGAAAACGACCGCAAAATTGGTTACGATAAAGTGATCATGCAGGCAGGCGGAATTGGTTACGGAAAATTAGATCAGGCTATCAAAAAGAAACCACAAGAAGGCGATAAAATCGTAATCTTAGGTGGAGAAAATTACAGAATTGGAATGGGTGGTGCTGCGGTTTCATCTGCAGATACAGGAGCTTTTGGTTCAGGAATTGAGTTAAATGCCATTCAGCGTTCAAACCCTGAAATGCAAAAACGTGCTGCTAATGCTATTCGTGGTTTGGTAGAAAGCGACAACAATCCAATTGTTTCTATTCATGATCACGGCGCGGGAGGACACTTAAACTGTCTTTCGGAATTGGTGGAAGAAACGGGAGGTTTAATCGATTTGGATAAATTACCTGTTGGAGATCCGACACTTTCTGCAAAAGAAATTATCGGTAACGAATCTCAGGAAAGAATGGGATTGGTTATTGGTCAAAAAGATATTGATATTTTGCAAAGAATCGCTGACAGAGAGCGTTCGCCAATGTATCAGGTTGGAGATGTAACGGGAGATCACCGTTTTACTTTCGAATCAAAATCAAATGGGTCTAAACCGATGGATTATGCTTTAGAAGATTTCTTCGGAAGTTCTCCAAAAACGGTTATGACCGATAAAACAATCGACAGAAAATATGCTGCTGTTTCTTATTCAGCTAATGATTTCGAAAGTTATTTAAAAGATGTTCTACGCTTAGAAGCGGTTGCTTCAAAAGACTGGTTAACGAATAAAGTGGACCGTTGTGTTGGTGGAAAAGTTGCCAAACAACAATGTGCAGGACCTTTGCAGTTGCCTTTGAATAATGTTGGCGTTATGGCTCTGGATTATTTAGGAAAAGAAGGAATCGCCACTTCTATTGGCCACGCTCCTATCGCGGCTTTGATTGATCCGGTTGCAGGAAGCAGAAATGCTATTGCTGAATCGTTATCAAACATTATCTGGGCTCCGATTAAAGACGGTTTAAAAGGAATTTCATTATCTGCCAACTGGATGTGGGCTTGTAAAAACGAAGGTGAAGACGCTCGTTTGTACGCTGCTGTTGAAGGTTGTTCAGAATTTGCAATCGAATTGGGAATCAATATTCCGACAGGAAAAGATTCACTTTCGATGAAACAAAAATATCCAAACGACGAAGTAATTGCTCCGGGAACCGTTATTATTTCTGCCGGAGGAAACTGTACAGACATTAGAAAAGTGGTTGAACCTGTTTTACAAAAAGACGGAGATTCAATTTATTATATCAATTTGTCTCAGGATGATTTCAAATTAGGAGGTTCTTCTTTTGCACAAATCAGAAACACAATTGGAAACGAAACTTCTACAATTAAAGATGCTTCTTTCTTCAAAAATGCCTTTAACACCATTCAGGAGTTAATCGGCGAAAGCCAAATTTTAGCAGGTCACGATATCGGAAGCGGTGGATTGATTACTACTTTATTAGAATTGTGTTTTGCTGATGTCAATCTTGGAGCTAAAATTGATTTTAGTGCTTTCGCAGAAAAAGACTTATTGAAAATCCTTTTTGCTGAAAACATTGGAATTGTTTTCCAAGCGAAAGAAGATGCAACAGTTGAAGCTAAATTAAAAGCCAACAATATTGAATTCTTCAAATTAGGAAAAGCGACAACTACGGAGACTTTAGAACTTGGACTTTGGACTTTAGACATAAAGGAATACAGAGATATTTGGTTTGAAACTTCGTATTTATTAGACCAAAAACAATCTAAAAACGGAACGGCTAAAGCCCGTTTTGAAAATTATAAAAATCAGGCATTAAATTATACTTTCCCAGCGCACTTTACTGGTAAAGCGCCTGTAATTGATGCATCTAAACCAAGACCAAAAGCGGCTATTATTCGTGAGAAAGGAAGTAATTCTGAGCGTGAAATGGCAAATGCAATGTATTTGGCAGGTTTTGATGTAAAAGACGTTCACATGACCGATTTAATTTCCGGTCGTGAAACTTTGGAAGACATTCAGTTTATTGGAGCTGTTGGAGGATTCTCTAACTCTGATGTTTTAGGTTCTGCTAAAGGTTGGGCCGGAGCATTTTTATACAACGAAAAAGCCAAAACAGCTTTGGATAATTTCTTCAAGAGAGAAGATACATTATCTGTTGGAATCTGTAACGGTTGCCAGTTGTTTATGGAATTGGAAGTAATTAATCCGGAACATGAAGTTCACGGAAAAATGCTTCATAACGATAGTAACAAACACGAAAGTATTTTTACTTCTGTAAAAGTTCAGGAAAACAATTCAGTTATGTTATCGACATTGGCAGGAACTACTTTAGGAGTTTGGGTTTCTCACGGAGAAGGAAAATTCAATTTGCCGATGGGTGAAGAAAACTATAACATCGTTTCTAAATACGCTTACCAAGGATATCCTGCAAACCCAAATGGTTCTCATTACGACGTAGCGATGATGTGCGACAAAACAGGAAGACATTTGGTTACTATGCCTCATATTGAGCGTTCGACTTTCCAATGGAACTGGGCTCATTATCCAAAAGACAGAAATGACGAGTACACACCTTGGCACGAAGCTTTCATCAATGCCAGAAAATGGATTGAGAAAAACTAATCCATACTATATAAAACTAAAAACGCCCGAAAATATCGGGCGTTTTTGATATATGAAAATCAAACAAAATTAATTATCCTGTTCACAATCTATTTTTGTCAAAGTATTTTTAATATCAAATTTTAATGTTTTTTTATCCTTAAAACTTACTTTTCCATTAGCTTCAACAACATCTCCAAAACCTTCGATGTATGTACCGTCTTTCTGTAAAAAAGCAACTTGTCTAACAGATGAAACGCCTTCGGAATCAAATGTGTAATCGGCAATTAAGGTATCCCCATAAATATTACCAATTAAAGTTCCTTCGTTTTTGTCTTTTCCATACAAACTGTAACTTAGTTTACCATTCACTTCCTGATTACTGTTTACATTAAAACTCATCCAGATAGTATTGTTATTGGCGGTAGATGCATAACACTGATTTCCTGAAGGATCTGGCTGTGCAGCCGACTTTGGTGCTTTAGGAATTTCTTGTATCGCCGGTGTTACTGTCGACGTTTTATTACAGGAAACAAAGGCTCCCATAACCATAATTACTGATAATACTATTACTTTTTTCATGCTAATTTTTTTATGTGTTAGTTATGTATAAATGTAGCTGAAAACAAAAAAAAAGCCATTCTCATTAAGAATGGCTTTTTTACATAATTCCCATACAGAGGATTAATTTTCAGCGTCTAAATCAACTTTAGTTTTGCTGGCAATTTCTTTATAAGTACCATTTACTAATTTCTCACGAATTGCTTCGAAAGCAGTAAGTGTTTGATTAATATCATCTAATGTATGTGGAGCTGTTGGAATAACGCGTAATAAAATCATTCCTTTTGGAATAACAGGGTAAATCACAATCGACAAGAAAATACCGTAGTTCTCTCTTAAGTCATTTACCATTACCATTGCTTCCGGTACACTTCCTTCTAAATAAACCGGTGTAACACAAGTATTCGTATCACCAATATTAAATCCTTTGTTTCTTAAACCACTTTGTAAAGCGTTTACATTTTCCCATAATTTATCTTTCAGTCCCGGGTTGTCACGCAATAATTGCAGACGTTTCAAAGAACCGATTGTCTGGATCATTGGCAATGCCTTAGCAAACATTTGAGAACGTAAATTGTATTTTAAATAATCAATAATGTCTTTATCAGCAGCTACAAAAGCACCAATATTCGCCATTGATTTAGCAAACGTAGAAAAATAAACATCAATTCCATCCTGACATCCCTGCTCCTCACCTGCTCCGGCACCCGTTTTACCAAGTGTTCCAAAACCGTGTGCATCATCAACTAAAAGACGAAAATTGTATTTCTTTTTCATTTCCACAATTTCTTTCAGTTTTCCTTGCTGACCGCGCATTCCAAAAACACCTTCAGTAATGAAAAGGATACCTCCACCTGTTTCTTCGGCTAATTTAGTAGCACGCTGCAGGTTTTTCTCCATACTTTCGATATCGTTGTGCTTGTAAGTAAAACGTTTTCCACTATGCAAACGAACCCCGTCAATAATACAGGCATGCCCGTCAACATCATATACAATAACATCATTTCTGGTTACCAAAGCATCAATTATAGATACCATTCCCTGATATCCGAAATTCAATAGATAAGCCGACTCTTTCATTACAAAAGCAGCCAGTTCATTTTCTAATTGCTCGTGATATTTAGTGTGACCGCTCATCATACGTGCTCCCATTGGGGCTGCAGCACCAAATTCCAAGGCCGCATCAGCATCTGCTTTACGAACTTCCGGATGATTAGCAAGACCCAAATAGTCATTTAAACTCCAGTTTAAAACTTCTTTTCCCTGAAATTTCATTCTCGGTCCTAAGTCTCCTTCTAATTTTGGAAATACAAAGTAACCTTCTGCTTGTGAAGCCCATTTTCCTAATGGCCCTTTATTGTTCTGAATTCTTTCGAATAAATCTTTTACCATAATATAGTGAAGTAATAATTTTAATTTAAATCAGCGTGCAAAAATAAATATTTATTCGATGGTATCATAATAAATTAAAAATGATTCGGTTCAAAACAAGACCTTTAATCAACTTTTAATCCGCTAAAAATTATCATTGTCATAATTTTCACCAGAAAAAAGAATTTTATTTTTGCAAAACAGTAATTTAAAGCTGTTATAAATTCAATAGAAATCCTAATAATTGTTTATTTTTTATTAATTTTAAAAGCGTTTAAATAAAAAACCTAACCCTTTTATACAATGGCTTTAAGCAATACTAAAGACCTGAAACTTGCCGTTCTTATTGATGCCGACAATGTACCTTACAGCAATGTAAAGGGCATGATGGAAGAAATAACAAAATTCGGAACCCCAACTACCAAACGTATATATGCCGACTGGACAAAACCCAATTCTAATGGATGGAAAGGTGTTTTACTGGAACATGCCATTACTCCTATTCAGCAATACAGCTATACAGTTGGAAAAAACTCTTCAGATTCTGCGCTGATTATTGATGCCATGGATTTACTTTACTCGGGAAAACTTGATGGTTTCTGTATCGTTTCAAGTGACAGCGATTTTACGCGTTTGGCAATTAGACTTCGTGAATCCGGCATGAAAGTTATTGGAATTGGAGAAAAGAAAACCCCAAATTCATTTATTGTAGCCTGTGACCGATTTATTTATATTGAAGTTTTGGATGGTGCTATCCAGAAGAAAAAACCTAAACCTGTTGCAGCAGATTCTAAAAAACCTGTTGAAAAACCTGCCGCAAAGGCTCTTTCTAAAATTGATGCTGCAACAATTGAATTGATTGAAGCCACAATCGAAGACATTGAAGATGATGATGGCTGGGCGTTTCTGGGAGATGTTGGAAATCTCATCGTAAAGAAAAAACCGGAGTTCGACCCAAGAAATTATGGTTTTTCAAAACTGACCCCTATGCTGAAATCATTAACCGATATTTTGGAAATTGACGAAAGGGATTCAGATAAAAAAGGAATCAAACATGTGTATGTACGTTTGAGATTCAACTAATGACTACTTTATTATTTTTTATTTTCTAAAAACATGAGAAAGAAATTCTTTATTTACGGATTCTTATTGTTTCTAATTGTTGCAGCAATATATTATTATTTTAAGCTCGGTTTTTTATTATTGATCGTTTTACCTATTTTATTGATAATAGGACTTTTTAATACCATCCAGAAAAAGCATGCTATTTTAAGAAACTTCCCGGTTTTAGGTTATTTCAGGTATTTGTTCGAAATGATTGCACCTGAAATTCAGCAATATTTTATAGAAAGATCTACTGATGGAAAACCCTTTTCAAGAAACCAGCGTTCTTTAGTGTATCAAAGAGCCAAAAATATAGATTCAAGTACGCCGTTCGGAACACAATTAAACCTTAATGACAGAAACTACGAAGGAATCAAACATTCTATTTTTCCAACAAAGGTTAATGAAGAGCTGCCGCGTGTTTTAGTAGGTGGAAAAGACTGTAAACAACCTTATCTGGCTTCACTATTAAATGTTTCGGCTATGAGCTTTGGTTCATTAAGTGAAAATGCCGTACGAGCTTTAAACATTGGTGCCAAAAAAGGAAATTTCTATCAAAATACAGGCGAAGGCGGATTAACCGATTATCATATTGAAGGCGGTGGAGACATTACGTGGCAAATTGGAACAGGTTATTTTGGATGCCGTGATTTACATGGAAATTTTAATCCTGAAAAATTCTCAGAAAAAGCGAATCTTCCTAATGTAAAAATGATAGAGATTAAACTTTCACAGGGTGCAAAACCAGGTCATGGCGGCGTACTTCCTGCTGCAAAAAACACAGAACAAATTGCAAGAATAAGAGGTGTTGAGCCTCACACGATGATTCTCTCGCCTCCGAGTCACAGTGCATTTTCTGATGCTAAAGGATTAGTGCATTTTATTAAACAATTACGTGAATTATCCAACGGAAAACCAATTGGATTTAAATTATGTATTGGAAATACTGCCGAATTCGAAGCGATTTGTAATGAAATGATTGCCGAAGACTGCTACCCGGATTTCATTACGGTTGATGGCGCCGAAGGAGGAACAGGAGCAGCACCACTTGAATTTTCTGACGGAGTAGGAATGCCTTTTGCACCTGCACTAATTTTTGTCAACAAAACTTTAGTTAGTTTAAATATTCGGGATAAAATTCGCGTTATTGGAAGCGGAAAAATAATTTCAGGTTTTTCTATCTTACACGCCATTGCATTGGGTGCCGATATGTGCAACAGTGCACGTGGATTTATGTTTTCATTAGGATGTATTCAGGCCTTACGCTGTCATAACAATGAATGTCCTACGGGAGTTGCGACACAAAATAAAATGCTGATGAAAGGCTTGGTAGTCACTGATAAATCGGATCGCGTGTATCATTTTCATAAAAACACTCTTCATGCCGCAAATGAACTTTTAGCTGCAGCGGGGAAAAATAGTTATGCTGATGTAGATATTAATATTTTTATGCGTGGAGATGAATTTTCTGCACTTTCAGATTCTTATTTTCCCGATAATTTAAGCAATGTTATCAGGCATTAAAGAGAAAAGCCTTTTTGTTCAGGACAAAAAGGCTTTTCTTTATTTATATCTTTTAATTATGGTTTTGCAGTAACTTTTTCATCAGCAGTTCCACCTCCTAAATTATCTTTTGATAGTTCTGCCAATTCCTGTTTACCAACTAATTTCTGAGCCAGAATCGTACTGTTATCTGCCAAATAGTAAACATCAAATATAACTCCTTCATCGACTAACTCTTTAGGAATCTTATCACTTTTAATCATTCCTGCAAGTAATCCGGACAATTCCTTATCAGACACTGACTTATTTGCTTCGTTCTGCTCCAGATCTGTTACAATTCTGATTTCAATTTTGCTGTCGTCTAAATAACCTTTGGCGGTTGTCCATACAATATTCTTACCTGTAAAAAATTCAGCAGAGCCGTTATAAACATTTACATGTTCCTGGATTTTTTGCTTGGTATTTTTACAACTTCCCAATAACAAAACAATACTAATAGCAAATGAAATTTGAGTAATTTTCCTGATCATAATTTTTGGTTTTAGGTTTAGTTAATTATTTAACCAAACATAAACTAATTTTATTTATAATACAACAATCAATTATCAAAAACACTTATAACGTATTGAATAAAAGCAAATTAAACAAATACCTACAAAACAGTAAATTTTATCTTATAGGAAAAAGAAAACCTGGCTAAATTTTAAAAAAAAGTCCTTTTTCTAGTAAAAATGAGCGTAAAAATTATACGTAAAATGCATTAAATTTCAACCTTTATAACAATCTTGTTTAATGATCCATCTGTAATCATGGGTGCATGGACATCTTCAGGAAATAGTATCACAAACTGATTTTCTTTTAACTGAAAAAATGTATCAGGCTGATCCTTAAAAAACCGCACATCTTTCTCTTCATTGTAACCTCCGTTTGGCAGTACGCATTTTGCTCTTGGTTTCCATGCAAAAGTTTCAGTTTCACTTATACAAAACTGGATATCAATGTTTTTATCATGACATTCAAAAGTTTCCAGACTTTCTTCTTCTGTTTTTCCTTTTCCATTATATCCAAAAAATTTTACCCCTTCAATTTCATGTTTAAAATCTACCGGGAGATTTTTTAAATCATTTTGACGCAAATAATCAAAAGCTTTTTTGAAGGATGGATGCAAAACTTCATATTTGGCTGCATTTTCTAAGGAGTCCAGAATCATAATTTCTATTATTTTTTAATTTTGAATGATTTAAATTTCAATTGTAAAAATAATATTAAAATTGATTTTAATGTGAAATACATTAAAAGGATTCGGAAATTAATTACTTTTTAAAAAGCTGTTCATTGTAAATTTGTATTTTTTTAACAGATAAATAAATATCCCATTGAAAAAATACAGAATACCATATCTAATAGTTTTACTCCTTATTATTTTTCTTGGCATCATGTCCAGAAAAACAAATTTGTTTCCATTAAGTACCGGTGATTTTCTGTATGCCATTATGATGTATCTTCTAATCCGAATCATATTTATCAACAAAAAAGCATACCAAATTGCTTTCCTATCCTTGATAACCTGCTATTCAATTGAGTTTTTGCAGTTATATCAGTCAGGCTGGATGCTTGAACTTAGAAAAACACTTTTTGGAAGATACGTTCTAGGACAAGGTTTTTTGTGGACGGATATTTTAGCTTACACTTTTGGAATTTTAATTGCTTTACTTTTAGAAAGTCTTATTCACCAATATTTCAATCGAAAGTCTGTGTAATCTTATCAATATTCAGACTGTTCGCCATTGCCATAAATATCTGATAGTAAGCCCCTTTATTATCATACAACTCATCGTGACTGCCTTTTTCTACACATCTTCCTTTTTCCAGAACTATAATATTGGATGCGTCAATAATTTGAGAAATACTATGCGATATTATAATCACGGTTCTGTCTTTTTTAATAGCGTCCAGTGATTTTTTTATTTGTTCAGTAGCAATGGCATCAAGACTTGCTGTTGGTTCATCTAAAAAGATAATGGGCGGGTTTTTTAGAAAAAGTCTGGCAATTGCTATTCGCTGTTGCTGTCCTCCGGAAAGTAAATGCGCATCAGAATCATATCCTTTCGGCAATTGCATTACCTGTTCATGAATATACGCTTGTTTTGATGCCTCCATTATTTCTGATTGTGAAGCCTCCGGATTTCCGTATAAGATATTTTCAGCAATTGTACCTTTAAAAATATGGTTTTTCTGAAGTACCAATCCAATATTTTTGCGAAGGAAATTCGTATCATAATCGATTAAATCTACTCCGTCTAAATAAATCTGACCCGCTGAAGGCAAATAAAATTTATCCAGCAAATTGATAATTGTACTTTTCCCCGCTCCGCTCAATCCAACCAAAGCAGTCGTTTCATTCGGTTTTACTGTAAAATTAATATCCCAAAGTGCCTGAGTTCCGTTTGGATAAACAAAGTCTACATTTTTCACTTCAATTAATCCTGCAATTTTTTCCGGAATATAATTTCCACTGGTTTCTTTTTCCTTCTCAGATTCTAAAATATCAAAGAAACCTTCTGAATAAATTAAGGCATCATTAACCTCATCATAAATTCGATGCAATTGCCTGATAGGTGCTGAAACATTATTAAATAACATAATATGAAACATGATTGCTCCAATAGTCATGGTATTATTCAATACAAAATAAGCAGTCAAAATAATAATGATTACTACTCCTATCTGCTCGACAAAGCTTTTGATACTTTCAAAAATAAAACTCGTTTTTCTGGTTTCCAGTTGATTTTCCGTCATTTCAAACTGAATCTTTTTATGGCGATTGGCTTCCATCGGTTCACGCACAAAAGATTTAATAACGGTTATAGAGTCAATCAGACTTATAATCCCGTTGTTTTTGGTCTCCCGATAAGTCCGCATTCTTCGTCTAAAACCACTTAACTTAGTGGCCTGCATCTGACTTATAAAAAAGTAAATCGGTATAATGCACAAGCTGACCAAACCGACATAAAAGTTGGCATAAAACATAATTACCAATGCTACAAATGCATTGGCAAACAACGGCAGAATATCAATAAAAAAATTCTGAACCAGTCTCGTCAGACTGCTTATGCCTAAATCAATTCTGGTTTGAAGCTTTCCGCTTTCATTTTCATCAGAAGTATAAAATTCCATTCTGTAGCTTAGAATCTTTTCTACAATGGTTTGAGAAATATCACGTGTAATGAATATACGGAGTTTCTCCCCATAAAATTTTTGTCCAAACTGAACAACTGAATTAACCAATTCCTTAGTCAGTAAAACAACACTAATTATACCTAATAAATGAAATCCTTTTGAAAGAGGTTCGTGTGCTACCATCAAATTATTAATCGTATCAACAGTATATTTTAGAATTAAAGCATTAACCTGAGCGGCAAATGATCCTAAAAAAGTAAGTAGTAAAGTGGCAATAACCATTTTTCTGTAAGGCTTTACAAAAGGCATTATTTTTTTATACAGAACTGATAATTGCATTTATTTTTATTTTTGAGAGTATATCAAATATAAGAATTCTAAATTTGTGTTGAATAGTGTCAAACTTAAATAAACAAATATGAAATTGGTTTTTGCTTCCAATAATTTAAATAAAATCAAAGAAATCCAGAGTATTCTAAATGGCTCGATTGAATTATTAAGTCTAAAAGAAATTGGCTGTGAGGAAGAAATTCCGGAAACTGCTGAGACTATTGAAGGAAATGCAATTCTCAAAGCCAATTATGTAACTGAAAAATATGGTTATGACTGTTTTGCCGATGATACAGGTTTAGAAGTTAATGCCTTAAACGGAGAACCAGGAGTTTATTCTGGCCGATATGCAGGCGAACAAAAAAGTGCTGAGGATAACATGACTAAACTTTTGAAGTCTTTAAACAATGAAGAAGACAGAAGTGCTCAGTTCAAGACAGTTATTGCATTAAATTTAAATGACCAACAGCATCTTTTTACCGGAATTGCCAAAGGAAAAATCATTTTAGAAAAGAAAGGCAATCATGGTTTTGGGTATGACCCGATTTTCCAACCTGAAAATTATGCCGAAACATTTGCTGAATTATCATCCGAAATCAAAAATAAAATCAGCCATCGTGCAAAAGCCACTCAGCAACTAATTGATTTCCTGAACTCCATCTCGTAATTGTTTCAAATACAACATTTAAATAGGTAAAATTTATATTTTCAGACGTAAAATTTAAAATTTCTCATCAAAATCTTTTCACTACAAACATAACTTTTTGATAATCAAATCATAACAAATATATAATTCTTAAAAACGGATTAGTTTATGTGAATAATTAACAGTAATTTTGCACCCTATTTTAAAAATACATATGAATAAATTTGAACAATTAGGATTGAATGAATCGTTACTGAAGGCGATTTTAGATCTAGGATTTGAGAATCCGTCAGAAGTACAGGAGAAAGCGATTCCCCTATTATTGGAAAAAGACACGGATATGGTTGCGTTGGCTCAGACAGGGACAGGGAAAACGGCAGCTTTCGGTTTTCCGCTAATTCAAAAAATTGATGCTGACAACAGAAATACACAAGCATTAGTTTTATCGCCAACACGAGAACTTTGTTTACAGATTACCAACGAACTTAAAAACTACTCAAAATACGAGAAAGGTATTAATGTGGTAGCAGTTTACGGCGGGGCTAGTATTACAGAGCAAGCTAGGGACATTAAGAGAGGAGCACAAATTATTGTAGCTACTCCGGGAAGAATGCAGGACATGATCAACAGAGGTTTGGTTAACATTAAAAATATAGATTACTGTATTTTGGATGAGGCTGACGAAATGCTGAACATGGGATTTTATGAAGATATTGTATCTATTTTATCCGATACTCCAGATCAAAAAAGCACATGGTTGTTCTCTGCAACTATGCCACAAGAGGTTGCCAGAATTGCAAAACAATTCATGAGCGACCCGGTTGAAATTACTGTTGGAGCTAAGAACTCAGGTTCTGCAACAGTTTCTCACGAATTTT